>Ga0306920_100003212_pt1 | contig 20718 bp, 16 predicted proteins | sample flu12Cox44000170_FD_204666 | JGI IMG/M metagenome (GOLD analysis project Ga0306920, IMG submission 204666) | Lab enrichment of tropical soil microbial communities from Luquillo Experimental Forest, Puerto Rico - flux4day.12C.oxic.44.000.170 (v2)... | ecosystem: Environmental > Terrestrial >... | reverse complement strand
CGCCGCGATCAGGGTCGAGATGATAGTAGTCTTCATGGGTTCTCTCCTTTCTCTACTTTGCTCAAAGCCGTCGAGACTTGGGTGGGCGGCGGCCCCGACGCGTGGATACTTGGTCGATCTCGATTTGAGTCTCCACCCTAACGACACGCAAGATCACCGCCTTTGGCGAGGCGCTAATTTTGTAGGATGTTCTCCCATCTTCCTGTCCTGCCGCCGGAGCATCACGGGAAAGCCGGTTGCTGGGTGTCCAAGACCCCGCAAAAAGCGGCAGGTTGCGATATCCAAACGCACGCGGCGCCGTGGCCTGCGCAAATCATTGGACCTTTGATCAGTGATCAGATCAAGGGAGCGGGCTCGAAATCGGTTTGCGGAAGGGCGGGAGAGCGTGGCGTGGTGCGCCACTGACGACCGCACGCGCTTGGGCTATAGTGGCTAGCCCGTTGCCGGGCACGCCTTTCGGGTGTGGGGGGTCTCATTGTGGGCTGTTGCAAGCTCAAGATTGTAATTATTGCCGTTTCTGTTGCGGTCCTGGCGCTGACGTTGGCTTTGCGCACTGCTGCCGAGCCCACTGCCCGGCGTTGCGATGCGTCCTACTGCTACGAGAGGATCTGCGCACCGGGCTCCCCTTCCTGCCGCTACGTGCCGAACCGCGTCTGCCACCCCACCACAAAGCAAGAGTGCACGACGCAAGATGTGAAGAAGTGCCACAAGGTGCCCTCCAACGCGTGCAGCACCAAAGGCACGAGCGCGTGTCATCCGCACCTCAAGCGCGTCTGCGGGTACGCCTCGCGATATCGCACCTATGCCGCCGAGGAGCTCAGCTACTACCGGAGGATCCCGCACTTGCGACCAAGGCACCGCCACGCTGCCTCGCCGGCCTGCCATTTGCAGGTTGTAAGGGAGTGCGGCAGGGCGACGAGGCAGGCGTGCCAACAGACATACAAAGAGGTGTGCAGCAACGTGCCCGAGAGGTCTTGCCACAATCGCGAGACGCAAGACTGCCGCGAGGAGCCCAAGTACGTCTGCGATAAGGGAGCGGACCAGTGCTATGAGCAAAGGGTAGCCAGAGCGCCCGCGCCTTCCGACACCCCATCCTACAAGGATGGCGGAGGCTATTATCCCCCGCAGGAAAAGCCGCCGGCGCCCTATAAGCCCGAGGAGGTGCCACCGGCCTACAAGGACGCGCTGCCCGCGCCATCGCCTCCCGAGCCAGCCCCACCGTTGGAGCCGCCGCCACCTGCCGCGAGCAATCCCCCACCGCCTCCATCGCATAAAACCGACCCAGCGCAGCTGCCGCCCAGGACGGTGCAGGGCCAGCGGGAAAAGCACCGCGAATTGGCGATCGATGTTCGAAGCCTGATGGCGCCCGTTGCCGCAGGTCTGGCGGCGTTTGGTTTGCTGCTGCTCTTCGCGTCACGGCGCCGCAAGTCGCAGGCCGAGGATGGTCATCCAACCCACCCCTTTCACATCGCCTATCGCGGCAAGCCCGATCCGGGCACGCAGGCAATCTCACATCTGTCAACGGCGCCCGTCGGACGGCATATCACGCTGCGGACTGTTCCAGGCCGGCGCAAGGTCGACATAACATTAGGTTGAACGATGCAAGTGCAATCGCCTCTGCCAGCAACCTTGGCCGAACTCTTCAGCGCCCACTCGGGAAGGCAGGGCATGGGCGCCCCGCGCTTGAGCGCCTCCGAGCAGGACAAGTTGCGGGCAGTCTTCAAGGGCAAGCAGCCCTTCGCCTTCGCAGATGTTGAGCAGGGCGTCCGTGATGCCTATCGCGGCGCGCTCGATGTCAATCTCATGGACATTTTTCTCCCGGCGTGGGCCAAGGTTTCGGCCATCGCCGCATTCGCTAACGCCAATGAGTATCCGTCCGATGAGCGCCACTATGTGCCGCTGCGGGAGCACCGCGTCACCTCAAGTCACGAGCCCCGGGTCGAGGTCCTGATCGACGGAGTTGAGGTCTTCTCCCTTGGTCTCGAAGTCAAGCTGCAGGTCGACTTTGAGGCCGCCGCGCTCGAAATCGCCGAAGGACGCATTTGCGCGGTCAAATCTGCGAGCTGCCGAGCGCTGGGCTCGATTGCCTGCCAGGGCGTGAACATCGCCTCGATCAAGACCGGCAACATGACGCTTCCCGGCGAAATCAAGCTGAAGCCGCCGTTCTCGCTTTCCCCGTTCGCCGCCGGGGAGGACGAAGGCGGCCTGACGTTGTCAGGCTTCGACGAGGCGGGAAGGTTGCTCAAGTTCCGCCTCCAGCCCACGCCGGGCGCCAAGGAAGCCACCTGGTTGATCGGCCGCAGGCAGGGCCGTGCGGATTGCGTTATTCCGGACAAAGCCGTGTCCGCGGAGCACGCGCGAATTCGCTTCTCCCGCGGCAGAGGCATGGAGATCTGCGACCTCGACTCCTCCAATGGCACGCGCGTCGACGGCAAGCTGGTCGACCGCAGCTATATGTCGCTCGCCAACGCCCGCAAGATCGTGTTCGGCATTTGCGAAATGCAGGTGAGCCGCGATTGATCCTGATCTGTCCCCCGAGGTTAAAGCCGGCAATCTCTCGAGCGCCAAGGCAAATTTCCAGCGTTAAAGCGGCGTTGGCTGCGGTAGCGACGTCGATGCGGGTTGCGCGCTTCGCGAACGGGTCTCCTGACGCACTCCGTTCTCGCCGATGAGGCGACTAGCCTACCACCCCTAGCCCAGCTATGGTTGCCAATCTGACTCGTGGAGGCCCCATGACGCGACGCCCAACAGACCCTGCGGTGGATCGTGGACAAGCCAACGCCCAGCGACGGCGTTTCTTAAAAACTTCCGCGCTTCTCGCGAGTGGGCTTGCGGTCGAGTCGATTGTGCCTGGGCAATTGGCGGCTGCGCCAGGCGCTCTGCCGACTTCGCTTGATTTACGCGCGAAAAATGGCAACAGATATATTACGTCGGTCAAAAATCAGGGCGCGTGCCACTCATGCACGGCCTTTGGCGTCATTGCCACGATCGAAGGTTCCTACCATTTGCAAAAGCAGAAACCGATTGGCACAGCCAATCCGGAACTGAATTTGAGCGAAGCTGATCTGTTTACATCAAAAGCACCACCATTGCCACGGGATTGCAACATTGATCACTGGTGGCCCCGAAATGCATTAGATTATTGTATTACAACTGGGGTGCAACAAAATCCAACGACCTCAACGCCCTTCAAAATTGCCGCCAAACAGCAGCTTGTAGCAAGCAATCCGGAAGATACGATAACCGCCATCAAGAGCTGGATCTCCAACGATAGTGGTGGCCCAGTTACCGCCGTAATGGTCGAGTTCGACGATTTTCTCGCATTTGGGGCCAATCGTGGAACCGGAACAAACGACGTTACCGACGTGTATGATCCAGGATGGGACCCGCACGCGCCAAGGCCCAGGTTAATAGGCGGTCATGTCATCTCTATCGTCGGCTACGAGGACTCGCATAACGGAAGGTACTGGATATGCAAGAATAGCTGGTACGTCAACAACACCCAACCCTGGAATAGAAATGGTTACGTCAGGATCAAAATGAAGGGTCTCGCCTACATTGATCGCATTGATGTATGGGGGGTAAAGGTTTAGCCGATGGTTAAATCGCGCTGATGGAGCACAACTCTTTCACGGAGCGCATCATATGGCTGGCGGCTGGTCAGACATCGCAACGAATATCAATGCCGTTTTTGCGGACAAGACCTTGCGCGGCCGAATGGGCGCCGCGTTTCGCAACAAACATGGCGACGATGGCAATGGCGGCTCCGGCAAGGTACCCTATAGCTTCGGTCGATTTCTAGAGGACTTCAATAATCCGGGCACGAATAACCCCGTGCTGAGCGATAAACAAAAGGGGCAGTTCTTGGTTGACTCGGGAACCAGGCATTGGGATCAGACGTCTCTTGCTAACATTGAAACGGCCGTTCGAAACAGTTTGACGCGTCGCGGCGGATCAGGGGGATTTGACGAGAGGAAAATCGTATTTACGATCAAGGTGAATTCAAGCGCGACACAAGCTACGGCGACCGTCACGGAAATGCCTGCGACGGGCACCCAGGAAGCCTACACAAGCATAGAAATCGTTTGCCCTCCGCACGTGCGCACGGACCCCTGACAACAAGGGGGGATGCGGTCTTGCGAAGGCTGACTGGATGGCTTGCGCCGAAGAGGTGTGGCCGCCCAACGCAGCACGTTAGGGCGGATGGATGGCTTGCCGATGGTGCTCCTGGCCAGCGCGGACGCCGATTTATTCCTCCACAGTGACGAATCAATCACTTGCGACCGCAGGTTGGCTCCGACATGCTCCGCGTTGCGGGTCCGAGATGGGCGATTGAAACCGTGGCGATGGGGTGCGGGGTGCCGATGGAACTGATAACACCTTTTCTTGCCTTGATGTGCGTCGTGCTGGTGGTACTTATCTGGCGCGAAGCATAGCGACCGATGATTGAGCCGCTTCCTCCGCGGCCGGTCCGCCGCTGCCGCTGGCGGGGAACTTCCGCTTGCCCTCGCGGCGACGGCTAATCTTCGACGGGCGCGCCAAGCCAACGCCGGGGGCGGCCATACCTTTTTCCCGCTTTGAAACCCGCCTCCCCTCTGGAGTTGCGCATCGCCTTGCACAACATCGACGTGCCCGCCATCTGCTTACGGCTAGCGGTACACCCATCGTCGCCATCACCTCCCTCGCACGATCGGGATAGTCGGTATTGACACCATCAAATCCATATGGATTGCTTTCGTAAGTTGCGCGCGGGAATTGATGGTCCAAGGCACGACCTTGAGATGGAGTTCGTGTGCCTCCTTTACCAGAGCCTCGCTCGAATCGCTGAAGTTCGCCAACCATGTTCCGCAGCCGGCCCCCTTCACGAGCTGCGGCACCGAACCTCCAAACTGGCGAAGATCAAGACCGCCAAGCCAAGGCGAAGGCTGGTTGTGAGCCTGGATGTTATCGGGCGAACCTGTTTGGCTCGTGAGGCAGGCGGTCTCGATTGCGGGCGCGGTCTTTTTCACCTTCAACAGCGTTCGCCAATAAAAGGATTGGATCATCGCGCGCTCGATCATGCCTGTCGCGGATCGCTTTAATCACGCGTCGCATCGGTTATCTGGTCCGCGCGCGATGTCGGGGTTCAACCGCGGGGAATGCGACAGCACAAGCACACCGTCCTTAGTGGGATCGCGCTGGCTTGCAAAGCGCCAGCTTCGCAGGGACCATGACAGGGATTGGGCCCCCGTGAGCGCTGAGGCTCTTGGGTTGCGCGACCGCGAGGCCGATGCCCTCACCCGGTCTGCCGCACGCAGGCGATCGGGCCTTGCCCAAGGATCACAGGCAGGCCGAGGGTCGGCGAGCTCGCGGCGGGTCTGGCGCCGGCGCCTGAAGAGGCTTATCGCGCGCTCAACCGGGTTGAGGGCGAGCCGCGGCCACCAGCGCGCCAACGACGGCGCCAAGACCAAATCTTTGCCGCCGAGGTTGTGGCAGCTTGGCGCAACGCATCACGAGGCAGCAGGGGCCGACGGCACGCCTTTCGGCACCGCTGGCTCACGCAAGGAATTGATGCTGAGCGGCGAGGCGGATAGGGTAGCGTGAGCAATGGCTATCAAGGTGTTAGGTGAGGTAGGCCATGCCCGTGCTCAAACGCGACGATGCCGAGATCTATTTCGAAGAATTTGGCAGCGGCTATCCGGTGCTGTTGTTTGCGCCAGGCGGTCTGCGATCGCGGATCGAGATGTGGCACGCGCCGGTGGAGGGACCACCACGCCCCTGGAATGATTGGACCGATGAGCTCGCTTCACGCTACCGCGTCGTTGCGATGGATCAGAGGAATGCCGGTCAATCGCGAGGCGCCATTGCCGCAGATCACGGTTGGCACACCTACGCGGCTGACCATCTGGCATTGATGGATCATCTCGGACACAAGCGCTTTCACACGCTCGGCGGGTGCATCGGGTCAAGCTACTGCCTGAAGCTCTGCGAGCTAGCGCCCGAGCGGCTGAGTTCGGCCGTGCTGCAGAACCCGATCGGGTTGCATCCAGAGTTTCCCAACTATTTCCCGGAAAGCCATGCCGACTGGGCCAAGGAACAGCGCGCGACGCGGACGGATTTCGATGCGGCCGCAATTGAAAAATTCGGCCGCAATATGTGGGGTGGTGGCTTTGTCTTCAGCGTGACACGAGAATTTGCGCGGCGCTGCACCGTTCCATGCCTGGTGCTTCCCGGCAATGACACGCCGCATCCGGCCGTCATTGGCGCCGAGCTCGCGGAGCTGCTTCCGAACGCCGAACAGCTCAATCCCTGGAAGGGGCCGGAGCATCTGGATGAGCAATGCGACCGGGTAATCGGCTTTCTCGAGAAGCACACCCCGAGCGACTAGGGGCGAGGCAAGGCGCTTGTGGGGGAGGGAAAGGCATCATGGCAGACGTGAGGATCCTGGCCACGGGTCTGGGCTTTCCGGAAGGTCCGGTTGCCTGCGCCGATGGCTCGGTGGTGTTGACGGAAATCCGCAATCAGCGCTGCTCGCGGGTGGCGGCGGACGGCAGGGTCAGCTTGTTCTCCGATTGCGGCGGTGGACCCAATGGCTTGGCGGTCGGCCCCGATGGCTGCTTCTATCTCTGCAACAACGGCGGCAGCCGCTACGTCGAGGGTCATTCCATGGGGCTTGGGCCTCACCCGGACTATAAGTTCGGCTACGTGCAGCGGATCGACCCGAAAACGGGTGAAGCCAAGCTCTTGTACAAGGAAGTGAACGGCCACCTGCTGTCGGCGCCCAATGACCTGGTATTCGACAGGGAAGGCGGCTTCTATTTCACCGATCTCGGCAAGCGTTACCCGCGCCACCGCGACAACGGCGGCGTCTACTACGCGCTGCCGGATGGCTCAAAGATCGTGGAGGTAGCCTATCCGATCCTCAGTCCCAATGGCTGCGGGCTGTCGCCGGACGGCAAGACGCTCTACGTTGCCGACACCGAGGGCGCGCGCCTGTGGGCGTTCGAGGTGCAAGGCCCCGGCAAGGTCAAGCCCAAGCATGAGTTTCTCCCGCACAGCGGCCGGATCGTTGCTGGCCTCAGCGGCAGCGCGCGCTTCGACAGCCTCAAGGTCATGGCCAGCGGCAACATCACGGTCGCGACCTTGAATACCGGCTATATCACCGAGATTTCGCCGGCCGGTGACATCGTCCGCTCCGTGAAAATGCCGGATAAGTATCCAACCAACATCTGTTTTAGTGGCCCAGACATGCGCACGGCCTACGTCACTCTCTCCGACAGCGGTCAATTGGGTGTCATGCGGTGGCCGGAGCCGGGTCTCAAGCTTAACTTCAATTGAGCAAAGTTGCGGGAATACTCCGCGCGCCACATAGCGGGCATCGGCGTTGAGCACTCAAAGGTCGGACAACGGTGCGGGTATGCCCGTTAAAGCCTGACGGCCGTGCCTATTCCTCGCGCTTGCGGGCGAACGCGCCAACCAGGCCGACGAAAGACGCAAACGAGTCGTTGACATCCAGCTCTTCGTTGAGACGCCTCGCCAGCGTCTCGCGCGGGCCTAGGCTCTCAAGCGGTAGCCGGAGCGCTTCAGCTCGCGGCCAAACGGCGATGAGCAACTCATAGAGCAAATCGCGGAATTCCACACTGTCACCCACGGGCAGGTCGATGCGCAGCTGCGGCGACGTCAGGTTGGCAGCCTTGAGCCCACGGTAAAGCGGCAATTCCATTTCAGGGTTGGCGCCCCCTGCAATGAACGTATCGCGGATTAGCGTCGTGACCGCGGTCCGGAGTGGCAGGTGCGACGTGTAGGTAAGCCAAACTTTCCAGCTCGGCTCCTGAAAGGCCATGATCCCTCCCGGGCGCAGCAATTTCGATAGCCGGCTGATGGCGCCAGTCGGATCCGGCACGAATTCAAGCACCAACCGCCCCACGACCGCGTCGAACGGCTCCACGTCCGTGAAGGTTGAGATATCGGCACGATGGAACGTCGTGTTGCCGAAACCCATCGCTAGCGCACGCTTGCGCGCAGTGTCCAGCGACGCCTGATTGATATCGATGGAAACTACTCTTCCACCGTCGCCGACAAGATGGGCGACGAGCATTGTCACATCCCCCATACCGCAACCGATGTCCAGCACACGCATGCCCGATACAATGCCGGCAAGGCGCAGGAAATGCTCGGTTGTGGGAGCCAATGCGCGCGCCTGCTGGATCAAGCGGTACTGCTCTCGATCCGTATAACCAAGAACCTATTCCGATTGTCGCGGTCGCATGTGTGCCTACCTCTGGAATTCTGATTTTGGCTGTAAAGGCCGCCGGCGCAGCTCACAGGGCATAGCGCGCGCCCCGCGAACCCCATATTGCCGCAGGGCTGTTCATGCCGATGAAACTGTCGCGCAACGGCGAGGAAGACAAGATTTGCCGCCAGCATAAGACCACCAAAGCCAAAGAGCGCTCCGCCCTGCATCCCCGCAGCTGGCCTGACTACTGCGCCATGGGCGGAATGCGCGTGTGCCAATCCGTGGCGCTCTGCCAGGCCCAGCCGATGCGCAGCGCCGTCGCCTCCTCGCCCCCGCGGCAGACGATCTGCAGGGCCAGCGGCAAACCGGACGCGGTGGCGCCGTTGGGCACAGCCAGGCCGCACAGGTCGAGGAAGTTGACCCAGCGCGTGAGGACCGCCGGCGTCGCCGTCTGGTCGACCTCGGCGAGTGGGATGGCGGGCGTGACGGTCACGGGCGCCAGCAGCGCGTCGACGTGCGCGGTGGCGGCGGCAAATTCGCCCTTGAGACGCTCGCGCTCGGCCACAGTTTCCAGGTATTCGCGCGCGGAAATGGACGCGCCGGCGCGAATGCGCGGGCGCACGGCCTCGTCGATGGGAAGCGCATTGTTGTCGACGATGCGGCTGAGCAGAGCGTAGGCCTCGGCCGCCATGATGCGGCCCGATGCGCTGCCGTAGTCGCTAAAGCTGCGCGGCAGCGTCAGGTCGACGATCTCGGCGCCCATGCCGGTCAACTGATCGATGGTGCGGTCGTAGGCGGCGAGGACCTCCGCATCCACGCCCGCGCGTTCGGCCGCGGCCATGCGCGACAGACGCAGCCCTTTCACGCCGCGGCGCAGCGTCGGCATGACGTCCACATCGCGCAGGGCGAGCGTGCGCGCATCGCTTGGGTCGGCACCTTGCATCACCTGGAGCAGCAGGGCAGCGTCTTCCACATCGCGCGTCAGCGGTCCGGGCGTGTCGAGCGTCGGTGCCAGCGGCAGCACGCCCCAGGTGCTGATGCGGCCAATCGTGGTCTTGAGGCCGGTGATGCCGCACCAGGAAGCCGGCACGCGCACCGAGCCGCCCGTATCGGTGCCGACCGCACAAGGCACCATGCGCGCGGCGACCGCCACGCCCGAGCCGCTGCTGGAGCCGCCGGGCGTGCGATGGATGCCGGCGTCCCAGGGGTTCCACGGCGCACCCAGGTGCTGGTTGGTGCCCCAGCCGCCGAATGCGAACTCCACCGTGTGGGTTTTGCCGATGACGATCATTCCGGCGCTGATGAGCTTCTGCGCCAAGGTGGCGGTGAGGGTGGAGCGGCGGTCGCGCCAATGCGCGCTGCCGCCGGTGGCAATGCGCCCCTCGAGCTCGACGAGGTCCTTGAGCGCGATCGGGATGCCGTGCAGCGGCCCGACCGCGTGCCCCGCGCGGATGGCCCTGTCGGCCCCCTCCGCCGCAAGTCTCGCCTCCTTGTCAAATACCTCGACGAACGCGTGAAGCTTGCCATCGAGCCGGCCGATGCGCTCCAGGCAGGTGGCAACGATCTCCACGGGCGAGACGCGGCGCGCCTTGATGGCGGCGGCCAGCGCGTGGATCGGCAGCTTGGCGAGATCCGTACTCATGAGAGCCTCCGTGCAAGGGCTGAAGACGTGGCGCCACGGGAGGGTTGGCGCGCGACCTGATTAGGAAAGGCGAGGTGCTCACTGCAAATTTGCGCGCTAGCGATTGGCACGTTTGAAGGCAGCATTGAGCAGCAGATTGGCGCCGGGCAGCGTGCGGGCACGATCGATCTCCTCGTTGGTGTTGTGGCTGATCCCGTCGCGGCAGGGGGTGAAGATCATGACGGTTGGCGCAAGCTCGGCCACCGCGTACGCATCGTGGCCGGCCTGGCTCAGCATCTCGCGGTAAGGTATGCCAAGCTCGACCGCCGTGCCTTTCAGCAGCTCGATGCATTCCGGGGCAAAGAGCGACGTGCCCCAGCTCCAGCCCTCCGTTACCTCGATGGTGACGCGCGCCTTGGCCTCCGCGGCGGCGATCGCCCTCTTGATGTCGGCCTGCATGCGCTCGAAGCCTGCGGGGTCGGGATGGCGGAAATCGACGATGAGCCGCACGTGCTCGGGCACGATGCCCGGCAAATTCGGAAAGCATTCGATGCGTGGCGTGGTGGTGCGCCCGTGCTCGGTGGCGTAGGCAAGGCCCACGTCGTTGACGCCGGCAATGAGGTAGCCCGCGCCAACGAGCGCGTTGCGCCGGTCCGCCATCGGCGTGCCGCCGGAATGGCTGGTCTCGCCATGGATGTCGATGCGCATCGCCAGGGTCTTGTAGCCGCCCACGACGATGCCGACGTCGCAGCCCCCGCGGTCGAGATGCGGCGCCTGTTCGATGTGCAGCTCAAAATAGCAGTCGAGCGGACGGTTGCCGAGCGGCGCCTTGCCGACATAACCGATGCGCGCGAGCTCATCTCCCAAGCGCAGGCCGGCGTCGTCCCTGGTGTCGAGCGCCTGGGCGGCAGGCAGCTTGTGAGCGAAGGCCAGCGAGCCCATCAGCGGCGGGCTAAAGCGGGCCCCCTCTTCGTTGGTCCATACAATGACCTCGATGGGGCGCCGTGTCTTGATGCCGCGGTCGTTGAGCGTGCGGATCGCCTCCAGCCCGCACATGACCCCCAGCACGCCGTCGTACCGGCCACCGCAAATCTGCGTGTCGAGATGGCTGCCGATGGCGACGGGCGCAAGGCTGGGATCGGTGCCCGGCCGGCGCGCAAAGATATTGCCGACCGGATCCACTTCGATGGCGCAGCCGGCTTCCCGCGCCCAGCCGACAAAAAGGTCGCGCATCTGCTTGTCCTCCGGCGACAGCGCCAGCCGGCGCAGGCCCGTGTCGCGGAAGCGGCCGATCTCCGCCGATCGGTCGATGGTGGCCCACAGCCGGTCGGCGTCGACCTCGAGGGTGTTGCTCGGGCTCATGCGGCTCTCCATGACTGCCCACTTCAAGGCCTGGTGACGTTGCGGTCGCTGAGGTTCGGGCTGGGAAGGTCGATCTCCCCGGCCGCGACACGCAGGCAGCGCGTCATGCGCTCGGGCGAAAGCGTCGATTCGGGCGGCATGCGGACGCGGCAGTGCTCCTCGGCATGGCGGCAGCGCGGGGCGAAGCTGCACCCCTCGGGCAGCGCGCGCAGGTCCGGCGGCATGCCGGGAATGACCTCGAGCCGCCTGCCAAAGGCCGAGCCCAGCACGGTGGAGGTGAGCAGCGCGGCCGTATAAGGGTGCCCCGGCGCATCGATCACCTTCTCGGTCGGCCCGACCTCGACGAAGCGGCCCGCATACATGACGGCGATGCGGTCGGCTACCTCGACCGCCACGCCCACATCGTGGGTGACGAAAATCACCGCCATGCCCAGCTCCTGCTGGAGCTGGCGCAACAGCAGGATGATCTGGATTTGCACCGTCACGTCGAGCGCCGTGGTGGGCTCGTCGGCCAGCAGCACCGAGGGCCGGCACGACAGCGCCAGCGCGATCATCGCCCGCTGGCGCATGCCCCCCGACATCTCGTGCGGATAGGCCTTGAGGCGCCGCGCGGCGGAGGGAATCTGCACCATCTCCAAGAGCTCGAGCGCGCGCTTGTTGGCGGCCCTGTAGGAGACGCCCTCGTGGCGCACGATGGTCTCGGCGATCTGGACGCCGATGGTGAAGACGGGATCGAGCGCGATCATCGGCTCCTGGAAGATCATCGCCACCTTGGCACCCCGCACCTGGCGCAGGGCGGCTTCGTCCATGGTGGTGATCTCGTGCCCGGCGACGCGGATGCGACCCTCCATGCGCGTGCGGGCTGGGGGCAGCAGGCGCATGAGCGCGCGCAGGGTCACGCTCTTGCCCGATCCCGATTCGCCCAGGATGCCCAGCACCTGGCCGGCCTCCAGGTCGAAACTGACGCCGTTGATGGCCGCGACCGTGGCCTCGCGCATGAGGAAGCGCACGTGCAAATTCTCGACCGAGACGACCGGCTCCTTGGCCATCGGCGCGTGGGCTTGGGTCATGCTGCCCCCCTCGCTGCAGCGCGCGTGTGGCCCGAGCCGGGCACGTGCACGTGGCAGGCAACCCTGCGCGCTCCATCAGGCGCCAGCGCCAGCAGCGCCGGCGGCGTCGTCTCGCACACCTTCTCCGCCAACGGGCAGCGCGTGCGGAAGCGGCAGCCCGACGGCGGACGGATGGGATTGGGGGGATCGCCGCTCAGCGGCGCCTGGCGCGTGCGCCGGCGCGGGTCCATCGACGGCATCGCCGACAGCAGGGCGCGCGTGTAGGGATGCTGCGGGTCGCCATAGACCCGGTCCGCCGGGCCGATCTCCACGATCTTGCCGAGATACATGACCATCACGCGGTCGCTGATGTAGCGCACGACATTGAGGTCGTGGCTGATGAATACATAGGTGAGGTCGAAACGGGCCTTGAGGTCGGCGAGCAGGTTCAGCACCTGTGCCTCGACCGACTTGTCGAGCGCGGAGACGGCCTCGTCGAGAATGACGATGCGCGGCTCGAGCGCGAGGGCGCGCGCCACATTGATGCGCTGGCGCTGGCCGCCGGAGAGTTCGTGGGGGTAGCGGTTGGCGAACAGGGCCGGGTCGAGCCCTACTGCCGCCAGCAGCTCCATGGCGCGGGCGAGCGCATGGGCTTTCGCCAGCCCGTGCACGAGCGGCCCGAAGGCGATCGACATGGCCACGGGCAGGCGTGGATTGAGCGAGGCGTAAGAGTCCTGAAACACCATCTGCATCTGGCGATGCAATTGGCGATGGCTGAGGCCCTCCGCCGCGCCGACCGTCTGCCCCTCGAAGGCGATGCTGCCGCGGTCGGGCTTGATGAGGTGCATGAGGAGGCGGGCCGTCGTGGACTTGCCGCAACCGGATTCGCCGACGATGCCGAGCGTCTCGCCGCGCTCTACGGTGAAGGAGACGTCGTCGACGGCCTGCACGAGCGCGCTCGTGCGCCCGAACAGACCGCCCTTCAGCGCGAAATGCTTGGTGAGGTGCTCGACCGCCAGCAGCGCGCTCGGCCGCGGCACCTCGCGCTCCGGCGCGGGTCTGGCGACGGCGCCTCCTCTCTCGCGATGCGGTTTGAGGAGGCTCACAGGCGCACATCCATGGCCTGGCGTAGGCCGTCGCTCATCAAGTTGAAGCACATGGACGTGACGAAGATCATGACCCCCGGCAGGGCGGCGACGAGCGGGGACGCCCATATGCCCTGCCGCAGATTGTTGAGCATCAGGCCCCATTCGGCGCTGGGCGGCGTGACGCCGAGGCCCAGGAAGCTCAGGCCGGCGGCCAGGATGATGCAGATGCTGATCAGGCTCGTGGCATAGACGAGGATCGGCCCCAGCACGTTGTTGAGGATGTGATAGCGCATGATGGTGAGGCGCCGTGCGCCGCTGGCGCGCGCCGCCTCGACGAAGTCGAGATTGCGCACCTGGGTCGTCACGCTCTCGGAAATGCGAATGATCGGCGGGATGAAGCTGATCGTGAGCGCGAGGATGGTATTCTGCAGGCCGGCGCCCAGAATGCCGGTGATGGCGATCGCCAGCAGGATCGAGGGGAACGCGTAAAGCACATCGGTGAGGCGCATGACGGCACTGTTGAGCAGGCCGCCGGCATAGCCCGCCAGGATGCCGAGGAAACCGCCGATCAGCAGTGCCAGGAACACCGGCACGACGCCGGCGAGCAACGACAGCCGTCCGCCGTAGACCATGCGCGACCACAGATCGCGGCCGACCTCGTCGGTGCCGAGCCAATGTCCCGGCGTGCCCACGGGTTTGAGGCGCCGCAGCACAGAGCCGGTGTAGGGATCATGGATGGTGAACCATGGAGCGAACACCACCATGACCAGCAGCATCGCGAGCACGCCAATCACCGCGAGCGTCACCTTATCCTCGCGCAGCCGCTCCCAGACTCGGCGCCAGTAGCCCTTGCCCTGCTGCGCGCGCTTCAGCGCCGTTGCGGCATCGGTGGACGGAACCGCGACATCGGCCATCGCCATCTCCCTAGCGGCGCATGCGTGGGTCGATCAGCGCCTGCAGCACGTCGACGAGGATGTTGATGACGACGAAGATGGTTGCGAGCACGACGATGGTGGCGGAGAGCACGGGCACGTCGCGGCGGAAAATGGCAAGGTTCATGAGGCCGCCCGATCCCGGCCAATTGAACACCGTCTCGACCAGGATGGAGCCGCCGAGCAGGTAGCCGAACTGCAGGCCCATGAGCGCCAGCGTCGAGGGCAGGGCATTCTTGAGCGTGTGGTAAAGCACCCGCCGGTTGAAAAGGCCCTTGGCGCGCAGCGTGCCCACGAACTCCTGGCTCAGTATTTCCAGCACGTTTGCGCGCACCAGGCGGCTGATTACGCCCATCGGGATCAGCGACAAGGTGACGACCGGCAAGATCAGGTGCTGCACGTGCTCCCAGCTGGTGGGCAGGCCCTCGAAGCCCATGCCCTGCGCCGGCAGCACGTTGAGGACGACGGCGAAGACGGCCACCAGCACGATCCCGACCCAGTAATGCGGCAGACTGACGCCGACGATGGCGGTGGCGGAGAACAGCTTGTCGAGCCAGGTGTCGTGATTGTAGGCGGCGAGTGCGCCCAACACGACGCCGAGCAGGAAGCCCACTCCGGCCGCCGGCAGGGCGAGCACGAGCGTGTTGCCGAGGGCCCCAGATAGCTCTTCAGCTACCGGGCGCCCGGTGAAGAAGGAGACGCCGAAGTCGCCTACCAGCAGACGGCCGAGCCAGGCCAGGTACTGCATGTAGAGCGGTTCGTCGAGGCGGAAGCGCTGGCGCAGGCTGTCGGCGATCGCCTTCGGCACCTCTGGCGGCACCAGAATGTCGACGACGTCGCCGGGAGCCAGGTGGATCAGGGCGAACACCAGCATCGACACGCCGAGCAGTACCGGCACGGCATAGAGCAGGCGGCGAAGGGTAAAGGCCCACATTGACCGTTACCTCGGGCAGGCCAGTGGCGATGGCGCGAGCAGGATCACTCCATGTCGACGGCCGTGAAGTCCTGAAACCAGCTCTGCGCGCTGATGAAGCCCTTGACCTTCTTGGTCATCGCCCGCGGGTTGCGGTCGTGCACGATGAAGGCCCAGGGTGCCTCGTCGACGATGATTTCGTGCGCGCGCTGCGTATTCTTGAGGATCTCGGCCTCATCGCTCGACTTCTCGATGCGGTCGATCACCTGGTCGAACTCCGCGTTCTTCCAGTTCGCCCAGTTGCGGCCGTTCGGGGCGGCATTGGTGGACAGGAAATAAAGGGCGATTTGCGAGACGTCGGTTGCCGGCGGCAGGCTGATGTTCATCGCATCCGAACCCAGCGCCTGCTGCGCGGTCGGTGCGTTGCGCAGCGCGACCAACATGGTGCCCCACTCCACCACCTCGAAGGAGATGTCAAAGCCGCACTCCTTGAGGTTTTGCTGCAGGAACTCGTTCATCGGCAGCGGCAACATCTGCCCGGAGCCGCTGGTGGAGATCATGACCTTGGCCTTGACGGGCTTGTCGGGGCCGAAGCCCACCTCATTCAGCAGGGCCTTGGCCTTGGCCGGATCGTAACGGTAGTTCTCCTTCGGCTTGCCGAATTGCGGGTCTGTCGGCTTGAACGCGCCGACCGAGGGTTCGGCCAGGCCGTTCAACAGCGCCACGAGGCCATCTCGATTGAGGCAATAGTTGATGGCGCGGCGCACGCGCACGTCCTTCCAGGGCGAGTCCTCCTTGGCGAGGTTCAGCACCCACGGCCACACGTGCGGATAGCTGCCGGTGACGATCTCGAACCCTGCGCTCTTGAGGCTCGGCACCGCATCCGGGGGCGGCACCTCGATCCAGTCGACCTGGCCCGAGCGCAGCGCGGCAAGCCGTGTCGTCGCCTCAGGCATCGGGAAGAGCACCATCTTGTCGAGCTTGGGAACCTTGGACTTCTCCCAATAGTCGTCGTTGCGGCTGAGCGTGACGCTCACCCGCGGCTTGAACTCCGTGATCTTGAAGGGCCCGGTGCCCGAGGGGGCCTTGGCGAACTCCGCCCACGAGCCCGTCTTCTCGAACTGTGCCGGGCTCGAGTAGAGCATGTAGGGCAGCATGTAGGGGAAGTAGCTCAGCGGACGCGGGTTGGTGATCTCGATTGTATAGTCGTCGATCTTTCGATAGCCGGCCACGAAGGGGTTGCGCGCCTGGGCGACGGCGCCGCCCGGGGGGTCGAACTGCTTGGCGTCCTTCTTGTAGTAGCGGTCGAGGTTCCAGATGGCGGCGTCGGCATTGAACTCGCTGCCGTCGTGGAATTTCGCGCCTTTGCGCAGATGAAACACCCACTTCTTGTTGTCGGCGGCATCCTGCTCCCACCGCTCGGCGAGGCCGGGACGGATGTCGGCGAGCTTGTCGGCGCGCTTGAGGTCCCACAGCACCAGCCCTTCGAACACGGGGTAGCCCAGGAAGCGCACGCCCTCGTAGCCGTTGTCCGGGGCGCCGGTGGTGGTGGGCACGTCGGAAGCGGTCATGGCGATGCGGAGAGTGCCTCCCGCCGACGCCGATCCGGCCGGCAATCCGAGCGCCAGCACCGCCGCGACAGGCATGGCAGCCCGCGTCGTCCACCTCGAAAACATGCGCGATCTCCCTTCGACCCACGCGGCCGCAAAAACCGGCCCCTGACGATCATGTCGATCATGACGATCCCTGAGCGCCAAGGCCAGTGGCGGGCCACCGCCTCGACGATCGTGGTGCCGTGCTGCAAGGCACGGCGATCCCCGACGCCCAATTCTAGGCATTACGCCGCCGCCGTTGGCAAGGGCTTAGCGTCCTGAGGTGCTGAGCACATGCGCAGGGCCCGTTCCGGCCCCCTGGCTTTGCGGCGCACGGCCCTGCAGGCTCCACCGTCAAGTCCGTGCTAGAATGGTTTATCGTCTCCTTCCTGTGCTGCAGGCCTTGATTCGAGTCATCGACATCGAAACCACCGGCACCGATCCGGCCAGCGACGCCATCATCGAGATCGCGAGCGTCGACATGGTGCGGGGTGGCGGAATGACCAATGCCATGGACACACTGGTGCGGCCCAACCAGCCTATCCCGCCCGGAGCCTCCGCCGTGCATCACCTCATCGATGAGGACGTGCAGAACGCGCCGATGCTCTCCGAAGTCATCGATCGCTTTCGCGGTGCGGACTACTACGTGGCGCACAACTGCGAGTTCGAGCGCAGCTTCTTTGCCGCCCAGGGCGTGGAGCTCGGCCCCTGGATCTGCACCTACAAGTGCGCCCTGCGCGTCTGGCCCGAGCTCGACGGCCACAGCAACCAGGAACTGCGCTATGCATTGGGTCGCGCAACGCCTTTCCCGGGGTTTGACCGCAGCAGCATCTCGCCGCACCGCGCCGCCTTCGATGTGGTGGTGACGGCCGCGATCTTCGAGGAGCTGATCAAGCATGCCCGCTGGAGCGAACTGGTGCGGTGGTCAGCCGAGCCCGCCCTCTACACGAAGTTCCACTTCGGCAAGTACCGCGGGCAGCGGTACGATGCCATTGCTGCCAGCGATCCCGACTACCTCCGCTGGATCGTTGAGAAGTCCGAGCTGGAGGCGGGCATCAAGCACAGCGCGAAGCATTGGCTGCGCGTGGCCTATCCCGAGTAGCAAGCCCGTGCGGCCATCCCGCTCCCAACCGCTTTTGTGCGGGGGTTCCGATGGGCTCACTCACCCGCGTTCCCACGATCGGTCCCGGCCGGGAGCGCCTTTGCGTTTCTGTTGCTCGCGTTGCTGAACGACTAGTCGTGAACTGAGGCAACATCAGCTGCATGTCCGACCGTCCACCGATGCCGACACCCGAACGCGCACCCGCTTGGCGGGCGGCGTGCCTTTCTTACCGTGCGAAGCGCCGCTCTGGCGCTCCCGATCATGAGGCGCACAGCGCAGCCGTGGCGGCGCTGCAGGCCGTGTGGCCGCTCCCCTGGAAGGAGGCCAGCGCCGAGGCGGTGGCTGCGATCGCCTACGCCAGCAGGTATCACGCGGAATGGTTTTGGCGAGGCGTATCCTAGCCCGTGTTTGGGCCCCGTCGTTTGCTCATCGGTCATGACCTGGCAAGCGCACGCGATCTCCAAGCTGGTGAGGGCCGACGGCGAGCAAGCCAGCCAGCCGCCAATGCAATCTTCCCGATGGGGCCGCGCCCGCTGAGGCGTTGCTAGTGGCCCCCAACTGAACCCGTTCCTGTCTACCCAACGACGCTTGTTCGTGGAAAGACGCGCCCTGCGCCTATGCGCCGCGCGTTTATGCTTATGCTCATGAGGTGTATTACACCCAGCCGTATGCCTATGCATAGGATGGCGGCCGCACGAGTTCTTCCCGCGCGGACCATTCTGGCACGGGCGCCATTGAGTGGTGAGCCAGGCGAGCGCCGGCAGGTGCGCCGGCGCATTTCAAGCGAGCGCAAGGCGATCTGCCGTCTCGAACCCCTTCTCGACGAACCGACGCCGCTCACTTGGGATACGCGCGCAAGCCCGAACGGCCAGTCGCGCGAGCCATCTGCCGAATTCCTCTTACCCGCGCGAGAAGGCCCATGGACGCCAAGGGATCGCGCCATGGCGTCGGGCTTCTTCTTCGCGGAACACGCTCACATCCGTGGATACTGAGCCGCAGCGCCTTGCGTAAGCCAGCCCCGTCATGACGTTCTCCTCGCAAGATGTGGCATCGGCGATTCGCGGGGGATTTCCCATGCGCCTCATTGACAAGCGGCGAGCTGCCGCCGTCGCCATGCGCGAAGCGCTCGGCTACGCCTCTTCCCTTGCTGATGCCTGGGCGTCACCGGACACTAGCGGGGCCCGCCGGAGGCGGAGCGCAAAGAAAATCGCCGACGCCCTCGACGCCCTCGACGCCCTCGACGCCTATGAAGTGTGGTGCCGGCCTGATGGCAAAGCACCCGGCAGCAAAGGTCGAAGCCCACGATGCCAAGGTTGAGACATACGCCACCGACGACGAGCAGCGTTCGCGGCCTTGCCACCAGGAGAGGCTACCTCCTTGCGGCAGACCAGCGGGCTGTGCGTTTGTTCAAATTGATCCGCCTCGTTGGTCGGGCAGCGCCGATGCCCTCAAGCGATAGTAAGTATCGCTACAGTTGGAAGCTTGCCGATGCGGACGCTTGGTTGAGGAAACAGCCGCTGTTGAGCGATCCATGACCCGGCGCTTTCGCGGCTCGGGCGCCGATCTGCCTACCAAGTTCCCGCGTGCCGTAATCAGGCCTTGCCAAGGTGCTGGCGCGCGAGTGCAAGCAGCCCTTGAGCCGCCGGCGATAACGCGCGCTCGCGCAGCCGAATGATCCCAATCTCGCTACTCAGGCTCGGCCCTACCAGTCGACGTGCCACGAGATCGTCACGCGCCCACCGCGGCAACGTATGGGCGGGCACGATGGCTGCCCCGGTGCCTCGGCGAACGGGGTTGAACACCGTGATCGGCAGTCCAACCGTCACGGCATGGCGCAGGGTAAACCCGGCGGCAGCGGCAGCGCCATCGATGAGACGGCGCGTGCCCGAGCCTATAGGCAGGGACACCAACGCCACGTCCTTGAGTGATTTGAATTCGATCTTGCTACGTCGCGCCAAGGGGTGGTCGCGACGCAGTACGACACATAGGACGTCGGCGCGCAGACGCTCGGTGATGTGGTGGCGTTGTCGATTGCCAGCTTCGTGGTCTCAAGCGGCTTAAGGTATCCGCTCATCATGATCCCGACCTTTGCGGTTCCGCTCGGAATCATTCTGCACGCCTTGTCGATCTGGCAACTGAGCCGTATCCGGTCATCGCACGCGCAGCGATCTTCTGCCCATCGAGGTCGCGATCGCGTGGCCCAGGAGTTTTTGCGAAGCCGGTAACACCCCGGGGTGGGGGCGGCGGAATGCGATGCCCCGGCGCTCGTTGGCGCGGCAAGGAACCGCCAATCTACTTGTCGAGCCACACGTCCTCGAAGCGCCAATTGCTGTACATACCATTATGATGCAGCACGAAGCCCTTCACGTGTGGCTGCCAGCACGTCGCCGAACGATCATGAAAGATGATCGGGCGAGCGAGTTCTTCGGCAAGCTTGCGCTCGATCTCCCACACAAGTGCCCTTCGCTTGTCCTTGTCGATCTCTTGCGATTGCTTGTCGATTAGCGCATCCACCTCCTTGTCGCAGTACTGCGTGTAGTTGCGTTCGGAGTTGCAACTGTAGTTTTCATACAGGTTGACATCGGGATCATCGAGGCCGACGCCGGTGTTGTTCAGCCCCACGCTGTACTCCTTCCGAGTCACCTTGGCCTGCCAAATGCTGGTGTCGATCAACTCGAGTTCGCTCTCGATGTGGATGCTCTTCAGCTGATCGATGAGTATGGCCGCCGGATCGCGGTAGGTGGGCGTTTGTCCGTGCCCATTCCATCGACAGAAGGACGGATCCGCCCCATTCGCCACCGACACCCACGCCTTGAATGAAGCGTATGATGGTGAGGAGGACTG
>Ga0306920_100003211_pt1 | contig 20720 bp, 17 predicted proteins | sample flu12Cox44000170_FD_204666 | JGI IMG/M metagenome (GOLD analysis project Ga0306920, IMG submission 204666) | Lab enrichment of tropical soil microbial communities from Luquillo Experimental Forest, Puerto Rico - flux4day.12C.oxic.44.000.170 (v2)... | ecosystem: Environmental > Terrestrial >... | reverse complement strand
CCAACTGGCTTTCCGGCGAAGAGAAGCAATGGCTCGAATCCACGCTTGCCGCGGAGCGCGAGGCGCTTGGCGGTCGTCGGCATTTTCCGCTGCTGCGCGTGGCCGGCGACATTCGCGTATGGAGCCTCGCGTGCCTTTTCGGCTGCGCGCTGGTCGGCATCTACGGGCTCTTCCTGTGGCTGCCGCAGATCGTGAAGAGCCTGGGCCACCTCAACAACATCGAAGTGGGCTTTCTGTCCGCGGTGCCGCCGCTGCTCGGTGTGCTGGGCACGTACCTCGTCAGCCGCAGTTCCGACCGCACCGGCGATCGCAAGTATCACCTCGCAGTCGTCTACGGCATGAGCGCGCTCGCCATCGCGGGTAGCGCGTATGCGCCGAATCCGCTGCTTGCGTATGCACTGCTTTGCGTGACGGGCCTCTTCATCTATGCGGGCAACCCGCTGTTCTGGAGTCTCGCCGCGTCGTTCAGAACCGGCGCGGCGGGCGCGGCGACCATCGCCCTCATCAATACCATCGCGCAGTTCGGCGGCGTGGTGGGGCCCTGGAGCATCGGGCTCGTGCGCCATGCCACCGGCAACTTCAAGCTCGCGCTGCTCACGATCGCCGCCTTCCTCGTCGTCGCCACGCTCATCGCCATCGTGATGCGCGTGAAGCCGGCCGACGAAGGCGCGTCGAGCCCCGCGCTCGTCGGCCGCGACGAAGCGACCGAGAGCTGATTCTCATCGTCCGCACACCTGACGGAACTTCCACATGATCATTGACTGCCACGGTCACTACACGACATCGCCGCGCCAGCACGAAGCCTGGCGCGCCAAACAGATTGCCGCGCTCGAGGACGGCACGCAGGTCCCGCCGCGCCCGTCGATTACCGACGACGAGATTCGCGAGAGCATCGAGAATGGCCAGCGCCGCATCCAGCGCGAGCGCGGCACCGACCTGACGATTTTCTCGCCGCGCGCCGCGGGCATGGGGCACCACCTTGCGGGCGCGGAGGCCAACGCGCTCTGGTCCAGCGAATGCAATGACCTCGTGCATCGCGTGTGCTCGCTTTTTCCGCAGCATTTCGTGGGCGTTTGCCAGTTGCCGCAAGCGCCGGGCGTGGCGCCCGCGAATTGCATTCCCGAGTTGCGCCGTTGCGTGGAAGAGCTGGGATTCGTGGGCTGCAACCTGAACCCCGATCCTTCGGGCGGGCACTGGTCGGGGCCGCCGGTCACGGACCGCTCGTGGTATCCGCTCTACGAGGCGATGGTGGAACTGGACGCGCCCGCGATGATTCACGTTTCATCGTCGTGCAATCCTAACTTTCATGCGACGGGCGCGCACTACATCAACGGCGACACCTCGGTGTTCATGCAACTGCTGCTGGGTGACCTCTTCGCCGACTTCCCCACGCTGCGCTTCATCATTCCGCACGGCGGCGGTGCGGTGCCGTATCACTGGGGGCGCTATCGCGGATTGGCACAGGATATGGCGCGGCCGCTCCTGAAGGACTATCTGCTCAAGAACGTGTTCTTCGATACGTGTGTTTACCACCAGCCGGGCTCCGATCTGCTCGCCAAGGTCATTCCCGTGGAGAACATCCTGTTTGCTTCGGAAACGATAGGCGCGGTGCAGGGTATCGACCCGGAAACCGGACACTACTACGACGACACGCGCCGCTATATCGACGCGATCGACTGGCTCAGCGACGCCGATCGCCAGCGCATTTACGAAGGCAACGCGCGTGCGGTGTACGGCCGCCTCTCCGCGCAGATCGAACGGCAATCCGCACGCGAAGGGGCAACGAAATGAACCCGCGTTCCAATCCGCATTGCAATCCGATCGGCTGGCGCGAATACGCGTCCGCCCCACAGGCCAGCGACGCGACGCTCGCCGCGTTGCGCGAGCTCGCGGTCTCGCTGCTGAGCGACAACATGGCCCGCTCGAGCGGCATCCTCGGCCTGCAGCCGTTTCATCAGCCGGGGCCAATGGCGGGCACGGCCGTCACGGTGCGCACCCGCCCCGGCGACAACCTCGCGATCCATCGCGCCTTCGACTTCTGCCGGCCGGGAGACGTGCTGGTGATCGATGGAGCAGGCGAGGTGACCCAGGCGTTGATGGGCGACATCATGTCGAGCTACGCGCAAAGCCTCGGCGTGCGGGGTCTCGTGATCGACGGCGCGATCCGCGACGTCGGTGCGATTCGTCAGCGCGACTTTCCCGTCTATGCGCGCGGCGTGACGCACCGCGGGCCATACAAGAACGGGCCGGGCGAAATTAACGTGCCCGTGACGATCGGCCGGATGGTCGTCAGTCCCGGCGACATCATCGTGGGCGACGGGGACGGCTTGCTCGCCATCGCACCCGAGGACGTCGAGGCCGTCATCGCCGGCGCGCGCCGGCAGGCAGAGAAGGAGGCCGCCGCGCTCAGGGCGATAGCCGAAGGCCGCTTCGACCGCGCATGGGTGATGCCGCACATCGAGCGCATGAGAAGCGGCGCTTGATGAACGCATGAAGCAACAGGCGTTAAGATGCGCGCTGGAGCCTGTGCGCTCCGCCAGGCTCAACCGCAGAACCATCCTTGCTCCATGACCCGACATCTCGACGCTGCCGCGCTACGCGAACTCGCCCAACTCGCGGAGCAATCCGACCCGCCGCCGTGCGCCTGCACGAAAACGCCGCTGGACGGCTGGCAATCGCAACCGCTCTCGCTCGACGAGCGGCAACTGGAACAGATCGGCACGCTCGTTGACGAAAACGAAGCCGAGCCCACCTTCGCCGAACATCTGCCGGGCAAGGCAGGCTACTGGTCGGAGGAGGCGCCAATCGCGCCCCGGTACTTCCCGTATAACCGCTGCGGCGTGTGGAAGTGCTCGCTGTGCGGACGGCTCTACCTGCGTTATACGGAGGGCGGTGGCTATTTCGTCGATCAACGCATACGCGCGTTGAAAGCGTGCCTGATTGAAGATGCGCCGCTTTGAACAACGGCTTTAAAGAGCGTTAGACCGGCGATTTTCTTCTGATTGAATCGCGCTCATATTCTTTGTGAATAAACCGGAGGCCAGGCTTTTCCCTGGCCTCTCTTTCATTTCTGGCGGCGTGCCATCCGACTCGCCGCCCATGTCGCTTTCGACTTCACAACCGCACCTTACACAGGCTTGCCGCTCGCGTGACGCGACCCCGATGCGTTGCGAGAGGCGCGCCTCGATGTGCCTGCGCATCAATTCATCCATAGCGGGCGGAGATCCGCACGCGGGCTTCCCACGCTACCTGGGCATCCCGTGAGTGCCGCGATGCAGCAAGGCGCACGGATTCCGTCGACTGGATCGATTCTGAGTTCGATTCTCAATTTCCGTGCCGCAATTGAAACTTACTAAAAGCGCGCGTTTTAGCCGTCGAGAAGTTTCTGCATCCATACATTCATTCGCGCTTTTATATGGAAACGATCAATTTCTTTGTTGTGCATTATTACCGCTCCTTCCGCATTCTTACTTCCAGAAAAAGACAGCGATGACGTGAGCCCAGGTGCGATGACAAGTCGTCAAGGCGCTCGCGCAGATTCCGTCATGCCATCGCGCGTTGATCCGGTTGACCCATTCACCCACCTGTTCTGCTGCTCAAAGGAGCCGACTGATGAAGAAATCGTTATTGGCCGTTCTACTCGTGGCGACGGCCGTCGCTGCCGGATGCGGCGGAGGTGACAGCTCCAGCACCAGCCCGGCCTCGTCGGCGACGTCTTCCGCGCCCAAGCTGCTCGCGAACATTGCGGTGCCGAGCACGACGAGCCCTGCGTTCAGCTTCGACATCGGCTATGTGGAAGCGGGCAGGTACTATCTGTCCGACCGTAACAGTAAGTCGGTCGATGTCGTCGATACCCGATCCAACGCGCTGATCGCACAGATACAAGGCGGATTCACGGGCGCGGGCGCGAGCACCGACGTGTCCGGGCCTGATGGCATCGTGGGCGTGACGGGCACGAACACGTTGTATGTGGGGGACGTCGATAACGTGAAAATCGTCGACACGTCCGCGATGAAAACGCTCAAGACACTCCCCATCAGCACGTCGGGTTCGCGCGTGGATGAGGGCTGCTACGATCCCGACGATCGTCTCATCATGTTCGCGAGCCCCGGCGACACGCCGCCATTCGTGACCTTCATCTCGACCACGACGCAATCCATCGTGATGAAGATGCCGTTCAACGGTTCGTCGGGTCTGGAAGCCTGCGTGTACGATCCGGCCTCGAAGAGCTTCCTGATCAACAACGACGGAACTGCCGCGAACCCGGACGGCGAACTCGACGTCATAACCGCCGCTTCGGTCACGTCCGGCGCGCCGGCGGTCAGCAAGGCGTTCCCGCTCGGCAAGTGCGGTCCCGCCGGCATCGTGCTCGGTCCCAACAGAGACGTGCTGATCGGCTGCGATCCGTCTGCGGGCGACCCGCTCATCACGTTGATCCTGGACCGCAATACGGGCACCCAGCTCGCATCGGTGCCGTTTGGCGGCGTGGATCAGGTCGCTTACGATCCCGCGTCGAACCGCTACTTCCTGCCCGCGCGCCACTATGTCACGAGCGGCACGGCGGCGGCGTCGGGCTTCACGCCGACGATGGGCGTGATCGACGGCGCAACGCGCAAGCTGATCTATACCGTGGCGGTGGGAACGGGCGCGCACTCGGTTGCCATCGACAGCACCCTCGGCGAAGTCTACGTGCCGTTCCAGCCGGGGTCGGCGGCGTTCCCGAATGGCGGCATATCGGTGTTCTCGACGCAGTAGAACGCAAAGACAAAATGCAACTGGCCCGCCATCGCAACACACCGCGATGGCGGGCCAGCAGAGAACGGCTGGATAGAGCGACCTGGTCAGCCTGGCAGCTTACTGCGCGGCTTGCCCTGCCTGCGACGAACCGTTGTTCACGCCGCCGACTGCGCTGTTTTGCGCAGCGACGCGAGCTTCAGCAGCCTGGATGTTCGCCGGATATTCATTGGGATTCGAGCGTGCCGGATTGAAGCCTGCCTTTTCGACCTGGATCAGGTCCGCACGGACTTGTGCGCGCGTCACGGGCTGGCTGTTCGACTGGGCGAACACAGCGACAGGAGCGGCAAGGGCAGCAGCGATCACAACGGCTTGGACGAGCGATTTCATGACTATTACCTCCAGATTTACTTTCTTCTTGAGCTGCGTACGGGGTTGGTTGCAGCGGTGAAGTCAGTGTAGGAGGGGCGTGAACCAGGGTAAATACCTAAGAAATGAATTCACTGTTTCGGCCAGGAGAACAATTCGGGCACAAGCATGGCGCGAGCCGCCAGTTTCCTGAACGCAGCAGGCGTCTACGGGGTTAGATAACACCCGGCATGACGCCCACCATATCGACGAATTCCGTTTTCCCCATGCCGCGCGACTTGGCCCGGTACATGGCGCTGTCCACGGCGCGCATGAGGGTTCGCGCATCGAGCGAGCGGCTGCCGGTGCCTTCGGTGAGCAGGCACACGCCGATGCTGCACGAAACCGTGACCGGGTAGCCGCCAACGGTGTGCATGTTCGCGAGGATCGCGTGGATGCTGTCGGCAATGGTGAGCGCATCCTGCTTGTCGTAGACGTGGCGCGCCAGCACCACGAATTCGTCGCCGCCGAGGCGCGCAAGCGTGTCGCCACGGCGCATGCGGCGCACCAGCGCCGTGGCGAAGTCGCGTAGCAGCTCGTCGCCGACCGCGTGCCCGAAGGAGTCGTTCACCTCCTTGAAGCCGTCGAGGTCGACGAGCAGCATGGCGCTGCGTTCGACTTCGCCTGCGCGCGTAAAGAGCGTCCGGCCGATGGCCTGCTCGAGGCGCACGCGGTTGTAGAGCCCCGTGAGCGGATCGGTCGACGCCTGCCGTTCCAGCCGGTTGACGAGCACGGCCAGATAGAGCGAGGTCGCCGCGATGCTGAACCCTACGCCGAGGGCAGCGGCGGCGTTGGCGCGCCACCAGGGCTGCCACTGCATCAGGCCCATGAGGCCGATGAGCGCGACGCCGCAGGAAAGCGCCAGCATGCGCTGGCCATAGCGGCAGCCGGCGCCGACCAGAAACCAGAAAGCGACCCACATGAGCGGCAGCGCGGCGGTGCCGCCCACGGCCAGCGCGGCGGTCACGATGGCCTGGTCGGCGAATGTGGTGAGCGTGAGGCGCATGCGCGAGCGCGCTGGCGCGACCGTCAGCGCAACATAGGTGGCGACGCCGAACGCCACATAGGCGATGACCGCCAGGAGCGTCGCGTAGACGTGAGTGGAGCGATAGACCGAACTGGCAACGAGGTAGGCGAGAAGCACGACGGACCCGAGCGAGATACGCAGTACCGCCTGCTCCTTTTCCGGGTCTTTTGGCAATGCGCGAAACAATGCGTTCCCGGGCCAGGAATGTGTATCCGTCTCGCCCATGGCAACCACCCCCGCTTGAATTCTGTATTTTGTCGCCCGGTAGTGTACCCCACGGATATGACGTATCAAGGCGCTCAAAAAGCGATATTGAGCAGCGCATTACGACGCATGCGCATTGCATGAGGCGGGGCTCGCACGACGCGTGAAGTCGTGCTGGACAACGCACGGCAACATTGCGCCGGATGACCGATACTGTCGCGCGCATCGATAGAAATTCATCTGTTCCGAACAGGCTCGTCAACCCGGTAAAGGAGGCGTCATGAGCAGGGAAGGTCTGGAAACGCAGGGCATGTCGCGTGAGCGGCTTGCGCGCATCGAACGTTTTCTCGACGACAACTACGTCGCCACCGGCACGCTCGCCGGCACCGTCACCCAGGTGTGGCGGCGCGGCGAACTCGCGCTGAACTCGGTGCTGGGTCTCGCGGACCGCGAGCGGCAGACGCCGATGGCCGAGGATTCGATCTTCCGCATTTACTCGATGACCAAGCCCATCACGTCGGTGGCGATCATGATGCTGGTCGAGGAGTGCAAGATTGCGCTCGACGACCCCGTCAGCAAGTACATCCCGGCGTGGGAGAGGCTCGGCGTGTACGCGGGCGGCTTCATGGAAAGCTTCCAGACGCGCGCGAGCGCGCGCCCCATGCGCGTGGTCGACCTGTTGCGCCATACCTCCGGCCTGACCTACGGGTTTCATCAGAACACCAACGTCGACGCGGCCTATCGCAAGCTCAAGGTGGGCGATCTGGCGACCGGCGGCACGCTGGACGACATGATCGAGAAGCTGGCCACGTTGCCGCTCGAGTTCTCGCCGGGCGACGCGTGGAACTATTCGGTATCCACGGACGTGCTCGGCTATCTCGTCGGCAAGGTCAGCGGCATGCCGTTCGAGGACTTTCTGAAAGCGCGGATCTTCGAGCCGCTAGGCATGACCGACACGGCGTTTTACGTGCCGCAGGAGAAGGTGTCGCGCTTCTGCGCGTGCTACGCCATCGGCGCGCTCGGCTCGAAGGTGGTCGCCGCGGAAGGCCCGACGCTCCAGGACGATCCCCGCACGAGCGTTTACCGCGAGCCGCCGTCGTTCGTCTCGGGCGGTGGCGGCCTCGTCTCCACGGCTGCGGACTACATGCGCTTCGCGCGCATGCTGCTGCGCGGAGGGGAGCTGGACGGCGTGCGGCTGCTGGGGCCGAAGACCGTGGAGCTGATGACCGCCAACCATCTGCCGGGCGGCGTCGACCTGCCGCGCCTCTCGCGCTCGATGTTCAGTGAAGCCAACTACGAAGGCGTCGGCTTCGGGCTGGGGTTCGCCACGACGGTTGCGCCCGCATCCACCCTGATTCCAGGCAGCGCGGGCGACTTCTTCTGGGGCGGGGCGGCCAGCACGTTCTTCTGGGTCGACCCGCGCGAGGACATGATCGTGGTGTTCCTCACCCAGCTCCTGCCTTCGACTGCGTACCCGATCCGCCGGCAGCTGCGCACGCTCGTCTATAGCGCGATTACGGGCAGCGCAGGCTGAGGTTCCCGGTTCGCGAGGGAGACATGAAGCGCGCCGCTGTTTCAGGCGGTCTTCAACTCCACGCGCTTGATGTCCTTCACGATCACGAGATAGCTGATCACCGTGACGAGCGCGTTGATGCCGACGAAGGCGAGCGCGCCATTGAACGAGCCGGTTTCCGCGACGAGATAGCCGATCACGATCGGCGTGACGATGCCGGCCACATTGCCGAACATGTTGAAGATCGAGCCCGACAGGCCGATGGCTTCGCGCGGCGCGGTATCGGCGATCACGGCCCAGCCGAGCGCGCCCAGCCCCTTGCCGAAGAACGCGAGCGACATCAGCGCGACCACGAGCCAGTCGCTGTTCACGTAGTTGCAGCCGATGATGCACGACGACAGCACCATGCCGCCGACGATCGGCACCTTGCGCGCCACGGTGAGCGAGCGGCCGGCGCGGATGAGCGCGTCCGAAGCCACGCCGCCCAGCACGCCGCCCAGGAAGCCGCAGATCGCGGGCAGCGAGGCGACGAGCCCCGCCTGCAGGATGGTCATGTGGCGCGCCTGCACGAGGTAGATCGGGAACCACGTGAGGAAGAAGTACGTGAGCACGTTGATGCAGTACTGCGCGAGATAGACGCCCACGAGCATGCGGTTGCTGAGCAGCTGGCGGATGACCGCCCAGTTCGCGCCCTTGCGCCCATTGCGTTCACCGCGCGCCGGGCGTTGATGCCCGTTCACGATGCCGCCGCCCGCCTCGATGTACTCGAACTCCTGGCGGTTCACGCCCGGATGATCGGCGGGGTTCTTCATGAACCTGACCCACACACAGGCGAGCGCGAGGCCGCCCACGCCCATCACGATATACACGTGATGCCAGCCGTACGCGTGCGTGAGCCACGCCATGAGCGGCGTGAACACCACGGCCGCGAAATACTGCGCCGAATTGAAGATGGCCGAGGCCGTGCCGCGCTCCTTCGCCGGGAACCAGCTCGCCACCACTTTCGCGTTGGCGGGGAAGGCGGGCGCTTCGGCCGCGCCCATCGCGAAGCGCAGCGCGAAGAGGCCCGCGATGGCGGCGCCCGCGCTGCCGAGCAGGCCGATCGAGCTTTGCAGCAACGTGAAGAGCGACCACAGGAAGATGCTGCCCGCGTACACGCGGCGCGCGCCGAAGCGGTCGAGCACCCAGCCCGCCGGCACCTGCGCGAGCACATAAGCCCAGCTGAACGCCGAGAAGATGTAGCCCATGTGGATCGCGTCGAGACCGAACTCGGCGCGTATGGCCGAGCCCGTGACCGAGAGCGTCGCGCGGTCCGCGTAGTTGAGCGTGGTGATGATGAAGATCAGCGAAAGGATCAGATAGCGCACCCTCGTGCGCCTGGCGACATCGGATTGCGTGGCTGTGCGGCTCAACGACATGTGGATCGACCTCTATCGTGCGCGAGACGCGGGCCGCTCGCGCAACGCTGCGCCGGCCCGAATCTGCTGTCTCCAGACGGCGCGCCTCATGCGCGCCGCATTCACTTACGCAGGAACGCGCCCGAAGCGCGTTCCGTTTGCGGACCTCGTCCGTGGCTTGTTCAGTCAGTTGTCGGTAAGTTGTTTGACATCAAAGCCAGTTGTCGGAGCCAATCGTACAACGGCCCGGAAGCCGAGGCAACCGGGTGATAGGCCTTATGAGCGTCATTCAGGGTAAACTCGAATTTCAGGATGACCGCATGGCTATGGGATCATGCGCCAAGTTGTTGGACAACATGGCGAGGGTGCCCTCAAGACTCCGGCGTTTTGGCCGTAAAGAAGAACACCATGGAAACCGGGGATTCAAGCAACATGCGCAACACGACGGTACGAGCCAGCCTGCTCGCAGTGCTGGTGATCTTTGGCGTGATGATCCTGATTGGCGGCTTCGCGGGCGTGTTCTCACTCAGGGAGGCGAACGCCAACGCAGAGCGCCTGCACGAAATCGCGCGACAGACCATCCTGGTCAACGACGCCTACAAGGACACCACGCGCGCGCGCTCGGCGCTCGTGCGCGGCTATAGCGCGCTCAAGGAGCGCAACGACACGGCCACGCGCGACTCCGCGCTGCAGAGCGCGAACCGCAGCTTCGAGCTGTCGGCGAGCGAGACGCAGGCCTTCGCCAACGCTCCGGCGTTCGACGGCATGGACGCAGACCTCAAGCGGCAGCTGCTCGAATCGGCCGGGCAGCTCGCCAGCACGCTCACGCACGCCACCGACGCATTGCGCAGCGGCGACACGGCGGCCTACGCGGCGCTCAACGACCGCGACATCACTGCTGCGGGCGCGGCCTATTCGGCGAACGTGGAGAAGTTTCAGAAGCTCGCCAACGCGCTCGCCGAGGCAACGCTCGAAGAGGGCAATTCGCGCTATGCGTGGATCGTGAGCCTCGTGGGCGTGGGCGTCGCCATTGCGCTGGTGCTCGTCGTCGTCACGTATTTCGCCCTGCAGCGCATCGTCTCGCGCCCGCTGGCCGAAGCCGCGGCGGTGCTCGATCGCATCGCCTCGAACGATCTCACGGTGCGCGTGCCCGAAGCGGGCGGCAACGAAATCGGCCTGCTGTTCGCGGCGATGCGCCGTATGCAGGCAGGCCTTTCGCGCACCGTGGCCGGCGTGCGCGACAGTTGCGACGCGATTCACACGGCCGCGCGCGAGATTGCGGCAGGCAATCTCGATCTGTCGAGCCGCACGGAAGAGCAGTCGGCCTCGCTCGAAGAAACGGCCGCGAGCATGGAAGAGCTCACCTCCACCGTGAAGCAGAACTCGTCGAATGCCTCGCAGGCCAGCACGCTCGCAACGGGCGCCGCCGATCTCGCGCAGCGCGGCGGCGACGTGGTGGAGCGCGCCGTGCAGACGATGCAGGACATCAGCGCCAGCTCGCAGAAGATCGCCGAGATCACGAGCTTGATCGACAGCATCGCGTTCCAGACCAATATCCTCGCGCTCAACGCCGCCGTGGAATCGGCGCGCGCGGGTGAGCAGGGGCGCGGCTTCGCCGTGGTCGCGGGCGAGGTGCGCACGCTCGCGCAGCGCAGCGCGGGCGCCGCGCGCGAGATCAAGGAGCTGATCGGCACCTCGATGGAAGACGTGCGCAACGGTAACGCGCTCGTCGCGCAGGCAGGCGAGTCGATGCACGAGATCGTGAACGCGGTGCGCAACGTCGCCACCATCATGGCGGAGATCACCACGGCCACGGCCGAGCAGAGCACCGGCATCCAGCAGGTAGGCATGGCCGTGAGCCAGATGGATCAGGTCACGCAGCAGAACGCCGCGCTCGTGGAGCAGGCGGCCGCTGCGGCGAGCGCGCTGGAGCACCAGGCGCAAACGATGAAGGAAGCGGTTTCCGTGTTTCGCGTCGGCGCGATTGCGTAAAGACCGAAGCGCGCGGCCATTCAATAGAACTAAGCAATAGCACTAACAACGCACAAAGGAAGACATGAAGAAGAAGGCAATCTTGCGCAGCGTGACGGGTGCGGTTTTCGGGCTTGCGGCATCGGTGGCCGTGCATGCGGCCAGCTACGTGTATGTGTCGAACGCCGATAGCCAGGACATTTCGGTGTTCCGCCTCGATGCGCAAAGCGGAGCGCTGGCTGCGGTCGAAACCGTGCCGGTGGGCGGCACGGTGATGCCGATGGCGTTCTCGCCCGACCATCACCACCTCTATGCGGCGCTGCGCTCGAAGCCGTACCGCGTGGTGAGCTTCGCGGTGAATCCGCTCGATGGCCGCCTCGCCGAACTCGGCCGCGCACCGCTCGCGGAGAGCATGGCCTATGTTTCCACCGACGGCACGGGGCGCTATCTCCTTTCGGCCTCGTATGGCGGCAATCTGCTCGCCGTGAACCGCATCGGCGAAAACGGCGTGGCGGGCGACGTGCTGCAAACCGTGAAGACGGGCCCGATGGCGCACGCCATTCGCACCTCGGCGGACAACCGCTATGCGTTCGCCTCGGTGCTCGGCGCCGACGCATGGCTGCGCCTGAAGTTCGACGCCGCGACGGGCGCGCTGACCGAAGACGCCACGCCCGCCTACTCGCTGCCGAAGGCGTCCGGCCCGCGCCACTTCCAGTTTTCGGCGGATCAGCGCTTCGTCTATCTGATTGACGAACTCGACGGCAAGCTGCACGCGCTCGCGTTCAACGCCGCGAACGACACGGTCAAGCCGATTCAGACGATCTCGATCCTGCCCGCCGACTTCTCGGGCGACAAGCCGTGGGGCGCCGACGTGCATCTCACGCCCGATGGCCGTCTTCTGTATGTCTCGGAGCGCACGTCCAGCACGCTGGGCGCGTATCGCGTGAACCAGGAGACGGGCAAGCTCACGCGCATCGGCACGTATGCCACGGAAAAGCAGCCGCGCGGCTTCAATATCGATCCTTCGGGCCAGTATCTCTTCGCCGTGGGCCAGCTCTCGCCCACGCTGAGCGCGTACCGCATCGACGCGAAGAGCGGCGCGCTCCATGAACTCGGCAAGTACCCGGTGGGCAAGGGCGCGAACTGGATCGAAGTGGTGGATTTCGACGGTTCGAACAACTAAACGATGGGCGACTTCGGTCGCTTCGTTGCGGGCGGTTCCCGGTCGCGAGGGTCATCGCCGTCGGAGTGTTGCGCGTTTCGGCTCGCATTCGGCGGCAGCGCGCTGGCTGCTGGTCACTCCGCCTCGATACGATCCGTATCACGCGCATTCGCCGCTACAGGCGAATCTCCACGCGCCCCATCCACGCCACGCACGGCCCGGCTGCCCGCAAAGCACACGGCGAGCGTGGCGAGCACGAGCACGCCGAGCGCGAGCTGCAACCCGACGAGGCCCGCGCCAAAGCCGATGATCGGCGGCCCCACGAGAAATCCCGCGTACCCGGCGGTAGCCGCCATCGACACGCCTGTGACTGGCGGATCGGTCGTGCGCCCGGCCGCGCTGAAGATCACCGGCACGACATTGGCAAGTCCGATGCCGACGCAGATGAAACCGACCACCGCGGTAGCCAGCGCCGGCGCAGCGAGCACGGCCGCGAGCCCCGCCGCCGATAGCAGGCCTCCCAGCGCGACCACGCGCACCGCGCCCAGCCGCCGCACGAACGCGTCGCCCACCACGCGGCACGCCGCCATGGCGAACGCGAACGCCGTATAGCCAATGCCCGCGCTATCCGCGTGCGCGGGCAACGCAGAACGCAGATACACAGCGCTCCAGTCGGCAATGGCGCCCTCGGTCATCATGCAAAGGAACGCGAGCGCAGCGAGCTTCACGACGCCCGCCTGCGGCAGCGCGAAGCCGCCGCCCGGCGCAGCCTCGGGGCGCGCCCCGACATCGCGCAGCGAGAACAGGGCCGCGCCGACGATCAGCGCGGCGATGGGAATGGCGGGCAGCGCGAGACCGCTCAGGACACCGAAGCCTGCCTTCTGCAGCACCGTGCCGGCGGCTGCGCCCGCCAGACCGCCCGCGCTCCACGCCGCGTGGAACGACGACATGATCGGTGCGCTCCATACTTTTTCAATGGCGCTCGCGTGCCCGTTCATGGAAACGTCGAGCGCGCCATTGAGCGCGCCGAGCAGCAGCAGAGACGCACACAGCAGCGGCGCGTTGGGCGCGAGCGCAGGCAACGCAAACGCGGCGACGAACAGCACGCCGAGCAGCGCGGTCGCGCGGCCGCTGCCGAATCTCGGCGCGAGCCGCCCGGCAAGCGGCATGGCGACGATGGCGCCGAGCGCGAAGGCAAAAAGCGCGACGCCGAGCAGGGAGTCGCGGAGGAGCAGTTTGTCCTTCACGCGCGGCACTTCGACGGCCCACGCGCCAATGCCGAAACCGTTCGCCAGAAAGACAGCCGTGGTGGCGTAGCGTTCGCGTACGGGTTTCATCGCGCCACCGTCACGTCGCCGCATGCGGCTTTCAGCTGCTTCAGATGGGGCTTGGGCACGTCGGCGTCGACGACCAGATAGTCGAGCGAGGCGCACGGCGCGATGACGAAGGGCGCGGACGTCATGAGCTTTTCGGTGGTGACCGCCGCCGCGATCTGGCCGCTCGCGGCAACCATGGCGCGCTTCAGTTCGGCATCCTCAGCATCGAAGGCGGCGATGCCTTCGGAGGGATCGAGCGCGCACGCGCCGAGAAAGCACAGATCGGCCTTGATCTGCTGGATCTGCACGAGCGCCGTAGCGCCCAGCGCGCCGGCGGCCTGCGCGCTCACGCGCCCGCCGATCAGGATCACTTCGATGCCGGAACGCTCGAGCAGGCGCACACAAGCCTGCGGCGAAGTCGTCACGACCGTGAGGCCCGCGTTTTCGGGCAGCGCCGCCGCGATCTCGACGTTGGTGGAGCCCGCGTCGAGCAGAATGACCTGATTGGGCTTGACGAGCGCCGCAGCGGCGCGCGCGAGGCGCGCCTTGGCCGGGATTTGCTCGCGCATGCGCACAGAGGCGGGCTTGTTGGCGGGCGAGGTGAGCAGCGCGCCGCCGTACACGCGCTTGCAGTGCCCCGCCTCGGCCAGGTCGCGCAAATGGCGGCGGATCGTGTGCTCCGAGGTGTCGAGTTGCGTCGCGAGTTCGGTGGCGAGCACGCGGCCCTTGGCGCGAAGCTTTTCGAGGATCAGGCGCTCGCGCTCATCGGGGAGGAGGCCTTCTATGGCCTCCTGGCGTGTTCGTTGCATGGCTTTCGGCTCCTGCTCGTTCACTGAATCGATCAAAAACGAGCATAAAGTATCGTAAACGGGCAGCGCTTGCAACAGGGCGCAACAGGGGGCAAAACGTACGTGGCGCAGCCGGTTCAGGGCAGCGAATAGCGCGAATACGTCTCGATCGGCACCAGCGCCTGCGCAGGCGGCTTGCCGCCCGCAACGGCGTTGCGCATCTGCTCGACGGCCGTGCGCAGCAGCAGACGCAGGTCTTGCGAGAGCAGGTAGTCGATCACGTCGGCGCGCAACAGCGGCTCCGTCACGGCGTTCACCTCGTGCGTCACATAGAGCGTGCGGCCCGCGAGCCCGCGCTCGCGCAGCGCTGCCGCAAGTCCCTCGTTGCCGCCCGCCACGTTGTAGACGCCGTCGAGCGCGCCGTGCATCTCCATGCAGCGCCGCGTGGCCTCGTAGGTCGCCGCGCCCGAGTCGGCGCCCTTGATCACCTCGACCAGATTGACGTGGGGAAAGCGCTGGCGCAGCAGCGAGCGAAAGCCGATCTCGCGGTCTTCGTGGCAGGAGTACGAGAACGTTGCGACCACAACGGCCACGGAAGGCGAGGGCCGCCCCTCCAGGTGCCGGCCTACCAGGAACGCGGCGGACTGGCCCGCGGCGCGGTTGTTCACGCCCACGTAGGTGTGGCGCGCATCGGCGTCGACGTCGGTGATGAGCGTGACCACGCCAAGCCCGCGCGCCATGCATTCGCGCAGCGCCGACGTGATGGGCGGCGTGTTCGTGCAGATGATGCCGATGGCGTCCGCAGCCGCTTGTGTGCCTCGCGCCGCTTGTGCCCCTTGCGCGGCCTCGCGCACGCGCAGCGCGACATCCTCGTCGCTGGCGCCCACGCAATTGACGATGTCGAGCGTCACGCCCCCTGCGGCGAACTCGGCTTCGAGGCTCGCCGCCGTGCGCGTGAGCTCTGCGGTGAAGGCGTCGCCGGCCTGCAGCAGGAGGCGCACACGCAACGCGCGGGAGGGCGCACGCGACGCTACTGGCAACGTTTCGTCGTCGCCCGCGCCCAACTGCCTGAGCGCCGCTTCCACGGCGCTGCGCGTGCGCGGGTGCACGCCGGGCCGGTCGTTGAGCGCCCGGTCGATGGTCGCGCGGCTCAACTGCGTGAGTTCCATGAGTTGTTTGAGCGTGGGGCGCGTTTTCATCGGGTCTCCGCAGCAGGTGGGTGCATGCTCATTGTGACTCAAAATGAGTCATTAGTCGCGCATATTTAAACTATATCTCCACGTGGAGAACGTTTTCGCACCGATGTGAATTAGGTGAAAACCCTTTAATGCTCAGAATGAGTCACATTAGGCTTTGACCGAGGATCATTTAGAGCATGTAATTCGACTCAAGGATGAGCGCAATCAATGCAGCGTTCAACGTCATGCACAGGAGTTCGATTCATGTCCGCACAGCAAGGCTTGCCGCAGGTCATCACGATGGACGACTGGTATCGCTGTCCGCTTGACCGCAAGGTGCTCAAGGAGGTCACGCGGCGCAACGACCGGGTTGCGCTGATGTATTTCGGCGGCTTCATGGCGCTCGTGCTCGCCACCGGCGCGCTCGCCTGGTTTTCGTTGGGCACGCTCTGGTGCATTCCGGCCTTCCTGCTCTACGGCACGATCTACGCGTTCGCCGAGGCGATGGAGCACGAGTTGCGTCACCGCACGCCGTTCAGGAGCGAGTGGCTCAACGAAACCGTGCACTGGGTCATCTGCTTCATGACCTGGCGCGAGCAGATCTACAGCCGCTGGTCGCACGCGCAGCATCACACCTATACGCATCTCACGGCCACCGTTCCCGCCGACGTTGAAATCGCCGTCAAACGGCCGCCCAGTTACCTCAAGCTCGCCACCGACTTCCTGCGCGTTTCGCACGGCATTCATCATCTCGGCAACATCGCGCTGCACAGCCTCGGCATCGTCACGCGGAGCGCGAAGGCCGTTGTGCCGGTGGTCGAATATCGCGCGATGTGCCGCAATTCACGGGTGATTCTTGCGCTTTATGTGGGCGTGGGCGTGTGGGCCGTCGTCGCGCACAGCTGGTTGCCGGTGGTGTTCCTGCTGCTGCCTCGCGCATACGGCGCCTGGCTGCATGAACTGCTGGCCATAACGCAGCACACCGGCCTGCGCGAGAACGAACTCGATCACCGATTCTCCACGCGCACGCTGCGTCTGAACCCCGTGCTGCAGTTCCTCTACTGGAACATGAATTACCACGTCGAACATCATATGTTTCCCAACGTGCCGTTTCATGCGCTGCCGAAGCTGCGCAAGGCGATCGAGGCCGACCTGCCGCCCGCCTATGACGGCTTGTTCAGCGCGTGGGGAGAGATCGTGCACGTGCTGCACATGCAGCGCCGCGATCCGGATTTCATGATCACGCCGCCGGTGCCCGGCAAAACAGCAAATGTGGTGCGCGAGGCCGCCGGGTCAAACGCTCTCGCCGCCGACGCGCATTGACGATTCGGCTAACTGACCAATTTCCCGAAACATGAAAATGGGGGAGACGACCATGAACATCCTGCAATGGCACGAAGTGTGCGCGAGCGACGAACTCGAGGAAGAGGACGTGATGGAGTTCGAGCACGAAGGCGAACTCTACGCGATCTATCACACGCCCACGGGCTACTACGCTTCCGCCGGCGTCTGCACCCACGAAACGGCGCGTCTCGCGCAAGGTCTCGTGTTCGGCGACATCATCGAATGTCCGATGCATATGGGGCGCTTTCATATTCCCTCGGGGGCGGCCAAAGGTGCGCCGGTCTGCGTGAATCTCGCGACTCATCCGGTCAAGCTGGAAAGCGGCACGATCTATATTGGCTTGGCCGCAGAGTGATCAGGTATCCATAGCATTGACGAAAGACCATAACGAAACAACCCAGGAGACATCCGTGAACGTTCCCTTCATGAAAGTGCTGCCGCTAGCGGCCACGGTGATCGCGCTCGCGCTGAGCCCGGTGGCGCACGCGGACCCGGTCGCGCATTTCGACTTCATCTCGCATGCGCCCGATTCGGATGCGTGGTGGAACACGGTGAAGAACGGCATCAAGCAGGCCGATGCGGATTTCAACGTCCAGACCGACTACCGCAACCCGCCCAACGGCGATATCGCCGACATGGTGCAACTCGTGAACCAGGCGGCGGCGCGCAATTACGACGGCGTGGTCACGACCATTGCGGACTTCGATCTGCTCAAGGGCGCCGTGTCGCGCCTGAAAGCGAAGAACATTCCCTTCATCACCGCGAATACCGGGACGGAGCAGCAAAGCGCGGAGCTGGGCGCGCTCATGCACGTGGGCCAGCCCGAATATCTCGCGGGCAAGGAGGCGGGCTTGCGCGCGAAGGCGGACGGCGTGAAGACCTTCCTGTGCGTGAACCACTACGCCACGAATCCGCTCTCGTTCGAACGCTGCCGCGGTTTTGCCGACGCCATTGGCGCTAACATGAAGAACTCGGTGCTCGATGCCGGCACCGATCCCACGGGCATCGAATCGAAGGTGAGCGCGTATCTGCGCAATCATCCGGATACGCAGGCCGTGCTCACGCTAGGTCCGACCTCGGCCGATCCGACGATACGCGCGGTGAAGAGTCTCGGCCTTGCGGGCAAGATCTGGTTTGCGACCTTCGATATCGACACCGACGTAGCGAAGGGCATCAAGGACGGCACGATCAAGTTCTGCACCGATCAGCAGCCTTATTTGCAGGGGTATATTCCGGTTGCCCTGCTGGCGATCATGCGTCAGAACCACAATACGGATGTGTTGCAGGCGCGCACCGCGCTCGAAAAGAACGCGAAATTCCAGCAGCGCCTGAAGGACTACGGGCTCAAGCCTGTGTATGAGGCGCGCAATATCAGCTCGGGGCCGGGCTTCATCACGCCGCAGAATATTCAGCAGGTGTCCGCGCTCGCGGGGCAGTATCGTTGAGCGCGCAAGGAGTCAGCATGAGCCAGGGCGATGCAATGGTGGTGATTGGCGGCGGCCAGTGCGGCGCGCGCGCCGTACAGGTCCTGCGCGAGGGCGGCTGGGAAGGGGCGATCACGCTGATCGCCGATGAAGCCGGGCGGCCGTACGAGCGGCCGCCGCTCTCGAAGGCCGTGCTGCTGGGCGATCGCACGCCGGAGCAAGGCGCAATACACCGTGAAGCGTTTTATCGCGAGCAGCGCGTCGATCTGCGCGACGGTTGCGGTGCGAGCGTAATCGATCGCAGCGCTCATACGGTGACGCTCGCGAACGGCGAGACGCTTGCCTACCGGCGTCTGCTGATCGCAACCGGCGCGGAGCCCCGCCGCATGAGCGTGCCCGGCGCGGATCTCGCGGGCGTGCACGTGCTGCGCAATGCCGGCGACGCGCTCGCCATCGCAGGCGAACTCGGGCCGGGGCGGCGCATGGCGGTGATCGGCGCGGGCTTCATCGGGCTAGAAGTCGCGGCCTCCGCCAGGCAGCGCGGCTGCGAGGTCGTGGTGCTCGAAGCCGCGCCGCGCGCGCTGATGCGCGCGGTTCCTGCCGAGGTGGCTCAGTGCCTCGTGGACCTCCATCGCGCGAAGGGCGTGGACGTGCGCTTCGACGTGCAGGTCTACAGCCTCCGGGGTGACGGGCGTGTCAACGCCGTCGTTCTGGGCGACGGATCCGTCGTGCCTTGCGATGCGGTCGTGGTCGGCGTCGGCGTGGTGCCGCGGGTGGCGCTCGCGCAGGAAACGGGGCTCGCGATCGACAACGGCATCGCCGTCGATCCCACGCTGCGCACGAGCGATCCGGACGTCTTCGCAGCAGGCGACGTGTGCTCGTTCGTGCATCCGCTATATGGGCGGCGCATTCGTCTGGAATGCTGGCGCAACGCCGAGGATCAGGCGCGCGTGGCCGCGCTCAACATGCTCGGCCACGACGACGTGCACGGCGCGGTGCCGTGGTTCTGGTCCGATCAATACGACGTGACGATCCAGATCGCGGGCTTGCCCGCGTTCGGCTCGACGAAGGCCGTGCGCGAAACGGGCGCCGCTTCGAAGGTGTTTTTCGCGCTCGACGAAGAGGGCGTGCTGGTGGGCGCGAGCGGCGTGGGGCAGACCGGCGACATCGCACGCGACGTGCGCATCGCGCAGGAGCTGATCGCGCGCCGCGCGCGCATCGAACCCGAACGTCTTGCCGACAGCGCGACGAAACTCAAGTCGCTGCTCGCCGCACACGCGCACTGAAGGGCTCAATCGGTCTGCTCGGCCGGCGACTCCACCCGCCGGCTTTTTCCACTGCGGTTCGAGTGGGGCGATATGGGATTCTTTCCCATATCGTTTTCTTTTTACCCTTCGTCCGCGCTGTAAACGCTCAGCCCTTCTATCGGATCCATGGGCGCTTCCCATGGCTTTGCCGCGATCGCGCGCATGGCGGCGTCGTAGCCCGCACGCCTGCGCGCGGCAATGCCGGCGGGCGTGAAGTCGATATCCTTCAACTGGTCGTCGTCATCGAGCCGCGGCGCCGCTAGCTTGATGAGGCGCATGGTGGTCTCGCAGCCCCAGGCGGCAAGCGCCCGGACATCGAGCGAGTCTCGCTCGGCTTCGGGCACGCGTTTCGCGAGCTCGCGGATCACGTGGCGCAGCCGGTGTATCTGCTGCTGGCGCGCGATATGGCTTTCCGTGCGGCTTGCGTACTGAATGTCCTTCTGACGCTCCGCGATCTGCCAGATGCTTTCCGGCTCGGGGCCGGCGGGATTCCACACCTGCACCGAGAAGATGACCGAACTCCTGCGCGGCTTGTCGTCCAGCACGACCTCGACCGGCGTGTTGGAATAGATGCCGCCGTCCCAGTACGGTTCACCGTCGATGCGCACGGCCGGGAACGCGGGGGGCAGCGCGCCCGAACTCATGATGTGCTCGACGTTCAGGCGCTGGTCGCGCGTATCGAAATAGCGCATCGCGCCCGTGCGGGCGTTCACGGCACCAACGGTGAGGCGTGGATGCCCGGCGTTGAGCCGCTCGAAATCGACCAGCGAAACGAGCGTGTCGCGTAACGGTGCGATCCTGTAGTAAGACGCGCGATCCACGCCGAGGCGGGCGAGCGGCCCGAACCACGACGCCGGGTTGGGCTGGAAGAATCCCGAAATCCCGCCGCCGATGATCATCAGTTTTGCAAACGTCTTGTCCCAGCCTGGCCCCCAGCCAGGCCATGA
>Ga0306920_100003209_pt1 | contig 20725 bp, 29 predicted proteins | sample flu12Cox44000170_FD_204666 | JGI IMG/M metagenome (GOLD analysis project Ga0306920, IMG submission 204666) | Lab enrichment of tropical soil microbial communities from Luquillo Experimental Forest, Puerto Rico - flux4day.12C.oxic.44.000.170 (v2)... | ecosystem: Environmental > Terrestrial >... | reverse complement strand
ACCATCGCGGCCGAGAGCTTCATCGGCCTCTTCAGTCACATGCGGCCCTCCCATCACCACCGGAACTCCCGTCGCGCGAATCGCGTCCGCCATGCGATATGCTGTGGCGACCATCCTGGTCATGGCGCCGATACCAACTAGTCCGATGTCTTGGTCGCGGACGAATTGCGCAATTTGGGTCTCGTCCATCGGTTGGGCATTGCCATCGACCAGCAGGACTTCATGTCCGGGAGGTGTGAGAGCCTGGAGCAGAAACATCCAGAGGTGGGGCATGAAGTTGCGGGTGACCTCGTTGTCAGGGTTGTAGAGCAAAATTCGCATTACACTCCTTGAAAGCGCTCGCTTGCCACGCTGGGTCGATCACGACGTTCCCCGAAAGGCCGAACATCTCAGATGTATCCTGCGAACCACATGTTGGGGTCCCCCCCGTATCTCGGATTCCGAACATCATACATAAGCCTGTCAACGAGGGTGGGGGCTACTTACTGGTTGGCGTAAAATCGCCAAGTTACTCGCGATCCAAGGTGAGCGGCCCCGGGCGGGATTGGTTACGAGTTGGGCTGTTTACAACATCTATCGGCAAAGTAACTTCCGAGCGGACGCGAGCCACTTCATGATCGGCAAGCCGGTCGCGCGGAGCCTGTGGTTTACGATTTTTTCGACGGTTAGCTCGTCCACCGGCGTCGCCGCTGTGGTTAGCTTATCAACCCCAAAGACCACCAGCGCGAGCGTCGAGCCCGGTTCCAGTCCGCAATAGCTGTACTCAATGTTGATCCGCTTCTCGCCCAACCGCGTCGCTGCGCGGCCCAACTCACCCGGACGGTGCGGTAAAGCCTGACTACTGCGACGTCTGTCTCCTCGAAGATCATGTGAAGGCTGCCCAGCACCGCCTTGGCGCTGGCTATATCATCCGCCAGGAATCGGGCCAGACTCTCACCCGCCTCTACATACGATTGAAACGCAAGGATGTTCACTCCGCCCTCCGCCAGAGCGAGGAGGCAATTCCCCAAGGCGCCAGGTTTGTCTGTGATCGTTACGGTAAACTCCTTCGCCTTCGGCATATGACTGACTCCATTCCTTCCCAGGACTCCAACATCCAGTATCAAGGTCTCTACCAAAGGAGTCCAATAAGTAGATTGGAATTCCCTTTGAAAACCGGGGAATTCTGCACCGTCGTTGTCGCAAAATCGCTGACTCGTACGCAATGCCGTTACCGTGCTAAATCGGACGATAGAGTACGAAATGGGCTGCTCGCAACAGTTAATTTGTAATCCGTAATCGTACTGCAAGAGGCAGTAGGCCAAACCATTGAGGTTCCAGAACGGAACCTGAGAAATCTGAATACTTGCATCGCTTCAGGGGTCGGAGACATCGAATCAACATCAGGCTAAGTTTGAGCGAAAGCGATTTTGAGCTGGTCCCGCCTACGCGTTACCCACTCCAAGCAGCAACCGATCTTCTCAGCAGGAAATTCAGAAACACAGGTACAACACAATGGAACAAGGAACAGTAAAGTGGTTTAACGATGCCAAGGGATTCGGCTTTATCAGCCGTCAGAACGGCGGAGATGTCTTTGTACATTTCTCGGCGATTCAGTCCAATGGGTTCCGGAGCCTTCAAGAAGGTCAGGCCGTTGAATTCAATGTGACTAAAGGCCCGAAGGGCTTTCAGGCCGAGAACGTTCGGGTTCTCTGAGAGAGCAACATCCGTAAGCCCGGAATCCAAAGTTTCGGGCTTCTCGCGTCTATGATAGCTCTTGATAGATCGCCATTTCGCAAGTAATTCGCGCCGTTCCGAATGTCGGACTGTTTGTCGGGAGAATCGCAGTCAACGTGAATGGGATGACTGATCCCAACAGGACTCCGGGGACCAGCCACCAGTAGGTCGCTCCGGCTAGCCATGCCGCTATGGAAGAAAGCAGTCCCAAAGCTGCCGAGATCACTTGCATGACGGTGGCTCGGCGGTACCCGGGCGCAAACTCAGTAGCGGCAATTTCCAGTCCGCACTGCATTCTCGCTGGATGTTCGACAGGCTTGACGTAGACGGCGGCTCCCGTGAACAGGCTGCACGAGAGCACCGCGATGAATCAGCAATATGCCGCATTGTTCACCAGCTTGAATTCATTTTGCGCCAAGCTCTTAACGCGGAGAACAGCCAGCCAAGGCTGTTAAGATTACTCTGCCAATTCCGCGAGACAAATGAAACATCAGATTGTCCACACCCTTCAGAAATATTTGCTCAACCCGCCGATCAGACTTGCGCTTGCGGCGAGTCTGCCGCTGCCCGGATATACGTTGCTCGAAACCAAAGGACGGAAGACGGGGAAGCCACGGCGCACGCCAGTGGGCGATGGACATATCGGAAGTCAGTTCTGGCTCGTGGCAGAGCATGGGATGAAAGCGGGATACATCCGCAACATTGAGCGTGATCCGCATGTACGTCTGAAACTGCGCGCGGGGCTTACGTATCACTGGCAAACGGGCACTGCACATCTGCTCTCGGACGACGATCCGCGTGAGCGCCAACGCTGGCTGGCAACTCAACTGCCGGGCAGTGCCCGGGAACGCAAGGGCGGTGCGCCTCTTCGGAACGCAACTCCTCAGCATTCGGATTGATCTGGACGGCTGATATGCAACGAGGAGCGCGAAGTCTGAAAAGGCGAAGATGGGGAACGCTAAGGCTTGCGATGCTGGACATCACATCGAAGTAGATTGAGCAAGGCAGGTTACACTGCCTGTCCTTTCGGGATGACTTCATGTATCGCCTGTCGACCGCTCACATTCGACGGCAAAGCGCAATGTTTCCAGCCTAACAGAAGCCGACTTCGTCGGCGTCGGGGCAACTTCGCTTTTAAAGCGGCGCCAGGCCGCTGGGGAGGTTTCAGGCGGTGAGCCCTACCAAATCGTCTTGCGGTGTTGGAAGGCAGAGCCGAGCACCTGGTCGGGACCAGGGGGTCGGAGGTTCAAATCCTCTCGCCCCCGACCATTTCACTCCTGGACAACTAAATTAAAGCTGTGGTTCACTCTGCTGGCTCGGCGTTTGAGCGAAGTAGGTCTGATATATCAGGGAATTATTCGGCGCACGGGGGTCTGAGTTATCTACCACTGGCCAATGGGCCAGAGCAGGGAAACAATAAGCTTCTAGTCCCGCTCCGAACGAGAGCTGCGGTCTGCCCGATTCTTTTTTCTGGCGCGCTTACGCGCCAAGGCTTGCTTCACGCGGCGCCGCTCTCCCGGCTTCAGGTAGTACGAGTGACGTTTCACTTCCTTGATGATGTCTTCAGCCTGCACCTTACGCTTGAACCTGCGGAGCGCGTTTTCCAGTGGCTCACCCTCTTGCAATCGAACTTCTGCCAATTTGATCCCCTTCCCGTAAAAAACAAGACACATACAGCTTACATGACTTTTACTTTGGATGTTTCATGACGCTAGGCGACGAAACCGGCGAACCAGCCCCGATGCACCATAACAATGGGCCGCACACGTCTCAGGCTATGTACGGTAAAATTAGATAATGACCACTCAAAAGGATCAAAGGCTTCAATTGCTCGCAAACTACGGGCAATTCGCCAGAACAGAGATCAAGCCGCGAACCAAAAAGCAACTTGGACAATGTTTAGCGACAATCCTTTAAAGAGATTGATGCGCTCTGAAGCTTAAGCTGGCTCTGTAAGAGGATTAAACTTATCTGCTGAAACTAAGCAATCCAACGACCCAGAATTTCCGTTCAGCAATGGCGCTTGCGTTCCTGCACTGCGAATCTCTTCGCGATTTTCTTATATTCTTGTCCGACGAAAGATATTTTTGAGCCGCCACCACACATACGACAGGGAGAACCCGCTGGATGCGGACCAGCCGGAGACTGAGCGTCTTTCCGGTGAGGGCCTCTCTCCGGCCGGCGATCTGGATGAGCTGCTCAGCACCGTAGAGGCCGAGGGAATTGATCTGTCTTCTGAAGGCAAAATGCCTTCAGCGCCCACAAGGAATTTGTACCGGGAACTGGACACCGACGACGAAGGGTTTACGCTTGCTGCAGATGGGCTGGCCAAAACCAATGATCCGGTCCGGATGTATCTGCGCGAAATGGGCACGGTTCCGCTTCTTACGCGGCAGGGAGAGGTTGAGATCGCGAAACGATTCGAACGGGGACATCTGCGCATTTTTAAGGCGCTCTCGCGGAGCCCGGTGGTCATCCGGGAAGTGATCGCAGTAGGCGACGATCTGGAGCGCGGCGTTCGTCCCATCAAGGAAATTGTGGCGTTTGACGAGGACGAGTTGACCGACGATATGGTTGAAGCGCGCCTGGCTGAGACTATCCGGCAGATTCATGACATGGCGAACCACTATGGCCAGGTCCTGAGGCTGCAGGAGAAAGTCCGGGGTATCAATCGGAGCAAGCGCCCGAAGGAGTATCGCCGCTGTCTCTGGAAGATTGCCCGCAGGAGGGTCGCGGTGTCCCGGATAATACGGAGCATGAGGTTTACCTATGCCGAGCGTAAACGGTTGCTTGCGCGAGTAGCGGTCACCCTGGATGCAATGCGTTCACTGGACACGCAGGTTCGTGACCTGGAAAAAAGATACGAGAAGACCCGCAGCCAAAGTCTTCGCTCTGAGTACAAGCGTCAGCAACGAAACTGTGCGAACGATCTGAATCGGCTTGAGCGGGAGGCGGGAGCCCGATTCGAGGAGTTGCGCCATACCCAGCGCGAGATCCTTCAAGGCAGCGTGGATGCCGAGTATGCAAAGCGCGAACTGGTGGAGGCCAATCTTCGTCTGGTGGTCTCTATCGTGAAGAAGTACACCAACCGCGGTATGCAATTTCTGGATTTGATTCAAGAAGGCAACATGGGGCTGATGAAGGCCGTGGACAAATTTGATTACCATCGAGGGTATAAATTTTCTACCTATGCCACGTGGTGGATCCGGCAAGCGGTGACCAGGGCGATTGCCGACCAGGCGCGCACAATTCGTGTTCCCGTACACATGATTGAGGTCATTAACAAGTTGGTCCGCGCAACCAGCCAGTTGGTACAGGAACTTGGGCATGGACCGACTCCCGAGCAGATCGCGGAACGCATGGACATTCCCGTCGCCAAAGTTCGACGGGCACAAAAAATCGCCCAGCACCCGATTTCGCTCGAAACGCCCCTGGGAGAAGATGAAGGGTCACGGCTGGGTGACTTCCTGCGGGACACGAAGGGACTTTCCCCCGCAGACGCCATGGTCCGAGTGAACATGAAAGATAAAACTGCCGAGCTCTTGCGTACGCTCAACCCACGCGAGGAGAACATCATCCGAATGCGATTCGGTCTGGAAGACGGATCCGAACATACGCTCGAGGAGGTGGGCCTTAAATTTAACGTGACTCGGGAGCGAATTCGCCAGATCGAGGCCAAGGCCCTGCGCAAGCTGCGCCATCCCTCCCGCGCACACCGCCTTAAAGCATTCCTGACGGAGGAATAATTTCTCAGGCGCAGGGCGGGACGCTTTGACAAGCGGGCTTTTGAGTTTTTCAGCGGTAGCTGAGCTTCGGGTGTACTATTAAGGTCGTCAGTTGTCCTTCAGTCAGATAGACATTTCTTCTTTTCAGTCCTGCCTACTTCTGCTAAGTACAGCCAATCCATCCCTACAACCAAGGAGTCACGAGTGAAAAAGATTTACGTCGGCAACTTTTCTTTCAATATGAGTGAAGAAGAACTGCGGTCAATGTTTGAACCTTACGGCAACGTGGAGAGCGCCACGTTGGTTACGGATCGCGATACCGGAAGATCACGCGGGTTTGGCTTTGTCACCATGTCCAACGATGACGAAGCGGAGAAGGCCATGGCAGCGTTGAACGGGAAGGAATCAGGCGGACGCGCGCTAACAGTGAGTGAGGCGAGACCGCAAGATCAGCGAAGCGGAGGCTTCCGCAGCAATAGCCGCAGACGGGAGGCGAATGGCCGTCCCCGTCGAGAATCACGCTGGTGAACTTGAATGGGCTGGTGACGCGCATCCGCGGCGGGGCGGAGCGCTCCGATGATGTCTTGATGGAGACCGTTGTCTGCGGCAAATGTGGCCAACGGTTTGCCATCCGCCATGACCCCACACGTCAGGATGTCGCGGTGGCCAGAAGACAGGCATCCTGGCTGGAAGAACAGCTCGTCTGGGACCATATCCAGGAGCGGAAGCACCAGGGGAAGATACAGTTGCCCTGGCTGCAATAACATCCTACAACAATGCCGACGTGGTCATGTTCAGCGGTTTCCGCCAGACGTAGTTTTTGAAGTTCAGCGAAAAGTTCTTTCCAGCGTATCTGGGGCAGTGGGTATTCGGAGAATACCTGCTGGAAAGATGGAATGAGCCGACGGTTGTACTTATATGGGCGCGGCTGCCCATGCTGCTACTGACGTTGGCATTGGGTTGGGTCGTCTACGCCTGCGGACGTCGGCTGGGCGGCACTTGGGGTGGGCTGCTCTGCCTCAGCGTGTATATCAGTACACCTGCATTTCTCGCCTTTGGACCATTGGTACACACCGACATGACGGTAACTCTGTTTTCGCTGCTTGCTTTGTGGACGTTTGCGGACGTGTGGCATGACCCAAACCCCCAAAATGCGCTGCTTCTCGGTCTGAGCCTTGCCGGAGCGTTGCTGTCGAAATTCACGGCAGGGGTATTATTCGTCGCCTTCGCCATATCTGCACTGAGCTTTCGCTGGCGGGCCGTGCCCGAACTGCCGGCCGGCAAAGCCGAGGCCCGCAAGTGGCGCCGTGTCCGATGGCAGACAACGCTGAAAGGCGTTCTGTGGGCGGCACTATTCGTATATCTCTTTTACTTCGTGTTCTCCTGGAATCAGCCCACGAACGCGCTCTATCGTATCGGCGCGGGTCCGGCAGCTGTCTTCCTCCGCCGCATATTGATGCCTCCTCTGCTGTACCTCCGCGGAGTATTCTGGGTGCTCATCACCAGTAAACGACCGACGGCTCTTCTAGGGCGAGGATACCCCCACGGCGTCTGGTTCTACTTTCCGGTTGTGTTTGTTCTGAAATCCCCACTGGCATTCTTGGGTTTACTGATTCTTTCCTTAGCCACCGCGCTGGGCCGCAAGTTGCGTGGTCTCGCCCGCGTCGGAGCGCTTCCCGCAGACGTGCGCCTGCATTGGCGGGTCCTTTGGGTGAGCTTGGTTGTGTTTACCGGCGTGTGCATGCTGAGCCCGCTCGATATCAGCATCCGGCATTTCAGTGTGCCTTTGATTTTGCTGATCCTGCTGCTCGCGCCGCTTCCACGAATGCTGGCCGAACTACTAGGGCGAACGCGTGCGGGAGCGGCCGTGGCAGCCGGGCTAGTTGTGGTGCTTGCCGTCAGTTGTCTCTTCACCGGCGTGCGTGCCTATCCGTATTACATGCCATACATTAACGCCCTCAGTCTGGGGCGGCCCGCATATACGCTGGTGAATGACTCCAACGTCGATTGGAACCAGTCCCTTCCTGAAGTGAGGCGCTTCGCAGAACAACATGGCATGAGCAGTGATCTCGACGAGTACGGGTTTTCCGATCCCTCCGTCTGGGTGCCGCAAGCAAAGCTCTGGAATTGCCAAAAACCGGCCGATGAAGACGCGGGAAAGTGGGTCACGCTCTCCGCAAACCTGATTCTGGACGGGCACGATTGTGCATGGCTAATGCAGTACCCTCACCAACCACTGGCCGGCGGGAGTATGTATGCAGTGCATTTGCCTCCACAGCTTGCACCGGCCGGTAGCCCAGGTGGGCCGCCCCTGCCATCCGCATATCGAGAAATTGGCGGCGCGTTTTTGATCTGCGTGGCCTGTTCACCTACGCCAACCAGCATCCTGACAGACTCCCAGAAATCATGGAGTGGATACGAGCAGCATTTAGCAGCTACAACAAGCCGCAAACGTCTCCTCCGCGGCCTCCGTGGGAACACTAATCGCCTTGTACTCTTCACTTGAAATCTTGTCAGACGACAAAGCTGCGTCGGGAAATGGGTCACTCGCCCAGCGAATAAACTGGAAGAGCTGGTATGCTGCGTCCTCCAGGTCCGAAGCCGCACTTCCTAATTGGCAACATCCCGCTCGCAGGTCCCGACCCGCTGGGCACGTTCACGAGGTGGGCTGCCGAGTACGGCGATATCTTTTACTACCGCGCCGCCTGGCTCCACGTTTATTTCCTGAATCGGCCCGACCTGATCGAATACGTGTTGGTGCGGAATCCGCAGAATTTCCTGAAGGATCGCGTAATACAGAACAGCCGCTGGTTGCTCGGCACTGGTTTGCTCACGGCTGAAGGAGAAGCCTGGAAAAGGCAGCGTCGGCTTATCCAGCCTGCTTTCTCACGTGATCGCATTGCCGAGTACGCCCGCTGCATGACCGAATCCGCCGAGCAAATGCTCGCGGCATGGAAGGCAGGCACGGTGGTGGACATCCATCAGGAAATGATGAGCCTGACTCTCCGCGTGGTCATGCGAGCACTTTTCGAGCTGGAGACGATGGAGACAGGAAAGATTTCGCGGTCTCTCAACACCATCATGCTGAACAGCATTGGTGGGAGGCTCCTCCTCCCTCCCTTCTTCCGCTTTTTGCCCCTCCGCGGAATGCGCGACGTGCGTCATGCCGTGGCTGATATGAATACCGCCGTGTACGAGATCATCCGGCAGCGGCGGAGCAGCGACAACCAGAATTCCGGTGACCTGCTTTCCCTCCTGATGAATGCCCACGATGAGGACGGCAGCAGGATGACCGACGAGCAACTGCGCGACGAGATGATGACCTTCCTTCTCGCCGGTCACGAGACAACTGCGCTGGCGCTCTCATGGGCGTTGTACCTGCTGTCCCAAAATGCGAGTGCAGAAGAAAAACTTCATGAAGAAGTGGATCGCGTGCTGGCAGGCAGGTTGCCTAGCGTTTCCGACCTTCCGTCGCTGACCTTCGGCGACAGTGTCATCAAGGAGACGATGCGGTTGTATCCCCCGGCGTGGAGCGTGGCTCGTACTGCTATCGCCGACTTTGAACTGGAGGGGTACCGGATACCTGTGGGCGCCAACATCGTCATGAGTCAATGGATCATGCATCGGGACGCTCGATTCTTCTCCGAGCCGGAGAAGTTCGATCCCGAACGGTGGAGCAGCAGCGCATGCCTGAATTTGCCGAGGTTTGCCTACTTTCCTTTTGGTGGCGGGCCCCGGCAGTGTATTGGGGCATCATTTGCAACGACCGAGGCCGTTTTGATACTCGCCACGATAGCTCGCAGATATCAGCTGGTGTCGGTGGAAAAGACGCCAGTACTACCAGTTCCGAGCCTCACGCTACGCCCCAAGGATCCCATCCGCATGCGTATCGAGGCGAGGTTCTAATCAGCCCCAAACGGTCCGCTGCTGTGGTTCCCCCTCATTCGCTAGTGCTGAACCATGGACTGCGATTCAATGCACGGGAATCTGATTCGACATCCTAGCCGCAGGTTCAAAGTGCTTTGACTCTTGGAGGAGAAAAATGCTATTTAGATTTCAGCGCGCCCAGCTGACAGTTTTGGTTTGCGTGGCCCTGGCTTCTGCTGCCTGGGCGGCTCCAACCTATAATTTTCTTTCAGTCGCCAACCCCAACGACACTGCGTTTTACCCAACTGCTAGGGATCAACAATTCCAGCACCATCGCAGGATATTGGGGCGATGGAATGGTCGTTCCCAACCACGGGTTCACCCTGGTGCTACCGAACACCTTCACGCCAGAGAATTTTCCAATGGCCACACAGACGCAGGTGATCGGGATAAACAATACCGGTTGGACGGACGGCTTCTACGTGGATACTGCCGGTGTGACGCACGGCTTCACGTTCAACGCCGGAACCTACACCGCTGTCGATGCGCCCGGTACGGCATTCAACCAGCTACTGGGTATCAACGATAGCCTTACGGCGGTAGGCTATTCCTCGACCGATCCGACTGGAATGACGCTACAGATGTCGTTCAAGGAGTCCGCAGGCACGTTCACCTATATCACGGGCTTCCCGACGGGTACCGGAAATAATCAGGCGGTGGGAATCAACAACGCCGGCACTGCGGTGGGTTTCTATCAGGATTCGACGGGCGCATTCCACGGATATATCGCCACCGGCACGACACCGAGTCCCTTCGACGTCACATTCGCGGGAGCAATGGGAACCCAGGCGTTTGGCATCAACAACCACGGTGAGATCGTAGGGGACTACACCGACTCGATGGGAACGATGCACGGGTTCGTATACATCCGTGGCGTGTTCTATACCGTTGACGATCCGAGCGGCGTCGCCGGCAGCACGGTGATCAATGGTGTCAACGACCTCGGCCAACTGGTTGGCTTCTATACGAATGCCAACGACGCCGTAGTAGGCTTTGTGGCCACTCCGACGCCAGAACCGGGCACCCTCGCGCTCATGGGCTCGGGCATGCTAGTCGGCCTGGCCTTCTTACGCCGTAAGTTGATGCGATAGGTCGACGCATAGCTTTGCGTTTGTTGTGGCTTACGAAGGCCGCGCTGCCTGCAGAAACCCCGGCCAGCCTGGCCCGTGGCCGTGTACTGTGGAATCGGCTCCAGTTCCTTAAAGGCGCGATTTCCCGAGCAACAAAACTACACCTGCTGCAGGTCTGTATCAGGCGGTGGGTAGCCCAAAATACGCAGCATCGCAACAATCTGGCCTTTGTGGTGAAATGCGTGGGTTACGACGTGCTGCAGGATAAACGCAGGACTCCGGAGTTCGCCACCCCAATCCACGGGGCGCTGTCCAAGGGTGGTATTGAGTTGCTCTTCCGTGAGATCGTGCACATAGGCGCGTGTCACTTCTCGTACCCGCTCCTTAGCAGCTAGCAAGTCCGCCATGGCTGGGCAATCTTCTTCGTGCCAAGCCGGAAAAGTCTTGTTCTGCAAATCGTGGACCCAGCCTTCCTCACAGGTCAGGATGTGCACAACTTGCTTCCAAAGCGACGCATGACCGAATCCCGGAATCGGTTTGTGACAGAGGTCATACGGCAAGGGTGCAATATGGCGCAGCAAAAGGCCTAGCCGCTCATGGGTTGCGGTATGTAGCTCGATGATTCCAGTTTTGGTGAACATGATTAGCTGTAGCCTCCTGGCTAGAACATCCCAGAAAGATGCTGTAAACGTTCGGTTCTATACTGCTCGACAAGCCCATGCAAGCTTCGCGGCGAATTTGCAGGGTAATTTATACGGGGTTTTTGGAACAACCAAGTTAAGTTAACTTGTAAACGCCCTGGGAGTGACCGCATAATCGCTCCTGGCGGCTCGACGGGCAATTCGAAAGAACCAAGGGTAAATGGGGGCGACATGGCCATTCTGCCCACAACACTAGGTCAAAACTGGATGATTACTCCGGCCGCCCTCGCGCTCAACGAGCCGCCGCCGGCACGTATTGGCGATCAAAGATTTTTTCTGGTTCTCACAGGTGTTTGTAGTCTGAATCTCGAGGGTAACCAACCGCACGACTGGCGCCGCGAGACAGCCGAGATTGTACCGGACTACTTTACTCCATTGAATCATGCGATTGAACAGTTTGGAATTCCGGTCCCCACCGTACAGGACAGAAGTGTCTCCCCGATGTTTCAACTGGAGTTATGGGCGCCGTTTGCTGCTGTCAGCTCCGTGTGGGATCAGGGCTCAACCGATGTTGGCGCTGCCGTAGACGTATGGCGGCCCTCACCTTTCCGCAAAGACGACGGAACTTTCATTACCGACTTTGAGGGCAATCCCATTACGCAGCCATTCAGGGGGATTCGCGTCGACGTTGGAATTCGCAACGATCAGTCGATCCTCTACAGGCTGAGTTACAACATCACGCTGTTAGGGTCGATCCGATTTGTTCTGAACATAGAATAAGAAGCACCATCAGAGATTAATGGAGACAGAGTGAACCAGATAGTTTCAGTTGTCCTTCGGCGCTTGAGTCCGGTTCACACGTAAGGCGCAGCTCTCTTCCTCTCCCAAGGTTGCGGAACGTTATGCCCCTGGCAGATCGAGCTTGCGCAAGCCGTAAATAATAGCCAAGAATACTTGAAATCTTTGAGTTGGTTCAAATCCCCCTATCGCAAGTGCGCCAACATCACACACCTACTCCCCAATTTCGGGCCAGCGCACTTGTCGATAGGGGCCTAAGATTTTGCGCCAACAATCGCGCTGAGACGCCGTGAAGTTCTCGGCCTTCATTGACTTGCCGCGAATCATCAGCCAGACCTTCTCGCGAGCGTCTCGAAGATTCGGGCCTGTCGGCGAGGAGCGTCGTCTATAAGATCGAGGACGTAAAGCGGTGCTACTCTAATTGAGGATTTTTATGATTCGCATGGCCAGCATCTGGGGTTGGCTCTTCCTCATCGTCGCCGCGGGTACCTTCGCACAGACTTCTTCGACGACATCGGAAGCGGAGGTCTGCACAGCGGAGGACTACGTTATTTCTGCAGTCGCCCTTAATGAGCTGATTGCGAAGCACAAACCGGATCGAGTACTTCTGCGCGACCACACTTTTGAGCGTTCTCCAAGAATAGCGATGGACAGCACGTTGCCCCCAGAGGTATCCGATGAAGTGAAAGTTTACTTCGCTTTCCGCAATGCCAGTAACGCGAAGATCGATGGAGGAAAGATCAAGGCTCCCGTTGAGATCATATTGCTGAGCGCAGAAGAAGAGGGGAGGCTAATTGAAAGCGGTGGTGGGTGCGATAGAAAAGCACCTATGGTGTTCGTGTCCCGCCCCGCCGTGAATGCGGGGCACAATCGGGCCTTGATTTCTGTGGGGACCTCCTGCTACGGCGTTGAGGAGGACAGTGTTTTATTGTTGTTGGGAAAAGATGGTGGTGATTGGAAAGTGATGAGCTCGCTGGTTACATCTTCCACGACCATTGATTACTTTCCCCCGCAATCATAGCTAGCTCTTGCGCCGGTAGAACCAAAGATTGTCAATTTCCAACAGACAGACGCGGGAGACCAATATCTGTTGAAAATTTCCTTTCTGATTCCAGATGTACCGAACGACACCTTCGACACGATTACCGTTTACGGCACACGAATTGTTGGAACCCAACGGTCAGACGACAGGGATTATCTTTCCTTGCATGGAAGCTGGAAGCCGAATCAGCCAGCGGAATTCTCGGTTCGAGTGCCTAAAGAATTTACCGATCCCTCGAAGGGTTGGATCCTGACATTTCGCGTTGGTTCAACCGCAGGCTGCTACCCGAGTTCCAACCTTCTGACATTGATCTCCCAGAAAAAGGACAGATAACAATATAGGTGCGGTACAGGAGAAGCGCTCATGAAGCGGAACTTTCGGGTTCTCAACACTTCATTCGTGGCGAGTCGCATTCCGTTGGTTGCGTGCTCAAATGTTTATGTTTCGAAGTGAGGCTGTCTCAACGTTCAATATCCGATAAGTCGTTGGAAGCTACGTTCCGTCACGCAACCATGAGTATGCCTTCCTCTACATTGACGGTAAATTCACATCGATTGACTTTGGGGGAAGCAATGACACATCGTTGAACGACATCAACGATTCGGGCGAAGTAGGCGGCTTTTGGGTCGATCATCACGGTCGGTTCCACGGCCTCCAAGGGTTTGTTCCTGAGCCAAATAGTTTCGCGTTGTTCGGCGGGATACCGAAGCATGATTTAGCGGCAGAACTGGCTCGAGCGATCTTTGAGGAAGATCCCGACGCGATCAAAGCGGCCTTTACTCGAATGCTGCACAAAGGTTCGCCCTATGCTTTCCAGGTTCTGGCCGACAGAGCCTATGGCAAGCTGAAAGAGAGTGTCGCACTCGAGTTGGGCCCTATCGCGATATGACGAACGATGAGCTCGCGGCGCGGGTTCGGGAGCTGGAAGCGAAATTAGGGTTTGCTCCTGTGCTTCCGCCAGCCGACGAGGACTCCAAACCCAACTAGGCCGTAGCACCGAGGATTGCACATCCGCTGCGGCACTATAAACAGCGTGCAATCATTCACTTGTTCCGGGCAATGCTCGAAGTATGCTCGTACCGTGATAGGCTGGCGGGCATGTTTTGCGTCTCGGTCAACCTCTCGAGTGAGGAGTGGATGCGAATCCGCCAGGCAGCAGAGAAACATGGCCCGAAGCGAGGCTCTCTCGCTCGGAAATCCTAAGGCGTTACACGATCTGCGCTGGCTAGGTCGCGACTGGGTAAAAACGTCACCTGCGTCAAGTAAATACCCATCACGCGGAAATTTCGGAAAGTATCCGCCAAGGGTGGCTCCGGGATTCGCCGACTTAGAGAGCGATTTCTGTTGCAGCTAGTTAGTTCCACTACGGCGGGACAGTTAGACGTCGTGCTGGTGAAGTAGCACGGCTGGCTCCCGGGAACGTCATCCACCGTGATCAGAGGTTTGTGCGGCGTGCCATTGCTATCGATGACCATGTCGGAGAATTGTTCCTGGGTGTGCGGGCCACTGACCAGGTCCGGAGCTGAGATGTATTCTGCTGGCGCCATGCGAACGATGAATGGTGGCGAGGTTTTGCATGGATTTCTCCGCATAAGATTTAGTGTGGTTAGAACGGACAAGTCCCGCAGCGTTCACTGATGAGATCACGGTCAAGCGATGGCCCGCAACCTCCCGTTCGGTTCGCATCCCTGAAATTTTGGCATCACGCAACAGTTTTTTTCGCCTGAATGTTCGTCAACCGGCAGCGAGGCAGAGTGGCTTTGGATCTCGACGACTTGCTGCCGTGGCCCCTTCATAGCTACCACCGTGGTGTTCGGCCAAACGGCATCGAGTTGGGTGAAACGGAAGGTTTGCGGGGATTGCGGTAGGTGTCGCGCCGCAAATAGGTCCGGGCGGCCTATGTAGACAAGGAACAACACTATTTCTAGCGAGCCCGAGGTCACGGGTCGTAGCGCGATTGCGATTCCCAGCTCGCTACGCTGACGTCTCGATGTAAATCCCGGCATTTTCATTTCAATCACAGCCAAACTTATCGTCGTAATACTGCCACAGCTCTATCCTCCACAATCGAAACTCTGGCGGGAGTCTGCCTAATGAGTTCATGATTTGCACCTGCATAAGCGTGGGCACGACCCCGGAGCCGTGAACAAAGCTCGCAGTCATCTGGTGACGCCTGGTTCGATACAGCGAGCTCTTCACAGCAGATTCCAGTAAACGCATTTTTCAGCGCCTCCCACGCAACTTAGAGCGAGCGGAATCCTCAATAAAAAAAGACCGGGTCCACAACGCCGGTTCCGCTCACACAATCCAACAGTTACAGCCTGACGCAGGGCACGGCTTTCCAAAAACACTACACCAGCGATTCTGGACGCAGTACGGGTCGTTCGGACCACTGCAAATATTATTCGGCGGTGCAAACTTAGCGCCAACGCTGCAATAGCAGTCGCAAATTTCGGGCAGCGTCACCATTGCACGCTATGTACGCTTGGCACGCTTCGTCAACACACAGTTGCGGGGCCCTTCCCTCCAAACAAGGGGCCACAATAGGGTGCGCAAACACGCGTTCCGCATCCAGGATCCCATGGGGGACATATTCTCTGCGCATAGACTTGGTGGCTTCCGGTTCCGACCCGCGCCACCGTCCAATGTCCCATGGTCTTGTAAAGCGAGTTCCCAGCACTAAATCCCGGCAAAGCCATCTCGTTCACCTGAATTGGTAATTCCAATTCCTCTTACCCTTCATCGAGCTGCTTAGGTTCTGCCCCGGGCTGCTTTAGACAACCGGTGTGCCTCTCTAGTCCTGTAGGGCGAAGCCTCCGCCGTAAAGCTGGGACCCTCATGGCGTAACCCCCCAGCGGTGCTTGTCCGCCAGGGAGAACTCTCGCTTGACTAAACCTTCGCCCTTATCGAGGGCCACCTGTCCTTCGACTCTCCAGAAGTTCAGAAGAAGTTGAAGAAGCAGATGCAATCGCCGTGCGAGTCTCTATAACATGGCGGCCAGGGACACGGAAAGGTGTGTGGCGGAATAAAGCGCTGGGGCGTGATCCTTTCGTGAGCTGATTTTCGCTGGCCTGAGTTCCGAAACTGCAATCGGCCGCGGTCTCGAAGCACGAGTTCTGCCGTAAATCCAGGTATTCGCATTTCTATGTCCTCCTTTCAGATGGATGATTTCGCCGTTTGTAACCCGTTCTCATCATCGCGAGGTGGCGCATATATGCCGCGGCTTCGCCAGATACGAACAGGGCGACAAGCTATTGCCTTCAGAGGAACGCTCAACACAAGCGCATTCGCCGGTTGGGCCCTCTTTGCTGCTGACCCACATCAACGGATGCCTGCCCATCGTTTCCCGGGTCGAACGCAATCTGCAAATGCGCTCAGCAAGGCTGTGGCGGTGCCGGATTACCGTGGCAATCTGTGCAGGTCTTCATACCTGTTGGCTGGCAGTTCGGATAGCTGCCACAACTGCAAGAAGCCCCGCTACAGGTGACCGGACAGCACGCGGACGCGGGGCAGTCGACAGTCGAACAGCCTGGGTCCTCGCAACCGGGTCCGAAGCTACAGCATTGCCGTGAGCACCCACTGGGAACGCTGGAGTCCGCGGTGCACGGTCCACAGTGGAAGTGACATATCGGCGGCGGACAATTCCCATTACATATGATGGGTGTGCGTAAGAGCGCCGGGAACGTGAGTTGCGAGAGACCGAGCTGCCCTGCGACTGCCCCACTGCTGCCGGCGAAATACCGTGCCTTTGACCTGTAAAGTGCGGCTTGTGCACTAAAGCTTGGTATGTTCATAAGGATATCTCCTTCAAACTCTATTGGTCGTAGAAGGTGTGACAGCGTGCCCAATCCTACTGAGCGGAGCGTAAAGGGCCCGTCGTAACCACGCCGAACGGCGAGCACGCTACGAGCGTCACGCTGCAATCGCTGCCTGTGCAAGCTTTCTGCCACCCACGCCGCGTACGTCTGCAGGGACCGCAGTGAGGAGCGCAGCGGGGCCCACCACCGCCTCCGCCGCCACGGCCGCCTCCGTCGACTCCGCCGCTGGAGCCTCCGTAGCACTGGATTCCCCCATCGCTTACTTCGCCCTCGCAATAGTCCACGCCATCCACTTGGATCAGCGCCGCGGGGTGCAAGCGGTTGCCTGCATTGTCAAGCATGAAGCGCAATCGGCGGTTTCGGCTGCGCGCCAACGTCCTCTCGGCTGTGAACCCTGGTATTGTCATGGAATTCCTCCTTTGTTGGTTCCTTACGTTGCCCACCCTTCGGAATCGCATTCGCATCCCCAGTAAGGCCCTGCCGGTGGTCCACCAGCGGGTTGCCCAGGCTTTGGCCCCTTCTTTACAGCCATTTCTACCCCGTCGGCTCTTAAGGGCTCAGTCTTGGTGCTCAAGCGTCGCGTGCTTTCTCGAAGCGCAGCTTCTGCGGCAAATCCTGGCAGACTCATGGTTCATCTCCCTTTGTCGGAAACATTCCTGATTCACCGGTCGTAATACGGTGACAGCTTCGTCACCAGGAACGGGAACTCCTCGGTCACGTCAACCCGCACAAAGCACTTGTCCACTACATCTGTGTTGCGATTGGTGTACGCGAATATTACGTCCACCACGTTGCGCGTGCCGCTCAACGCCGACGGGTTAACGTACACGCTGGTGAGCGAGCAGTTTTGCGCGAAGTACTCGGCAGCCTTGGCGTAGATCGCCTGGTAGCGGACCGCCAGGTAATTCAGCGCGCGATTTTCGTCGGTAGCGCCGGCGTTGTCAGTCATCTGCATGATGCGGTCAAACATTTCTTCCGCCGCGGGGGCGAACTCCTTCGCTGACGTCTTCTCCGGCTTCGGGATGGCCTTAATCAGCGAATCGCGATCGAACGAGTAAATCTGATCGAAGGCGACAATGGGCACCATCAACCCGTTGCACATATCGGGCGGGGCGATAGGACCTCTGACCCCGATAACGCAATCCAGGTCCCAGGGCTGAGGCGTGGGACGCAAGCCCTCGATCAAGAGCTCCAGATCGGCGGGGTCGCGCGGAACGAGGATGTAGGTTTCCAGGCCTTCGATCGTCATTACCCAGCAGAGTTGGCGCGCGAGGTAACGGTTCTGGCGTTGCGAAAGGACTTTCTGCAAGGCCTGCCGGTCGGTCAGTCCTGACGTGTCGGCACGACCCGTAGCCTGTGCGAATTCTTTCTCCACGGACGGCCGCGGGAAACGTGCTTCGATTCTGCCGATGGCGTAGATGTAACTGGGGGAGGTGATCCCGCCGTTGACTGCCGGTGTGGTTCCGCAGGTCGCGCAAGCTTGCGGTGAAACGGTCGCCGCGGGCTGGATCGAAGATGCAATGGAAACGGGTGCAACGTCTCCAGCAGGAGACGAGGTTACAGGTTGGTCTTGAACTTCGGTATGCGAGTGCTCCATCGTCTCTCTCCTTCAAAACTGCGCTGTTGAACTAACGAGAGAAGGTCGTCCAGCGGTTCAGCGCCGCGGCACGCCTCTCACAACCGCCGCAGGGCTTGATCCCGATGGCATATGTCACTTTCTTGATGAGGTCGCCGAGCCCGACCTCTTCCTCGACTAGAAATCCCGGGAGCCGCACGCGATGAATCGGTCGTTCCGAAACATCCGGTTCGACCTTCCTCTTTTTCTCGGTCATGCGATTTCCCAATCAATTCCTGCTAAGGAGTTCATACGCCGCCCAGGCATCGAGAAGCGGCGGGACAATGGTCCGAGAACGCCGCACAGCCTGCCTCAACGCGAACTTGATTTGAGATGCGCTAGCACAGGGAACCTGCGACCAGAGCAATGCAATCGCGCCGGTTACAAACGGTGCCGCAGCACTGGTACCGCTAAAGGTTCTCGACTCTCCGTCCGCACCCAAACTGGGAATTTTGTCTCCCGGCGCAGCCAGTCCCCATCTGGCGATAGAACTTCCAAGGTTCGATTCTGGCGTGGGCCTGCCTTGCAGGTCGCAGCCGATAACCGGAATCACCCAACGATGTTGAGTGATGGCAGAGCCGCCGACGGTGCTCTGGTTGCCTGCCGCTGCTACCGTGATTGCGCCGCGGATCGCGGCGAAGTCGAGCGCCTGCTGCAGCTTCCGCACACCCTCCCACGTAGGTTGCAGCAGTGCAGCACTCAGGTTGATGACCCGTGCGCCGGCCTCCACCACGTCATGGATGGCAGTCGCAAGCTCTTGCGGACTGGCACCCGGTACATCCCCGTTATTCACGTTGTTCTCAGGGAAGATCGGGCGTGCCAGGAGCGTACAGCCTGGACATATGGCCGGTGCCGCAGAGCCTCTCCTTGCAGCGAGTATGCCCGCGACAAATGTTCCGTGGGAGCAGGCCACACTGCTGGGAACCGAGCAAGCTACGCCTTTCGCTCCAGGCACCTCGCGGATGCTGCTGCTAACCAGGTCCGCATGATCTATCGCTACCGGGCCATCGATCATGCCGATTACAACGTCGGATCTCCCTCTTGACCGCTCCATAAGCCGATCTAGCTTGACGAGTTCGAGGGCTCTCATCGGAAGCGCCAATTTCAGAGTCGTTGAATGGTTGCCCTGGAGTCTTTAGTCGAAGCGGCGAGAGACGTTCGCCACAGAAGGGATGCCGCGCGTGAGCATCATGGATCATACTTCCGATAGTTTTTGTGGGTCAAGTGGCCCAAAGGTGGTAAGTACGGCCCTGAGCGGAAGTCTCTGGCCAAGCCTTCGATCTCCAGTCTTTGGTTCACTGCTCTGGATAGTCAGGCGTTTTCCACGGCGAATCGTGTCGGGTCTCGCAACTCGCTCGGAGTCTCTCCAAGTCGATAGACCGAACTCTCGCTGTCAGAAAGCTCAGCAAAATCGTTGGCCACCGGGTTCTTGATCTCACGGTCTGAGCCTGCCAGCCCGTTCGGCGGATCGCAGCACATCCCACAGAGCGAGTCTCTTGACCCTCAAGAACTGTAGGCGCTGGGAGTATTCGCTCCCGATCGTGTCGCCGTAGGCAGCTTCGAGAATCCTCCAAAACGGTTGGTGCTGTTCGCGTAATACTGGCCAAGCCGAATCGATTCATCGCTCGGCAACGTACCGAGAATCAACACCCTTTATCTCTCATTGACGATGGGAGCTAACCCAACCTTCACCGTTTTGCCCTCGTGTTTTTCAAACGCATGTTGTAACTCAGAATGAACCTTCAGTTGAGTAGATTTGCTGAATCAACCTGCGGGCGTTAATAACGACCGTCTCAGCCTTATTCATGTCCATGGGTTTTTCATGCAGTACTTCATCACCAGCATTGGCAATGTCACGCGCCATCTCCTCGGTTGTACGGTCTAGGAGTTTCCATTTCCGAGCTTCTTTGACCAGGTCGTGCCAACTGATGTACTCCCCGGATACTTGTCGGCCCAACCGCTCCTTTAACGGGAAGGAAGGGGGAAACAAGCAGGCGTATCTGGCCGCTCCTTACCGAAGCCCATGCAAACGGGAATTTATGCCGCCAGAACGGACTCCCGTCGACGCGGGCCAGAAGTTTGGTTCTCGGAAGTCAGGCGGATCCGCGTAGCTGAGCGTATGGCTCTTCGCGCCGCGCTTTTCGGCGCTAACCTGGGAAACACGGCTCACTCAACAGGGGCCCAGTTGCTTTCCTCGGCCAATGCGCCCACAATTTCTAATCGCTGGGACAAATGGAATTGCCGAATGAATGATTGCATCGGACCGGCTTTTGTTCCGCGGAAAGATACGGGGCATTATGGCTAAGAAATCTGCAACTACTGAAAGCGTCTACAAACTGGTGGAGGTGATCGGCACCAGCACGCAGTCCTGGG
>Ga0306920_100003208_pt1 | contig 20726 bp, 14 predicted proteins | sample flu12Cox44000170_FD_204666 | JGI IMG/M metagenome (GOLD analysis project Ga0306920, IMG submission 204666) | Lab enrichment of tropical soil microbial communities from Luquillo Experimental Forest, Puerto Rico - flux4day.12C.oxic.44.000.170 (v2)... | ecosystem: Environmental > Terrestrial >... | reverse complement strand
ATCTTGGGTTCTTCCGCGTCTTTCGAGAATGACCCAAGGCACACCGTGACGGCGCATCCGTCTAGACTCGTCGCCAGAATCCTGTCGAACTGCTCCACCATTTGCTTTGAAAGCGCCTGCTTAGGTGCCATCTAGTTTCTCCAACAAAATGTCGTCGCCGATTCTCACGACCTCGATGGTTTCGCGTCGCCGAATGGAACGCCTTGTGAGAAGAGAGTGAACGCCACCGTCTTCGGTTGTAATTTCATACAAGTGATATCCAAGCAGGTTAAGCATAGGATTGACATGAATCATGTTCGAATAAACGAAAAGGATTCCAAGAACCACAAAAAAAACTGCTATAGCAGCCCCTTCCCTCCCTCCATGGAGCGGTATTTCTAGGAATGGGATGATATAAGTGACGATGTAAGCCATCGCTTCTGCATCAAGTCTGTGGAATGCAGCGATCTTGACTTGAAATGACCCAAGCGTCTGCGCTTTTCGAAGATAAATCAGCATCCAGAACAGCCCCCATGTCCCGGCCATCAGAATTCCCGTGGCCACGTACTTGTGCTCTGGCACGAGCATCATGAAGTAAATCAGTGAGAGTGGAAAATACGAACTCAGGAACAGATGGAGCCGTGTGAGGATGCTAGGCACGGGATATTCCCTGGATGCTTGTCATTATCGAGTAAACAAAGTTGAGAGGTATAACTGATTGTATGACTCGCTCTCGGCGTGCTCGACAGATTGTCGAGGTCACAGAACGAAACGTCCGCTGTCGCTCGCGCACTTTCATCTTGGAAGGAAGTCCAGGGGAGCGGAATGTGAAAGATCTTCTCCAATTCATCGAATCTTCCTTCAAAACACGGCAAACTATCTCGCGCTGGATCCTCTGGGCGCCGGAGACAAAACTCGGTAATGCCTCGCATTCAGTGACTTGCCCATTGCCCGCGCTGGTCAAATGTGATTGGCGGTCTGCTCGCTGGTCGAAGCCAGCTCAGAGACGAAACTCCTACACGCTCGTGATTCCTCGCATTTTTCGGTAAATCTCCAGCCGCTTTGCGCGCAGGCTCCCACGTGCATACTTTTTCATCCACTCCCTTCCAGTTTCGTCGAGAAACAGTCTGCTTCGGTCGTCTTCCCGTCCCATCCGATGTTCACTGTCCAAAACCGATCGAAAGTAATAATGATTGAAAAGTCTGTTGAATTCGGTGAAGTAAATGTCCGCGACGCGCTGGTTACCTCGAACAATTAACATGTTCTCGTCGTTGTCTGTTGTTGACGCGCGGCTAAAGTTTGCCGATCCCGTCACCACAACCGGGTCGGTCCCCAACGGATCCATTAACAGGAACTTACTGTGAATGTAACTCACATGGTGATTTAGCTCGAGAATCCTGGTGTTGGTCTCTTTGGCCCATTGGTACACTGGGTCGTCGATATAGGATCCCCATGCTTTATAGACGTTATTCGAAGCGTTAATCACGACGAAGGGCTGTTTGCTACGCTGGTTGGGCCGGTCCTCTTTTTCGAGTAGCAAGAACACGATGTGTCCGTCAGCTGCGTTTTCTTTCAGTAGGCCCTTCAACTCGCTAGAAATCCCGAATGCCAGCGTGATTGCCGAGAAGTCGCGAGCCGACTGCACCATCGTTGAGTACAGAGTCAGCATGTCTAGTTTCTGTCGAGGGCTAAATACCGGCGTAATGCCCTGCGCCACAGCTCTCACCGATATGGGTACCTTCGTCAAGTTCTGGACGTCGGACCGGTACGCAGCCTTTTTTTCCCGCGCTTCAGCCTGGGACTCGCCCCTGACCGATCCTGGATTCCTCGCCAAAAGATCCCAGTAATCCCTGAACTGTCGGGCAACGGTCTCATTCTTCACCCAGTGGCCAACATTGGTCTGCCCGGTGATCCCGCCGAGCGATACATTGGTTGAACCAGTCCACACGTGCACTGGGTTCCTGCGTTTCCCTTGCAATAGCACCATGAACTTGTTGTGCTGGATGTTATTGGGATTCCGGTCCCGAAGTATGACATTCTTCCTCGGAATGCGGGCCTTCTTGATCATCTCTAGGTTTTCTTTTCGCGGAAAGCTTTCGTGGAAGCCCTGTTTGTCCGTATGCTCGTTCACCTTGGCATCGATAATGATTTGCACTTCGACACCACGGTCAATCGCCGCCTTCAGCGCTTTTACCACCGGAAGGTAGCTGAACTCGTAGAAACAGCACAGCAACCCATCGCCCTTCCGGGATTGCGCGATGAACTCGAGTAGCGCATGTTCTAGGTCTCTGGCCAACCAGTCTAGTGCACGTTCTTGCTCATCCGGTGGCAGTTCGTTCGGCTTCCGATTGTGGAACCGTCTTGCATAAGCCTGGCTACTGGCGACACCACGATTGAAAAACACGTCATGCTCGTCGTCGCCGAACAGTTTTTCCGTATGTACTCGGATACGAATCGGCGCGGCACTCCGATCCAGGTTCTTGGGTGTGCCGCGTAACGGATAGAAAACGTACTCGTACTCGCGGTCCGGCTTGGCAGTGAAATCATCCCATACGAAGCTCTGCACGGGATGGTCCCACGTGCTGATGTGCATATTCGGTACAGGATGCGGGACGACCGAACGAAAGACCTTAAATCCGGGCATGATATACCGCTGCTTCTCCTCCGGATCCGTGCGCTCCACTGCGAATCCCAGCAAACCCGTCTGCGCTTTTGCGTCTCCTATAATCGCGAAGGATATGGTGTTCGGTCCGCTAACAGCAAATGCCTCGAATCCGCCTTGAAGTTGAGACTTGAAACGCATCGCACCTCCTTACCCTCAAGATGGGTTGACCCAAATCCCGCTTCGCCTATCCCTTCATCCTGGTCTGGTGCCGCCGAGGTCCCTCCACCGCCGCACCGTCTTTTGTTTTCCGCAGGTCCCACAGTAGCCAATCATCGTTGGTCGCAAAGCACCCCGCATGGCGGTCCCATTTTTTCGGAAGCTCTTTATTTGCATCTTCAATGAAAGGCAGCAGCGGCCTTTGAGGGGGGTGCGCGCGTTCGTTGGCGTCCAGCGCGATCTCCGGCCACCCGAACCGACCCCGGTATTGCGCGAATCCGAAACCGTCAAAGAAGTGCTCACCGCCAATCAGCGGCATATACCACAGACTTGGGCTTGCGTTCAGATTCTCTTTGATCGGAACCTCCGCTGCCAGCTGTTCCAGCAAGGTCAGTCCCGTCGGGTCGGATTTTAGATGCTCGCGCAGTTCACCGAGCTTGCTGAAGCTGACGTAAGGACTCACGAAGAGTACGGGCTTACGTTCCTGCCGCGCCACGATGATCTCGTGCGGTGTACCGACGCTGTAAATATTGGTCGGACAGAAGCAGATGATGAAATCACTGGCGTCTACCATACGCAGGTCAATGTGCAGTGCGGGCCAGAAACCATCTGCGATCTTCGCCCGCTCTCGCGCTCCCTCTTCATCTCCCTTGTAGGTCCAGACGCTCCGAATATCCGTCGTGCCTTCTCCCTCTTTGCCGTACTCTTTTAGACCGCGTACTTCCGGCTTCTCCCACGGATCAAACACGGTCACGCCGAAAGACGCCAGGAACTGGCCAACTCGGTTTCGCCAGCCTGTTGCTTTCTCCACAGCCCGCGAGGCCACGAAATCCATTGGACCGGACAGATATACTCTCGCGTCACGAAGCAAACCACCATTCGCGTCTGCCATCCTCGCTCTCCTTTTGCAGGCTATGACAACGGTTGCACCGACGGATCACGCCCGCGCAAACTGAAAGTTTACGAAATCGCCGCTATCATTCAGTGTCAGCCCCTTGTACGGTCGGGTAAGACTCTGGGGTACACACAACAGGCGGGCCGTCTTGGTAAATGCTTCTTTCGAGAGGCGATCAAAACCAAAACTCCGCTCCATCGGCTTAGGCGAATGCTCCCACCAGAGGAGCCAGTCCTGAGACGCGCAGAAAATCACCGCGTCCGGATCTTCACGCGATTGCTGCAAGCTCGTCGCGATCTTACCTATCCCGGCGGCGAACGCGTCCGGCTTCATTTCTGCTAATCTCATGCCGAGATACAGACGCGTGCTGCCGCTCTGCCAGTCGACGGACCTGTTGAACAGATGATACGGCTGATCGAATATCACGTTGCCGGCGAAGAGCTCAGGGAAATCACTTGCGCTCGCGGCCATATCAAACACCAACTCGTGAAGATCGCTGTAGGCTCGGCCGCCTACGCACCGCTTCGATTCCTGGTAGGCACCCTGCGTTCGATAGAACACCAGCGCGACCTCATCCGGCAAAACAGGGCTCTCGTTTTTCGGCGGCACAGCGGGAAGATACGCCGTCAGTCCATAGAGCCGCTGCATTTGTATGGTCATCGGCATGAACACCGTGGCCAGCTTGTTTAGAAAGTTCTGCCGATCGAGCGCCAGCCGCTTGCGCCCCCGGAAAACTCGCACAGCGTTCGCCGGAACCGGAACAGCCTCCGATCCCGTTGCGGCCGCAGCATCGAACGTGGTCTTGTCCGTCCCATGTAACACCTGCCAGCCGTGAATCAGATCGTCATCTAGAACGGCCAATTCCGCGGTTGAACGAACTGCGTCCTGCTCGGCACTCAGCAGCAGGCCTGTCTGGGTCGCGATTTTCGTTGCTAATTCTGGCTTGCGCTGGTGCAGGGCGCTCGCCAGGAAGCCTGCCTGAATAACGGCGTGGATTCGTCGAACCCCAAACTCCGTGGGTTCGTTCTCTGCGGCCAGTCGTGGGTCGCGCTCGAACTCCGCCGTCACTGCGATCTTCGTCGCTGTGCTAGATGTACTGAAGATTCCAAAGACGCGTCGCTTCGCGAGTTCAAAGGCCTGATGGCTCGAAATCCCGCCCGACCATAGCACCGACACGCCCAACTCCATCGCGTATTTGGAAATCCTATCGATCGCCTCCACCGTCAACACACCGGTATCGTTGGCCACATTTGGTTGGCGCACGAGATGCCGCGGGTTGACGCGGTCAGGGCTGTCGAACAACACGATCTGTGCCCCGCCGCCTCGTGCCATCTTGAGCCACACCATCGCCGCCTCCTCACAGCGAGAATCACCGTACACCTCCCGCGCCGTGAGTAACGGCGTATCAACGTAAAACGCCGGGACCGCCGTCCAACCCCTAGTCCATCGTGTAATCGCCTCCACTGTGCGGGCCTGCTCCTCAAGAGTCATCGGCACCATGCCGTATTTTCCAGCAGAAAAGCCATTCATCTGCGCGGTGTGCAGTCCCGTCCAAATGGTGCGCGCGGCAGAGTCCACATCCAGTTGGTAACGATAGGTCAAGTGCACGCCCGACCGTTCCGCGAATGCCAGAAGCCGCTGAAGAGCTGCCAACTCTAGAACGTTCAGCAGAGATTGAATCCCCAGCCGGCGCCGCGAGGCTTCGCGCACTTCACCGTCAATTGCCAATTCCCTCAGGCCCGCACGCGCTGATGCTTCGATAGCCTTCTCGATGGATCGGATGTCATCCTCCGCCGAGATCAGTTCATTGAACACCAGGAGCGCCGAAAGAGCGTGTACTTCAGCTGCGCCGATCCTGCCAGCGCTGCGCTCCTTGTTTAGCGCCGCAACAGCCGCGGTCAGCGCGCTCGTCTCAGTGTCCGGTGTTATCGACAACCGTACCGTCAGGGGCCTCGGATGGCCGTCGGGGGTGTGAAGAAACGGCGCAAACGACGCCACGATCGCGTCCGTCCACTTCCGATCCGTGGCCGACGATGCAGTTACTGGGAACTCGGGCAGCCGCTGATTTAACCTAGAATTAACGCGGACGCCGACGTTTGTCGTGCACACCAGTCGCCCGCCCGCCGACGCGTTCAATTCAGCGTATTCCTCTGGGCCAATCGGGACCTCTCCTGCGCTCGTCATTCGTTCTCCATCCAGCGCGACGCCCAAATCCACCGGGTGCAGTGGCCAGAGAGCACGTGCTTTCGCCGAAGAATAAGCGGCCTTAACAATGATCTGGCCCGCTCTTCCTTCGTCACTCACTGCGAATAAAGGACCATAAATGTCGCTCCTGTACGAAGCGAGCGAAAATGGGCGAATGTCCGGTGAAACGCTCGGTGTGTTCATGGCCGCCTACCTCTCAAATTGGGGGAATTATACACGCGCCGGCAGCAATTTGTTCGCGATAGCGTGTCCCGCCCGATGCCGACGAGATGGCGCAGAGGTGGATGTATAACAACTTTCGAAAATCAGCTACTCGGTTGCGAGAAGAATGCGCCCCAAGGATATTCAGAGGAGCAAAGGCGGTGGATGATCAGCTACCATCTGTGTTCATCGGATCCTCGACTTTGGGGCTGGACGTTTCTCGGGAATTAGAATTGCCGCTTCGGAGTGATGCGATGAGGACGATACGAAAAGACGACGTGTCCGACCCCATGAGCGTGACCAATCTTCTAGAAGCGTTCGACTTCGCGACGATGTCAGTAGGTTGACGAACGACTTAAGCGCAGGTTTGCAGAGCAGGCTTTCTGCCTGCGGATACGGCTGGTGTACTCAAGGAATCATAGCTGACTCATTCAATGCGGCCTCCGGAATACCCAGTCGCTCGAGTTTGGTGAAGATCGAATCCATGGCAACAGTCCGTCTGAACAGCGATTAGACTTCCGGAAGTAGCGATCGATCTTCTTGACCCGCCCTTTACATTGCGAAACGACTCCCAGTTGGCTTGTGGCGCGATGCGGTTGAACCAGATCCCACTGATTCAGCTCAGGCGCAGGTCGCTGTGACGTGCTCCCGGGAGCTCGCCCTGGCATTTCAATTCCAGCAGTGGCCTTCAAGGTGGCCAGGAATTGCCGTCAAACAGAAGGAATAAATCACGTCTAACTTGACAAGTGAATGTTCTCGGGATACACGAAGGCGTGGCCCGTTGCCTTTACCTGGGATACCCTCATATCCCTTAGAAGGGGCAGGAGAAGAGTGAGAAAACAATGAAAAACGTCTAAGACGGCGGAATTGATAGGACAAAATTCCTAATCAAATTCAGAGTACTCGTAAGGAGGTCGTCCATGATTCGCCTAGTTCTCGTGTTCCTATTAATGTTTGACTCTTCTCCGCTCGTTGCCGATGATTCTCAGACAGCCACGAGTGGGTCACGTGTCCATCTCCTGAGCCAAGAAGGGCGCCCTCCCGCTTCGGTGCCTCTTCAAGACGCGGATTCCAAGTTGCCGAATGTGAACTGGGAGCGGGGCGACGAGGCGCGCGCCGAATGGACCTGGGCGGCGCAGCTGATGGACGACCCCCAGGCAGTTCCTAACAACCTCGGAAAATACCTCGTCCAGATACCCGGTGTACTTGAACAACAGCTTGATTATTCGACTAGTCTTATCTTCGATACGCCCTCATTCCGAAACGGCGTTCAAATATCGGGGTTCGTCGACCGCGTGACGAAGGAGCTGGTAACCAACTCAATCGCCCAAAGACGGAGAGCGTGGTACACGATGACACATCACGCCTTTCTGGCCATGCTTACAGCCCGTCGCTATGGTACCCCCCCTGCAGAAATGGTACAGAAGCTTCTGTACCTCGACGCACCATCGACACCCGGCGTCTTCGCGCCGCATGAACGCGCAGCGTTGATTTTCGCAAATAAGTTCGCCACTGATCCGCAGTCGTACACCGACCAAGACTTTGCCGAGTTCCGGGCCGCTTTTGGCGAATATGACCAGAACGCCTATGCATCTACCGAACGTCCCTTTCTTCAACTTCGCGCGGCGCGCGAAGCGAGAGCGCAAGCTCTGGTGGGCGGAAAATCAACCAGCGAAGCTGACCAGCTTGCGCGAAGAGCCGCAGACGACATTCCCACGAGCATGCCGAAGGACCTTCTTGAGCGAAAAGTTGATAGCCAGTTCGTGGAGCTCTGTTTCCATAGCACGCAGTTCGTCGCCCTAACCGGGATGTTCTCTGCTCTAAACATCCCCGACGAGGGATCCATGGACAGCGCCCTTCAACCAGCATATCCCCCAGAGTTCATTGAAAAGCTCAACGGTCTTCTGGCAGCGGGATCAAAAGGTATAGGTCAGCTCGTTCCTCCCATCGTCACGCCGCCGATCGACGCGATTGCCGCTGGCCGCCTCAAAGTTGAGCCCGCCTCACTGAAAGGCGCTCGCATCCCGCTGACGCCCTATGAATTAAGCCCTGATCGGGACTTCGGAATAACACAGGGTGGACAGAGCCTAGCATCGTGGGGTTGGGGACGCGGAACACATTTCCCTGGGAGCTTGGTGTTAGCGCTGCAGTACCTGCCAGACGCCGGTCGAGATGAGGCGTTTTACTCGCTAGCGCTTATGTTCAACGAAGACCAGACCAGGAACGGCGTGCTCGTCGCCGGTTTCGTTGACCGCGTGCTCAAAGAGCTGCTCATCCAAAAGATCTACCGGCTCAATCGCTCTCGCTACGGTCTGGAGCACCACACGGTGTTCGCCTACAACGAGTTCCTCCGACGATATAGCGGCGGCGCTTTTCGACGGTCAGCGATGAGCGACGCTGATGCGCAGCGTGCGACCGAACGGGCGCTAACAGAGTGCACGGACAAGCTCCTATATGTCCATGAAGCTAGTAGACATCCAGAGAAGTACTCTCCGGTCGAGCTCGCGGCGTTGGCATGGACCGATGCCGTCATCCTCCGACCGCACGAAGCCTATCATCTTGAACCAGCGCTGCGACAGGCTCTGAAGGATCAGGACGAGGCTGAAATCGCAGCTGGAACGCGCTGGCTCGACATGACGGGAGGTGTCACGCGTGATGCAGCAATGAAACGATTGCTCGATCACCAAATCGCGGAGTTAGGCATGTTCGTTCCACATATGGACGGTATCGGACGCGCGATGACGATGATGCGCTTGGAAGCGGAAGATCCCGTCCAAATCGTTCAGGGCGAGCAAGGTAGGACTGGCGGCATCATACCCAAATTGGACAAGGATGGGCAGGTGATGCCGACAGGGTATTTTAACAACCGTCCCGGCTTTCATAACCTGATGCGCCTGATAGGCGTGGACGAAAAAGTTATAACGATCAATGAGCTTTTCGCCAATCCCAAGTTAAACGGTGAAATTGTGCGTCGGCTTCAAACGGGGCACGAATCAATCTCAATTTCCGGACAGGATGCAGCCATAACTGGAGAGTTCTGATGTTAGTTCCCTAAGGTCAGACAAGAGCAGTCTGCAATTGGTTCCGTTTGAAGACCGGGGGTTAAGCTACGCGAGTCATGCTCTTGACAGAGACACCTTGAGTTGAACATTGGAACAGTGAAATCGCGAATGTCTTCGGAAACTCGACGATCTGATCCGAACCGTCGAACAGTCTGAGTCATTAGGGTTTTCGGACACGTCGCCGTTGAGCAGGAAAAGCTCGGTTCGCAATTGCCTGCTATTGAGCTAGGGTTTCGGACGACGTTGGAATTTCTAGCGGCGCTGGTAACGGCCATCCGGAGGATCGCTTGGGCGCCGCCATGGAGGTGCTCCTAAGAATCTCATTTTCTTTTGCTTTTGTTCCTTATCTCTGGCTGCTGCGGTTCTTCGATCAACGACTCGCAAAAGCTAGCCAAAGCTGCAGCTTCCCTCCTTTCCTGTCGGCGCTCTTTGGGGAATAGGCTCAATGCGGTCGTCGCCCATTTCGTGGTCTGAGCGAGATCTCCTTTGGTCCAATAAACTCGGGCCATCTCGAGAGCGATCCTGCCTTTATCCAGGGGATAATACTTATCACCATAAAGTTGCTGAAACGAGCTGGAGAGGATAGCTAAGGCTTGTTCCAGATTTCCCCGCCTCGAGGCGAGTTTCGCGAGCCACCATGCGGTGTAAGCCCAGCCATTTCGATTCTGGGCTCTAAGCAAGACAGCCGCTCGCTGAAGAAACTCTTCAGCCAGCAGCAGGTTGTCCGAGTTGCTAGCGAGCTTCCCTCTCGTTTGCAGAACTGCTGCCACTTGATTTAGACGCCCATCAATGGCGTGAATGGCCATGGCTCGGCGCAACAGCGCATCGGCCTGCTGGGAGCGGGAGGGGTCGCGTGACAGAGCATCGGCAGAGTCCCGAAGAGCCCTACCGAGAGCGGAACCCCAATTCGTGTCGCGAGCGTCGGCTGGAACTGTTTCGAGGAGTTGGATACTTCTGGTATGCAGAATTTCGGCCATCGGAAAATCTCCGAGTTCGTAGGTGACATAGGCCTGTTCGACGATGGAGCGGCCCTGGTCTCGCGTATTATTGTTGTTGTTCGCCTGTTTCTGGGCCCTCTCGTAGCGATCTAACGCTTCCCGATAACGTCCTTTTCGGTCCAGAAGATTTCCCTCAATCAGTAACGCTTCAAATTGGTTCAGCGGCCGCAAGTGATCGATACACTCTTCAGCACCCTTTTGGTTCCCTGTCCGGACCAAAGCCCAATAACCTCGCGAGTAAAAAGATATCTTATCGTCTTCATTCCATCGGCTCATTTTCGGCCGAAGCTTCTTCCACAGGGTGGCGGCCTCCACGAAATGATCTTGGTCTACGAGTTCGACCATTCTAGCGAGGTCCGTCACCGGCTCTCGCTTCTTGACTGCTTGTTTTGGAGGGACCGCAGTCTTGACGACCACAATCGTTGGGTCGGCAGTGATTTCGGTTTCACCAGACACCAGCACGATCGCGAGATTATCGGGGACTCGAGTCAAAAATCCGAGAAGACTGACTTCCCGCGCACCGATTGCCGACCAAATCAATAACGACCGCGAATAGCCGCCTAACGCATCGAGAAGAACCAGAAAACGATCGCCCGGATGGACCCTCTGGCGTAAAGTGTGTTCGACGCCCAACTCCTGAAAGATCGAATCATTTTCGAGCGCAGCTTTTCCACGCAAATGCACCACAGGACCTGCGTATTCTTTAACCAGTTCGCGAGGTAGCGGTCCCTCGAGGTATTCCCCCAAAACGAGTACTGTCCTCCCGGGAACGACTCTGTCCGCAAAAATTTCGGAGAGGCGGTCTGACACCTTGACACTGTCGCTCCACTCCTTGCCGTCCCCAGGCAGACGAGGGCCGTCTAGCGCTGCTAGATAGGTATCGATCGGATTTCGTAGCCAGAGCGTCAGGCTGGCCCATTCGCAGGAGTTCAAGTCGGAGTTATACAGAGCGACTCGCTCTTTCACAATAGCTGTTTCGGGATCGGCCACACAACGGTCGATGAACACAGTGCGGTAGAAATGGGAAGCGAGTGTGGCACTCGACTCATAACGAAGAGGCGTCGCAAAACCCAAGACAAACGCGTTGCCAGACCGATGCAAACTATGGGCGAGGGAAGTTCCCCAAGAGTGCATAGCCGCCGAATAACAGCTCCATAAGAGAACCATTGTCCGGTTCCGCAGGCCCTGGGCAAGCTCATTCGAGTCGAGTGATCCCGATCGATTGGTGGCCCGCTCTGGCAACTCCGTTTCGCCGCTCACCGGATCGCCGTGGGCCTCGATATGGACGATCTCGCCTTCAAGCTTTTCGAGCCACTCGTGGCTCCCCGGCCGTCCCTCGACAGGCTCCAGGACCTGAATCTTCTCACTCCGGTGTTGCTCGATCTCTGTTTTAAGCGTTGTGAGGGCTGCCTCTGTCTTTCGATCCGTTCGCGGGCCGAAAATAGCCTGCACCCGGAGCTTGCCGCTGGTCGATTCCGGAGCCAAAACGAAACCTTCGCTTGAATGTACAAGGGACAAGTCCAGTTCGGCGAGTAATCGCCATTTCTCGTCGACCATCGCCTCCCAGGGCAGTTGGTGAATCTCGGGTCGCCGGCTTTCGATCACGAGTCTCCGTGGCGCCCGAGTGTTTCGCAGGAAGTCGCTTAGATCGGCACTGATCTCGCTCAAGTACTTGTGCAGTTTCCGGCCCGCGTCTCTCACATTATCGGTGATATGCCGTTGCCCTTGGGTCTGGGTTGCCGACTCGAGGTCCTGGATCATATCGCGCCAGCGTTCGTCCCCGAGGGGCGTAAAAAAATCTCCCCCAGGTAGCGTTTTGGTGTTGATGGTAAGATCGAAGAAATATTTTCGCTGGACGTCAAGAGCCAACACTTCGGAGCCTTTCTCACCTGGAAGCGCGATGCGAAGAACGGCAGTGGAACGTAGAACTCCACCCATGAATGAGACTTCCTCCTTAGACTCTAACGCGAGGGCACGGATACGGTCGCTGAAACCGCATAGTGGTCGGAGGCCACGGCAGCCGAGGGGTTTGTTCGATGGACAAGCGGTGACTCCACGCGGATACTGGCTGACGTTAGGATAAAATCGAGCCGAGTTTTTCGACGCTTGTTGTGGGTAGGATAGCTGAAATTGGGTTCGCCGCCGGCAAGAACGTCGCTTAACTTGGTGCTCCCTGTTCCTTCTAGGATCCGGATAACGGGGGATCCCGGGACGTCGTTCATGTCTCCGGCCAAGATCATGTCCTGCTCGATGAAGGCCTGCTGGGTGCCGAATGTAGGCTTGTCGAGGATCGAGCGGATTTCTGTCGCTTCGAGCCGACGTTTATCCTCCGCGGTTTTGCCGCCAATTTGTGATTTCAGGTGAGCCACAAAAAAGAGAAAGCGATAAGTTGGGGTAGCATAGAGCTCGACACCCAAAAGGTCGCGGGAGAAGTGTATGGCGCGTTTATTTTCCGGTCCAAATTCGCGGTCGTGAAACGTCATGGTTCCGTTGACGGCGAGGCGTGTAGCCAGAGCCACATTGATGCCACGGGGGTCACGCGCTGGGACGAGGACGAAAGATCCGAACGGCCTTTTGCCTTCGCGCTTGAGATGGAGATTCACTCTGGATCGAAATAAGTCCGAAAGGACTCTTTCATTCTGGACCTCTTGAAAACCAATGGCATCAGCGTCGAGATCCAAAATCATCTGTCCTAAGGCGTCCAGTTGTTTTTTGCCTGTGGGAGCACCAGGGCGCTGGGAGTAGACGTCCCTGGGCTTCCCAAAAAGGTTGTACATGTTGAAAGAGCCAATACGAAAGTTTGGTACTTCGCGGAGTTCCGAGGGCCGAGTGAGCTCCTCAACAAGACTTTCGACTTGAGCTTGTCGCGATTCAAATTGCGGAACTCGATCCATGTGACGGCTCCTGAGTAAATCCACGATCGATGACATGTAAAGCGATCATCGTTATCTGGTTATTTAGGGCACGGTGACCGTGACGGAAATAGGATAGTGATCAGACGCCGTCACTGCTGCATGATTGCTCCGATGGATCGTCGGTAACCCGACGCGGATGGTGGGCGACGCGAAAATAAAATCGAGCCTTGTTTTCTTGTATTTCTCGTGCGTCGGGAAGGTGAAGTTGGGTTCAACGGGAGCAAAAACGTCCCGGAGTTTGGTTTTTTCAGGCGTTCCCTCCAAAATCTGTATTACTCGAGTTCCCGGATCATCGTTCATGTCTCCGGCCAAGATCATGTCTTGTGCAATAAAGGTTGACTGGCTTCCGAAGACCGGCTCGTCCAGAATCGTGCGAATCTCTTCTGCTTCGAGGCCACGGATCGCCTCTGCGGCCTGGCCACCGATTTTCGATTTCAAATGGGCCACAAAGAAAAGAAATCTATAGGTCGGGGTCGCATAGAGCTCGACCCCCAGCAGGTCACGAGAGAAACGCATTGCTCTCTCGCTCTCAGGGCCAAATTCACGATCGTGGAATGTCATGGTTCCGTTCACCGCCAGGCGCGTTGCAAGAGCTACGTTAATTCCACGTTTATCGCTTGCGGGGACTAGCACGAAAGACTCAAACGTTCTATCGTTTTTCCGCTTGAGCTCGGGATTGACCCTTGTACGAAAGAGGTCGGAAAGGACTTTTTCGCTCTGGACTTCCTCAAAAGCGAGAGCATCTGCGTCCAGATCGAGGATCATCTCACCTAAGGCGTCGAGTTGTTCCTTAGGCGCGGGACGATTGGGTTGGTGCGAGTAGACATCCGGGGCCGCCCCAAAAAGGTTATGAACGTTATAGGCGGCGATGCGAAAGCTCGGAACCTCCTTCAGTTCGGCTCGCCGGGTAAGGACCTCCGTGAGATTTTCGACTCGCGCCGGCGCCAGTCCAAATCGCGGGTTTTCGTCCATACGCTAGTCTCCCGGAGGCTTTTGCGGGGCAATTCTGTTCCAGTTTTGTTGTCATGACAATCGCTATTTTACTGCTAGATAAAAAAGCACATAGGACGGACCGTTGTGCTTAACTCGTTGTGAAATGATTCCCGCTAAGACGGGAACCGCTTTCTCGAAGGCTCGGTTGAGCCATGGCCTACCAAGTAGGAGAAGGTTCGGGTCGTATGCCAATCGTACGCCAACTTAGTCGGCATTTTATGAGTTGCGGTGCTGGCGTCCACGCAGTCGCATAACATCAATTTTTCAACTATGCGCTTCCAACGTAGAACAGAGAGGCTTCATAGTATCCTCCTTGCGCCGGGACGGATCCGTCGTCAGGAGCCCAAGTGTTTCCGTATCGGAAGGGGTCGCTCATCAAAGTGTGGCGGCGGGTGAGCGGGAAGCCCGTTGAAACCCGGGACACGGTAGATCGCGAGGGATAGACTATACTGCAACAGCTGTGCAACTCCTTGTCGGAAACGTCACCATGAATCTGATCTTCGGAATAGGCACCTCCGCATGGCTGGAAGTAAGAAGAGAGGACGATTCTTGCAACCTAACGACTACCCTCCTTTGTTCCTCGCGAGCGATCAATCGGCAGTAAGGCTTGAGCGAAATTATTTTCGGTTGCTCGAGACCGAGCTGATTCTTTTTCTAGGAGCATCACTCGTTTCGATCCTGACAGCCTTTTCGGGAATCGGATTTCACAGGCCTTTGGCGATTATTGCGGCGATTCTGGTCTCGGCCGCTTTTGTCGTGCTTTGGTGCATGCGTAAGTTGCGCCTGGAACGGAAATGGTTTCAGTACCGGGCCGTGACGGAGTCTTTAAAGACGGCCACTTGGCGCTATATGATGCAGGCGCCGCCATTTGATTCTGCGGGCGATAAAGAGGATATCGACCAGAAGTTCATGACCACGGTAAGAGCCATCCAGCTGGATCGCTTGCCGGCGGAAGCTCAGCGGCACGAAGCGCTGGGTTGGCAAATCACCGAATTCATGAGCTCCGTGCGCAAACTATCTCTCGAACAGAAAAGGGACTGTTATCTTCATGATCGACTCGATGACCAGGAACGCTGGTACGAGGGGAAATCGGCGGCGAATCGCCAGAGTTCGAACCGTTGGTCGTCCATGGTCCTCGCGACGCAGGGCCTGGCGATCGCGCTCGCCATATTGCGAGTGGGCTACCCCCAGATGCCGCTCAGCATCGTTTCGTTTCTGATGACCGGAGCATCCTCGATGTTGGCATGGACGCAGGCCCGGCGTCACGAAGACCTCGCTGAACCATACACCGTGGCTTCCCAGGAACTGAAAGAGCTGCGAGCGTTATCCGGCAGCGTGAAGGATTTGGAGTCACTCCATCGATTTGTGTTTGACGTGGAGGAAACTATTTCACGGGAGCACACAAAATGGCTCGCGCGGCGCAGCATCGACAATCTAAGGGCAAAACCTCAGGTCTAAGGCCGAACGAAACTTCGAGATGAGTGTGGCGACTATTAAGCTCTGTCTGTGCGACACCCAAGTAGTCATATTCTGTGCAAAGATATCCAGAAGTTTTGCGAGCTGTGGATGGCATGGTCGGTTGATAACATCCCGTCGCATTTTAGACCGAGCGCGCTTTCGCAGTTCTAACTGTAACCGCCGGAGGCAGCATGACAGACGATAGTGGTGCCAGGGCGAAGTCGACAAGCAAGATCTTGCAAGGGCCATGGACTCGCATTAGGCCACTTCAACGCGACGAACTCGATCCCTATACAGAGGCTGGAATGGTCATGGCGGAACTCACGTGGGGCAGATTCCGTAACAATCTCGCTCGTGTGATGGCCTACTGTCCAGCACTGATTCAGACGGAGGTAGAATACTCCAATACGTTCATCTTTGATCCCCCGACGTATCGCGGGGCCGTGCAGGAGGCAGGATTTAACAACCGCTTTTTGAAGGAACTCGTAATCTCGAAGACTTCATTGATCAATCGCTCTCGATATTCAGTAACGCACCATTCGTTCATTGGAATGAAGCTTTTTGTCGACGCTGGCCGCGGCGAGGAAGGTCACCGCAAACTCCTACACCTGCACGAGCACGAAAAGCATGCGGATCTCTACACGGGTTTGGAGCTAGTGGTGCTCGATTACATCGTGAAAGTTACCCGCGATGCGCACACGGTAACTGACGACGACTTCAGGCGGCTACGAGAGGCGCTAGCCGCCGACTCTCGGCAAGATGTGAGGCTGGCTGGTCTCCCATCGGAGAAGTTTGACCGACATGTAGATGCGCGTATTGTGGAGTTGACATGGTTATGTGGGCATTTCTGTTTGCTGAATCGGTGGTTTACGGCGCTGCAGGTGCCCGATGAAGGGCTTCGAGATGAGGATAATTTCTTGGCGGCATACACGGCCACGGTGCCCGAAGACATTCGCCAACGAAACGACATAATTCTGGGCGAAGATTTTTGAACCGTCCCACATTTTCGAGAGGTAATGTTCGACCGGGAAATCCGGATTGACGCCGGGCGTTCGGTTGTCCCCGTCGAACCTTCCAAGTCCAAACGAGCGAAAGCCGGTCTCTGGTACGTACAGGCAGCGAGGAGTTGCCGATGGCAGACGATGAATTGATTCGCCGAATCGCGAGGAATTGGAAACCGCGATTGATTTTTCTTAAAGATGCGGGCACGTTTTCCGAAATGGACGGTTCCTGAAGCCAATCGTTCACAAACGCTCCTGATCCCGTCCGAAAAGTTCCTTAGTGTCCAAAAGAATGATACGGGCGCCGCGTTCTTTGCCCAAGCTGACCATATGTTCAGTGCCGCCTGGGCCATCCCCGAGTTCGCCGTCCCATAGGGCAATGATGGTTAAGTTCTTCGGGGCGAGGCATAGCGCCTCACTAAGAAGCCAGAGATTGTTGCGCTCCCAAATGTCATAACCCTTCTTAGATTGCAGCCATTTAGGGAGTTCCGGCGACTGCGCCAGGATCGGAAGGTTGGGGTGCTTTTCCAATTGTGCGTGGAAACGATGCAACCAGGTCTTGTTCTCGTTCTCGACGCTTGCTTCTATGAACTGGTTCTCGGGCAAGGTCAACATCATCTCCGTCTTGATTCCTAACTCCTCACAGACCTCGAGGAACAGGATGTCGCCGCCGTTTGCGCCGCCGCTGACGCCAACGATAGAGCCGCTCGTGATCGCCTTCTCCTCGGAAACAGCGGAACGAATTGCCTCACGCGCAACGCTCTCCTTTGCGGCGGGGAAGCGCGGCTTTGCTCGTTTGGCGGAATCAATGCGATGGCCGGTGAACAGCAATACCCGTTTGATTCGCTGATCGGACGCCAGTGCTGATTCAGCTGGGAAAACCTTCAGCACTTCCTCGATTCTGTCCTTGAGAACGCCCAATTCTGCAAGCAGCACGAGTTGCTTGCGCGCAGAATTGAGCACGAAGTCGCCGCCCACTGCTGCTGCTTTCTTGTAAAAGTAAATGGCGCGGCGCGCGTTCGGCTGCGTCAGCAGATTAAGATCGCCGGCACTGCTAAGTAGCCATTGATCTTCTTGCGCGCCAACGGCAGACGCATCGGCAGAATCGAAGCGAAGTTGCAGCGCCTGAGCAATCTGATCGCGCTTGCGTTCGATCTCGCTAAGCTTTGCGCTCGCTTCGTTGTCATCCCCGAAACGGGCCCTCCAGAGGTCCGGGTACTTCCCGGCGAGTTCGATGATGATGACCGCGAGACCGAGCGCATTCAGGCCGGGATAATAAGAATCGAGATCCTGCCGGTATGCCATGAGATACTGCTCATAGGCTTCCACGGTCAAAGGAGAATCCAGCGCTTTCTGAGGCTTGTCTTCTGGTTTTGCATCGCGCCACGATCTAACCCAGCGATCTTTCTTGTTGCGACCTAATTGCCCACGAATCTCCGCGATATCGGCGGGTTCCGTAACAACTTTCAGCGCTCGTTCGAGCGCCTGATCAGAGCTCACAAGATCATCAAGACGTTGATAGATGTTGCCGAGCGCGGTATTGGCTTCTAGATCGAAATCGTCCAGTTTGCGCAGACTCTCCCAAGCCGCTTGGGCAGCTCCGTACCTCCCAATGAGAAGCAGAGCGCGGCCGACTACACGGAGACCGGTGGATTCCCAAGGAAAACCTCGGGCTTCGAGTCCCAAGAGCGTAAGCTTGCGCGCATCCTTGTCTTTTTCAGCGTGCTGGACCTCTTCGCCGAAACCGAGCGGGACCGGAATGAACCGCTCACGAGGTTGTGATTTGAGATTAGGCAGCGAAAGAAATACGGGGCTATCCTGGCGCTCGCTGGCGGCAGTGACCCGTAGGGCTTCGGTGAGATTATCGAGTGAAGCGGCGGGGTCGGCTGGAAAGTATTCGAAGTAACGGTCGGTTTTGATGTCGAAGGGGACGTCCGCCTCTTTCATTTCCTGAACCGTTTGGGGGGGCGAAAGCTTCGCGCGAATCAGGAAGGTTCGCTTCTCCTGAAGTGCGTGACGAACGCCGAGCTCGTAGAAGGCATTGGGGTTATTGGTAGTGATATCGGCTATGACCAAGTCGGCAACCAGGAGTTGCTGAAACATGTCGATACGAATATTACCTGCTTCCAGAATCTCGCCCGTGGTTCTGCCTTCTGCGCCGATGTTATCGAGCGCAGGACCGACAAGTTTCTTCTCGACGTCATCGAAATTAATCCCTTTCCGCGTGCCGAAAGGGCGAATGATGAATGCCCTCATGATATGCCGACCACCTTCGGTGCAAGGGATGCGAGGTGTTCGCGCTTGATCTTGTCGCCGGCCTTGAGACCGATTTGGATAAGGTTCTCAATCTGGTAGATGGCGTTGAGCCTTGCCATTCGGAAGAGAAGGAAGGTCGGGCTGTTGTATGGAGTCATGCCGCCGTCGACAAAGCTGAATGTCTTCAGAGGATCGGAGGGATCCCACAGAAACCATGTGGAAAATAAGTGTATCGTGAAACATGACGGTACGTCATAGACATTTTCAACATGCATTTTAACCAGTCGGTGGCGATTTACTAAATCATCCAGCAATCGGCGTTTGGTACAAGCCTCGACAATGCTTCTGCCATCGATAAGAACCGAGATTTGCTCGTGAGCGACCGGCTGCCCTCTCCCTGTCTTCGCAATCGAGAAGAAATCTTCACCTCGAGATGAGTTTATCGTTTGGAGGAGAAATCAGCTTACCAAGTTCAGTCTCACATTCAGCCTCAAGTCGAATTCTTGGCCTGCAGAAATGAAATTCGATTCAGCTATTACGGTGTTCGAGGCGCTCCCAATTTTGGTGATGCACAAGGTCAAAAAGCATATCTGTATTCGACCCGCACGATCTGGTCATACCAATCCGCGGATGTCAGCGCTTTTCCGTAGCCGACGTACAAAGAGCTACCGCGTCCGAAGGTCATGCGTGCGCCAATTTTGACATTGAGAATGTTAATGCCGCTGGCCGAGGGGCTTCCAGGACCGGTTTGAAATCCTCCGGTGACCGTCCAGCCCACAAATTCGATCACCGGCGCAAGACGAAAGTGCTCGCCATTATAAAGCTTGTAGCTCGGGCCAATGCCGTAGAAGAAAATGTTTCCTGCGAATCCCGAGGAATTCGACCACGGAACTCCAGAACTACCGCTGATTGGAAGCCAGCCACCTAGCTCAGCTTCGACCTCGAAACGATCAGAAATCCTCTGGTAGTACAGCAGCGCCGGCTCGAGACTGTAGTGGTTTGTCCCCAAGCCCTGCCGCGCAGAACCCGAGGGGAAGTAAGACTGCAATTGCGCAGTTAGATAACGTCGGGGAGAGGCCAGCAAAGCGAATTTCATTCCCGCCTGGACATCACTGATTCCGGCACCATTCGGAAACGCCCGGTTGTTGCTCAGCGGAGGAGGCGAACCAGGAGCCACACCTTGAGGTTGAATCCAACGGAACGGCACCTCGACAAAGGCAGAAAACCTTCGGTTTACCGCGTATTCGCCCAGAAGGGATAGGATCTGATAGTTTACGTTTTTAGGGATGCCCGGCCCTGGTCCCGGTGCGGGGAACCCAAGGAATCTATAGCAGCCACACTTCGCGTAGATAAACTCGGCACGATCCGGAAACGCATCATTGAACGCTGCGTTGAAACGAATTCTAACCTCCGACCCCACGATGGCGTTGTCGATGTAGCCGACCATGCTTGCTTCGATCGGTGGCCGCTTGATTTCATTCGGATTCTGGGTCGTTGGAGGTGGCTTTTTCTTCTGGTCTTCTGCCGGTTTTTGTTCCTGTGAAAGCGTCGCCATTTCGCCGTTGTAGTTGCTTGCGGAGACACGGCGTTCATCGGAGCCCGGAGAGTCGGTACTCTGCACATTGAAGAGGGGACCGGGTTGGATACTCGAAAGATTGGGAACGTTCTGTTGCGTAGCAGCCGTCACCGTGGAGACTGTCAGGAAAACCAAGAGAACCAGTAAGGCTTGTTTCATCGCCGGTCCTTTCGGGCTAATCTCTACCTTAAGGTGTTTTAAGGTTCGGCCATTCCGCCGCACTTCCTCCTGTAAAGCACGATAAGAACTTGAGAGAGTCTCTCGGTCTTCAGCCGACAGTAAGGCCCTCTGCAACATCTGGTCTGACTTGGTTATCAAGCCGAATCGCAGTGACCGGTAGCACGGTGCCTCGCGATCGGCATTTTG
>Ga0306920_100003207_pt1 | contig 20732 bp, 6 predicted proteins | sample flu12Cox44000170_FD_204666 | JGI IMG/M metagenome (GOLD analysis project Ga0306920, IMG submission 204666) | Lab enrichment of tropical soil microbial communities from Luquillo Experimental Forest, Puerto Rico - flux4day.12C.oxic.44.000.170 (v2)... | ecosystem: Environmental > Terrestrial >... | reverse complement strand
GTATGGCTCGCCGCTTTTGTCGATGACATCTCCGAACACCAGGATCTTGCCCGGGCCGAACACGTCTGCCGGTCCCCAGTAGAAGGCACTCCAGTCAATGCCGAGCCTTAGGTCGCTCTCTCGCTGCGCGGTGAAGCCCCGAATCGACGAGCCATCAAATGTCAAGTTGTCCCAGCTCTTAATCAGGAACTTCTTGTCGTAGTCGAGCATGTGGAGGCGGCCTTCCAGGTCGCTGAACAGCACCGTCACCGCCTTGATGCGCTTCTCGTCGGTCAGATATTTCAGGCGCTCTTCCCGGACCTCGCCAATAGCGACGCGGCTCAGCCGCTGCCGCTTGGCCTGGAGGTTCAGCTCTTCGAGTTCGTCGTAGGAAAGCGCCAGAAAATTACGCAGTTCGTTCGCCATGAGGCTCCTTTTGAGCAGATTTTCGCCAGTACCGGCGGGGATGGTACCGTGTTCGGTCGGATCGAATTTGGTTGAAACAGGTACAGTCGAGAGTACAGGCCCGCATCTCCGGCAAGCCAGCAAAAAAAGTTGATGGGGCGTATTGAAGGAATTTATAGACGGAATCAGCCACCAGCTGCGAGGCGGAGAGCGCCGTTGCCAACAACTCTTGTTTGTCATCCCGAGTCCGTGTGACGGACGAGGGACCTGCTCTCGTGTGCAGTGCGAAGAGCACCTTGGGCCCTAGGGTTTCCCCATTTGCCACGTTGAACTGGAGAGGTTTGGCGATCCACGCGAGAACAGGCCCTCGCTTCCGGTCGGGATGACAAGGCCAAAGAAGCTACGTGGGCGAGACCTAAGGCATGACCTCGCAGATTCCGCTTGACCTGTCTATAACTGTAGGGTCCAGAGTGAAATCATGATGCTGAGCGTTTCGCAAATTGCCCGCCAATTCGGGTTGAGCCGCACGGCAATCCTGTACTACGAGTCGATGGGATTACTGAAGCCGGCACATCGCAGTCAGGCGAAGTATCGTCTCTACGGCAACAAGGAAGTCGAGGCGCTGCGCCAAATCTGCCTATACCGGTCGGTCGGCCTCAGCGTACGCGACATCCGGCAGATGCTGTCGGGTGTGGAGGGCGCGGCGGCCGCGGTGCTCAACCGGCGGCTGGTCGAATTGGAGGCGGAGATCGGCGAACTACGCAAGCATCAGCAGGCAATCGTGAGATTGCTGCAAGCCAGGAAATCACTTTTGAGGAGAACGAAAGACATGACCAAAGACAAGTGGGTCGCCATCATGAAAGCGGCGGGGTTCAGCGAAGACGATATGCGGCGCTGGCATCGTGAATTTGAACGCGCGGCTCCTGACGATCATCAGGAGTTTCTCAACTACCTGCACATTTCTCCGGAAGAGATCCGCTCGATTCGCGAGTGGAGCCACTCCGGCGAGGGTCATCTCTAAGTCTGGAAATCACTCGGGCGCGACGTAAGTCGCGCCTGACTGAGAGTTGGAAGCAGCATCAGCTGATTTTGACCACCTGAAGGAAAGAGCAACGGGAATTTCTGCTGACTACCCGGCCATCGATTCTTCGACGACGGCCGTCGCTTATGCGTAATCGATAGGATTGCACTCAAGCCAGTGCTCATCGCGTGCTTTACGAAGCTCATCGGCTGCCGAGTGCGCGACGCTTGATGCGAGCTTTCGGGTTTTCCAGCTAAAGCCCGCGGCAAAGCCCAACGCACTTCCTAGTGCCCCCACCGCGACGGACCTCGAAAGGTTTTCGCGCCGGCGCACCATGCAGTACCGCAACAGGCCGAGGCACGCTCCTGCCGCTGCCATTTTCAAAGAGTGCCGGGCCGAATTTGCCACAAGAGTTGAAACTGGCTGACCATGCAAAACGGAGTCATGACCCTGGCGAACTCCGGCAACTCCCGCCCTCACAAGTTTTCTCCCGTACTCGGCAGCACTGCTCACGGAATGCGAGTGATTCATGTTCATAGTCCTTTAACTTCCTGACCTGGCCCAGACTCAATGCAGGGTGCCGGCACCTTCACAATGGCACTTCCACGAACCGTTTGCGGTGACCCCCGGCACACGGCAACGTGATTTCCATCGACATCATCGCGCACCTTGGGGCTGTGGCACAAATTGACGTGCGCCATAGACCACCGCGATGTGACGGCCCTCACGGATTTCCGTGTTGCGAGCGAGCATGATCGCAGCATCCGCCCAGTTGATTCCGCTAGTGCGGTAGCCACTTCGAAAAGGAATCATTCGAGGTGCCTGTTGCAGGCACAAACGCTTTAGCCTTCAACGCTCTTCTGCGCGCGTCGAACCTGGCCAGGTCAACTGGAGAGATAGGGTTATGTCCGAAGGCATGCTGACTCCCGCGCATGTCGTGCAGTGGCTAACGTCAGTGCAGACTCTGGTGGCGATTATTCAGGTTCTTGGTTTCGCGTGCTTCGTTTTTATCGTGACGAGGCGGTTGGCGCCCCTCTTTCGGGCTGAACGCGACTTCCGGCTGGATCGCCCCTGGCTGCGCGCGCAAACGCTGCTGAAGTATTGGTTCGGACAGTGGAAGCATCCTCGCTATCGAGTAGCCGGCGCTCTTCACCTTCTGATATTCGCTGGATTTCTGATTTTGGCGACACGCGCCTTCTACCTGCTTGTCTTCGGACTTACAGACGATTTTGCTACGCCCAGCACGATTGGGCGCGCCTACGACGTGGTTGCGGACTATGCAGCAACGATCGTCTTCATGGCAGTTCTGGCGGCGGCGTTTCGACGAATCATCTTCAAGCCAGCACGCTACGCCGTACCGGAGAAATACGGCAAAGGACATCCGGGTGACGCAATCTTCTTATTAGCGCTGATCGCGCTCTTGATGTTCTCTGAGAGCCTGTTTGAAGCCAGCCGGGCCGCCGTGCAGGCTCAGGCGGAAATGCCGGGGGAGTTTCTAGCAATTCTGTCGCTGCCTTGGATTTTGCAGGGGAGTCTGCAAATAGCGCCGATTACCGCGCTCTGGAAGCTGCACCTTGGCGCATACCTTGTGGATGTCGTCACCTTCTACTTCCTGCTGTGCTATCGGCCGTTCGGAATTCAGTTCCATGTGGAGACGTCACTGTTCAACGTGATGTTCGCAAAACTCGATCGCGGCACGGTGAAGCCCGTGCGCTGGGGCGTCAGTGATTCTGACCTGGACCAGGTGAAATCGTTCGGCGTGAAAAAGTTCGAGGACTTCACCTGGAAGCACATCCTCGACTTCTACTCTTGTGCCGATTGCGGGCGCTGTTCTGATAACTGCCCGGCCAACGCGGTCGGACGGCCCTTATCGCCGCGATTCCTCACTATCAAGGCCCGCGACTATGCATTTGACCATTTTCCGGTATTCGGAAAGACAAACAACAGCCATGCCTTGATCGGAGGTATTTACTCCGAGGACGAAGTCTGGTCGTGTACCACCTGCGGCGCCTGCGAAGAAGAGTGCCCCCTGCTGATTGAGTACATCGACAAGATCGTCGATCTGCGGCGTGGGATGGTGGATGACGGCAACGTGCCCAAATCGATCCAGAAGGCGCTTAAGGCGCTCGAGAGCCGAGGCAACCCTTACGGCAAGATGGAAAAAAAGAGAGCGGATTGGGCGAAAGACAAAGACCTCCAACGCGCCTGTGCAGTGAAGGTGCTGGATGGAAGCTCCTCAGCCCAGACGCTGTACTTCGTTGACAGCATCACCTCCTATGACGACCGAATTCAGGCCATCGGACGGGCGACGGCCCGCATTCTGAGCGAAGCCGGAGAGAACTTCGGCATTCTCGGCGCGGGTGAAAAGGACAGCGGTCATGACGTGCGGCGCTTCGGCGAAGAGATGCTCTTTCAGGCACTGCGCGATCACAACGTCGCAGCAATCCAGGCCTCGGGTGTCACTCGCATCGTGACCTCCGATCCCCACGCCTACAACGCGCTGAAGCATGACTACAAGGATGTGCCCCCGGTGGAGCACATCAGCCAAGTACTTGCGCGAGAGGTGAGGCATGGCAGGCTGAACCTCAAGCCGGTGCAGGACACCGGCAACGTCTATGCCTATCACGACCCTTGCTATCTCGGGCGGCACAATCAGGTGTACGACGATCCGCGCGAGGTGCTCGACGCGATTCCGGAATTAAGGCGGGTGGAGATGAGCCGTTGCCGCGATCGTTCGTTTTGCTGTGGCGGCGGGGGACTGATGCTGTTCTATGAACCGGACGAGCAAGAACGCATGGGAGTGAAGCGAGTGCAGATGGCGGCCGAAGCCGGAGCCAATGTAATCGTGACGGCTTGTCCGTTCTGCATGGTCAATATCGAAGATGCCATCAAGGTGTCAGGCATGGAAGGAAAGATGACGGCCATCGATTTAACGGAACTGGTCGATCAGCATCTTGTGCCGCGAGTTCCAGAGTCGCACGAAAGAGGAGCCAACGCACTGGTTCACGCGAATACGTGAGATCAGAAGAGAGCTCAAGGGAGGACGAAGGTGGAGATTTTAGTTTGTGCCCGAAGAGTTCCGGACAGTTCAGAAAATGAGATACAGCTGAACCGCGCCGGCAACGATATCGAACGAGAGGACCTGGTCTATTCGATCAACGAGCCGGACAACTACGCGGTCGAAGAGGCGCTCCAGATCGTGGCCAAAGCTGGTGGCAGCGTCACGGTCGCCACGGTGGGCACGGACGAGGATGAGGAGATCCTTCGCCGGGAGATGGCGATGGGCGCCAACCGTGGCGTGCTTCTTTCAGACGAAGCGTTCAGCGAGTCTGACGGCAGAGGGATCGCGACTGTTCTGAAAGCCTTTGCGCAGAAGAATCATTACGACCTGATTCTGACCGGCGTGCAGGCCGAAGACGGCGGCGCCCAGGTCGGCGGAATGCTCGCCGCCATGCTCGACTATCCCTTTGCATCTCTCGTGAACTCCATTGAGGTGCTCGAGGGCAACAAGTTGAAGATCGGGCGTGAGATCGAGGGCGGCAGTAAGGAGCTGAGCGAGATTGATCTGCCCTGTGTGCTTTCCATCCAGACCGGCATTAACGAGCCGCGTTACGTCGGTATGCGCGGCATCCGGCAAGTGGCCTCACTCGAAATTCCGACCTACGGCGCGAGCGATCTGGGGATTGATAAGGGGTCTGTGGGGGCAGCCGGCGCCAAGGTCAAACGAGACGACTACTTTATCCCCGCCGCTGGCAAAGGAGCCGCAATGCTGCAAGGCAGCACCGAAGAGATCGCCGGCAAATTGATTGAGTTGATGAAGGCCAAGGGAGGTTTGCAATGACGGCTCGGATTTTTGCTTATGTCGTTCATAAAAGTGGCGTCGCCGATGATTCGGCGCTGGAGATGATCGCTGCCGCCAGGAAGATCGATCCTGCTGCTTCTCCCACGGCGGTCGTCAGCGGGTGGGGCCCGGAGGTGGAGAGTGTTTGCGAGAGCCTGCGCGCTTCTTATGGCGAAGTTTGGAAGATAGCGAAGGAGAAACTCGCGTATCCCAACGCTGAGCTGGTTCGCAGCGCGCTGGTTACAGTGCTGCCGCAGGGGAGCATCGTATTACTTCCTCACAATCACTTCGGTATTGATCTGGCGCCGGGACTTTCCATCAGGCTGAACGCCGCGTTTGTCTCTGACGTCGTCGGTATCGATGGAGCCGAGGGGCCCTGGCTCAAAGTTGTTCGGCAGGAATTCGGTGGACAGGTCAGCGCGCACGTGCGCTGCGACATTTCGACGGGTGCGGTAATCAGCGTCCGTCCGGGCGCGTTCAAGCCGGGCGAGGGTGCTCCTGTTGCAGGGCTTGTCGTTGACAGGTCTGCCGATGTGGGCGAGCTCTCAGCACGGCGCCGGTATCTCGAAACGATCGTGCCTGAAGCGGGCGATGTGGACATCAGCAAAGAACCGGTGTTGGTGTCTATCGGTCGCGGGATTCAGGAGCAGGACAACGTCGCCATTGCCCAGGAGTTGGCAGAGGCGATGGGTGCGGTTGTGAGTTGCTCGCGTCCGGTGGTGGATGCCAAGTGGTTGCCGAAATCGCGCCAGGTTGGCTCTTCCGGCCAAACCGTCAAACCGAAGGTCTATCTCGCGTGCGGCATCAGCGGATCGTTCCAGCATTTGGCGGGCCTGAAGGGGAGTCCGTTTATCGTCGCCATCAATAAGAATCCCAAAGCACCCATCTTCCAGGTGGCTGACGTTGGGATCGTCACCGACATGCTGGAGTTTCTGCCGGAACTGACCAGCAGGATTCGCGCAATGAAACAAGTTTCGGTCTAAGGACCAGAAAAGGTTCTGACAATGATCTCGAAGAAAACTCTGCAACTGAGCCTGAAATCGCTCCGGGACTTCGCGAAGAAGCGGCTTCCGGATGAGGAGTTGATTGCCCTGGATGAACGCGACGAGTGCCCGGTGGAGATTGTCCGGCACATGAGCAGCCCGGACAAGCTGGGAATTCAACTCCTGTTCATTCCCGAAGAATACGGCGGCATGGGCGGAAGCACCTTCGACGTTTATCTCATCTGCGAGCAAATGGCGCGCATTGACCTGGGCGTCGCTACTTCTCTCTTCGCCACATTTCTCGGCAGCGATCCCATTACAGTCGGCGCCACCCCTGAGCAAAAGAAGAAGTGGCTTGGTCGAATCGCGGACGAGGGAATCTTGTTCGCCTACGGCGCAACTGAACCGGAGGCGGGCAGCGACTTGGGTGCGCTGAAAACCACGGCCGACCGCGTCGAAAAAGATGGCCGCATCGTTGGTTACAAGATCAACGGCGCCAAGCAGTGGATCAGCAACGGCGGTATTGCGGATGCTTATACGGTGTTGGCCAACACGCCTGCGGGGCCAAGCTGGTTCATCGTCGACAAGGGAGTTCCCGGATTCAGCCACGACGAACCGGAAGACAAGCATGGCATTCGTCTCAGCAACACGGCAGCATTGGCATTCAATGATGTGTATGTCGATGCTGACCGGCTCATCGGGGGCGTGGAAGGTCAGGGACTGCTTCAGGCTCAGGCCGTGTTCGGTTACACGCGGGTCATGGTTGCGGCCTTTGGATTAGGCGCGGGCTGGGCTGCCCTGGATCGCGCCATTCCGTACTCCGCCAAGCGTATTCAGGCTGGGTCGCCGCTCTCCGAAAAGCAGGGATACACACACAAGCTGATCGTGCCCAATGTGGTGCGTCTGGAAGCGGGCCGCGCCTTCATCGAGGAGAGCGCCGAGCGGATCGATGCCGGTACGGAAGGGAGTCTGAATACCGAGGGCGCGATTGCCAAGTACATCTCGACAGAAGCAGGTAACTCTGCGGCTGAGGCCAGTATCCAGGCGCTTGGCGGTTACGGTTACACGCACGAATACATGGTCGAGAAGATCAGCCGCGACGTGCGCATCACCACGATCTACGAAGGCACCTCGGAAATCATGGAGATGACCATCGCCCGCGATCGCTGGCAGCTTCATCTGAAGACGCGCGGACAGCATTATCACGAACGGGCGAGGCAGGTGGAGGCGCTGCATGCGGCCCACCCGAACGTCGGAGCAGATATTGCTGCGCTGGCGCTGCACTCCCTCGCCGAGGTGATGGAGCGGGCGCGTATTCACCGTCTGACACGGCACCAGCACATCCTGCTGCGGCTGGGCGAGTGGATTGCCTATGCCGAAAGCGCTGCGACGCTGGCCCGGCGTGCAGCGCTCAAGGCAGAAGGCAGGCTGAATGAAAAGGCCAACGATCGCTTTGACGCCGCGGCACTGGCTGCCATCAGCCGGATTTTTGCCCGCGAGGCCGCATTGAAAGTAGCGCAGGAAGGCTTGCGCTGGCTCACTGGATCGGAGGGTGTGAGCGAGGCCGATGCGCCCGCGTTCGAAACTGCTTTAGGGCTGGCAGCCATTCACCGTGCACAGGCAGGCCTGCTCGCCGACATGGACTATGTCGCAGACGTCCTGTATGGGCGAGCGCAAAAGAACGAAGTGCAACAGCTTGCGGAAGTAGCTCTCCACCGATAGATACCGGTGCAGGCATCTGTCGCGCCCTCTTGAGCCTACATGCCTGCGCCACCTGAAGGGGAAACAGTCATGGAAAACACCGCACATCGAGCCATCGCAATCGTCGGTGTAGGAGCGATCCTGCCCGATGCCCCGAACGCGCCAGCATTCTGGAACAACGTAAAGTCCGGGCGCTACAGCATCAGCGATGTCACCCCGGATCGCTGGGATCAGGCGCTCTACTATGACGCCGACCCCGCCGCGCCCGACAAGACCTATTCCAAGATCGGAGGCTGGGTGCGCGAATACGCGTGGGACCCCATGAAGTGGCGGCTGCCGATTCCCCCGCGCGTCGCCGACGCCATGGACCCGGCGCAGAAATGGGCTGTCGCGTGCACTCGTGAGGCACTGGAGGACTACGGCTATCCCAAGCGGCCGCTGGATTTGGATCGCACGGCAGTCATCCTTGGCAATGCCATGGCAGGAGAAAAGCACTACCTCACATCGCTGCGCGTTTTCTTCCCGGAGTACGCGCGCGGGCTCGGCGAAAGCGCCAGCTTTGCGGCCTTGCCGAGCTCAGTGCGGCGCGAGATCACGGGCCAGTTGCATGAGCGAATATCGCAGCTCGTGGCGCCGATCACGGAAGACACCATGCCCGGCGAGCTGGCCAACTGCATGGCAGGACGCATTGCGAACCTCTACAACTTTCATGGTCCTAACTACGTTTGCGACGCGGCTTGTGCCTCGGCGATGGCCGCGATCAGCGCAGCCGTCGACGGCCTGGTAGAAAACGAGTTCGACGTGGTGGTTACCGGCGGTGTTGACCGCAATATGGGTGCGCCCACGTTCGTAAAGTTCTGCAAGATCGGGGCGCTCTCGGCCACGGGCACGCGTCCCTTCGCCGAAGGAGCCGACGGCTTTGTTATGGGCGAAGGAGCGGCGATCTTCCTGCTGAAGCGGCTGGCCGATGCGGAACGCGACCAGGACAAGATCTATGCCGTGCTACGCGGCATCGCCGGCGCCAGTGACGGCAAGGGCAAAGGCATCACCGCGCCAAATCCCGTGGGTCAGAAATTTTGTGTCGAGCGCGCCTGGCAGAACGCCGGCCTGTCGCCGGCGACGGCGACGCTGATCGAAGCTCATGGAACCTCGACTCGTGTTGGCGACGTGGTGGAAGCGCAGAGCATGGACGAAGTGCTCAAGAGCGCGAATCTGCCGGCACGATCGGTAGCTCTCGGCTCGGTGAAGTCGAACATCGGACATCTGAAGGGCGCCGCTGGCGCTGCCGGGATGTTGAAAGCTGCCCTGGCGCTGCACGACAAGGTCCTGCCGCCGAGTCTGCATTGCGAACATCCCAGCCCGGACATCGACTTCGCGCATTCTCCGCTGTATGTCAACACGGAGTTTAGGCCATGGAACATTCCGGCTGACAAGGTTCGCCGGGTCGGCGTCAGCGCTTTTGGCTTCGGCGGCACGAACTTCCATGTGGTGATGGAGGAGCACCTTCCCGGCAAGCTGAATGGCAATGGCAGACGTTCGATTGCTGTTCCGGTGACACCGCCGAGTGGGGAGCAGGAAGCTGAATTCGATGCCAGCACCGCTCCGGTAGCGGCTGCCGCTACGACGCGCAAGCCTCCGCTGCGAGGCGCACTGGTTCTCGGTGAAGCTTCCGAAGCGGAATTGATCGAGCGCCTGAAAGCTGTACAGAAGGCCGCACAGGCCGGTGATGCGCCGGCGGCTGGCGCCCCGGCCGAGTCAGACCTGCGCGCACCAGAGCGTTTGGCGATTGACTATGCCGACGTCGCCGACCTTGCAACTAAATCCTCAACTGCGCTCAAAGCGTTCCAGGCGGACCAACCGATGTTCTGGAAAGCGCTGCGTGCGCAAGGCATCTTTCGCGGGCATGGTCCTGCACCGAAGGTCGCGTTCCTCTACACCGGCCAAGGCTCACAGTACGTGAACATGCTGCGCGCCATTCGAGAAGCTGAGCCGATTGTCGCGGAGACCTTCGCCGAAGCTGATGGCGTGATGACCCCGCTGTTGGGCAAACCGCTAACTGAATTTGTTTTCGTCGACCCAAACGATACCGAGGCGATCGGCAAATCAGAAGACGCCTTGCGGCAGACGGCGATTACACAACCTGCCGTGCTCACGACCGACATTGCCATGACTCGGCTGCTCGCTGCCTATGGCATTAAGCCTGACATGACGATGGGGCACAGCATGGGCGAATACGGAGCGCTGGTTGCCTCCGGCGCCATGCCCTTTGAAGATGCGCTGGAAGCGGTGAGCGCCCGCGGCCGCGAGATGACTCGCGTCTCCATGGAAGATAACGGGAAGATGGCGGCGGTGTTCGCGCCGATTCATGAAGTCGAACAGATCCTGAAAACCGTTCAGGGTTACGCAGTCATCGCCAACGTAAACAGCAACAGTCAATCGGTGATCGGCGGAGCCAGCAAAGCGGTCGAGCAAGCCACGGAGATCTTTGGAAAGGCGGGTTACAACGTGGTGGACTTACCGGTCAGCCACGCGTTTCACACCTCTATCGTTGCAGCCGCTAGTGAGCCTCTGCGCGAAATGCTCCAGCGTTTGCGCTTGCAGTCGCCGTGCGTACCGATCGTGGCAAACGTGAATGGAGAGTTTTATCCGACGGGGCAGGGTGTTGTTCCGAAGATGAGCGACCTGCTTGCGCAACAGGTCGCTGCGCCGGTGCAGTTCGTGAAGGGTCTTCGGACCCTGTACGAAGCGGGAGCGCGCGTATTTGTGGAAGTCGGCCCGAAGAAGGCGTTGCAGGGCTTCGCCGAGGATGTTCTCGGTGGCAACGGCGATGTACTGTCACTGTTCACCAACCATCCCAAGATTGCTGATCTTGCCGCCTTTAATCAGGCGCTATGCGGATTGTATGCAGCGGGGTTAGGCCTCGAGGAAGCCGAAGTCTTAAAGGAGACCGACGCAAGGCCAATGACGGTGTCCACTGTTTCCTCGCGGATGGACACTGCCGTACCAGCGGCACCGGGCAAAGCCGCTGGTACGGTGGAGAGCAAAGCGGCTTCCTCGAGCGGGGACCGTTACGCTGAGCTTGAAGATTTTCTGGCGGATGTCGTCGAGCGCGGCTTGAAGATTTATCGCGGCAACAAGCCGGCTACGGCCAGCGAGCCGGTGGTGATTACCGGCGCTGCACTTGGACTTCCGGGCACAGACCACATCTTCGATGATGCGAACGTCGCGCGCATTCTTCGCGGTGAGCAGCTGATTGGGTTGATTCCATCCGAGCTGCGGCGCGCAATGTTAGAAAAGCACGTCACACGGCTGGTAAAGAGTGACAACGGTGGTCCCACATTCGAGTACATCACCGATGTTGGTGACGTGATCAAGCTGGCCGGCCGCGGAGGCGCATTCGATCTGGAAGAAGAGTTCGGCGTTTCGGCTGAGCGTCGGGCGGCCCTCGATCGCACCACTTGCCTTGCTATTGCGGTAGGTCTCGAAGCACTACGCGATGCGGGGATCCCGCTGGTGATGCGCTACAAGACGACGACAAAAGGGACGCAGCTTCCCGACCGGTGGAGCCTGCCCGACTTGGTGCGCGACGATACGGGGGTGATCTTCGCATCAGCGTTCCCAGGCTATGACGCCTTCGCGCAATACTTGTCGGGCTATCACAATGACCATGCCCGGCACGAACAACTGAAAGTACTGGAGGAGCTGAGCGCCAAGCTTCATAACGGCAATGTCAACTCCGCCATAGGCGAAGAAATCAACAAGCGCATTTCTGAACTGCGCCACCGTCTTGAAATTGAGCCTTATGCTCTCGACCGGCGCTTCCTTTTCAGAACTCTGTCGATGGGCCATTCGCAACTCGCCGAGTTCATCGGGGCGCGTGGTCCTAACACTCAGATCAACGCAGCCTGTGCCAGCACGTCACAAGCTCTGACGCTGGCAGAAGATTGGATCCACGCCGGACGTTGCAGCCGCGTGATCATTACCTCAGCGGACGACGTCACCTCCGACCACCTGATGGAATGGATTGGGGCGGGCTTCCTGGCCAGTGGTGCGGCGGCGACGGACGACGTGGTTGAAGAGGCTGCCATCCCCTTTGACCGACGGCGACATGGGTTGATTGTCGGCATGGGAGCGGCGGCTCTCATCGTGGAGAGTGCCGAGGCTGCGCGCGAACGCGGAATCCAGCCTATTTGCGAGGTGCTTGGTGGGGTGACAGCCAATAGCGCCTTCCATGGCACTCGTCTTGATGTGCAGCATATCGGCCAGCTCATGGAAAACTTGGTGTCTGAGGCCGAGGAACGCCATGGTATCTCGCGTTATGAGATAGCTCCTCGAACAGTCTTCGTTTCTCACGAAACCTATACTCCCGCGCGCGGGGGAAGCGCCTCCGCCGAGATCTTTGCGTTGCGCCGTGTGTTCGGGGATGCTGCGGACCGGATCGTGATCGCCAACACCAAAGGTTTCACCGGCCACGCCATGGGAACGGGAATCGAAGAAGTGGTTGCCGTCAAGGCACTTGAGACCGGATGGGTGCCGCCGGTCGCCAACTTCAAGGAGATCGATCCGGAACTGGGCGCATTGAACCTCTCGAAGGGTGGTTCGTATCCGGTGGAATACGCGCTGCGACTTGGCGCCGGTTTCGGCTCGCAGATCAGCATGGCGTTACTGCGCTGGGTGAAAACGAAGGCCGGTGTTCGCCGTGCTCCAGACGCTCTGGGGTACGTATATCGCATCGCCGATGAGGCGACCTGGAACCGCTGGTTGACGGAAATCGCAGGGTGTGCGAATCCGCAGTTGGAGGTGGTGAAACGGACGCTGCGTGTACGCGATAAGCGAATGCAAGCGAGGATTGCGGCTAAGGCGCAAGTCACAGAGGACATCGCGAAGGGCGGGGTGACGGCGCCAACGGATGCGCCAGCCGCAGTTGCCGCGAGCAAAACCCCGGTTGCGCCCGAGCCAGTTGCAGCCGGCGCGACAGCATCGGTTGCAGTTGTCGAGCCCGGGATCGCGGCAGTTACGCCCCCCGGGAAAGTAACGGAGGCGCCAAGCACGCAGCCAGTGATGGCCAATGTTGAATCGCAGCTCACTTCTCAGGCGAAGATGCAGGTGAAGCTGGTTGCGACGACGGATTCTGTGAAGGAGCGCATCCTTGCGCTTGTGGTGGAAAAGACCGGTTATCCCGCCGACATGCTCGACCTCGACCTGGATCTCGAAGCTGATCTGGGCGTTGACACGGTCAAGCAGGCGGAAATCTTCGCCACCATCCGCGAGATTTACGACATTCCGCGCGATGAAGATCGCAAGCTCCGGGATTATCCCACGCTGGCTCACGTGATTCGCTTTGTCTATGAGAAGCGGCCTGACCTGGCTGAAGCATCTCCAGCGGGCGCGACCGTTGAGCAAGCTGTGGGGACGGCCGGGAGCACGGCCTCTGAATCGGTACAGCCAGTTGCGAGTGCCACGGTGACAACAACAGGAGAGGTTGCGATAGCCAAAACCGATTCCGTCAAAGAACGCATTCTGGCGCTGGTGGTCGAGAAAACCGGCTATCCGCAAGACATGCTGGATCTGGACCTTGATCTGGAGGCCGATCTCGGAATCGACACGGTCAAGCAAGCCGAGATGTTTGCGGCGATTCGCGAGATTTATGACATCCCTCGCGACGAAAACCGCAAGCTTCGTGACTATCCGACACTGGCGCATGTGATTCGCTTCGTGTACGAGAAGCGGCCGGACCTGGCTGAGCACACGCCATCCACGCCAGCATTCAATGAGGTTGCGGCGGAACCGGTAAAAACCACGGCTGTGGTTGCAGAGCCGGGAGCTGTGGCACCTGGAATATCAGCCGCCACAGCGACGAAAACTGATTCCGTGAAGGAACGCATCCTCACCCTGGTGGTCGACAAAACCGGCTATCCCGCCGACATGCTGGACCTGGACCTTGATCTGGAAGCGGATCTCGGAATCGATACAGTCAAGCAAGCCGAGATGTTTGCGGCGATCCGCGAGACATACAACATCCCTCGCGACGAAAATCGCAAGCTTCGTGACTATCCGACACTGGCGCATGTCATCCGGTTCGTGTACGAGAAGCGGCCTGATCTGGTTGGCGAGATCACCGCAGCATCGCCAGCCGCTGCTGAAACCACGGCAGAAGTGACTGCCGTTTCCCCGCCGCTCCGAACCGAAACGAGTGTCGCCACGCAGCCATCCGCCGAGGACATCAAGCAGAAAGTGTTGCAGATCGTGGCCGAGAAGACGGGCTACCCTCCCGAGATGCTCGATCCCGACCTGGATCTGGAAGCGGACCTCGGAATCGACACCGTCAAGCAGGCCGAGATGTTTGCGGCAGTGCGCGCGGAATATAACATTCCGCGGGATGAAACCCTCAAGCTGCGCGATTTCCCAACCTTGGCCCACGTGATTCAGTTCGCACAAGACCGTCGACCCGGGATAACGAAATCAGCGGCTGCGGCTGCGACGACCGGAACTCAGGCAAAGCTTGCCGCGCCAACATCGTCAGCAGCTTCGACAGCTCCCAAAACGCCGCGACCGGCCCTAGCGAGCTTCGAGGCGGCGAACCGCATTCCGCGGCGAGTTCCTGTTCCGGTTCTGCGTCCTCCATTAGCGCTTTGCAAGCCGACAGGGGTGGAACTGAGTGCTCATAGCCATGTGCTGATCGTGGCCGACAAGGAAGCAGTGGCGCAATCCCTGAGTGGCCGATTGCAGAAGCGGGGCGTCGAAGTGCTGCTGCTAGCGCCGGCGGATTTGGGGGCAGAGGCGAATCGCCTGGATGATTTGGTGGCCAAGGGGCCCATCCATGGCGTGTACTGGCTACCTGCTCTAGATAATGAAGGTCCGCTGGATGATCTGGATCTTACGGCATGGCGTGAGGCGCTGCGAGTTCGTGTCAAGCTGCTTTACAGCACCATGCGCAAGCTCTATGGACAGGTCGCTGGTACCGGCACCTTCCTCGTTTCGGCTACACGGCTCGGTGGACAGCATGGGTATGACGAAGCTGGCGCTGTCGCTCCAATGGGCGGAGCAGTGGCCGGCTTTACCAAGGCCTACAAGCGCGAACGCGCCGACGCCCTGGTGAAAGCCGTCGATTTCGAAGCTGACCGTGATGCATCGGAGGTTGCCGAACTGCTCATTGAAGAAACGCTTCGCGATCCCGGTGCTGTGGAGATCGGCTACAAAACTAGACTGCGCTGGGCGGTCGGGTTGCGGGAACGATCTGCCGAGGATGGGCAGCCCGGACTGGTCCTAGGCGAAGACAGCGTCTTCGTCATTACCGGGGCGGCGGGCAGTATCGTTTCCGCGATCACGGCTGATTTGGCGGCCGCATCGGGAGGGACCTTCTATCTGCTCGATGTAGTGCCGGAGCCCGAGCCTAACAATCCCGATCTCACGCGCTTCGTGAGTGACAAGGACGGCCTGAAGCGTGACCTGTTCGCACGCATTCAGGCGCGCGGCGAGCGGGCGACACCGGCATTGGTCGAAAAAGAGCTTGCCGCGCTGGAACGCGCGCAGGCAGCACTGAGCGCCATCAATGCCGTACGGTCCGCCGGTGGCGTCGCGCAATACTTCAGCGTCAATCTGACCGACTCAGATGGTATTGCCCGTGTTATCGAGCAGGTACGAAAGAACAGCGGGCGTATTGATGTCCTGCTGCACGCAGCGGGACTGGAGCGCAGTCACTTCCTGCCTGACAAAGAAGGGCGCGAATTCGACGTGGTATTCGATGTAAAAGCTGACGGCTGGTTCAATCTGCTGCACGCGATTGGTGACATGCCGCTCACGGCAACGGTGGCCTTCAGCTCGGTTGCGGGCCGCTTCGGCAACGCTGGACAGACGGACTACAGTGCGGCGAACGACCTGCTTTGCAAGTACACATCAAGCTTCCGCACGACACGTCCCGGCACACGCGGCATCGTCATCGACTGGACAGCGTGGGGCGGCATTGGCATGGCCACGCGTGGCTCCATTCCTAAGATGATGGAGCTTGCCGGCATCGATATGTTGCCACCCGAGGCCGGCATTCCTCTCGTTCGGCGCGAACTTACGGTGGGCAACACGCGCGCTGAGCTGGTGATCGGGACCCGTCTCGGCGTACTGCTCAATGAGTGGGACTCGACCGGAGGGCTGGACACTGCTGCTCTCGCCGCCTCGACCAGGGAGCTTTCTGCGCGCGGGCCGATGGTGGGCACGATCACGGGGATGGGACTCTACCGTGGTCTGACGATGGAGACAACGCTCGACCCGGCGGCCCAGCCCTTCCTGCACGACCATCGCATTGACGGCACGCCCGTGCTGCCCGGGGTCATGGGCATCGAGGCATTCGCCGAAGCCGCACTCTGTGTGCATCCCGGATGGCACATCGAAGCCATTGAAGAGGTGAACTTCCTGGCGCCATTCAAGTTCTACAAGGATGAGCCGCGAACCGTGACAATCGAGGCGGTTCTCCATCCTGAGAAGGACAAGCTGGTGGCCGAATGCCGGCTGATTGGCCGTCGAACGTTGCCGAGCCAATCTCGACCGCAAGAGACAACCCATTTCACGGCGCGAGTGCGAGTGAGCAAGCAGGCATCTCCGGCGGTGACAGGCGCGGCTCCGAGATTGTCGGCAGACATCATCGTCGAAGCCGCGCACATTTACCGCATCTACTTCCATGGACCCGCATACCAGGTACTGGAACGGGCATGGTGGGACGGTAAGCGAATGATTGGCGAGATGTCGAAGACGCTGCCTTGCAACCACGAACCGTCCGACTTGCCCACGCTCATGGCACCGCGGCTGATCGAGTTGTGTTTCCAAACCGCCGGTCTGTGGGAGCTGGGGGCACAGAGCCGAATGGCCCTGCCGCAGCATGTCCACACGGTTTCATGGCTGCGATCGCCGCAGCTCGCCGATGGCCGCCTGTATGCGCTCGTAACTCCGCATCCTGAACAAGGAATATTCGATGCCGAAGTGGTCGATGCCAAAGGAAACCGGTATGTGTCGGTAAGTGGTTATCGCACGGTACCGGTGCCAGAGAGTCTCGATCGCGAGGCGTTGAACGCGTTGCAAACCGTCGTCGCACCGGAGGCGGTTGCGGCGCCTTAGTCCGGTAGTGTTGGTGAGATATGGAGCACGAATTCCAGCGGGTCGCGATTGTGAATCGCGGCGAAGCCGCAATGCGGTTTATCCATGCGGTCAGGGAGTTCAATCAGGAGAATGGAGCATCGCTGCGCATCATCGCGCTGTACACCGATCCCGACCGCCACGCGATGTTCGTCAGGGAGGCAGACGAGGCGGTGGCTCTCGGTCCGGCGCAGGTCCTTGATGCCAATACCCGTCACCTGAAGAGCGTTTATGTGGATTTTGCGCACCTGGAACGCGCGCTGATCACGGCGCGTGCGGAGGCGGTGTGGGTCGGCTGGGGCTTTGTGGCCGAGCACGCCGATTTTGCCGATCTCTGCCGGAACATGGGAGTCGTCTTCATTGGACCAGAAGGCGACGTGATGCGACGCCTGGGTGACAAGATTTCCTCAAAGTTACTCGCGGAGCAAGCCGGGGTGCCGGTCGCAGGCTGGAGCGGCGGACCAGTTGAAACTATCTCCGACGCCTTTCAGCACGCTGAGCGGTTGGGATATCCACTGTTCTTCAAGGCCACAGCCGGAGGCGGAGGCCACGGGATTCGCCGGGTAAATTCCGCCTCCGAACTGGAACGAGCGTTCACCAGCGCTCGCGCCGAGGCGTTCAAGGCTTTCGGAGATCCAACCGTTTTCATGGAGCAACTGGTAACCGGGGCGCGCCACGTGGAGGTGCAGATTATTGCGGACTACCACGGGACGACCTGGGCGGCAGGCGTGCGCGACTGCACCATCCAGCGCCGCCACCAGAAGGTTCTCGAGGAAGCGCCTTCACCGGCGCTGTCGCAGGAACAGGACTGTGCACTGCGTGATGCAGCCGTCCGGATAAGCCGGGCGGCGCAGTATCACAATGCGGGCACAGTGGAATTCCTGTATGACCAGCAGAGCCAGCGCTTCCTGTTCATGGAGATGAACACCCGGCTGCAAGTGGAGCACCCGGTGACGGAATGCACTACCGGCGTGGACCTGGTCAAACTCCAGATCCATGTCGCGCGGGGCGGACGGCTGGAAGCAGAACCGCCGCGCACAACAGGTCACGCGATCGAAGTCCGCCTCAATGCTGAAGACCCTGACAACGGCTTCGCTCCCGCGCCCGGAGCCATCGAGCGCTTCCGAATTCTGACCGGGCCCGGAGTGCGGGTCGATACGGGAGTCGAAGAAGGCGACGTCATTCCGTCGGATTTCGATTCCATGATCGCGAAGATCATTGCTTACGGCCAGAACCGGCGAGAGGCACTTTCGCGACTGCAACGGGTGCTGCGCGATGGCGTTGTCGTCATCCGGGGCGGCACCAGTAACCGCGCATTCCTGATGGAGTTGCTCGACCGCCCTGAGGTGCAGAACGGTGAATTCGACATCGGTTGGCTGGACCGGCTGGCGGCCAAGGGCGAACATCTCTCGCGCAAGGGCGTAGATGTTGCGCTGGTGCAGGCGGCCATCGAAGCCTACGAGGCCGAACAGCAAGTCGAGCAGGCACAGTTCTATGCTTCCGCGGTACGCGGCCGGCCACAGGTGCGCAGCGAGGCAGGTCACACCGTTGAGCTGAGACATCGGGACTGTTCGTACTCATTCAAGGTGTACCGGCTCGGATTGCGGCAGTATCGACTCGAAGTGGACGGGCAGAGCTTCGAGGCCGGCACTGATCGGCTCGGTCCATTTGAATATTGGCTGGAAGTTTTTGGGCAGCGCTTCCATATCGTGTCGGTCCCACAAGGATCGAGTTACCGGATTGAAGTCGGAGGCGTGTGCCACCGCATCGACCGTGATGACGGAGGAGTGGTACGGGCCCCATCACCGGCAGTTGTGGTCTCCATTACCGTCAAGCCCGGCGACACGATCGCAGCCGGCGATCGGCTGGTTGTGCTCGAAGCAATGAAGATGGAGACCCAGGTGGTCGCTCCCTTTCCGGGGAAGGTGCGACAGGTCCTGGCAATTCCCAATGTGCAGGTAGGCTGCGGGGCCCCGTTGCTGCAAATCGAGCCCACAGGTGACAAAAAATCCAGCACGGCGACCGCTCGCGTGCTATTTGACGCATCGGTGCCGAACTCTGACGAATTTCAGGATAGAGCGCTTCAGTGGCGTCACACGTTACAGCAATTGCGGCAGCTAATGCTCGGCTTCGATGTTGATCCCGAGCACATGTCGCGACTTCTGGCGGAGTGGAGTGCATTCCATGAGGAGCAGGGCGATAACAATGAAGTTCGTCGCAGCGAGGACGATATCCTCAGCATCTTTGTTGACATTTGTTCACTGTTCCGCAGGACGCCGAAGGTAACCAATCAAGCCATTGGCGAAGGCCCTAGCACTGAAGCTTACCTGTTCTCCTACCTGCGCATGCTCGATACGCGCGGGGAAGGGCTCCCGCCAGAGTTTCTCGCAGCCCTTACGCGGGCGGTGGCCCACTATGGGGTCGCTACCCTCGACCGCTCGCCTGAGCTGGAAGAGAGCCTGCTTCGAATCTACAAATCGCACCAGCGGGCAGAGCAGCAGGCCGCCGTGGTTCGGGCACTTTTGCAGCGGCGGCTGCTCCAAGTCAGGCAAGGCGGATCCACTCGCGAGGAGAATTTTCGCACTTTGCTCGATCGTATGATCTCCATCAGCCGCAGCTTGTTCCCTGCGGTTAGCGACCTGGCACACGAGCTGCGCTATCGCTGCTTCGAGCAGCCGATCTTCGAGAGCACGCGGAGACGAATCTACGCCGAGGCGGAAGCCCATCTCGACTATCTGGCGGCTCATTCGGACGCTGCTGATCGTCACGAGCGAGTGCGCGCGCTGATCGAGTGCCCGCAGCCCCTGGTCGGCGTCCTCTCCGCCCGATTTGCGAACGCATCTCCTGCCCAGCGGCAGCTTATGCTGGAGGTGCTGATCTCCCGGTACTATTGCGTGCGCAAGCTGTCTGAGTTCCGGGCGTTATCGATGGACGGGCATTGCTGCGTCATTTCGGAATATGAAGAGGGTGACAAGCATGTTCACATCTTTGCCACCCATACAGGGTATTCGCGGCTGAACGAAGCGATACAGGCGGCGTTCCCATTGATGGCAGATGTTCCCCGGGACCACGAGATCGTGCTCGACTTCTTTACCTGGAAGAATGAGCCGCTGGGAGAGCCCGAATCCGCACAGCGCGAGCTGCACTCGATCATCAATCAGGCAGGCTTCGGTCGGGCTATCCGGCAGGTCGTCGTGGCGATCTCGGGCGCGGGGCGCGATTCGGGTATCGCCGGCATGCAGCACTTCACGTACGAAGCTGCAGGTGATGGCTATGAGGAGGTGGGGCTCTTTCGGGGCGTCCATCCAATGATGGGAGAACGCCTGCATCTATGGCGTCTAAAGAATTTCAAGATTCAACGGCTGCCCTCGGTGGAAGACGTTTACCTGCTGCACTCCGTCGCCAACGACAATCCAAAGGATGAGCGGCTCTTTGCGGTGGCTGAAGTGCGGGACTTGACGCCGATTCGAGACAAGTCGGGACGGATTCTGCAGCTTCCGCACCTGGAGCGCATGCTAGCTGAAGCCGTCGCGGCGATTCGCCAGTTTCAGGCGAAAAGACCTGCCAACAGGCGCCTCTACTGGAACCGGATATTCCTGTATGTATGGCCGAGCCTGAGCCTGAGGCCGGACGAGATGAATGAGATCGTGCATCGGCTCGCGCCCTCGACCGATGGCCT
>Ga0306920_100003206_pt1 | contig 20733 bp, 18 predicted proteins | sample flu12Cox44000170_FD_204666 | JGI IMG/M metagenome (GOLD analysis project Ga0306920, IMG submission 204666) | Lab enrichment of tropical soil microbial communities from Luquillo Experimental Forest, Puerto Rico - flux4day.12C.oxic.44.000.170 (v2)... | ecosystem: Environmental > Terrestrial >... | reverse complement strand
TCGCGGTGTTGTCGGCCCGACCTTCAGACCAAAGCCGCGCAGCACGCCACGCAGGCTCATCTCGACATCGTGGTTCTTGCTCTGCAGCAGTTTGCGTGCTGTCAACAGGGCCCGCACCTCCTGCGCCGGCAACGACTTGCAGTGCACCGGGCGGAACCGGCCGAGGCGCATCAGCTGAGCGATGCCACGCGCATCCTTGCGATCGGTCTTGACCGGCATTGTCTTGAAGGCGGCCCTCACGTGCCGGGTCTCGGCCAATTCGACCGGCAACCCAACAGCCCGCATGCCCGCATACAGCCATTGTGATAGCGGCCCGGCCTCCAGTCCGATCCGCGCCGCAGCAATCCCAAGACCGCCAAACCATCCGATCAGGACCTCGGGCTCGCTCGCCACCTTGGCTTCGCACATAAGCCGGCCGCTCCCGTCGACAACGCAAATGCTCGCGCTTTCCAATGAGACATCGATACCCGCAGAGTGCTCCATCGTTCCGCAGCGCTGATAAGGCGACCTCCGCCTTCAACGCGGCATCAAAGATCTCTGTCAGCGGCGCCTCTTAGATGATTAGATCGATTGTGCGACTCGCTCGCCCGCTGGCAAGTCTATCGCGCCACCACTTAACGGTGCGTGTCAGACCCTCGCACAGATCCACTTTGGGACGCCATCCGACGGCTGCGGCTAGCCGGCTGCTATCGGCGTGTAGGGCGCGGACTTCGGAATTACTCGGGCGCATCCGATCGGCATCATGGTCGAGTGGCTTACTGAGCCCCACCAGTCCAATCACGAGATCGATCATTTCAGCCACTGACACCGCTTTCCCGCTGCCGGCGTTGTAGGCATGGCCGAACTCGATGTCTGGAGCGAGACCGATCGCGAGGAAGGCCCCGACGGTGTCATCGACGAAAGTGAAATCACGGACCGTCGAGGTGTCGCCGATCCTGATTACGGCGCAGGATGAATCAAGTAGCTGACGGATCACTCGGGATGACAGCGCGTTCGCTTTGGCGCGGTCCATAGGTGTTGAAGGGGCGCAAGATAGCCACCGGCACATCAAAGGACCGAGCGAACGCCTCCGCCATGATATCGGCGCCGATCTTGGACGCGGAGTACGGCGATTGCCCTTGCAGGGGGTGGTCTTCGGTGATGGGAAGGGTGTGGGCGGTACCGTAAACCTCGCTAGTCGAGGTGTGGATGACGCGAAGCACACCGATCTCGCGAGCCGCTTCGAGAACATTCAGCGTGCCCAGCACGTTGGTTTCGACATAAGACTGCGCTGCAACATAGGAATAAGGAATCGCAACGAGGGCGGCGAGGTGGAAGACAATATCCTGTCCTCGCATGACGCGGCGGACGAAGGCAGCATCACGGATGTCCCCTCGCTGAACCTTGAGTCTTTCACGCGCATGTTCGGGCAGTCTGTCGAGCCACCCGTGCTTGTCAAAGGAATTGTAGAGACAAAGCGCAGTAACCTCGGCGGCACGGTCGACGAGCGCCTCCGTCAGATGTGAGCCGATAAACCCGTCGGCGCCGGTTACCAGAATCTTGACGTCTTGATAGCGCAAGAAATTACTCCCCTCGTCGCCTTTCCGCGCCGAGTGTGTCGGCGACGAGTTCCATTCCGACCAGAACGCGGACGCTTGCATTGTGCCGGAGTCTCATGGGCCCCAACGCATCCGAACGGCCGCCGCAGCGCATTGGAAAATTCATCACTGCCATACCGGATCACCCACGAGCCGATCGGGAGTCCACGATCGGTTCGTTCCGGCGTCCGTGCCCGGCAGACGCTTGGAGGTATCCGCACTCCGCGTTCCCGCCTGATCCGCGGCGTCCGGCCCGCCAAGGGGAGGAAACCCGGCGGATCTGGCAGCGGCAACCTCGGTCGCGCTTCCACGCACGATCTCGAGGATACCCCGGCCACCAATGAGCAGCCCAATATGGGACGCCAGATCGCCACCGGCCCTGCCGGCTTCCCCCATGCAATCCTCCGCCTCTTCGACCAGGACCAGCCCCTGCTGGACCAAGGATGACCAGCCGAGGACGGCAAAACCGCAGCGAATTGCCCACACAATGTCACGGAAGAGACTCCTATTGACAAAATAGCTCAAGTCGATATGAGCCTTCAGCGGAAATAAGACATCGCGATAGAATTTCTCAGGATTAGAGCGTTCACCATAGAGGGAACGCTCGTTTCGGAAAAGGACTTGGCTCGGGCCGAAAATGCCGGGCTTATACTCCAGCACCGACCGAAAAGGCCCCTCAAAACAATCCCCAAAATCCAGCGACTCAGGTCGCGGGCCAACAAGCGACATGTCGCCCTTAAGAACGTTCCAGAGTTGTGGCAGCTCGTCTAGCTTTGTCCGTACGAGGACGCGGCCGACTGCAGTCAGTCGCGGATCGCCCTCCATGGTTAATGGGCCTCCCGCCGCTATTTCCCTCTCGTGGAATTTGCGGAACTTGTGCATCCGGAAATGTCGTCCTCGGTGGCCCACCCGCAGCTGCGAGAACAAAATCGGCCGGCCACCCTCGATGAGTATGGCCACGGCGATCAAGATCATGAGCGCAGCGAAGAAAATCAGGGCCGCGGCCGAGACCACAATGTCGAGAAGCCGCCCCGCAGTCCGCAGCGAGGCGACCGGCAGTCGCTGGAGATCCTCGAACTGCGCAGAGCTGTACGGCACGGATGCTATCCGCTCAGGGCTTCGGCGAGGACGCAGACAACCGTCTCCACATCCCGCTCCTTCAGTTTGGGGTGCAGGGGAAGTGTGAGCTCGCGCCGGCAAAACTCTTCCGTCCTAGGGAGACGCACGGAGGGAAACCGGCTTTGGTACCAGGAGAACCGGTGGATCGGCGGGTAATGGACCGACGTCTGTATCCCGGCGTCCCGCATCCGGTCCGCGACGCGCTGCCGATCGGCGCTCTCGGGAAGGATCACGGGCAGGATATGGTAGGAGGAGGGTCGCGATATCGAAAACGGGACGGAAACGTCGGGACACTGGATATGCAATAGCCTTCTGTACAGGCCGGTTAGCTTCTCGCGTTTTTCGTTCCACGCCTTGAGATTCCGGAGTTGTACGAGGCCTATTGCGGCTCTCAGCTCATCCATTCTGTAGTTGTAGCCGAGCATCGTGACATCGTAGGTCAGCGTCGGCCCGTACAGCCGCTGCAGGGTGAGGCTCGTCATTCCGTGGCTGCGCATCTGCTTGACCTTGTCCAGGACATCCTGGTCCCGGGCAAAGACCATGCCGCCCTCGCCCGTGGTCATGTTCTTATTGCCGAAAAAGCTGAACACCGCCGCGTGTCCGAACCCAGCCGGCCGGTCGAGCCCCGCGGCGTGCGCGGCGTCTTCAATCAGATGTAGGCCGCGGGTTCGCGCGAAGTGATGCCAGAGGTCGCCGTCAAGGAGGTAACCGCCATAGTGCATGACGACCACGGCTTTGGTTCTGGCGGTGCATTTGGCAGCAGCGTCCGCGCAGCACATGTGAGGCTCGTCGAGAGACACGATATCGACGAAGACGGGGTTGGCGCCCGCGTAGAGGACGCTGTTGACGGTGGCCACGAAGGTCAGGGACGGCACCAGAACTTCGTCCCCGGGACCGATCTCCAATGCCTGCATCGCTAAATGGAGACCCGCCGTGCAAGAACTCACTGCGACCGCGTCGACTGCGCCGTGCTCTTCGGCGAATGCCCGTTCGAAGGCGCGCACCTGGTCGCCCATCGTGATCCACCCACTGTCCACGACTTTGGCCAGCGCCAATTTTTCATCCTCGCCTAGATTGGCTTCTACGACCCGCAACACGCGCCCTCCTCCATCGAGGCTCAGGCCCGCCTAACTCGCGCCCCGAGCCGTTCCGCTGGCCGTCCGCTATGCGACAGCTGCCGGTTCCAAAGCGACGGCAGGCACCTCGCCTCTGAATGCAGCCGTTGCGAATGCGGGCGGCGTGTCTTCTCCGGCGAGGTCCTGCGCTTTCTGGAAATCCTCAACCCGGCCGATGTCGAGCCAGAAGCCGTGGTGCGGAAAGATGCGGACGGGCGAGCCATGCAAGAGCATGCACGACATCAGATCGTCGAAACCGAACGGAACGCCCTCGGGGATGTGCTCGAGAACGTCCGGTTCCATGCAATAAACGCCCATACTGACAACATGGGTGAGACTCGGTTTTTCCATGAAGTGGAAGACCGTCCCGCCGGCATCCTCGATGATCCCAAAATCCATCCGGATGGTCCGCGTCACCGTGGCGATCGTCAGGGCTGCGGAATGTTTACGGTGGCAAGCCACAAAGGCCGCGAGATTGAGATCGGTTAACACATCGCCATTGATTACCAGGAATGTGCTGTCGAGTTCTTCACGCAGTGGGTTCAAGGGGCCGATAGTGCCGAGCGGCTCTTTCTCCTCTGTATACTTTATGTCGAGGTCCCATTGACTGCCGTCGCCGCATACGCCCCGGATGAGGCTACCGAGATATCCTGTTGTGATATAAACATCGCGAATGCTGTTCCGCCGGAGCCATTTTAAAAGAAGCTCCAGAACCGGTTTGGAACCGACAGGCATCAGCGGCTTCGGTAGGATCATGGTGTAGGGTCTGAGACGCGTGCCCCTGCCTCCGGATTGAATCACCGCCTTCATCTTTCCTCCTTGGCGTCCGACTTGGCGTGGCGCGCATCGGATTCCTCGTTGGCCGTCGCTAAATGGCGCGACGTGTGATCACGGGACCTTACACGCAGTCCGTCGAGCTTCTCTGCCGGGCGTCGCCTGTCAACCTACCAAAACGGCCGCGGACGAAGGATCAGGCCGGTTTGGAAGGTTCGATCAAGAGGTGCAGGAGGAAGGCGCCGGGGGAACCCTCTGGCGTTAAGACCGTGACCTTTCCGGGATGCGGAAAATTATCGCCCTCTTTTGCCATGACCGTTAGAGGCCGCGAATCTTTCGGTGGCAGTATGGCCATATCCGTTCTGTCAGCTAGAGAGGCGCCGACAGATTTGGTAAGAGGAACCGGCTCTCAAGCGTCCTGATTCGCGTTTCATGACGATATCCGCAATGACCTTCCTGGTCGTCGATACCTTCCTTATCCTCTGCGCCGCCTTCAGCGCTCCTGCAGAAATGCCGGCCGAGCGCCTCCACTTTGCTCCCAACGGCAACTTCGATTCGAACGGCACCTACCTACCCGGCAAGATCGGCTTCAACTTGGCGGACGTGAGCACGTTAAGAGAACTCGCAGCTTTGCCGGCAGGAGCGAAAGGACTTGTCTGGATCGGGCGGTGCGGCGGGGTCGATGCTCCCTTCGTTCAGTCAGTGCAGCCGTATGTCGGTAATCCAAAGCTATTGGGTTTCTATTTGATGGACGATCCGGATCCTACTGGCAGGTATTTTCCCCGCTGCGCGGCTGACAGCTTGAAGGCCGAGTCAGACTGGATTCACGCCAACGCACCGGCTGCCAAAACGTTTATCGTCCTCATGAACATCGGATCAGCCAGAACACCGTCGTTTGACGGTTCCTACAACCCTATTAACTCTCACATCGATTTATTCGGTTTTTCACCTTACCCCTGCCGGACGGGATTGGAGCATTGTGATTTCGACATGATCGATCGTTATGTCGCCGCAGCCGCGGCCTCTGGAATTTCACGCGATAGGATGGTGCCGGTGTATCAAACCTTCGGCGGTGGCGATTGGGCGGACGACCGCGGCGGAAGATATGTTCTGCCGACGGTTGGGCAGGAACGAGAGATTCTGGCTAGATGGGGAGCGCTCGTCCCTAGGGCGGTGTTTGACTACGCGTATAGTTGGGGCTCGCAGCGGGGGGATGTGGCCCTTCAAACGTCGTTCGATCTGCAGACGCTCTTTTGGAGCCACAACCGTTCCGACTAGAGCCAAATTTCACGCCGGTGAATCGGGCCATTCTGAGCGGATGACGGCCGTGGCGTGGACAGACATGCTCCAAAGTGGAGTGGCGCGTCTGTGCTCGCGCCGAGTTCGTCCGTCCGTCTGGAGTCGCGCACGTGGCGACGGCTCCATATTGGGAGATGCAATGAAGGTTCGGACTCAATTCGGGGCAATTCAGCGGCAATCGGACGCGTCGCAGGCCGGTTGCGAACGACCGGGAGCGGTCAAGTTGCGGCTGCTCTTCGTAACCGAGGACGACCCGCTCTACGTCATCCGATTCTTTGATATCTTCTTTGCCGACTATCCGCGCGATGAATTTCAGATCTGCGGGATCACTGTCGACCGAGCATTCCACGAGCCAATCTGGAAGACGTTACGCCGCATGCAGGTCTTTTATGGACCTTGGGACGTTTTACGTCAGGGCCTGCGCTTCATCCAAGCCCGGTTGCGCGGTCGTTCGATCGAGGCGCTCGCCCATACCATAGGCGTGCCGGTCGTACCAGCCTGCTCGGTCAATCTGCGGGAATACATCGAGCGGGTCCGAGCCATGGCGCCAGACATCATCGTCTCCGTGGCGGCGCCCGAAATTTTCAAGCCAGAGCTTCTCGCCGTGCCGCGGCTCGGCTGCATAAACGTGCATTGCGGGCGGCTCCCGACCTATCGCGGCATGGTGCCGACGTTCTGGCAAATGTTGCGAGGCGAGTCGGCAGCGACCATCACGGTGCACGCAATGGCGGAGAAGATCGACGCAGGTGACGTGCTGGGGACGCAGACCTTTGCCATCGAGCCCCTTGACTCGCTTGACCGCGTCATCATTGGCACCAAGTGCGAAAGTGCGAAGCTCCTGATACGGGTGTTGCGCGATCTTAGGACGGGATGCGCTCAGCCGATGCCGCTCGATATGGCTGAAGCCGGCTATTTTTCCTTCCCGCGTCGTGCGGACGTGCGGGAGTTCCGCAAACGCGGCCACCGGCTGCTGTGAGGGTGAGACCGCCATGGCAAGCGCGAGCACAAACCTTCCTGGCGGAGGCCGGGCCGCGCTATCGATCGATGTGGAGGATTGGTTTCATACCGAAAACTTAAAGGGTGTGATCGCACGCGAGGCGTGGGACGGCTGCGAGCTGCGCGTCGAGCAGAACACGATGCGAATGCTCGAAATTCTCGCCATACGGAAGACTCGTGCGACCTTCTTTGTCCTCGGCTGGGTTGCCGAAAGATGCCCACAGATCGTGCGTGCGATCGCTGTCGCAGGTCACGAGGTAGCCTCTCACGGCTATGGGCACGAGCTCATCTACTCGCTGAAGCCCAGCAAGTTCCGGGCAGATGTCCTGAGGTCCAAGAAACACCTTGAAGACTTGATCGGCGAGTCTGTCCGCGGTTACCGCGCTCCGTGCTTCTCGATCACACCCTGGGCCGTATCTATCTTGCAGGAAGTCGGTTTCGAATACGATTCTTCCGTCGTCCCGACTGTTGCGCACGATCGCTATGGTCGACTCCACGGGGTGGAGGCCGGCAAGCCGGTCCTCTTGCTCCGCGATGGGTTCTACGAAGTCTGCATCTCGTGCGTCCGGCTCGGCAAACGCGGAATCCCGTGGGGAGGGGGCGGCTATTTCCGTCTGGCTCCCTACTCTCTATGGGACCGGGGCGTCCGCCTAATACTGCGCGCCGGACTGCCTTACATCTTCTATATCCATCCGTGGGAGATTGATCCTGGGCAGCCACGCGTGAAGGGGCTTAAGGGGACTAATGCCTTCCGCCAACACATCAACCTCAATCGTTGCGAAGACCGTTTCACCGCACTGGTCGGTGCCTTCGAGTGGATGCCGCTCTGCGATTTGGTCGACCTATGGAAGGCAGGTTCGAGCGGCACTCAGCAGCAATGTTTGCCGGCGTAACGAAGTTGCCGAAGATGATTCTCATATCACGCCTATCACGCCGATCCCAATGCATTGGAAGGGGTGCGCTCAGTTGACGCCGCACCTGCTCTACATCGGCGGCGAGGACCACTATCTTCGCATTCCCGCCATGCTCGCCCTTCGGAACAATGGCTTTCGAGTAACAGCGGCCAGCAGTGGTGATCCCGCTCCATTCGTGAAGGCTGGCTTCGACTTTCGGCCCTTTCACTTCGACCGCTTCATAAACCCGCTGGGTGATTGGCGAGCGCTCAAGGCGCTGTCACGGCTGCTCGCCGAGTTGCGCCCCGACCTTGCGCAAAGCTTCGACAACAAGCCGAATTTGATGCTTCCTTTGGCGGCACGAAGCGTCCCTGATGTGCGGGTCGTCCGCACCATCAATGGGCGGGCGTGGCTCTATTCGTCGCGCTCGCCGCCGGTGTTGACCTTACGCCCCATCTACCGCGCGCTGCACCGGTTTGCGGCTCGCTCGACGGCGGCGACCACGTTCGAAATCCGCGACGATCAAGCCTTTTTCGAGCGCCACGGGCTGCTCGGGGGCAAAGGCAGCGAGCTGATCCCCGGTGCCGGCATCGACATCGAGGGGTTCGACCGCGCGTTGGTGATGGGACCCTCGCCGGCGCAGCTTCGCCAGGAACTTGGTCTCGGCACCGCAGAGGTCGTCATCACGGTGACGCGGATGACGCGGCTGAAGGGAATTCCGGCGCTGCTCAAAGCCGCGGCTTTGGTCCACGAGGCGCGGCCCAGCGTACGCTTTCTCCTTGTGGGGCCGCGTCAAAGCGAGGGGCCTCTCGCGGTAGCACAGGCCGAGATCGACCGACATGCACCGTACGTAAAGGCACTCGGGCCGCGATCGGACGTACCAGCGCTGCTCAGCCTGGCGGACGTGTTCGCGTTTCCGACTGAGTATCGCGAGGGCGTGCCTCGCGTGCTCCTCGAGGCAGCACTCGCCGGTCTGCCGATCGTGACGACGAGCATGCCCGGATGCTGCGCCGTCGTTCACGACGGCCGGAACGGTTTCGTGATTCCGCCGCGCGCGCCGCATCTGCTGGCGGCAAGAATCATCGATCTGCTTTGCGATAGGCAAACGGCGCGAATCATGGCGGGACGCGCCGCCCAGACAATACGGCAGGAGTTTGGCCTCGAGACCATCGTTGCCCGATACGCTGCGTTGTATAGCGAGCTGTTGCGTGGCTCCGCTCGAGGCCAATCACGAACGACGGATGCGAGCCAGTCCGGGACTGCAGCAATCCAGGGATCCTCATGATGCGGGTCGCTGATGTCAGGAGACCTCCTTATGTCGGGCGGCGCGGATCGGACTTTGCCGTATCGTCCTGCGCAGAAGCAGGTTTCGATGTCGGCGGTCGTCCGCGCAGTGCATCGCGAAGCATGTCCTGGGTGTGGGAGACGACGTTCGCGCTGGGACTGCTTCTCTCGCCAGCGTCTCAGCTACGCCCACGCGGCCTTCCGATCGGACCGGGCGAGCTTTGCCTGCTGGTGTCGCTCCTTCTAATGCTTGGCCGCGAGGTCGCTCGGCTCGGCCCACCGCTGACGCCGGCTCTATCCCGGCTGTTGATCTTTTGGGCGCTGTTCACCATTGCTCTGAGCATCGGTACGGTGACAGCTTTTGTGATTCAGGACAGTCACGATTCGGCTTGGTTTCTCCACGACATCGTGGCCTATCCTCTTTTGGCAGCGGTAGCCTGTTTGAGCGTTGTTGAACCGGGTGCCGGGCCTCGCTTGCACCGTGTCGCTTGGCTTTTGCTTGTGCTCGGTACCGGATTCCTCGCTCTTCAGCTTGCTGAGGCCCGTGGGCTGGTCGACGTCGTGTCGAGCGACCCTTGGTTCTGGGACCGGTTCCGGGGCTGGTCGGCAAACCCGGCTCAGCTCGCACTCCTGTGCGCCGCGCTAGGGCTTCTGTCCCTGCATCTCGCCGAGACGGCTGACCGCCTCGGCAAGCGGCTTGCTGCCATCGCGTGCGCAATTCTTCCCATCTATGTCGGCTGGCTCTCAAAAACCGATACATTCATGCTCGTCCTTGTGGCCGCTGGTCCCACGTTCGTCGCTCTCAAGTTCCGGACGTGGCTGCTGTCGCCTGATCGGCACATGACGTTCCGGGCCGCTCTCGCATGGATGGTCATTTTGACGCTGCCTTTGATTTTCGCATCGGCCGCTCCGCTCGGCTCTTCGATCGCCGCGCAGACCGAAGCCCTCGCAAAGTTCATGTCGAAGGACAACGGCAAGACCACGGGACAGGAGGCTGAGCTGCGCTTCGAAATCTGGCGGGAAGCCTTGAGCCGGGGCGTCGAAGCCGGGATGATGGGGCTAGGCCCGGGTCCGCATCTCCAAACACCCCCTTCCCTCCTTCTAACGCGGATGGCGACACTGAATCGGGCCAAAGGCGTTCTACACCCGGACGCAAACGGTACACCGAACTTCGAAGCCCACAACACGACACTTGATCTCTTCCTTCAAGGAGGACTGCTGGCGGTCTTGAGCTTCTATTGGCTGGTAGCAATGGCTCTTTCGAGCACCTACAAGGCGCAGCTGGCCGGGCTCACAACTTTGCTCTGCGGCCTTCTGTTGTTCAGCATGTTCGTCTTGATTGCCCGACATCCGATCTTCTGGTTCGCGATCGCCCTCTGCCTGGTTGCGGATGCCGGGACTGGCAGCACTGCCGTAGTCCGAGACGGCGGTTGATGGTATGCGCGGTATCGCATCCATTTCCCTTGCAGGCGGGGGATCCCCCAGGCCCGCCATTGGCAATCGTTTGAACGCGGTCTCGGCAGTGTGCCCCGCGAGCCGCATCAGTGTCTTGCGAAGGGAGCGCGGACATCTCTAAGGCTGCCGATTTGGATGAGGTCTAGGATGGATCGTCCCCAATACCCATGGTACGGCGCCGAGCCCGCGTTGCGTGAACGTAATTTCCAACAGCTCGTTAATATCCTGCGTCGGCGACGCGGAGTGATCATCGCGACAGCCGTTGTCGGGACGTCCCTGGCCTCCGCTGCCAGCCTGATGATCCCACCTCAGTATACCGCGAAGGCGGAGATCGTCTACGAAACCCAAGCGATTGACTCCGGAGACGGAAATCGGGCCATTAAACAGCCGGACGATGAGGCGGCCTTCCTGAACCGCATGACAGCCCTCACTTCCCGGCTCCACCTGAAGCGCGTGCTCGACAGCCTCTTGCGAGACCCGGACTTTCGTGCCGCTGCGTCTCACCGGCCAAACGAACCCCGGTCGATCATCGGGGGTTTGCGGCACGGATTCATAGAGCCACTGCGGGACGCGATGGTGCGACTGGTCGCTGCAGGAGAGTTGCAAGGTCAGTTGCCGACCGAATCTGACGAGGAGCGACTCGACGCATTCGAGCACCGGCTGAACGTCTACCAAGAACGCGGCTCGCACGTCATTGCCGTGGCCTTCAGATCGACGAATCCCCAGCAAGCAGCGCTGGCCGCGAACCGGCTGGCAGAACTTTATGTCGCGAGCGAGAACGAGCGGAACCGCGCGCAGGCGAGAGGTCTTTTGAGCTCGTTGGATGAGCGGATTCCCGAGGCCAAAGAAGAGCTCCAAAGGGTTGACACGGCCGTGCAGAATTACCGGATCGCGCACGGCGTCGCCGACCCCAACCAATCCGATCTTGCCGACCAAAAACTGGCGGATCTCACCCGTCAGCTGACTGCAGCGGAGTCCGACCTTGCGAAGCGGCAGGCGAAGCTGGCCTCCGTCCAAGACCTGCAACGCCGGGGCTCAGGCATCGACGCCCTCGTCGAGAACCTCGACTTGCCGGCGCGCGTTGAGCTCCTGAGGCGGGAAGTGGCAACGCGGCAATCCCAAGCCGATGCTGACGCAGCCAGCCTTGGCGAGAAGCACCCACGGGTGCAGCAGTGGGCGGCCGAGTTGCGGGAGGTGCATCGCAAACTCTCGCAAGAGGTGGGGCGGGCGATCGACGGCCTGCGGAACGAGGAGCGGATTGCGGCCGCTCAAGTGCTGTCGGTCCGCGAGCGACTCGCTGCGGTACAGGCCGCGAACCGCCAGGCGCGGAAGGCCGAGCCGGGCTTGCGCGAGCTCGAGCGCAAGGCGGCCGCCACTGGACAGTTTTATGAAAACCTGATCAAGCGCCGGGAGCAACTCCGCACCGAAGAGGCAGTGCCCGACCTGCGGGTTCTTTCACTCGCATCACCGCCGGACCGGCCCAGTTCCCTCAGTCCGCTTCTCTTCATTTTGCCCTCCCTGATCGCCTTCTCGATTGGCGGAGGCCTTCTGGCGGTCGCTCGGGAGCGGCTGGACCCGGGCCTGTGCAGCACCCAGGATGTCAGCGACTCGCTCGGCGTCCCTTGTATCGGATTCGTGCCGTTGATCCGGCACCGGGGCAAAGCGCGGCCGCACGAATATCTCCTGGAGAACCCTTTCGCCGCGTACACCGAGGCAATCCGATCGCTGGTCGCGGCATTGCAGCTGGCCGCGCCCGAGGCAGCGCCCAAGGTAATCGTCGTCAGCTCTAGCGTGCCTCACGAAGGGAAGACCACGCTGGCCGTGAGCTTTGCGGTCTATGCCGCGCTCATTGGACGGCGCGTGCTACTGGTCGATCTCGATTTCAGACATTCGACCGTATCGCGCGAGCTCAGGGACCAGGCCGAGACAGGCGTCAACGACGCACTGTCGCCTGACGGCGGGTCGGCGATTGGGGCGGTCCAACATGTCCCACGTCTGAATCTTGATTATCTGCCGGTATGTGGCCGTCCGAGCGACCCAATGCTGCCATTTGTTGGCGGGCACGTAAACCGCCTTCTGCGGCAGCTGCGCGACAGCTACGACTGCGTCGTCATTGACAGCCCGCCGCTGCTCACTGTCGCCGAGACGCGACTGCTCGCGGCCATGGCAGACAAGGTGCTCTTCGCAGTCAAATGGGGCAGCACCCGGCGGGATGTGGCGCGGCATGCCGCGAGCCTTCTGCGAGACTCCGGCGTTCTCGGCGAGAACTGTGTGGGGCTCGTTTGCGCCGTTCTCGCGCAGGTCGATTTGAAAAAGGAAGTGCAATACCAGTATGGCAATATAAGGAGGTCTCGCGCGATCCGCGGACTACCGGCGCGCATACCAAAGCACGGAGACGAGGCGACGAACGCCAACGCTCCCGGCGCGCTTACACCCGACCGTGTCCTGGCTGGGCCCGAGACAAGGCTCGTGGCTCCTGTTCCAGAGCGTCTGGCAGGGGAAGAGAGCGTACCGCCGGCATCGCCCAACGCCATGGAGACTTCCGAAAGTAGCGCATCCGATGCCTTATCGACCAAACAGGAAACGCCAGCGAAGCGAACGCGGGACGATGTGCTCGACTGGTACGGACGAGCGCGTGACCTCAACAAGGCCTAGATATATCATCAGTTGAAGAGATCTCAGCCACATGCCAGACAGGGCATGATCAAAATCACGCACACATGAGATGGCGAAATTTTGTGGCGGTACCGGTGGGGCGCTCGCCGAAGCGGGAACGCTCGGACCAGCCCTATCGCGTCGATGCCTACCTGGAGCGGCCAACATGGAGCGTCTGACCACCGGATCGAGTGCGCGATACATAGCCACACGCGCCGAGCTGTTGAACGCGGAACCGCCGGAGACAGCCGCACCGCCAATGGACGGAGCGAGATACGAAGCGGTGGCGCCCCCGGGTGCGGAGAGCCCACCCCTGTCTTTGCTGCTGGCGGTCCTGAGCGATTTCCGTCGGGAGGACCTTTCTTATTGCTATTGGAAGAGCAGCCGGCGCGTATGCGCGGCCCTGTCCGGCGAGACGGACTTTGATTTGCTCATCGCACGCCCAGAGCAGCGCCGCGCCCAAGCGATCCTTCTCGAGCGGGGATTGAAGCTATTTCCTTCGGTCGCGCACCGGGACGATCCGGCGATGTCGAGCTATCTCGGTTACGATGAACCTAGCGCCCGGATCGTCCATGTTCATCTGCATTTCCTGCTGGTGGCGGGCGACAGTCTTCTAAAGAACTATCGGTTGCCGTGGGAAGAGCCGATCCTGGCTCGGGCGGTGGTGCATCCGATGCTGCCGATCAGAATTCTAGATCCAGCGAGCGAGGCGCTGCTGCTGATGGTCCGCGGTTGCCTCGAACTGCGGCGATCGGATCCCGTAATACTCCGGAATTGGGAGGCCACCCGGCGCAAATTCGCGCTCGATCGTGCGGAGCTCGCGGCGCGCGTCGATCGCGCGACATTCCGCGACCGAGCCGCTGAAGTTGTCGGCGAAGATATTGCGGACATGCTCGCTACCGGCTTTTCAGGCGACCACGCGCTTGAGCACCAGCGACGCCTGCGGCGGCGACTCCAAAAGGAGTTAGCCGCATTCCGCACTTACAACGCTGTCGAAGCGCGCCTGCGGGGCGCCTGGCGAGGCGTGCTCTGGACAGCTGGCGGCTTGAACGAGCGCTTGCTCAACTGGCCTCGGCCGTGGAGGCGGCGTGCCCCCGGCGGCGGGCGCGTCGTGGCGCTTCTCGGCGTCGACGGCAGCGGCAAGTCCACAGTGGCGAAGGCGATCCGAACGTGGCTCGGCGCGCAGGTCGATGTCATGCCGATCTATTTCGGAACCGGAGCCGGCAGGCCGTCACTCCCGCTCCTGCCGTTCAAGCTAATGGTGCCGGTGATCACGCCCTGGCTCAGGACCAAGCCCAGAGGGATATCGCAAGGTAAGGTCTCGAAGTACGCCCCAGGTCTGCTCTACAGCTTTCTGCTCATGGTGTGGGCCGCGGCTGTGGCGCTGGAGAAGCGGAGCAAGCTGCGGGCGGCGCATCGCGGAGCGAAGCGGGGGCTGATTGTCGTCGCCGACCGATACCCGCAACACGAGATTCTTGATTTCAACGACGGCCCGCTGCTCGCCCGCTTGAGCTTGGCGCCGCTCTGGCTGCGGCGGTTTGAGGCCAGCCCCTACGCGCTCGCCCGGCGCTTGCCGCCGGATCTCGTTATCAAGCTTCGGGTGACGCCCGACACCGCCGCCCGGCGCAGGCCGGATATGGAGCCGGCGGTCATCCTGGAACGCATCAACGCCTTACAGCGGCTCACTTTCCCTGGCGCACGCGTCGTGACCGTGGATGCGGAGCAGCCGCTGGCCGAAGTGATCCATGCGGTTAAGGGCGAAGTCTGGCGTCCGCTCTAGATGCACGGCGGGGGCGGAGCATGATCATCGAGCTCTTCGGTCCCCCCGGGGTCGGCAAGACGACCCTTGCCCGCGCGCTGGCCGCTCACCTGAACGAACGCGGTTGTGGCGTCAACCTTGCACTGAGCTACCGGCCGTCGGAGGTCCCGCTCGCCTCTCGTGCTGAGGGCTTGACGCGTCTGCGGATGCCCGCCGTTCTATGTCGCTTGGCCCGGCCGATGGTCGAGAGTTTCGCAGCGGCAAGCGAGTCCGCGGGCTCGTCCGAGGCTCATGGGACGGCGGAGCTGATGCGTTTGCTCGCGCCAAGGAACGTCGCGTGGTCTTTAAGACTTCATCAATACATGCTCCGTCTGTCCCGCACCTCGCGCCGCGCCTCGCTGGCCGGCGACATCGTGTTGTTCGATCAGGGCTTCGTCCAGGCCGTATACACTTTCGCCCTGCTGGCACGGGCTGCTGATCGGGAGCGCATCGGGCTCGCCCTGGACGCCGTGCCCGAACCGGATTTGCTCGTATGGCTCGATGCGCCTCTGCAGGTCCTGGAGGCTCGCCTCGCGGAACGGCGCCGCTGCCAGGGCAGGATCGAGCGCCTGTTCGACCTCGATGTGCGGACGAATCTCGGATCAGTATGGATCTTCGACGAAATGCGCGAACTGCTTTGGGCGCGGAATTGGCCCGTTATCAGCGCCAGCTCAACCGATCGGCGTTCGCTCGGCGACTGCGTGGAGAAGGTCTGCGAGATCATAGCGCGATCCCGAGGCAAGGCACTCGCATGGTCCAGCGAGGATAAGGACGGGATTGGTTAATGGGACGAGTTCGGGCTGACCGCGCGATCCTCGTCCGGGTCGCGTCGGCCTTACAGCTCCGCAGAGCCGAACGTGGCGGCTCTCGCTTTGAACGCGCTGGGCTCGTCGCCAAGCTCGCGCGAGGCAGCGTTTCGGCGTTCATCATTCACATCGTCGGCGCCGGTCTTAGTTATAGCGCGCAACTCGCAGTCGCGCGTGCGGTAGGAGCAGAGGGCTACGGCGTCTACGCCTATGTCTTCGTTTGGGTGACCGTGCTGGCCTACGTTTCCGCACTCGGCTTCGACGTCTCCGTGATGCGCTTCGTGCCCGCTTACCTGGCTCCGCGCGCCTTTGGCCTGCTCCGGGGGGTGATCCAGTATGCGAGGCGACGGGCGGCCGCCGTCGGTTGCGGCATCGCCTTCGCCGGAGTTGTCAGCGTCCTGAGTTGGTCCGGAGAACTGAGGCGCGATCTCGCCAACACCTTTCTTGTCGGGTTCGCTGTGGTGCCGCTTCTGGCGCTCTCGTGGATTTGCGGTGCGGTCGTGCGCGGGTTCGGCGGGGTGGTCGCGGCGCTCGCGCCTGACCGCATCGTGCGGGACGGGGTGCTGCTCGTCCTCGTCCTCCTCGCAAAGCGCGGCGCCGGATGGAAGATCGACGCGCCCTTGGTGATGGCGGCGACTCTGCTGGGTTCGGCAGCGGCGCTCGGGCTCGTGAGCCTTGCCATGCGTGGGCTCAGGCCCACTGCGGTGAATAGCGTTGCGCCGATCTATGACGCGCCGACCTGGCGCCTGACCGCCCTGCCTCTGGTAGTGATCAGCGTGGCCGAGGCGCTGATGAACCGGACGGGCGTCATGCTCCTAGGCTGGATCGTGGACACCAGGGATGCGGGAATATACGCCCTGGCCTTCACTATCGCCCTCGTGGTCGTTCTGCCCCGTATCGCGGTCAACGCGCTGCTGGCGCCCGTCATCTCAGACCTGTTCGTCCGGAACGACTACTCCGCGCTGCGCGCCATCGTCGCCAAAACGGCCTCGTGGTCGCTGCTGGGGGCTACCTGCATCGCGCTTCCTCTCTTGGTGCTCGCCGAGCCCGTCCTCAGCATGTTCGGTCAAGACTTCGCAGCCGGCGTGCCAGCGTTGCGCATCCTTCTCATCGGCCAGGTAATGGCGGTGGCGCCGGGCTCCCAACTGCATCTGATGACAATGACCGGGCGCGAGCGGAGCGCCGCGATGCAGCTCGTCGCCAGCGTCGCGGTCAATGTCGCCCTCGGCGCCGTGCTCGTCAGCCCGCTTGGCCCAACGGGGGCAGCTGTCGCGACCACGACGGCGCTGATCGGTTGGAACACGGCCATGGCACTTTCCATCCGCCGGCATCTCCGATTGTTGCCCGGCGTACTCGCAGCCTGGCCGGACAAGACCCGATGCATCGTTTCGAATGGGGGAAGACGTCGCAAAGTCGAGGGCCGAATCTTTATACAAGAGGACTGAGGGTTCGAATACCTTTCCTCCGAACGATTACGACCTTATACCCTGACAATAAAAACACCACTGGTTTCAGAAGGTATAGATTTTTGGGTATTTCTTACAAATACTGTTTTCGGGCACGGGATATATCAGTCCGCCAAAGTGCTGAGTGAGTTTTACTGAGGCAGGCGCCTCAGCAATGATGGCTACCGTCTCCGCCAGGAGTGCGCTGACCAGCGGCAACAGCTTCGTCTGCTCGGACGTTGCCATCGGCACCGGTGGGTCTTTGGGCGCGAAGAGGTCGGGTTGGCGATGCCTCGGCTGCTGACGCGGCATGCTCGTCTCCTTCGCGACGGGAGCGTCGCGCAGCAAGCTTTGCCAGGCATCGAGCTCGAGGTGGAGTTCGCGTGGACACGCCAATGAGAGACGCGGGATCTGCGTCACCATCATCGCCGCCGCCTGATCCTCCGTCATCCAGATCGGCAGTTGCGCCAGCGTGCCTTCCGGCTGGCGGACGGTCAGAGCGACTTCGCCGCCATGGCGATTGTGCCCCCTCACAATAACTGTTTCCCCGCAACAGGGATGAAAGCCGTAACGGATAGTCGCCACATCAGACTTAGTGGGCATTACGTCGCTGCTTCGCCGACGCCAGGCGCGGTCATCAAGCGACGACAGACCGCGTCATCGCGCACGATATGCAACAACATCCGATGCAGTTTGCCATACTCCCCTCGCAGGCTCGCCCGCGCCTGCAGCATCGCCGCCGCAACCGGTTCCAGCACCGGGTGCCCATCACCAAACTCCCGGATCCGCGCCTCGTTCCGGCCCTTGCTGAGCTGGCCGACCTTCAGGCCAAAACTGCGCAGCCGGCCGCGAATGGCGAGCTCGACGTCCCGTCGCTTATCCAGCAGCAAATTCCGGCCGGTCAGCAGCGCCCGAATCTCTTGCGCTGGCAGCGTCTTCACATGCACCGGACGGAACCAGCCCAGGCGCACCAGCTGCGCCATTCCGCGCGCGTCGTTGCGATCGGTCTTCACCGTCATCGCCTTCCCCGTCGCCGTCAGCCCGGCATGCAGCCACTGCGACAGCGGGCCCGCTTCCAGACCGATCCGGGCGAGCCGAGGCCGTGTCGTTTAACAACGTAGCGAGCGCCTCCGGCTCGCTCGCCACCTTCGTCTCGCGGACGATCTTTCCGGTTCCGTCCACCACGCACACGCTGCTCAGTTCCAGCGACACGTCGATTGCGGCATAATACTCCATGGCTGTCCCCCTCGATGCTTGGGGCCGACCGACTCGGACCCGTTCAAAGTGAGCGACAGACACCAATCCCGGTAGCCTGTAATCAGGCCGGCCCCATTACCGCATCTAGCGAGTTTCCATCGCCAGGCAATATTGTAAATTGGGGAATGGAGGGGAAACATGAGAAGGACCGGCACCATAAGCTCAGACCGCATCGAATAACCCGCAATGAAGACAGCCATCTTTTTGACGCGTCTGTCGCACATCGCGTGTCTGCTCGCCCCTTGCGTTGGTGTTCCGGCGCATGCAGAACAGATCACAACGGTCTTCGTCATTGCGCTGGAGAACCACAACTGGACCCAGCCCGCCTCGCAGAGCCAGCCCGGACCGATCTTCCAAAGCCGCTACGCGCCCTACATCGACAGTTTGGTAACTCCCAGCAGTCCCAATGCGGCTCAGGTTTCATACGCTATCAACTACCTGAATGCAGGGCCGGGCATCCATCCGTCCGAGGCGAACTACATCTGGGCAGAAGCCGGCTCAAACCTCGGCGTGAAAAACGACAATGAACCGTACGGGCCGGGGGGCACAAACCAGACTACAACGGATAGCCTAAGCAACTACTTACAGAAGTCGGGGAAGACGTGGCGGTCATACCAGGAGGATACCAATGTGAATTTGGCTAATAATCAGCCGATCGCAAAAAGCGAGCATAAAGTTCCTCTGAGCAGTTTTTCAGGAACATTTGCCAACGCCACAAACGAGTACAACGGAAGCAACCAGTACGGCTATGCCGCCAAGCACAACCCACCGGTATTCTTCACCACAACCAACGGCGACAACAACGCCACCGCTACTAATCCGTTGGCCCAGAACTATGCACCGTTGCAGCAGCTGCAGACAGATCTCGCGAACAACAGCGTAGCCAATTACAATTGGATAACGCCAAACCTGTACAACGATATGCATTCGCCGCTCCCCAACGGCTTCACCTACCACGGCAATCATCTAACTGGTGACGCGGCGCAGATCGCCCAAGGCGACAATTTCCTCTCGAAGCTCGTTCCGATGATCCAGGCGTCGCAGGCCTATAAGGATGACGGAGTCATTATTATCTGGTGGGACGAGACGGAGGGTGGGGACGAGCCCACCCGCACGATCGGTGAGATCGTAATCTCGCCCGATGCCAAGGGGAACGCGTATCCCAGCCACATCCATTACACGCATTCCTCCGATCTGCTGACCATGCAGAAGATCTTCAATGTCGGCCCGTGTCTGCGGGCTGCTTGCAACGCCAGCGATCTGTCCGATCTGTTCGTGCCCGGTGCGATCCCGGATCAGATCACCAACAGCGTTCGGTAAACCCAGATGCGAGCGGGAAGCACATTATCCGTCCATATGACCGGGGAAATATCACCACTTTAACCCTTTGGCAGGCTGGCGCCCCGCGTCGGCTACCGAACGGACGCACTAGGTGTAACTGCTACGAAGGTTGTTCATCCGAGGGAACTCGGTCAGGCTGTGGGTTACCAGACTCACAGGCATGGCTGGGGAGGCCGCCTGGCTGAACGTCCACAAGTTGCGCGGCTGACGCCGCAAGGTCGACTCTTGTTAGTTGAACGCATCACGCAGCAGGGCTGGAAGGTGGCGCAGGCGGCGCAAGCTGGCGGACTGTCGACCAGCCGCGCGCACCATTGGCTAGCCCGCTGCCGCTGTGGTGGTGCGGCGGCACTGGCTGACCGCAGCTCGGCACCACAGCCCTGCAGGAACCGCATCTCTGCCGAGCGGATCGCCGAGATCGAGGGTCGGCGCTTGAGCGGCCCGACAATTGCCCGACAGCTCGGCGTACCGGTTTCGACGGTGGGCAAAGTTTTGCGTCGCCTCGGGCTCGGCAAGCTGTCGGCGCTCGAACCCAAAGCGCCAGTGGTGCGCTACCAACGCGAGCGGCCAGGCGAGCTGATCCACATCGATGTCAAGAAACTCGGCCGCATCGAGGCAGCCGGGCACCGTGGCCGGCGGCGGTGCGGATCATTGTGGCTGAGAGCGTCAAGCCGGGGCGCAGTCCTCATCCATGTTGATTGTCACAATGGGATTGCAGCCCGGTTTCCACTCAACCTGAATCAGGCCAGCTCCCTCTAAGGCTAGCAAAGCTGCTCGTTTGGCCCGCTCCTTCACACCGTACTCGGCTAAAGGGCCGTTCGGTAACGAAATGGTGATACTTTTCTTGAGAACGGCTTGGCGCCAGACAGCAAGAGCCACATGTAAGGCTTTGCCAGGGAGACAACCGGCTTTATTCGCCCAC
>Ga0306920_100003204_pt1 | contig 20738 bp, 17 predicted proteins | sample flu12Cox44000170_FD_204666 | JGI IMG/M metagenome (GOLD analysis project Ga0306920, IMG submission 204666) | Lab enrichment of tropical soil microbial communities from Luquillo Experimental Forest, Puerto Rico - flux4day.12C.oxic.44.000.170 (v2)... | ecosystem: Environmental > Terrestrial >... | reverse complement strand
GCACCGGCCGCTGGTGCAGCTCGACCACATTCTCGCCAGCCGCCGGGTCGCCGGGTGCGGCGGTGAGGTCCTCCCGCCCGCCGGCTCCGACCATCGCGCGGTCCGGGCCCGGCTGCGCCTCAGATAACCGGGGAGCGGGGCACCCGAGCGCTGGTGACGGTCAGCCGGTCGAGTCACGCCCGGGCCGCGGTATGAAACCGGCACACCGAGCGGGCCTCGCGGCGATCCCTAGCTGATGATCCCGTGCGCGCGGTTCCAGCGCTGCGCCGACTTTTGGGCGTCCACCAGGCCCCAGATCCAGGTGCCGATCGCGAGCGGTATCCCGATCAGGACGATGGCCAGCATCCAGCCGATGATATTGAGAATGAGAATGGCCACGCCGGTGCCCACATTGCCGTTCACCATCGATCCCAGCCCGGGAACGAAAACCGACAACAGCACGCTGACCGCCGGGTTCTTCGGCGCGACCGTCATCGGCTGCATTTCCTGGCCGTACAACGGCAGGGGCGCCCATTCCTGGGCCTGCTGTCCGGGTGCGTGCTGCTGCTCGTAGCGTGCCGGGCGCGGCCGGATCGCATAACGCTCCTGCCCCGGGGCACCCTGCCCGTACGGCCCTGGGGGCGGCGGCGGCCACGCGGCCTGCGGCCGCGGGGGTGGGGGCTGTGGCGGCCATGACGATGGTTGCGCCGGCCGCGGCGGCGCTTGTTGCGGCCGCGGCGGCGCTTGCTGCGGCCAGGGCGGTGGCTGCGGCGGCCAGGGCGGTGGCTGCGGCGGCCAGGCGGCCGGCTGCGCCGGTGCCTGCTGGGCCGGCCCGGTGGGCGGCTCAGGCCATGTCTGCGGCTCGGTGGGCGGCTCAGGCCATGACTGCGGCTGGGTGGGCGGCTCCGGCCAGGCCGGCCGCGGCGGGGCAGGATCCGGTGAGGGCTCCGGCTGGCCGGGTGGCTGCGGGCCGTCGCTCATCATGGCTCCCTCCCCGACGCAAGGGTGGTGATATGGGACGCTCCGGGCTGGCCCGGGTTGACCGCCACGGGCTGGCACGGGTGACCGCCAGCGGCGGCGGGCCCGCGCTACGTCCGCAGGTAGGAGGCTCCGTTGAGGTCGAGGATAGCGCCGCTGGCCCATTCCGCCTCCGGCGAGGCGAGGTAGGCCACCGCGGCCGCGATCTCGTCCGGCCGGGCCACCCGCCCGAACGGGCTCTGTGCCCGGATCGCGTCCCCGTCCGCGCCCGCCAGGTAACCGGCGGCCATGTCGGTCTCCACATACCCAGGGGCGACCGTGGCCACCGCGATGCCATGGCGGGCCAGGTCCCGGGCCAGGGACTGGCCGAAGGCGTTCAGGCCGGCCTTGCTCGCCCCGTAGGCGGGATGGCGCGGCTCGCCACGGAACGCACCGCGGGACGAGACGTTGATGATCCGCCCGCCGCCCCCGGCGATCATGTGCTGGACGGCACACCAGGTGGCGTTGGCCGCGCCGGTGAGGTTGACCCCGAGGATGTCCCGCCACGCCGCCTGCCACTGCTGATAGGACACCTCGGCGATCTGGTGCCTGACGTAGATCCCGGCGTTGTTGACCAGCACATCCAGGCCGCCGAGCGCGGCGGCCGCCTGGTCCACGGCCCGGCGCACCGCCTCGGGGTCGGCGAGATCCGCCTGCACCGCAGCGTGCCCGCGGCCGGGGAGCCCGGCGACGATCTCGGCGGCGCGGGCGGCCGAGTCACGGTGATGGACGGCGACCCGGTCGCCGAGGTCCGCGAACGCCCGGACGATCGCGAGCCCGATGCCTCGCGACCCCCCGGTTACCAGGACAGCGCGGTCGGTCACGAGACCCGACCCTACCGGGCGGGCCTGTCCCGGCAGCGGGTGAACAGTGCGTGAAGAACGGTCAGGCGGGTTGTCACGGTCGCGCGGGCGACATTGAATGGGATTGCGGCCATGGTGCGCATGTCGTCCGTAACCCTCAACGCTGCTCACGCGTATCTGGAGGGCCGCAATGGGCACCACCGCAATGGTCGCCAACACCACCATCCGGCTGTCCCCCGGCTGGAATGCCGTCTTCTACTGGGGCCTCTGGGCGGTCTGCATCATCTGCCTCGGCATCGTCCTGTGGGCCGCACTCAAGTCGCCCAAGTGGGCGCGGTGGACCACGCAGGACATACTCATCGTCGCGGCACTGGGCGTGCTGCTCGAGGTGTACGACAACATCATCGGCGATCAGCTGATCGGGCCGCTGATCAACCCGATCCCGGGCGCCGACTTCTCGCAAGTCCAGGACCTGCCGTACATGTTCCTGCTGATGGTCGGCGTGGCCCTGGTCCGAAAGCCCGGCTGCGTCACGGCCATGGTGTTCGTCAACTTCCTGCTCGCGCAGCTGCTGTTCGGCAGCGGGCACGGGGCGCTCGACTGGACCGACGGCCTCACCCAGGGCATCTTCTGTGACGTCTACATCGTGGCGCGGCGCGGCAGGGTGTACGCACCGGGCTCAAGAGTGTCGTCCATGGTGATGGACGGCTTCATGATCGGCCTGCTGCGCGGCGGGCCGAATGCGTTCCTCACCGACTGGACCTTCGACCCCTACCTGAACGCCACGTACTACACGTGGCTGCAGATGTGGAACGACACCTGGACAAACGGCCTGTTCAACGGCATTGAGGCGGCCGTGAGCGCCCCCCTCGCCTACCGCGTCGCGGTGTCCGTGGTGCCATCGCTTGGCGCCAGACGCGTCAGAACGGCGGCCGCCGACCCGTTCGCCGAACCCGCCGACAGCCAGGCGTCGGTCTCCGGCCGGCCGGGCGTGCCAGCGCACGACGGCGCGACCGCGGACTCTGCCGTGGGACCGGCCGGCGGGCAGGCGACCGCACTCCTCGATCCGGAGTCCCGTCCTGCCGAGGGGGGGCTGTCATGAGCGGCTTGAAACGGGCCGCGATCGCCTTCGGCGTCTTGACGCTGCTCCTGTTCGCGGACGGCATCTACCTGCTGGCGACCCATAAGAACCCCAACGGCGACACCGGCGTCCTGTTTGGCAATCCGGACAATTTCCTGTCTTCTGGGACGGTGGTGGTGATCTCCGCCTTGCTCCTGCTCGTGACCACCGCGATCATGTGGCTGGTGGCGGTCCGCCGCGAGGATAGGGAGCGGCGGGCGGCGAAACGTCCGCCCACGAGTGAGCAGGAGGGGCAGTCAGGCCGAACGGCATCCCGCGCGTGACCTCTGCGGCTCCTGCCGGTCAGCTGCACGCGGAGGACGTGTCGTTCGCCTATGTGGGCGCCGTCCGGGCGGCGTTGCGCCACGTGAATCTCGCGGTGGCGCCGGGTGAGGTGATACTGATCACCGGCGCCTCCGGCTGTGGCAAGTCCACCCTGGCCTTGGCGCTGTGCGGGCTGATCCCGTCCCGGGTGCACGGCGAGCTGCGCGGGCGGGTCATGTTCGGCTCCGCCCCGCTCAGCGGCATGAAGCCGCATGAGGCGTCACAGATTGTCGGCATGGTGTTCCAGAACCCGAACCTCCAGCTGATCAACCAGACGGTGCAGTCGGAGGTGGCGTTCGGTCCGGAGAACCTGGCGCTGCCCCAGCCGGAGATCGCGGCCCGGGTCGACTGGTGCCTGGACGTGACCGGCATGGCCGGGATGCGCACGGCCGCGGTGGTGACGCTGTCCGGCGGCCAGAAGCAGCGGACGGCGATCGCGGCGACGCTCGCCATGCGGCCCCGGGTCCTGGTGCTCGACGAGCCGCTGTCCGACCTTGACCCGGTCGGGGCGCAGGAGGTGCTCGCGACGCTGCAGCGGCTAGCCCGCGATGGCGGAACTAGCGTGATCATCATCGAGCACCGGGTCGACGAGGTGGCGCCGTGGGCGGACCGGGTGGTCCTGATGGACGACGGGCGGGTGGTCCTGGACCAGCCACCGCGCGCGGCCTGGGCGGAACCCGGTCCGTGGCGGGCCACCGGGGTTGGCATTCCCGACGTGGTCCAGCTGGCGCACGCGGTTCCCGAGGCGTTCGGATCCAGGCTCCCGCTGTCGCTGACGGAAGCGGCCGATGCCGTCAGAGACACCTGGTTCGAGGCGGCCCTGGCGGCCGCGGCCGCGGAACGCCGCACCGCCGCCGGGGATTCGGCGGGTCACCTCAACGGCACGCCGGTCGGCGCCGCCCCGGGGCCGGAGGCCGTGCCGCCGGTGCTGTCCTGGGACGGCGTCAGCGTGGAGTTCGACGGGAAGCGCGCGGTGGACGACGTCACCCTGGCCGTCCACGAGGGGGAGTGGGTGGCGCTGATCGGCGCGAACGGATCCGGCAAGTCGACGCTGACCGGCCTGACCGTCGGACTGGGCAAGCCGAGCGCCGGGGTGGTGCGCTTCCGCGGCCAGCCAGTTCGGCCCGGCAAGGTCTTCGACCATGCGGCGCAGGTAGCCCTGCTCCTGCAGGCGGCCGACGACATGCTGTTCGAGACCACGGTGCGCAAAGAGCTCGAGTTCGGGTTCCGGTTCCGCGCCCGGCCCGAGAACCCGGTGCTCGACGTGCCTGAGGCGGTCGAATTTTTCGGCTTCGCCGGGCGCGAGGAGGACAGCCCGTGGGAGCTGAGCCAGGGCGGCAGGCAGCGGCTGGCCCTTGCGGCTCTGCTGGTCGGCGCCCCCGGCGTGCTCGTCCTCGACGAGCCCACCACCGGGCAGGACGCTCAGCACATGCGGGCGTTCCTCCGGCTGCTTGACCGGGTCCGGGCCCGCATCGGGATCACCATCGTCACCGTGACCCACGACATCCGCGGCCTGGCCAGCCGCGCGGCCCGGGTCGTCCTGCTGGGCGAGGGCCAGGTCCGCGCGGACGGGCCAACCAGGCAGGTGTTCGCCAAGACCGGCGACCTCATCCGCTGGGGGGTGCTGGCGCCCCCGCTGGCCAGGCTCCAGTCGGAATTGCTCGGGCCGGCCGCGGGCGACGTGCTGCTCGAGGTGGACGAGCTGGCCAGCGCGGTGCTCGCCCACCGGCCCGACCCCGCGCGGGCCACCCCGCCGGGAGCGGGGGCGCTCCGGCCATGATGAACTCGCTGTTCGTCCAGACGATCATCGCCTACCTGCTGATCTTCGCCGTCCCGATGGTGCTGCCTTTTGTCTTCCTCAAGGTGGTCGGCCTGTCCGGGCTCCGGACGCTGGTCACCTACGAGGCCAAGGACACCCCGCTGCACAAGCTCGACCCCCGGCTGAAGGTGCTCTACCCGGTCGGGATGGGAGTCCTGAGCATCCTGTTCACCTGGAAGTTCATGCTGATCGTGTTCGGCCTGACCATCCTGCCCTGGCTCTGGCTGAAGCCATCCCGGGCGAAGATCAAGGTGCTGATGGTGATGATCATCGGCCCGGCGATCGCCGGGTTCTGGGGGCAGGGCCTGTACTATCTGCCGCCCCCGCCCATTCACTTCGTCTACAAGTTCCCGTGGACGATGGCCTGGCTCGGCTCGCCGGGGATCACCACCTACGGCATGATCTTCGGCCTCCAGCAGACCTCCCGGGTCCTGGTGACGGTCTCGACCTCGATGCTGATCCTGATCAGCACCGACGTCGGCGACTTCACCTGGGCCTTCGAGCGGTTCAAGGCCCCGCCGCACGTCGGGTTCGCGCTGACCGCGGCACTGCGGTTCCTGCCCGAGATGATCGCCCGCACCAACCTGGTGCTGCGCGCCGTCGAGCTGCGTGGCTACGACATGTCCCGGCCGCGCTGGCATCAGTTCGGCCAGTGGCCGGATTACGCCAGGCGGCTGTCGCGGTGCGTGGTCCTCGTCACGGTACCGCTGCTGATCGGCACCCTGCGCGGCACCGCGACGATGGCGATGGTCGCCGACGCGCGCGGGTTCGGCGCCAGCAAGAAGCGCGGCTCGCTGCACGTGCACAAGACCACCGCCGTGGACATCTGGGGCTACGCGATCCTGGGTGTCCTCGTCGTAGGCGCGCTCGTCCTCAACCACCTCGGCATTGGTGCCCGGTACTACGGATGAACGGCCAGGAGGCCCGATGCGCTTCGACGCGGTCCTGTTCGACAACGGCGGCACGCTGACCCACCGCAGCTCACCGGTGGCCATGGTCCGCGCGCTCGCCGCCCGGCTGGGCGTGGACATCTCCGAGGAGGAGGCAGCCAGGTACTGGCGCCGGTCCCGGGAGCACAGCCGCTCGCTGATGGCCGAGAAGCGGCTCCGCCGTAACCTGTCCCGCGCCGACCACCGCGAGGCCTACGTGGCCGGCTACGCGCCGTTCGAGCAGATCGCCCCGGGCCTGGCCGAGCTGATGTACGACGAGTGGAAGGCCAGCCCGCTGACCATGGTCCCCTACCCGGACACCCCGGCCGTGCTGAAGGCGTTCAACAGCGCGGGGCTGCCCATCGGGATCGTCAGTAACACCGGCTGGAGCATCGACCGCGGCTACGCGGCGACCGGCCTTGACGCCTTCATCGGCACGTTCGTGCTGTCCTGCGATCTGGGCATCGCCAAGCCGGCGCCGGAGCCCTTCCTGACCGCCTGCGAACGGCTCGGCGTGTCCCCGGAGCGCACGCTCATGGTCGGCAACAACCGGGTCGCCGACTCCGGCTCCATCTGCGTCGGCTGTCACTGCCTGATCCTGCCCCCGGTGCCACCGGGCGCCACGAGGGGCCTGCGCGCCGCCGCCGACATGGCCGGCCTCCCCTGGCCCGAGTAGCGGCGCCCGGCCGCATCACCGTTCTCCGCGCGCCCGCTGGCGCGCGGCAAGCAGGGCGGCCGGGGTCACCCCGGCCAGCCGGGCGCACTCCCGGGTGAGGTGCGCCTGGTCGGCGTAGCCCAGCCCGGCCGCGGCCGACGCCAGGTCGCCGCCGGGCGCCCCGGCGTCGGCCCAGGACACGAACCGGCGGAACCGCAGCACCCGGCGCAGCGTGGCGGGCCCGTAGCCAACGGCGGCCTGGCAGCGCCGCCGCAGCTGGCGCTCGCTGACGTCCAGCCGGTCCGCGATGCCGTCGGCCCGGGCACCCGGGCGCCGCAGCAGCCGGGCCGCGCGCGCGGCCAGCGGGTCGGCGGGCCTCTCGGCCGTCATCGCCGTGGCCACCCGGGTCAGCACCCGCAGCGCCTGCTCGGGGGGCAGCGTGCCCGGCAGCACGCGGGCCAGTTCCGCGGCCGGGCCTGTGCCCAGGTCCGCGGCGTCCACCCGCTGGTTCAGCAGTTCCGACATGGGCAGGCCCAGCGCGGGCCCGCCCGCCCCCGGGGCGAACCGCAGCGCGGCGAACACCGTGCCCGGCGGTGTCACCGAGGGGGCCGGCCCGGTGTCCGGGCCGGCCACGAAAACTCCCCGGCCTTGTTCCCAGATGAGGTCCACGCAGGCATCCGGCAGCACCTCGGCGACCGCGGCGGCGCCGGGCCCGACGACCCGCGCCCACACGCAGGTCACCGACGGGAGCAGGCTCGCGGGGGGCTGCTGCTCCCGGTAGCCCGGGCTCCAGTCCATGGCACCAGTCTGGCACCGGACTGTCCGTTTGGTTCAATACGGCCGGACCGGCGCCATGGTCAGCTAGGGCACATGACCTCACCTGACATCGAAGCGGCGGAGCAATTCCTGGCCACGAACGCTCGCGTGCTCGAGCGGCGGAGATTCGAGCGCCTGTTCCGCGGCGGCGGCGCGGGCCCCGTCCGCGACGCCGTGGCCGCCTACCGCAACCCCGACGGCGGGTTCGGCCACGCGCTGGAACCCGACGGCCGCTGCCCCGGCAGTCAGCCGCTGGCCATCGACTTCGCCCTGCGGGTGTTGCTGGAGGCCGGTGCGTGGGACACCGCCCTGGCCGACGGCGCCTGCCGCTGGCTCGCCGCGCATGCCCCCGCCGGGGGCGGCGCCGTGTTCGTGGACCGGTCGATTGATGGCTGGCCGCACGCGCCGTGGTGGGTGCCCGAGGACGGCGGCCCGGCCTCGCTGATCTGTACCGGGCTGCTGGCCGGCACGCTGTATGCGGCGGCGGCGCAGGCCGGCGGCCCGGCGCACCCGTGGCTGAACCAGGCCACCGAGCTGCTCTGGGCCCGGATCGACACGCTGGCCGACGCGGGCCCCTATGACATGCGCGCGCTGTTCTGGTTCCTCGACTACGTCCCGGACCGGGACCGGGCCCGTGCGGCCGTGGAAAAGATCGGGCCGATGATCTTCGACGGGAACATGGTGGCGCTGGACCCGGCGGCCGCCGGCGAAGTGCACTTCCCGCTGGACTTCGCGCCGCAGCCCGGCTCGCTGGCCCGCGGCCTGTTTGACCAGCAGGTGATCGACGCCGGGCTGGACCACCTGGCCAGGGCGCAGCAGCCCGACGGCGGCTGGACCGTCAACTGGATGGCCTGGTCACCGGCTGCGGAGCGGGAGTGGCGCGGGCACGCCACCGTCGAGGCGCTGCGCGTGCTCCGAGCGCACGGCCGCTGCTGACCCCCAACCACCCCCGTGGCACCTCTGGCGTAAGCCACCAGGGCCAAAGGCCGCGCGACGAAGTCGCGAGGCCTTCAGGCCATCGGGGGGTTCCGGAAGTTCGTTCCCCCGGGCCAGCACATGCTTCATCATGGGTGCCATGCCCTGGCAGGAACTGGCCGACCTCCCGTTCGCCGCGGCGCTGCAGGCGCACCGGGGCGGGCTCAGGCCGCGCGGCGACTACGACTGCGAGCACTTCGACAAGGCCACCTTCGACGGGGCCAGCGCCCCGGCCAGCCGGTTCCTGGAGTGCGCCTTCACGGGCGTCTGCTTCACCGGCGGCGACCTGCGGCAGGCCCGGTTCGCCTCGGCGTGGCTGCGTGACGTCCGGTTCACCGGGACCGGCCTGGCCGAGACAGAATGGACCGACGTGGCCCTCCTCGCCAGCGCGGCGGCCGGCGTCGAGGCGTTCGGCGCGCGGCTGCACCGGGTGACCTTGCACGGGTGCAAGCTCGACTCGGTGAACTTCCGGGACGCCGAGCTGACCGGGGTGGTCTTCGACGACTGCCTGCTGCGCGACGTGGACTTCACCGGGGCCACGCTGACCCGCACCGCGTTCGGTGGCTCCCGGCTGGCCGCGACCACGCTGTCGCGGACCACGCTGGACCAGGCGGACCTGCGCGGGGCGGAGCTGGGGATCATCACGGACGCGGCCTCGCTGCGCGGGGCCATCGTGACGGCGGCACAGCTCACCCAGATGGCGCCGGTGCTGGCCGAGACCCTCGGCATCGTCGTGGCCGAGGACTAGCTAGCCGGGCGGCCGCTTCGCTGGGCGGCACGACCACAGACAAAACTCCGGCCGCCGTTGGCGCGACGGCGGCCGGAGTTGTCTAGGGGTGTGCTTACTGGGCTGGGCCGTTGGCCAGGACCAGCGTCGCCGAATGCGTCTGGCCGACCTGGTCCGACCAGGTGATGCTGACGCTGTTTCCCGGGTGGAAGCGCTCCAGCGCTGCCTGGAGCCCGGACGGGGACGTGATCCGGTGACCGCCGGCCGCGACGATCACGTCACCGCCGGTGATCCCGGCGCGGGCGGCGGGCGTCCCGGGCAGGGCCTGCTCGACCACTGCACCGGAGCCGGCCGAGACACCGCTGGACGCTGCCTGGCTCGCGGACATGACGCCCACGCCAAGCAGCCCGGTGGGGCCGATGTGGATGGTATCCGACGCCTGGCCCGCCTCGATCTGCCGGGCGAGGGCAACCGCCCCGTTGATCGGGATCGCGAAGGCCTGGGTGCGCGAGTTGGTCTGGAGCTGGAACCCGGTGGCGGCGGAGGCGGCCGTGTCGATGCCGATCACCTTGCCGGTGTTGCTGACCAGCGGGCCGCCCGAGTCACCCGGCTGGATGGGGGCGTTGTGGTGGATGAGCCCGCTCAGCCGCTCGGCGGTGCCGGCGCCCTCGTCCGAGGCCACAATCGACGCGTTCAGGCTGGCGATGTGGCCGACGGCGACGGCCGGGGTGCCGCCCTTGCCGAGCGCGTTGCCGAGCGCGACGACCTTGTCGCCGACCTTCGCCGTGGACGAGTCGCCCAGGGCCGCGGTCTGCAGCCCGGAGGCGCCCTGCAGCTGGATGACCGCGATATCGCGGCTCTGGTCGTAGCCGACGACCTTCGCCGGGTAGGTGCGGCCGTTGCCGATGTCACGGACCTTGATGGAGGTCGCGCCCTTGATGACGTGGTTGTTGGTGAGGACCTCGCCCGACGGCGTGAGCACCAGCCCGGTGCCGGCCGACTCGGCCTGCTGCAGGCCGAGCGTGGAGACCACGTCGACGAGCCCGGGATCGGTCTGGGCGGCGATCTGGGCGGTGGTCAGCACCGCGGGGCGGGACGAGGCCGTCGCGACCAGCAGGCCGAAAAAGGTGCCAAGGCCCGCCACGACCGCCACGCTGGCCAGGCCGAAGCGGTGGCGCCAGCGCCGGGTTGGCTGGCCGGGGCCCTCGCCTCCCCCGCCGTAGCCATAGGTGCCGCCGGGGCCACCCGGGCCCGCGGGACCGTGCCACGGCGCGCCGGGGGGTGTCTGCCCGGGGTCCGCGTAGGTCGGCGGATCGTAAATCATGGTCATGGGAAATCGGCTCCCTCGTACGGACGGTTCATCGTGCCCTACTCAGATAGTCGGGCCTGTACCTGCGAGAAAGCTGAACGGCCGCTGACAAGCGGCTCGGCCTTTGCTGGTTACCTCAGGGCTGGCTGACCGGCCGCCGGTCCGCAGGCCTGGAGCCCGGTTGCGCCGACACGCCGCCCAGGACACGCTTCGCGGCGGCCCTGATGAGCACGGCCGCCCAGGTCCGGAAGGGTTTCCAGGCCTCGGCCAGGCCGCTGAGCGTACCGTCGGAAACCGGTACGGGAAGGTTGTACAGCTGCGCCACCAGGGCGCGGAGCTTCTGCTCGCCGAGCGGCAGCACGTCGGTGAACCCGGTGCCCCGGATCACAATGAGCGCGCTGTAGAACGGCCCGATGCCGGGGATCTCCCGCAGCCCCGCCATGGCCTCCTCGGGATGCAGCCGCAGCAGCCGGGCGGCATCGAGCCGGCCCTCCTGCGCCGCCCGCGCGACGCCCTGCAGCCGCTCGATCCGGTCCGCCGGGATCCCGGGGAACGCCTCGATGCGCAGCAGCTGGGCCGGAGAGGGCAGCGCCGCGAGCTGCTGGCCGGCCAGGTCGAAGACCGCCCCGTGGGCGCGGCTGAGCCGGTCCCGCACGGCCATCATCTGCCTCGGCGGCCGCCGCATGCTCAGCACCGCCTACGCGGCCGCCTCGTACGGGGAGTAAAACAGCGGCGGCCGCAGCCCCGGCGCCGCCTCCTGGAGCGCGCCGAGGACCGGGTCGCGCTCCCCAGCGCGCAGGAAGCCGGCCGCGTCGTGGTCCAGCGACAGGACCCGCGCGACCTGCTGCCGCACCATGTCCGGGTCGGTGCCGCCAGGCCCGTGGACCGTGCCGTGCACGCCGGCCTCGTCCTGCCGCAGCACCACGCCGGCCTGCTGCCGGTAGCCGTCCAGGCAGAACGCCAGGCGCATGACGTCATCCCCGGCGGCGGCGTCGCGCTGCCCGAACCCGAACGCGATGGCCTCCGCCAGCGAGAACGGGCCGCGCGGAACGATGGTGAACGTCTCGGGCACGGTGCCTCCCCCGGGGCGGCCTGGCCGGCGTTGGGTGGCCGGTGCCTGGCCGCCGGTCCTGCCTGCAGTTTCCCACCTGGGTCGGACGTTTCCGCCCGGGCCCGGCGGCGGGCGGGCCGCGGTGGCTAGCGGCGGAGGCTGGCCCGCAGCGCGAGCACCCGCCGCACCGAGGCCCGGAACTCGGCCTGGTCCAGGGCCGTGTGCTGGTAACCACGGGACAGCGCGGTCCTCGCCTGGCCGCCCTCGCCGGGCTGCTGCGCCGAGCACAGGATCAGGTCCATCCCGGCCCTGGCCGCGAGGGTGGCCCGGTGCCGGATGCTGCCGTACGCCTGCAGCGCGCCTGCCTCCAGCCCATCGGTGATCGTGACGCCGGTGAAGCCGAGCCGCTGGCGCAGCTCGCCCCCGACGACCGCCGGGGAGAGGCCGGCGGGCACCCCCCGGTCCAGCGCCGGGTACACCGCCCACGACACCATGACCAGCTTGACCCCGGCCCGGATGGCCGCCTCGTACGGGTACTCATCGGTGCCGCGCAGCGTGCCCAGCGGCACGTCGAGCGTCACCGGCTGCATGTCGGTGTTCTGCGCGGCGGCGGCCGCGCCCAGGCCGGGGAAGTGCTTCGCCGTGGCCGCGACCCCAGTGGCCTGCTGCGCCTTGATGAAGTCGGCGCCCAGGCGGGCGACCTGGTTGGGGTCCGTGCTGTAGGAGCGCCCGTACTGGTCGTCGAAGCCGCCCGGCACCCGGTACACGTCGAGCACCGGCGCCAGGTTCACGTTCAGGCCGGCCCCCGCCAGGTTCCGGCCCGCGCCCCGGCCCGCGTCCCTCGCCGCCACGGCGGGAAGGGCCGCCTCACCGATCTGCTTCTCCGAGGGCGCGGGCGCGCCCGGCAGGCGGTGGACCAGGCCGCCCTCCTGGTCGGTCATCAGCAGCAGCGGGTAGTGCCGCAGCGGGTTGCGCGGGCTGGCGTTGGCCCCGTTGAGTTCCGCGGCGACCCCGGCGAGCTGGGACTGGCTGGCGATGTTGCCGCTGAAGAAGATGACCCCGCCGACCTTGCCGGCCCGGATCCAGCGGAGCAGGCTGGCCGGCGGGGTCAGCCCGGTGTAGCTGTAGATCACCCGCTGGCCGGCCAGTTGGGCGGCCGACAGCGGCGGCAGGGCGGCCGCATTGGGGCGGGTCTTGGCCGAGCCCTCCGACGCCGAATTCGCCGCGGCCGAGCCGGCCGCGCCGGTGTGCCTCGCCAGCTGGCCGGGCGCGGCGGACCGTACCAGCTGGACCCCGGCCACCACGGCCACGGCGGCCGCGCACACCGCGACGGTGACCGTGAGCACGGTCCGCCATCGCGGGCGCCGGCCCGCCGGGGGCGGTGCCTGGTCCTTGGCCGACGGTGCTCCGCGCGGCCTCGCCGGGATGGTCATATGCCTCTCAACGTCGTAAGCCACGTCCGCAGTCCCGCCCGAGTGGCCCGCGACCCCGTCCTGCAATCTCACGCTAGACCGTATCAACCAGGCCCGCGGCGCACCCGCCCAACCGTGCATGAGCTGCGATAACACCCGGTGTCACCGGCAGCGGCGGCTACCGGCCGCGGCGCGGGCCCGCGGAGCCGTAGAACAGGGCCTCCATCACGCCGCGGGCCCGGCGCGCCGCCTGGCGGTAGTCCTGCACCAGGTCCTGCGCGCTCCCGGGCGGGTAGCCGAGCACCGACGCCACCCCGGCCAGGTCGGCGGCCCCAGCCGGCAGCACGTCGGCGGGCCGGCCGCGGACCAGCACCACGGCGTCCCGGATCCGCGACGCCAGCCGCCACGCCCGCGACAGCACGGCGGCGTCCCCCGGTGCCACCAGCCCGGCCCGCTCCGCCGCCGCCAGCCCGGCCAGGGTGCGGGTGGTCTGCAGCTCCGGCACCGCATGAGCGTGCCTGAGCTGCAGCAGCTGCACTACCCATTCGACGTCGGACAGCCCGCCCGGCCCCAGCTTCAGGTGCAGCGCGGGGTCTACGCCGCGTGGCATCCGCTCGGCTTCCATCCGCGCCTTGACACGGCGGATTTCCAGAACGAAAGGCTCGGGGATGCCGCCTTCCGGATAGCGGAACTCGTCCGCCAAGGCCATAAAGCGGTCCCCCAGCTCCGTGTCGCCCGCCGCCGGCTCGGCACGCAGCAGCGCCTGGCCCTCCCAGGGATCCGACCTGTGCTGGTAGTAAGCCCGGTAGGCGGCCAGGGTCCGGACCAGCGGCCCCTGGCGTCCGTCCGGGCGCAGGCCCGGGTCGATGGCCAGGGGCGGTTCCCGGCCGGGCCGGGCCAGCAGGGCACGGAGCTTCTCGGCGGCGGCGTGCGCCGCGGCGGTGGCCTCCTGCTCGTCCGCACCGGGCAGCGGGTCGTGCACGAACATCACGTCCGCGTCGCTGCCGTATCCGGTTTCGTGGCCGCCGAGCCTGCCCATCGCCACCACGCACAGCCGGGTGGGGAGGGCCCCCCGGCGGCCGGCCACGGACCGCAGCGCTACCTGAAGGGCGGCCTCGATCGTGACCGCGGTCACGACGGTGAGCGCTTCCCTGGTCTGCTCGGGACCGGACCGGCCGAGCAGGTCGGCCATGGCGGTCCGGAGCAGCTCACGGGAGCGTAGCGCGCGCAGTGCCGCCATTGCGTTGTCGGCGCGGGCATGGCGGCCGACCAGCGCCGCCGCCTCGGCGTGCAGCGCCGCGCGGTCACGCGGGACGAGCTGGTCGTCGTTTCCGAGCCAGGCGACGGTTTCCGGCTGGCGCCGCAGCAGGTCCGCCGCATAGCGGCCGGAGGCGAGCACCCGCGCCATCCGCTCCGCGACGGTCATGTCGTCGCGGAGCAGCCGCAGGTACCACGGCGTATTGCCGAGCGCGTCGCTCACCTGGTGGAACGCCAGCAGCCCGGCGTCAGGGTCGGCGGCGTCGGCGAACCAGCCGAGCAGCAGCGGCAGCAGCGTGCGCTGGATGACCGCCCGCCGCGACACCCCGGCGGTCAGCGTCCAAATGTGGCGTCGCGCGCCGACCGGGTCGGCGTAACCCAGGGCCCTGAGCCTGGCCTCGGCCGCCTGCGGGGTGAGCCCGGCTGCCCCGGCGGGCCGGCTGGCGGCCACATCGAGCAGCGGCCGGTAGAAGAGCTTCTCATGCAGCCGCTGGACCAGGCTGGCCTGCTCGCGCCACCGGGCCAGCAGCTCCTCCGCCGGATCCGGCCGCACGGCGGCAGCTGCCCCCTCGGGGCGGGCGTCGCCGGCCTGGGCGTCCGCCGGCTGACCCTCGGGCTGGGCGTGTCCGGCCGGCACCGCGGCCCGTGCCTCCCCGGCGCGCGCCGCCCTGGCCTGCCCGCCGCGCGCCGCCACGGCCTGCCCGGCGTCGGCCAGCCGCAGCGCCCGGCCGATCGTCCGCAGGACCTTGGGATCGTCGGGCATGGTGTGGGTCCGCCGCAAGTTCCTGAGCTGGAGCAAGTGCTCGACCTGGCGAAGGAAACGGTATGCCCCGGCCAGCTCGGCCGCGTCCTGGTGGCCGACGTAGTTGCCCGCGGCGAGCATGGCCAGGGCCGGCAGGGTGGCCGGCTCCCGCAGCGACTCATCCAGCCTGCCGTGCACGAGCTGCAGCAGCTGCACGGCGAACTCGATATCCCGCAGCCCGCCGGGGCCCAGCTTCAGCTGCCTGCCCGCCACGGCCGCCGGCAGCGTGCCGATCACCCGGCGCCGCATCGCCTGCACGTCGGCGACGAAGTTCTCCCGCTGGGCCGCCTGCCAGACCAGCGGGCCCATGGCCGCGGCGTACGCCTCGCCGAGTCCGGCGTCGCCCGCGACCGGCCTGGCCTTCAACAGCGCCTGGAACTCCCAGGTCTGCGCCCAGCGGCGGTAGTACGCGCGGTGGCTGGCCAGGGTGCGCACCAGCGGGCCGCTGCGCCCCTCGGGCCGCAGGTTGGGGTCCACCGGGAACAGCGCGCCCTCCGGGGTACTCTGCGAGCAGACCTGAATCAGCCCCGCCGCGAGTTGGGTCGCGGTGTGCAGCGCGGCGGCCTCTCCCCCGTTCTCCCCCGTCCCGTCCCGGCCCGGCCCGGCCGGCTCCGCGACGAAGATCACGTCCACGTCGCTGGCGTAGTTCAGCTCCCTCGCGCCGCATTTGCCCATGGCGATCACCGCCAGCCGGCATGGTGCGGATCCGGGCGGGAGGTTTGCCCGGGCGACCGCCAGGGCCGCTTCGAGCGCGGCCGCCGCCAGCTCGGCAAGCTCGGCGGCCACCTGGTCGAGGGGCGCCTCCCCGGTGAGGTCTCGAGCTGCCAGCGCCAGCAGCCGCCGCCGGTACGCCACCCGCAGCGCCGCCACCGGATCGGTCCCGGCCGCGCTGGTTCCGGCGGTCCCCGCCACCGGCTCGGGGTCCGCGGGCCGGGCACCGACCGCGGTGAGCAGTTCGGTCCGCACCTGATCTGGCTCCGGCCCGGGGAGTGGCTCGTCGCCGGCCAGGACCCGCCAGTGATCCGGGTGCCGGGCCAGGTGATCCCCGAGCGCCGCGCTGATCCCGAGCACCGCCGCCAGCCGGGCCCGCAGCTGAGGATCGTCGTCTAGTGCCTTCGCCCGCTCGGCGTCGCCAGGCATCCTTGCCAGCGCGGCCAGCGCCAGGTCGGGATCCGCGGCAGCGGCCAGCGCCTTGACCAGGTCGTCCTCCGACCGGCCGGGGCCCATGGCGAGATCCTCGGTGAGCAGCAGTTCGGCCCGTGCCGGGTCGGCGAAGCCCAGCCGGGCCAGCCGTGCGGTAGCGGTGGTCCTGCGCGGCACGCTCACCCAGCACCGGCTAGGGCTGGGCGGCCCGGACGCCGCCGGCGATGGCCCGGGCGACGACCTGCGCCGCGACCGCTTCCACCGCGTCCACGGGCGCCTTGACCGTGCCCGTGGCCAGGCAGAACATGGTGTCGCCGTCGTACAGCGTGTGCGCCGGGCGGACCGCGCGGGCGATGCCGTCGTGCGCCACGGCGGCGACGCGGATGGCCTGCTCCTTGGTAAGCAAGGCGTCGGTCACCACGGACCCGATGGTGGTGTTGCCGCCGGGGCTCATCGGCGACGAGTAATCCCAGGCGGTCAGCGGCGCGACCCACTCGTGCCGGTCGTCGTCCCATATCCCACCGACGCTGTTGGCCACCATCACCGCGGCCACCACCGCACCACCGGCCTCGGCGCTGGCGAGCCCCACGCCGCCGGGGCGTGGCTCGTTGCCGCCCGCCTTCGCGACGCTGGCCCCGGTGCCCGCCCCGACCGCGCCCAGCGCGGGGCTGGTGGTCGCCGCCGCGCAGGCCGCGTAGCCGGCCTCGGGACCGGGCCGTGCCATCGGATCACCGACCATCAGGTCGAAGATCACCGCGCCGGCCACGATCGGCACCGCGACCGAGCCGAACATCAGCCCGATGCCCCGTTCCTCGAAATACCGCAGCACCCCGGAGGCGGCGGCATGGCCGAATGCGCTGCCGCCGGTGAGCAGGATGGCGTGTGCCCGCTGGTTGACGGTGCCCGGGCGCAGCCCATCGGTGCTGATCGTGTCCGCTGCCCCGCCCCGGACGTCTACGCCGGCCGCGGCGCCGTCGGGGACCAGCACCACGGTGGATCCGGTCCGGCCTTGCGCGTCGGTCCAGTGCCCGACGGACACCCCAGCGGGCAGCCGGGCTTCCGGGCCGGCACGCGGTGCGCTCACGTTGGCTCTCCAGGCTGGCGCCCGTGGCTCATAGCACGGGCAGGTAGCGGTCCAGTTCGAACGCGGTGACCTGATGACGGTAATCCCGCCATTCTTCCCGTTTGTTGCGCAGGAAGAAGTCGAACACGTGCTCGCCGAGCGTCTCGGCCATCAGCTCGCTGTCCTGCATGACGTTCAGCGCCTCGTCCAGGCTCTGCGGCAGCGGCTCGATGCCGAGCTCGCGGCGCTCCCGGTCGGTGAGTGCCCACACGTCATCCTCGGCCTCGGGCGGCAGTTCGTACCCGTCCTCGATTCCCTTCAGGCCGGCCGCCAGGATGGCGGCGAACGCGAGGTAGGGATTGCAGGCCGAGTCCAGCGACCGGAACTCGATCCGGGTGGCGTTGCTCTTGTGCGGCTTGTACATGGGCACCCGGACCAGGGCGGACCGGTTGTTGTGCCCCCAGCAAACGTAGGCCGGCGCTTCCCCGCCGGCCCCGGCGGTGCGCTCGGCCGCGCCCCACAGCCGCTTGTAGGAGTTCACCCACTGGTTGCACACGGCGGTGATTTCGGCGGCGTGCTGCAGTAGGCCGGCCATGAACGCCCGGGCCACCTTGGAGAGCTGGAACTCCGCGCCCGGCTCGTAGAACGCGTTGCGGTCGCCCTCAAACAACGACATGTGCGTGTGCATGCCCGAGCCCGGGTGGTCGGTGAACGGCTTGGGCATGAACGAGGCGTACACCTGCTGCTGGAGCGCCACTTCCTTCATCACCAGCCGGAACGACATGACGTTGTCGGCGGTGCTGAGCGCGTCCGCGTAGCGCAGGTCGATCTCCTGCTGGCCCGGCGCCCCCTCGTGATGGCTGAACTCCACCGAGATGCCCATCTGCTCCAGCATCTGGATGGACACGTGCCGGAAGTCGTGGGCGATGCTGTGCGGCGTGTGGTCGAAGTAGCCGCCCGAGTCGATGGGCACCGGCCGCGCCCCCGGCTCCGGCTTCTCGGTGAGCAGGAAGAACTCGATCTCGGGGTGGGTGTAGAAGGTGAAACCGAGATCCGCGGCCCGGCCGAGCGCGCGCTTGAGCACGCGCCTGGGATCGGCGGGCGACGGCGACCCGTCCGGCATCATGATGTCGCAGAACATCCGGCCCACGCCAGACTCGCCGCGCCACGGCAGAAGCTGGAACGTGGACGGATCCGGCTTGACGATCATGTCCGCCTCGAAGACCCGGGCGAACCCCTCGACGGCGGAACCGTCGAAGCCGATTCCCTCGGCGAACGCGCCATCCAGTTCGGCGGGCGCCACCGCGACCGACTTCAAGAAGCCGAGCACGTCGGTGAACCACAACCGGACAAACCGGATGTTGCGCTCCTCAAGCGACCGGATCACGAAGTCTTCTTGCCTGTCCATGTTCGTTCCTGCCTCGCTGGTCAGCAGCCCTGCCGAGCGCTTGCGGATCATGGCAGCCCCTGGTCCCGGCGGACCGGGTCCTCCGCATAGTCTGCCGCCCGCCTGTTTCCGGCAGGTTACGCGCCCCGGCGCCCGCAACCACGCGGCGGCAAACACCGTCCCAAAGGGTGTCGGGTCGCCATCAGGCAGACCTGGGGACTGGTGGCGCACTCAGCCACCTTGTATACGGAGGCCCCCAATGTACGCCGTTTCACGCACGATGATCACGTTCAGGAGCGCCGCGGCGGTTGCCGCCGGCGGTGCGCTGCTCGCCGCGCTAGCCGCCGGGGCGCCCGCCGCGGCCGCGGCGGCACGCACGGCGGCGCGCCCCGTCATAGGCACCACCAGCCAGGGCGGGTACGTGGCCGGCGGCCGCTGGTTCCGGTTCGTCGCCACCACCTTCACCCTGCCGGCGCCGGGGCTCTACCCGCGCTACGCCGAGGTGGTGCTCGGCGGCACCACCGTCAGCCCGGTGACGCTGGCGGTGCGGGCCGGCGGAGGCCCGCTCTCGGTGGGCTGGAGCGTCGGCGTGCCGCCCTTCGGCACGGGCGGCGCCCCGCTCCGCAAGGTCGACCCCAGCGTCGGCGACAGGCTGCTCATCGACCTGTACTACAACCGGTCCGCGGGTGGCGTGGTCGCCACCGCCGACGACCTCACCTCCGGCCGCACGCAGGCCATCAGCATCGGCGCGGGCACGCATGCCGTGTTCACGGCGGCCGAGGTGGCTGGCGTGCTGCCGAAGGCCCCGGGGGCACCGTCGGGCGGCATCCGGCTGTGGCAGTTCACCGGCAGCGCCGCGACAACCTACTCGGGCGTGCACGGCACGATGACCGGCCCCTGGACCACCAGCACGATCGTCGACACTACCAACGGACGCGCGTCCGGCCGGGTGGTGATGAGCCCGTCCGTCCTGTTCAGCCGGGGCGCGGACTTCGGCGTCTGGGTCCGCACGTTCCTCGCCTGACGGGGCACGCGTGCGGGCGTGGCCGGCCCGCCGGTCACGCCCGCACGCGACCTAGGCTGGATCCGTGCCGAAGTTCAGGATCGCGCTTGCCCAGGTCGACTCCACCGTGGGTGACCTGGCGGGCAACGCGCAAACGATCATCGAGTGGGCCCGCCGGGCCGCAGGCCGCGGCGCGGACCTGGTGCTGTTCCCGGAGATGATGCTCACGGGGTACCCGGTCGAGGATCTCGCGCTGCGCGACTCCTTCGTCGAGGCGTCCGTCGCGGCCCTAAACGGCACCGCGGCCCGGCTGGCCAGCGAGGGACTTGGCGGCATCGCGGTGGTCGCCGGCTACCTGGACCGCGATACCACCCTGGTGCCCCGCGTCGGGCAGCCTGCGAGCGCGGCCATGGACGCGGCGGCGCTGCTGTATGGCGGCGAGGTAGTGGTCACCACCGCCAAGCATCACCTGCCCAACTACGGGGTGTTCGACGAGTACCGGTACTTCGTGCCGGGCAACACGCTGCCGGTGATCCGGGTGCCGTGCGCGGACTCCGGGGCCGCGGTGGACGTGGCGATCGCGGTCTGCGAGGACCTGTGGCAGGACGGCGGCCCGGTGACGGTGACCAGGCAGGCCGGGGCCGGGCTGCTCGTGGTGCCCAACGCCTCCCCCTACGAGCGGGGCAAGGACGCCGAGCGGCTGCAGTTGTGCGTGAGCCGGGCGGCCGAGGCGGGCGCGACACTCGCCTACGTGAACATGGTCGGCGGCCAAGACGAGCTCGTCTTCGACGGCGACTCGATCATCGTGGACCCGGCCGGCACGCTGCTCGCCCGGGGACCGCAGTTTGCCGAGGCGCTGGTCGTGGCGGACCTGGAGGTGCCCGCCGCCGACCCCGGTGCCGGGCCCGGCGACGCCCCCGCCGACCCGCAGGACGGCACGACCATGACGATCCACCGGGTGGAGCTGCCGTCGCCGCCCGTCACCGCTGTCGCCGGCCGGGGCCAGCACGGCCCCGGCCCGGTGACGGAGGAACCGGGCCGCCGGCCAGCGGGGGGTTCCAGGGGGGTCGCCCCCCCAGGCCAGCACGGCCCCGGCCCGGTGACGGAAGAACCGGGCCGCCGGCCAGCGGGGGGTTCCAGGGGGGTC
>Ga0306920_100003202_pt1 | contig 20752 bp, 20 predicted proteins | sample flu12Cox44000170_FD_204666 | JGI IMG/M metagenome (GOLD analysis project Ga0306920, IMG submission 204666) | Lab enrichment of tropical soil microbial communities from Luquillo Experimental Forest, Puerto Rico - flux4day.12C.oxic.44.000.170 (v2)... | ecosystem: Environmental > Terrestrial >... | reverse complement strand
GGCGTACGGGAACACGCCCGGCGCGAAGCGCTCGAACGAGAAGCTGAAGCGGTCGTCCGGCGACCAGATGAACGACACACCCGGCTTCACGCGGCTGAAGCTGGCCGTCTCTTCCTCGAGGCCGAGGCGCTGCAGGATCGGAATGACGGCGGGCACGAGCGATTCGCCCACGAGCAGCTCGGGACGACGGCCGTCGTCGAACAGCGTGACCTTCGCCCCCTGCCGCGTCAGCAGGATGGCCAGGGCGGCGCCCGAGGGCCCGGCCCCGATGATCGCGACTCTCATCGCCGGATCTTGCCGCTTGGCGTCCTGGGAACGGCGTCCACGACCGTGAACTCGAACGGGACCTTATACGAAGAAAGCGCATCGACGCAATGCGACCTTAGGGCATCGAGGTCGCAGCCGGCGGGGTCCACGACGACCTCGGCGCACGGGACTTCGCCCATGCGGGCGTGCGGCCGCCCGAAGACGCGAGACTCCTTGATCCCCGGAAACTGGTTGATGCAGTCCTCGACTTCCTCGGGAAAGAATTTCAGCCCGGCGACCAGGATGAGCGCTTTCTTTCGGCCCTTCAGGTGGAGAGCGCCCGACCGGTCGAGGAAGCCGAGGTCGCCGGTGAGGAACCAGCCGTCGCGCTCGACATCTCCGCGAAGTCGCCACGGCGAGTAGTAGGCCGAGAAGAGCCCGTCGCCGCGCACTCCGATCTCGCCCAGGGTGTCCACGGGCAGGGGAGCGCCGTCGTCCGAGAAGATCGAGACGCCGTAGCCGGGCACCGGGCGGCCCACCGATGTCTGGGGCAGCCCCTCGGTGCCGAGGTTGATGCACGGCAGACCGGCCTCGATGATGCCGTAGGCCTGCCCCACCGGAACGCCGAAGACGGACTCGAAGCGCTCCATCACCGCCGGCGAGATCGGCGCCGCGGTCGAGAGCGTCACGCGAATGCTCGAGAGGGGATCGCTCGGTCCGAGGTTGGCCATGCGCTCGAAGTGCAGCGGCGCCGCGTAGAGCACGCTCGCGCGGAGGCGGCGCGCGGCGTCGACGATCGCCTTCGGCAGCGTGTCCGGGCATAACAAGATATGCGAGCCGGCGCGCACGTAGGCGGTGATCGTGACCGCGAAGTGATAGGCGAGGGGCAGCACCCAGAGAATGCGATCCTCCTCGCTGAACTTGAGCACGCGGTCGGAGGCCTCCACGCGCGCGGCGGTCGCCTCGTGGGAGAGCACGACGCCCTTGCTGCGCGAGGTCGTGCCCGAGGTGAACCGGATGAACGCGGCGTTCAGCTTGCCAAACTCGTTCGGTCCCTCGGCGCCGCGATCGATCCACTGAAACGTAAAGCCCTCGCACGCGCCATCCTTCACGACCGCGCGGCGAGCGGAGGCGTCTACATGGCCGGGCGCGCTCGGCAGCGGCGCGGCCTTCGGCCATGAGAAACAGCCGTTGAGCTGCACTTCGCGGACGATCTCCGCGATCTCGGTGGGCGTGAGGTTGCTCGCGAGCGGCACGAAGCAGGCGCCGGCGGCGAGCAGGCCGAATGCGGCGGGCAGGTACGTGAGGTCGTTCGGGGCCAGGAGCCCGACGCGCTGACCGGGCTCGACGCCCTCGGCCTTGAGAAACGCCGCTAGCCGCTCGGCCTCGCGGACGAGCTGGCCGTAGCTGATGGACCGGCCGCTTTTCACGTCGGTGACCGCGCGGCGCGGCGAGTGCCGCTCGGCCGTCGCGAAGAGGATGTCGGCGAGGTTCATCGCGCCTCCGCGCAGCGCGCCGCGGCCAGGCCGACGGCCGCACCGGCCGCCAGGCACGTGCCGATCACGCGCGCCGAGCCAAGCGCTTCGTGCGTTGCGCTCATACAGCGGCCGGCGACGAAGAGGTTGTCGACGTCGCGGGCCTGCAGGCAACGAAGCGGGATGTCGTAGTGCGCCCGGTCGTCGAGCCACTCGTACGTGGCACCCAGACGCCCCTCTTCCCAGAGCTCGATCGGCCAGCTCGCCCGGGCCACGCCGTCGTCGAACTTGCGCCCGCTCAGTACGTCGTCGCGCGTGAGCTGATAGCGTCCGATCACGCGACGGCTCTCGCGCACGCCGACCTGCGGCGCCGCGTGGGAGACGAACGCCTGGGAAAACGCGGGCAAGGTCTTCAGAAACTCCGTGACCGCCAGCGCGCGCTTGCGACCTTCCTGCTCGGCGACCGTCAGGAAGTCGCGGCTCAACGGCAGCTCCTCGGTGATGCCGCTCAAGGTGAGCTTGCAGACGATCTCGCCGGGCTGCGGCGAGGGGCCCAGCGCGAGGTTCGCCGCGCCCTTGGGCAGGCGCCCCTCTTGCTCGGCGGCCACGAGCGAGCGCAAGAGCGCCACCCGGGGGCCCGATCCGAGCGCGTCGGTGTCGACGTGCTGCAGGACGAACACCAGCGATGGCAGCTGGCGCTCGGCCAGCGGCGTCGTCACCGTCGCGGCGCCGGCGAGGTGCGTGAGCGCGGCGTCGCCGCTCGCGTCCACGACGGCGCGAGCGGCCAGATCGACGGTGCGCTCCCAGGTGGTGACGCGGACCGCGTCGATCCGCCGCGCGCCGGTTTCGACACCGTTGAGGAACGTGTGGAGATAGACGTCGAGCGCGGCCGCCGACGCCGCGAGCTCGTCGGCCAGACACGCGAACGCGAACGGCGTGTATGGCAGGACGTGGGTTCGCCCGCGGCGGATCGGCGCGCCGCAGCCGGGCATGGCCGCGAGCTGGCGGGCGACTTCATCGGCGAAGCCCTCGTTGAGGGGCTCCGGCGGCCCCGCGGCCGCGGTCCGGTAGAGGCCGCAGATGGTGCTCACCATGCCCGCTGTCGCCATGCCGCCGAGAAAGCCGTAGCGCTCGATGAGGGCGGTGCGGGCGCCCACGCGCGCCGCGGTCACGGCGGCGGCCAGTCCCGCGGCGCCGCCGCCCACCACGACGACGTCGTACCTCAGCGGACCGTCCGCCATCCCATGCCCTCGCGGATCGCCTCGATGATGCGCGTCACCTCCTCCGTCGTCATCGCGCCCTCGACCCAGGATACGACCAGGTTGTTCTTGATCCCGCAGCGGTTGAAGAATACGCCGATCCCCGGCCGGGGCAGCACGGATGGCGCGTGGTAGGCGTTAGTGACCCGCCGTCCGAAGATCTTCTCGACCGCCGGCGGGAACTCGGTGAGATCCGCGCAGTTGAACGAGAACGTCTCACGGGTGGCCGTGCCGGGCAGATCGCGCAGCATCAGCGACAGCGGCCGGTACTTCAGGAATTCCATCGCCACCGCGTTCGCGTCGATCTGTCCTGTGCGCAGGGCGTCCGTCATCTGACTGCGAAGCGTCCGCGCGAGGTAGCCCACGTCGGCCGTCGCCGAGGGCGTGAACCGTGCGAAGTGGAAGGCGAGCACATTGCCGATCGTCGCCCCCGGCTCGCCCTTCGGGCGCAGGTCGACAGAAACCGGGACGAGAAACGGCACGTCGGGGAGGCCCCGCTGTCGCCAGAGCTCGGCCATGGTGCGGCCGACCAGGGCCAGACGCCAGCAGATCTCGCGGGTGGAGTGCACGCCGCCGAGACCGCGATCGTCGCCGACGAAGCTGACCTGCTCGAAGCGGACCCGCCCCGGCGAGGTCAGACCCGTGCCCGGTGATATCGGCGCCTCGGGGACCAGGGTCCGCATGTAGCGCTGACTGCTGCGCCCGAGTCGCCCGCGCTCCTTCAACGGGCGCCGATCGGGTTCGGTGACGAACACCGGCGGCGCGCCGCTCCACGGCACGCGGCCGTCCGTCTCGTCGAGGTACGCCAGGTGCGCGAGCAGGTTCTGTCCCCCGCGCGGGTCCATGAGCGGATGAAACCAGGTCACGACGAGGGCGCTCTGCGGCCCCGCGGCGTCGGGCCCATCGAGGATCGCGAAACGCAGCGGCGGCTCGCGCCGGGGATCGATCGCCGTGTTGAGCTCGGACTCGAGCTCGGCGTGAAGCGCCTCGGGCGAGCCGAGCCGCTGGTGCCGCACGGGCGGCGCGGTCAGCGTGTCGCGGGCGCCGGCGGCCCAGTGGAGCTGGCCCCACGGGAACGGGCGACGGAGCCGCGCCGACGGCCACGGGCAGTAGTCGAGGAATCGGTCGAGCGATCGTGAGATGCGCGCGGGATCGAGCGGCCCATCGCACTGCACCACCATGAGCGTGTTGTTGCTGACGCCCTCGCGCCGCCAGAGCGCCTGCATCGCTACCAGAACGAGATCGGCGCCGCGAAGGGGCAGCCGGCGAACGGTTGGGGTGCTCACGCGCTCCGTCGGCAGATGTATGCCGCGAAAGCGCGCGCGGTTCTGATGTTATCGGTGACGAGGTCCTCGTCGGGCATCCAGAAGCCGTAGTGCGCCTCGATGAACAGCAGGACTTTCAGCAGCGCCATCGAGTCGAGGCCGGCCAGCTCGAGGTCGTCGTCGGGCCGCACGGGCCGGCTGCGAGCCATGATGGTGGTGTTGATGAAGTCCGTCACAGCTCTCGCGACTTCTTCGGGATCGAGCCGGGAGAGATTCCAGGTGGACATGATGGAATTTACTATCCTTATGCGCCTCTTACTTTGCAAGTCCTACGAAATGGCGGTGCGTGCCGATCCGTCTAACGGGCCAGGAGGATACGTAAAATGAGGCTCGGCAAACGCAAGATTCTCGGGGTGTCCATGCTGGGCTTGCTGTCGGGGTTGGCGCTTGCCCCCAGCGCCCAGGCGCAGTGGCGCGACGAGCGGCACGGGCCGGTCGGGCGCGACGACCACGCCCGCTTCGAGCACCGGGAGTTCGTCCGTCACGACGATTGGCATTTAGACCGCAGCCACGGGTGGCGATTCGAGCATCGCCCCGGGGTCTGGTCCCCGTATTACGTGTGGTGGTGGACGGGCGGGCGCGTCGTGATGCTTGCGGCGCCGACCGTGACCGTCGTGAACTACCCGACCGGGCAGTACCAGCTCCGGGGCGACGGCATCGCGGTCCCGTACTACTGGGTCTGGGTGCCGTACCAGGCGTACATCGCAGCGCCTCCGCCGCCCGCGGCTCCGGCTGCGCCGGACATGCCGCAGGCCGGCTCGCCGCCCCCGCCGCCCCCGGCGGCCGGGTAGTGGTGCAACACGACTATGAATCCATTGAGGAGGCTTGAAACCATGGCAAGAACGAGTGTGCTTCGTCGGCTGGGTGCGACGTTCCTGCTCGCGTGTGTCGTGGGGATCAGCACCGCCGGCTGTCTGCTGGTGCCCGTGCCCGTGGGGCCGGGCCGCGGATACCATCGTCACGGTCGCTGGTAGTCGCTCCTGGCGATAGCTCTGAAGTCCTTGGCGCAGCCTCCTGGTCAACCAGGGGGCTGCGCGTGCGTTCGGCATCGTGCATCACTTGACTCCGTTCGCTCGTCGGCGCTAGGAAGGAGTGCCGTGAAGCGAGCACTCACGCGAGTCCAGAAGCCGAAGGCCGGTCCGTTCGACGGCTATCGTCGCCGCGAGGTCCCTCCGCCTGATCCCGAGCTGACCCAGGTCGGTCCCAAAACGCCGTGCGGTGAGTATCTGCGCCGCTTCTGGCAGCCCGTGGCGTTCGCGCGCGATCTCACGGCGGCGCCGCTGAGAGTCCGCATCCTCGGTGAGGACCTCGTGGTCTTCCGCGACCGCGGCGGGCGCGTGGGCGTGTTGCACCTGCACTGCGCGCATCGCGGGACGTCGCTCGAGTTCGGAATTCCGCTCGAGCGCGGCCTGCGCTGCTGCTATCACGGCTGGGTCTACGACGTCGACGGCCGCTGTCTCGAGACGCCGGGGGAGCCGGCGGGCAGCCGTCTCAAGGAGCGCATCTGGCAGGGCGCCTATCCCACGCACGAGCTCGCGGGCCTCGTGTTCGCGTATCTCGGCCCGCCCGACCGGCGCCCCGCGTTCCCGATGTACGACAGCTACGACGTGCCCGGCCACCAGCTGATGCCCGCCGCGAAGTTCATGCTGCCGTGCAACTGGCTCCAGGTGAAAGACAACAGCATGGATCCGGTGCACACGGCATTCCTGCACGCGCGCAGCAGCGGCTATCAGTTCACCGAAGCGTTCGGCGCCGTCCCCGAGCTCGACTGGAAGCTGACCGACGCGGGCATGGTCTATCTCGCGACGCGGCGCGTGGGCGACCTCGTCTGGGTTCGCGTCTGCGACTACATGCCGCCGAACGTGCACCAGTTCACGCGCGAGATCGAAGAGGCGAACGAGCCCAAGGCGGCGAGCCGGCCGGTGATCATTCGCTGGGCCGTCCCCAACGATGACACGCACACGACGAACTTCGAGCTGGCCCAGGTGGATCCCGCGTGGGGGCTGGCGCCGGAGCAGGTGGGCAGGGCCGGCTTCGGCCAGTCCGACGATCGGCCCTACGCCGAGCGGCAGCGCTGTCCGGCCGATTTCGACGCGCAGTCGAGCCAGCGCACGATCGCCGTGCATGCGCTCGAGAACCTCGCGTCGACCGACCGCGGCGTGATCATGCTCCGGCGCATCGTGCGCGACGGCATCCGCGCGGTCGCGCGCGGCCGCGATCCCTATGGAACGCAGTGGGCCGAGGGCGAGGCGATCCCGACGTTTACGCAGGACATCGTGCTGCGCGTGCCGCCGGCGCCTGGTGCGGAGGCGGATCGCAAGCTGCTGCGGGCGACCGGGCGGTCAGTGGTCGCGAACGCGGCGAAGAGCTAGGGCGCCAGCCGAGTGGTCGAGCGGTCCGTCGGGTTACAGCCGCGCTTCGTCGATCTTCAGGCCGAGCCAGTAACGGCCGACCAGCTCGTAGTGCGCGAGACGTCCCTGCAGGTGCTGGGTGATCACGTGGATGTCCTGGAAGTGCCGCTGGATCAGGTTGTCTTCGTACGCCGCCGTCGCGCCCGAGGCGTTGTAGAGGCTGTCGATGATCTGGGCGGCCAGGCGAATGCCGTGCGTCGTGGCCAGCCGGAGATTCGCGCGATGCTCGAGCGTGAGCGCGTTGTTCACGCTCGCCGCCCACGCCTCGCGCACGGCGTCGTAGAGGAACGCGCGCCCCGAGCGCAGCGCCGCCTCGGCCTGACCGACCGTCATCTGGATCATCGGCTGCTCGCGCAGCAAGGTCGGCATCGCGCGCGGCGTCTTGGCGCCGGCCAGCTCGCCAAAGGTGTCGAGACACGTGCGCGACATCCCGAACGCAACCGCGGCGTCGCCCGAGGCGAACAGCAGCGTGCGAGGGATGCGATAGAGCGGCGCGTCCTCGATGAGCGGCGCCGTCTGCGAGAGCACGGTGCGCTCGGTCGGCACGAAGACGTCCTTGACCGCGAAGTGGTGCGTGCCCGTGCCGCGCATGCCGCGCGTGTGCCAGGTGTCGAGCAGCTCCGCCTCGGCCACCGGCACGAACATGTAACGCGCCTCGGGCGCCTCGCCCTCCATGCGGATCTTGCCGTTCTCGATGATCTGCGCGTGCGACGCGACCCACGACGCGTGCCGGCAGCCGGTGCTGAAGCCCTGGCCGCCCGGCGGGCTGGTGACGCGATAGCCGCCCGGCACCACGATCGCCTTGGCGGTCGCCGCGGGGGTGTTCGCCACGACGGCGCGCGGCACGTCCGCCCAGATCGTGCGGGCGACGGCGCGCGGCATGCGCGCCGCGTAGGTACCGAAGATCGCGCCCTGGTTGAGACACCAGCCCGTGCTCGCGTCGGCCTTGCCGATCTCCTCGATCACCTGGACGTACGTCGGCAGGTCGATCTCGCCGCCACCGATCGCCCGCGGGATCGCCATGTGGAACAGCCCGCCGTCGGCCATCGCCTCGAAGAGCGCGCGCGGCAGCTCCCGGTTTTCGTGAGTCTCGTCGGCGGCCGCACGAATCTGGGGGACGAGCTTCCGCGCTGCGTCGAGGGGCGAGCGGCCGTCGGGTTCCAGGGGTCTCTCGGGGGCTAGGAGCCGGCCGCGACGAGCGCGGGCTCCGCGATGTCGAGGGTGGTCACGCGGCGAAGCTCGCGACGATAATTCGCGTCGTCGAATGGCGTCGCGCGGTGCATGGTCGCGCGGTTGTCCCAGATCACCAGGTCGCCGACGCGCCAGACGTGACGGTAGACGTTCTCGCGCTGGGTCGCGTGCTCCGTCAGGTCGCGCAGCAGGAGCCGGCCCTCGGCGATCGGCCAATCGATGACGCGCGACTGGTGCGAGGCCAGGTAGAGCGAGCGCCGGCCGGAGCGCGGGATCGTCCGGACGAGCGGATGGATCGCGCCCTGCAGCTGGTCCTGCTCGTTCTGCGAGAACTCGAAGCCCAGGATCTGACGCGAGTGCGCGATCGAATGATGCGCGCGGAGCCCCTCGATCAGCGCCTTCGTCTCGGCGGGCAGCGAGTCGTACGCGGCGCGCATGTCGGCGAACTCGGTGTCGGCCGACACCGGCGGCACGACCTTCGCGTGCAGCATCGAGTAGCGCCCGGCCGGATCGCGGAACGACGCGTCGGTGTGCCAGAGCCGATTGCCCAGACCGTACTGCCGCCGGCGATCGTCGGCCTGCATGATCTTGCCGTCCTTGTCGAGATTCGAGATGTCGGCGAGCGCCTCGTTGCCGAGACGATTCCTCGTGATCACGCGACTGCCGGTGCCCTGGTGGAGCTGGCCGTCCAGACGCTGCGCGAAGGCGAGGTGCTCGGCGTCGGTGAAGGGCTGGTCGCGGAAGACGAGCACGGCGAATTCGTCCATGCCGGCGCGGATTTTTGCAAGCGTCTCTTCGTCGTGCACCGCGCGAAGCTCGATCGGGCTGGCTTCACCCACGAAGACCGGGTGGAGCTTCCGAAATGAGAGCGACATGGTCTCAAGAGGGTAGGACGGGGCAGGGCGGTCCGTCAAGCGTTTGCCCGCGGAATTCGTGGTGAGCGCGTGAGTTTGGCCGTCAAGCGGCCATCAGGTTGGATAGACGGTGAGGCCCGCTGCGCGCGCTGCTGCGGCCAGCCGAGTGTCGAATGTTGCCAACGACGGGGCACGCGCCGACACTGCGAGCGCCAGATGAAGCGCGTCGGCGGCTCGCAACGCCGCTCCCGGCAGCGCGAGCAGCAAATGTTCTGCTCTACGGTGTACGTCACGGGTCAGCTCGATGCGGTGGTACACCCCCTCGTCGAGACGCGCGAGGATCGCCTGCTGAAGGCGGTGTGCGGCCTCGCGAGCGTGTGATTGCTCGCGTACGCGCCGCGCCACCGCCGAGACGACCTCGGTCACAGTCAGATCGGACACGAGAACGTCATCCCGGCCCTCGATCACTTCATTGAACTCGTCACTGCCAGGTTCGGGCAGGTACAGCTTGAGCAAGGCGCTGGCGTCGCAGTAGAGCCAGCCGGGCAATCTCGCGCGATAGGCGGCCCGTCTCTCGGCGAGCCGAGTCGGGGCCCGCCGCCTAGAGCCGATCTTCGCGATCCAAAGTGACCGTCGTCGACAGGGGAGGATCGAACACCGGCATCTTGCGACGGAACGACGCGAGGTTCGGCACCGCCTTGCGACGCGGCCGATCCGGCGGCACGAGCTTGGCGACGGGGCGCCCCCGCTCCGTGATCACCACTTCTCGCCCTTTGCGGACTTCGTCGAGCAGCGCTGACAGATTCTGGCGAGCCTCACGAACTCCGGCAGTGCGCATACCTTGATTGTGCTACATGTAGCACATGAGGTCAACTGTGCTCGCGACCGCATCGAGGCTCTGCAGTTGCTTCCGGTCGCTCGAGACAATGCTGAAGAGCCCTGATGTCGTGTTGCGGGTCGTGGGCGCCACGACAGCGGCCCTAGGTAGCGCGCGCAGCGCTGCGCACGTCGGTCTTCGCCACACCCTTGTCGAATCCGACGCTGTGTGTTTCAAGGCGAGTGACCCAGCCGACCAAAGGGCCTCCGCTATTCGGCAGTGGGAGCAATGGTGGAAGGCGAATCAAGGAGTGAAACAACAATTTTGGTAGCTTGACCTCGCCGTACGCCCGTCACATCATTGTCGCGGCATGACCCCGGAGACATACCTGGCGCGGGTTCGGTTGCTGCTCCCAGTCCTGCGTGAGCGCGCCGACCATGCCGAGCGGCTCCGCCGACTCCCCGACGAGACCTTCGCGGATTTCCAGGACGCTGGGCTCTTTCGCTGCTTGCAGCCCAAACGGTACGGCGGCTACGAGCTCGATCCGGGCACGCTCTATCAGGCCGTCATGGAAATCGGTGCCGTGTGCGGCTCGAGCGCCTGGATTCTCGGCGTCATCGGCGTTCACAACTGGCACCTCGCGCTCTTCGCCCCCGAGGCGCAGGACGACGTGTGGGGCAAGGACACGAGCATCCAGCTCTCGACCTCACTGGCGCCGACGGGGACGGTTGAGAGCGTCGATGGTGGGTTTCGTCTGCGCGGTCGCTGGCCGTTCTCGAGCGGGTGCGACTTCTGCCAGTGGGCCGTGCTCGGCGGCGCCGTCCCCTCACTCGACAAGAACGCGCCACCGGACGTGCGCACCTTCCTCGTCCCCCGCTCCGACTACGTCATCGACGACACGTGGCATGCGGTCGGGCTGTGCGGTACCGGCAGCAAGGATCTGCTATTGGACGGCGCCTTCGTGCCTGAGTACCGGACCCACTCGTACCGCGACGCGTTCTATTTGACGAACCCGGGCGCGATCGTCAACGACGGGCCGCTGTACCGGTTGCCCTTCGGGCTCGTTTTCCCGGCGTGCATCGGCTCACCGGCGATCGGCGTCGCGCTGGGGGCCGTCGCGGCCTTCCGCGAGCAGACGACCACGCGCATCTCACCGCGCGACCAGAGCCGGGTCGCCGAGGATCCGTTCGCGCAGCTCGCCCTCGCAGAAGCAGCGGCCGAGGTGACCGCGGCCCGCGACCGGCTGCTCGGCAATTTCGCCGAGGCGATGCGGCTTGCCCGCGAAGGGTCGGAAATCCCGCTCGCCCAGCGGGCGCGCTATCGGTGGGATACCGCGAAGGCCACGGATCGATCCGTCCGAGCCGTCGATCGCCTGTTCGAGACCAGCGGCGGCCGTGCCGTCTATCTCAACAATCCGATCCAGCGAGCCTGGCGCGACGTCCACGCGATCCGCGCGCATGCCGGCAACAATCTCGAGAAAGCGGCCGCGGTGTTCGGCCGCTCAGAGTTCGGGCTGCCGCCGGTCGATCTCAGGTTCTGACCGCACCGGTCGATCTCGGGGTCGATCTCCGGTTCTAGGCGCTCATCGCGCCAGGACCACGGCACAGCACGTGCCGCCGAAGCCGAACGTATTCTTCAACGCCACCCGCATGGGCACCGCGCGCGGTTCGCCGCGCACGAAGTTCAGCGGGCACCGAGGATCGGGATCGTCGAGGTTCTGGCAGGCCGGGAGCAGGCCGTGGCGCAGGGCAAGCACGGTCGCCGCGAGCTCGACGCCTGCGGTTGCCCCCATCAGGTGACCGAGCTGCGCCTTGGTCGTCGAGACCGGCACGCGCTCGCCGTGCTCGCCGAGGGCTTCACGCAGGGCGGCGGCCTCGACCACGTCGGCCAGCTCCGTGGCGGTGCCGTGCACGCTCACGTAGTCGAGCGCCTCCGGCCCGATTCCAGCCCAGCCGAGCGCGGCCCGGATGGCCCGCACCTGGCCGCGGGTGTCGGGCCGCACGATGTGCGTGGCGTCCGACGCCGAGCCGTAGCCGAGAATCTCCGCCCAGATTCGCGCTCCTCGGCGCTCCGCGCGCTCCCGCGTCTCCAGCACGAAGGCGGCCGCGCCCTCGCCGATGACCAGCCCGTCGCGCTTGACGTCGAACGGTCGCGATGCTCGAGCCGGATCCGGATTGCGCGAGAGCACCCCGAACCGGTTCCAGGCCACGAAGGTCAGCGGATCGACTCCCGTGTCGCAACACGCGGCGACCGCGGCGTCGCTGAGGCCGAGCGCGACCCGGTGAAACGCCTCGCCGAGGGCCACCGTCCCCGAGGCGCAAGCGGCGCTGACCACGAAGCTCGTGCCCATCAGTCGATACTGCATAGACGCCAGGCTCGCGGGACGATTGAACATCGTGCGGATCACGGTGGTCGGTCGCACCCGCCGGAAACCGCCCTCGAGATAGGTGCGCGTTTCGGCGTTCGAGACGCCCACGGCGCCGTGGCCGCTGCCCACGATGACGTCGAGGTCCAGCGCCTGACCATCGGTCGGGTAGCCCGCGTCCTCCAGCGCGCGGCCGACCACGTACAGGCCGAGCTGTCCGTTGCGATCACGCTCGTGGATGCCGTAGCGCTGGAGGCCTGCGTCGAGCGCGGCGCTGTCGACCCGGCCCGCGATACGCACGGGCAATTCGGGATCGGCGAATCCGTCGGGCAGCAGCGAGATGCCGCACTCCCCGGCAAGAAGCGCCCGCCACATCGCATCGGTCTCCAGTCCGAGCGCGGTGGCGACCGCGAGGCCGGTGATGACGACGCTTCGGCGAACGACCGGAGCTACAGCACCTCGAGCGGAACGGGGGAAGGTCGACATCGCTACCCGACCACCGCGCGCGGCAAGCCGCGCCGGAGCTCGTCGAGGTGATGGAGGCCTCGGACGATCGCCGCGGGGTCGGCGCCGAAGTCGATCAGGCAGGCGATCTCGTCCACGCCGGCGTCGCGAACCGATTCGATCATCGCCGCACAGGATGCGGCGGTTCCCATCAGCGCGGTCTTCTGGTAGTAGCGCTCGAAAGCGTACTCCAGCATGTCGGCTCGACGGCGCGGCGAGAGGTCTTCCAGACGCGACTCGCCCACCCGCCAGAGATCGACCGAGCTCTCGAGGTATTGCTTGAAGGGCTCACGCACAGCGGCGCGCACAGCCGCTTCGTCCGAACCGACGAAGGTGTGCAGCATCAGCGTGACCTTTCCCGGGCCCGGGTGGCCGTGGGCCGCGCGGGCCGCGCGATAGCTCGAGATCTTCGCGCGGAGCTCGTCCACCCGCTGGAAGAGCAGCGCGGTGAGCACGTTGTAGCCTCGCTCGCCCGCGTCCACGAAGCGGTCGGCGCTGCCAGAGCAGGTCAGCCAGACATCGAGGACCGGCTGCCGGGGCAGCGGATGGATTTGCACACGCACGGTCTGACCCGCGCCATTGCGCGTCTCCAGCTCCTCGCCCGCCCACAGGCGTTGCACGATGTCGATCCCATCGAGGGCACGGCGGCGCCGGTCCGCATAGGCGTCGGGGGCCAGAACGAAATCGGTCGGGTTCCAGCCGATCGCGAACGAAAGGTCGACCCGCCCCTCGGAGAGATTGTCGACCACGGACCATTCCTCGGCCACTCGGACTGGGTGATGCAGAGGCATCACCACGCTGCCCGCCCGGATGCGCACATGGGTGGTGGTCTCGGCAAGGACCACGCCGAACAGGGCGGGGTTCGGGAACATCCCGCCGAACGCGTGGAAGTGACGCTCGGGCACCCACACGGCCTCGAAACCATGGCGGTCGGCGAACTGCGTGCTCTCGCGGAAGAGGTCGAACTTCCCCCGACGGAACTCTGCTGGCTGGCTCGCGAAGAAGAGGAGGCTGAACGCGGGCCAGGGCCGGGTCAGCGGCGCCATCGGCGATGACCCCACAAGTACTGCTCGGGATGGCGGCGTACCGCCTTCTCGACCTCAGCCGTGATCGCCTGCGTGATGGCCGCGGCGTCCTTCTCGCGGTCCCCGGTGCGCGCGTACGCGATCGGCCCGGAGGCGTGAATCTCGTAGTGCATACGGCCGGTGCGCACGGCGAACGCCACGAGCAGAGGCATGCGTGTCGTCAAGGAAAGCATGGCCACCGACTTGGTGGCCCAGGCAGGCCGATCGAAGAATTGAATGGCGATGCGACCACGGGTCGCGTGCTGATCGATCATCAGCGCGACGATGGCGCCATCGGCCAGCGCGCGCATGAAGACCATCGGGTGCGCCTCCAGGCGCGATACGAAGCGAAGATGCTCGCCCTGCCGCGCGTCGCGGGCGACCTCGTTCAGGTGCGGATTGTTGAAGGGCCGGTAGGCGACGAGGAGGGGTTTGATCATCGAAATCGCTCGCGCGGCCACCTCCCAGTTACCGAGGTGTGCGCTGGCGACGATGAGTCCCTGGCCTGGCCGCCGCAGCAGAGCCTCCGCCTCCTCGGAGAGGTGCAGGCTCACGTACTTCTGCCAGTTGTCCCGGGTCAGCCGGCGTCGCGCGACGATCGACTCGGCGACCATGGTGGCGAAGGCGGTAAAGGAGGCGCGCGCCAGCGCTCGAGCCTGTGCCTTGTTCACACGGACGCCGGCAAGGCGAATGTTCTCGGCGGCGATTCGGCGCCGCCGCCACCACACGAGATACGCGACGAGCGCGGCGAGGCGCGCCACACCCAGGACAGCGCCGAGCGGGGCGCTGGCCGCCAGGGACACAACGGCCTGTGCAGCGACGGCCTCCGTTCGGTGCCAGGCCCCGCGGAGGGGATTCACACTGCGCGCTTGGCGTCGACATAGGCGACGAGGTCACTCACTCGGTCCAGGGCAACCAGATCCATGATCTCGATCTGGATCTGGAACCGATCCTCGACGTCGTAGACGAAGTCCATGACGGCGAGGGAGTCGAGCCCGATCTCATCGATCCGCGTCGCACCGGTGACGGCAGCCACGTCGATCTTGGGCTTGACGCCTGGCTGGGGGCGGCCGAGCAGCCCCTTGAGGATGTCGAGCGTGTCGTGATTCGTCACCGATAGAGGTTATCAGGGCGGTAAAGGAGTGGGCAATACAGCCAGTTGGCCGAGAGACATAGGCCGATAGACCAATGCCGGCCCTACAGCGTCAACACCCCTGGATGAACGGCGCGTACCTCGACCTCGGCGCCGTCAGCCACGGCGAGCATGCGCAGCGCGATGGGCGCGAGCTCGGCCGCGGGAACACCATCTCCGCGCGAAACGTTCGCCCCCGCGATCCACGCCCGCAGTGGAGCCCCGCGCGGGTTGACGAATTCGAGGACGGCGCCCGGAGCGGTGCCGAGCCAGTCCATGATTTCGGTGCTCAAGCGCACCGTACGGCCGCGCTGAGCGTCGAGGCCGGCAGCCGCCACGACGCGGACTCGCAGCCGGGCGCGGTGCAGCTCGAGCCGCCGTGCCCCTGTTGCGTCCTCGTCCGGGACGCCCTTGCGGAGTATGACCCCGTACACGACCTCAGCGGCCGCCGGCGTGACGTAGCCCTCGCCCACGTCGGCCGCCACGCGCGCCGGATCGCGCTCGAGCGGATCCCCGAACCCACCGCCGCCGCTCGATTCCATCAGCAGCACGTCGCCGAGCTCGAGTGGAAATCCGCTCACCTTGCCCGGCAGGGGAGAAGGCTGAACGCGCTGGCCATTACGGCGCACCCAGAAGCGATTGGTCGCGCCCGCTGCGCCGCCGCAGACGCCGAACGGCGGCAGCACCGCCTTCTCGGCGAGCACCGAGAGCTGGCTGCCCGACGTCAGGATGCGCACCTCGCGCGTGAGCCCGAGCCCGCCGCGCCAGCGCCCGGGCCCGCCCGAGTCTTCGCGCAGCGCCGTGCGCTCGATGCGTACGGGGTAGAGCTGCTCCACGGCTTCGATCGGCTGGAGCGTCGTCATGTCGCTCTCGGTCCACGTGCGCACCGTGTTGTTGCCGTCGCCGCCGTCGAAGCCGCCGGTACCGCCGGCCGGGTATTCGTAGAAGATGAACGTCTCGTTCGTGCTTGGATGAGGCCCTCCGACATAGCAGTGATTGCCGCCGCCCTTGAGGTCACCGGCGATCTTGCCGTCGAGAGCCTGGGCGAGGGCACCCATCACCGCCGATTCCACGCAGTACTTCACTTCGACCATGCCGCCGCAGGGCGCGGGCGGATCGGCGTTCACGATGGTGCCCGGCGGCGTGATCACGGTCAGCGGGCGGAAGGCGCCGGAGTTCACGTCGGCGCCGGGATCCAGGAACGACTTGATGATCGTGAAGGCGCCGGTCGGCGCCATCGCCGGGCCGACGTTGGTCGGGCCGAGGGTCTGCGGCGACGTGCCGGCCAGATCCACCGTGATCGTGTCACCGGCGACGGTGACCTTCGCGCGCACCGTGAGCGGCTCGAGCCGCTCGGCGCCGGCCTCCAGGTGCGCCTCGTACACGTATTCGCCGGGCCGCAGCCCGCGAATCGCGCGGCGCATGCGGCCCTCGGCGCGATCCATCAGCTCGGCGACGGCGTCGCGGATCGTCGCGGCGCCGTAGCGGGCGGTCAGCTCCTCGATCCGCTCGGCGGCCTTGCGGCAGGTGCCGAGCATTGCCTGGAAGTCGCCGCGGCGCTCGCGTGGCCCACGCATGTTGCTGAAGATCAGGTCGAGCGCGGCGTCGTTCGGCTGGCCGCGGTCGACGATCCGGATGGGCGGGATGCGGACGCCCTCCTGGAAGATCTCGGTCGCGCGGCCGGAGAGACTGCCCGGGCTCATGCCGCCCACGTCGCCCCAGTGAGCGCGCACGACGGGGAACACGAACATCTCGCCGTCGGGCGCGAAGAGGGGATAGATCATCGCGACGTCGTTCAGATGTGTGCCGCCGGTGTAAGGCTCGTTGTGCAGGAAGATGTCGCCGGCATGGATGTCATCCCCGAACTTCTCGCGCACCGCCTTCATCGACCAGCCGACCGGCACGATGTGTAGCGGATGGTCCTGGCCCTTCGACATCGCGACGATCTGCGCCTGGCCGTCCATGAGCACGCAGGAGAAGTCCTCGCCCTCGTAGAGGATCGACGAGTACGCGGTGCGTACCAGGGTCACGCGCATCTCGCGCACGACCGACACGAACCTCTCGCGCAAGACCTCGAGCGTGATGGGATCGATCACGCGCGGCCCTCCCGCTCGAAGCGCAGGTTGCCGTGCTCGTCCCCCGCGCCCCGCCAGCCTGGCGGCACGATCGTCGTCGCGCCGAACTCCTCGACGATGGCAGGACCACGGAGCGAAGCCCGTTCGGGCAGCCGCTCGCGCTCCCACACCGGACAGTCGTGCGGCTTGCCGTCGAACCACACGGCGCGGCGCTCGACCAGCGCGCCGTCGAGCGAATCGCCCGCGCCGTGGTAGCGCGCGCCGGACGGCCTGGGAACGAGGCCGTAGGCCGTCAGCCGCGCGTTGACGAGCTCGACCACGGCGCCGGGGCTCGAGTGGCCGTAGGCCCCCCGGTGCTGCTGGTGGAAGGCCGCCTCGATCGCGCCTACGGCGAGACCACCCGCGCCGACCGCCACGTTCAGCTCGAACGCCTGGCCGTGATAGCGCAGATCGAGCGAGCGGACGAGCTTCTGCTCCTGGGCGGTAAAGCCTTCGAGGGTGAGCTGATGCCGCGCCGCGGCCTCCATCTCGCCGAACAGCTCGAGCGCCACGCCCAGACGCTCGCGCAGCGGACCGACGCGCGTGCGGACGTCGTCGTGCTTGATCTGCGATGCCAGCAGGCCGAGCGCCGAGAAGTTGCCGGGGTGGCGAGGCACGAGCACGCGCGGGATCCCGATCTCCTGGGCCAGCGCGAGCGCGTGCATCGGCCCGGCACCCCCGAACGCGATCAGGGTGAACTCGCGCGGGTCGTGGCCGCGCTGGATCGAGATCTCGCGGATCGCCGAGGTCATCCGCGCGATCGCGATGGTGATGACGCCCTCGGCGAGCGCCGCGATCGTCAGCGCGCTCTTCATCCGTGAGCCGAGCTCGGTGACGGCACGGCGGGCGGCGGCCGCGTCGATCGCGATGCTGCCGCCCAGGCGCTTCGTCGTCCCGATGCGCCCGAGCACGACGTTGGCATCGGTCACCGTCGGCTCGGTCCCGCCGAGGCCGTATGCGACCGGCCCCGGCGAGGCGCCGGCGCTGCGCGGCCCGACCTGCAGGCTTCCGTCGACGTCGAGCCACGCGATCGAGCCGCCGCCGGCGCCGACGCTGTGCATGTCGAGCTGGGGCACCTTGACGGGAAACGCGCCGAGCATGCCGTCGGACGTCGTCAGCGGCGCCAGATCGCGCACCAGACAGACGTCGGTCGAGGTGCCGCCCATGTCGTAGGTGATGAAATCGCGGACCCCGGCGACTTCGCCCACGAAGCACGCCTGGCTCACGCCGCCGGCCGGGCCCGAGAAGATCGTCTTGATCGGCAGGCGCCGCGCCGTTTCCGTCGTTAGCGCGCAGACGCTCCTCGAGCCCTGCCAGATAGCCGTCCATGATCGGCTGGAGATAGGCGTTGAGCACGGTCGTCGAGAAGCGCTCGAACTCGCGATACTCGGCGACGACGTCGGCGGAGCACGAGACGGGCAAGCGCGGGTAACGGCCCTTCGCCTGATCCGCGACGGCGCGCTCGTGCGCCGGGTTCAGGTACGCGTGGAGCAGGCACACGGCGAGCGCCTCGGCGCCCGCGCCGGCGGCGGCGTCGAGCGCGCGCTCGACGCTGGCCGGGTCGAGCGCGACCAGCACGGTGCCGTCGGCCGCCAGGCGCTCGACGACCTCGAAGCGATGCTTGCGCTCGACGACCGGCTTGGGGCGTACGAACGTGGGCACGAAGAGCGCCGGGATGTTGCGCTTGGTGCGGCCGATCTCGATCAGATCGCGGAAGCCGGCGGTCGTCAGGATCGCCACGCGCGCGCCCCGACGCTCGAGCACCGCGTTGGTGCCGACGGTCGTGCCGTGGACGAGGCGCTTCACGTCGCGGCCCGCGATGCCGAGGGCCTGCAGGCCGGCCAGGACCGCGGCCGCTTCGTTGCGCGGCCGCGACGGGACCTTGGTGACGACGACCTGGCCGGTCGCGTCGTCGACGGCCGTCAGATCGGTGAAGGTGCCGCCGACATCGATCCCGACGATGAACACGCGCGAGGTGTCAGACGAGGGCGTTTCATCGCGTGAACTTGCGAGTTCCATATCGGGAGATCGTATCAGATCGCGGCAAAATGCACCCTCCGCGCACCCTCCGAACTATTCCCACCGCGACGACGCCACGCCATGTCGGACAGATCGCGCCTACCGCTCCGCGTCGAGCCGAGCCACACGCGGGCGCGAGCTCGGGCCAAATCCGGTGTGTACGTTGCCTAGAAGGGTCGCCGGCGCACGATCAAGCGCGTTCGGAGCCCGGGGTAGCACCGCGACCAGTTCGAGGCTCGCAGCGCCCTTTGGTCGTTGCCTGCGGCAACGGACGACGCGCTGACAATGGTGCGTCGGTGCCAGGCGCGACGGTGCCCTCAGCGGGTGGTGCCGGGTGTGGTGATGTGCAAACGACACTGGTCGCTCGTACCGCGAGAGCTCGGGCATCGGGTCTGGACCACGGTCGGCCCGGGCCACGAGCTCGAGCATGCGAAGGCGTTGCGGGATGCAATCGCCGCGGTCGGCGCTGTCGCGGGGCTCGATCACGCGCGCCAGTCGCTTGGTGGGCTCCGCCTGTCAGCGCGCGGAGCGTCGGCTGAGCCGTTGCGGGCGGCAACGGAGCCAGACCGACGGGTTGGGCGGCATGGAACGAGTTGTCGAACGTGCGGCTCAGCGTCGTGACGACGCCGCCGCGAGCGACCGCGCGTCGTGGCGACGCGAAGTTGGGTCCCGCGTTGAACTGGTCCGCGCTCGATCCTCTCGACTGACCGCGCGGGGCGCCGACGCTGTCAGAGAAGTCGTTCCGCGTCCCAGATCCGAAAGCACTCGTCGTGAAGTCGGATCGTTCGGTAGTTCGTCCGATCGATTCGGACGGTCATGCTCTGATCCCTCGCGATTTCGGCTCCGCAGCCGTCGCACACTTGTCCGATGCCATGACCGTGCGCGAGTTCGAGGGTGTCATCGCGTGGTAGGCGGCCGTCTTGAATCCGCTGTCGGATGAGTTGACGAAGGGCGTCAGCGTCCATACATCACTCTCGGCACCGCTCCAGGACAGCGGCCCGAAGCTCGTCGCCGTCGACGGGCTTGGTCAAATACGAACGAAACCCCGCTGCCCGCACGTGCGCGCTTCTCGTGCCGGCCGGCGCCAGAGCGATGGCTGGCACCGCCCGGCCGACGCGGACATGCAGGTGCTGAAGCTGGGCGAGAAACTCGCGCCCGGCCATTTCTGCTGACGTTAGGTCGCAGACAATGACGTCAGCGATCAGTGCAGCTCGGATCGCATCAACGGTGTTCGTGGCGGTGACGATCGCGCCTGAGAACTCGAGGAGGGACCGAAGGAAGTGGCGCGAAAGCCGGTCGTCGTCAATCACGAGGACATGAATGCCTTGGAGTTCCGTCATCCGGTAAGCAGCGTTCATCGGTTCTCCCCCTAGCCCCTGGCCGGAAACATCGACACAGCCTATGTCAACGGGCGAACCGCCTCGGCGCGCGAGAAAAGACTCTCCGGCGCCGAGACGGGAGCGAGCTACGACAGCGGCAGTTCTGGTTCGGAGTCTGGTGGTGAGGTGATCGCGAGCGAGAAGCCGTGGTGCTTCTGATTTGTCCGGCGCAGGCGGTGCGGCGTGTACAAACGCGCGGCCGCGCACACCTTCACTGCGGCGAGCTCATCGTCGGCGACGGCCGTGTCCGCAGATGACGTGATCGAGGTCAGCGGCGCAGGGGCTGTGGAGGCATTTGATTTGAGCTGGACGGCACCGTCGACGAAGAAGGTGTCCTTCTCGAAGGAGAACATTCCTGGGGTAAACGGGTCCATGAGGTCGGCGGCGACGTAGAGGAGCAGAAGAAGCGCCAAGAAGCGGCCGGGACGCCACACCGAAAGCATGGTGGCGGCGATTCTAAGTCAGCCGCCGGATCGTAGTCCACCCCCGGTGTCGCCTCGAACCGAAGCCCTGGGGACCGATGGGCCACCGATGTAGCAGACGCACTCAGGGTCTTCGGTTCGCCTCACGGCGCGCCTTCCAGAAAGCAACGCCGGC
>Ga0306920_100003201_pt1 | contig 20758 bp, 14 predicted proteins | sample flu12Cox44000170_FD_204666 | JGI IMG/M metagenome (GOLD analysis project Ga0306920, IMG submission 204666) | Lab enrichment of tropical soil microbial communities from Luquillo Experimental Forest, Puerto Rico - flux4day.12C.oxic.44.000.170 (v2)... | ecosystem: Environmental > Terrestrial >... | reverse complement strand
CGGCCGCGCTGGCCGGGCTCGTGCCGTGGATCCTCGTGGCGGTGCGCGTGCCGCTCGCCTGGCCCGGGCCCGTGCACGCGGCGCTCATGGTGCAGGGCTTCGAGCTGGCGTTCGTCTCCGGCTTCCTGCTCACCGCCATGCCCGCGTTCACGCACGGCCCGCGCTGCACGCCCGTCGAGCTCGGGGTCGTGACCGCGCTCGTCGCCGCGCACGTCGTGCTGCGCGCGCTCGACGTCCCGGCCGCGGCGTGGGCGTTCCTCGCCGCACTCGTGGCGCTGGGCTTCGTGGTCGCACGCCGCGTGCGCGCCGGCGAGGCGGCGCCGCCGGAGGAGTTCCTGCTCGCGGGCGCGGGGATCGCGATGGGGCTCGCGGGCGCGGTGGTGCAGGTGCTCGTGTCGCTGTCCCTCATGCCCGAGGCGGCCGAGCGCGCCGGCGTGCGCTGCGTCTCGCTCGGCATGCTGCCCGCCCTCGTGCTGGGATTGGGCGGCCTGCTCGTGCCCACGTTCGCGCGCATGAGCGACCCGCTCTCGATCGCGGGTGTCGCACGCGCCGGCGAGCGCGTGCGGCGGCGCGTGTTCGTCGTCGCGGTCGCCGCGCTGCTCGTGGTCGCCGTGAACCTCGACTTCGCCGGGCGCGTCGGGGCAGCAGGATGGTGCCGCGCGCTCGCGGCGCTCGCCAGCACGCAGCTCGCCTGGAAGCTCTGGCGGCTCCCTGGCCGGCGCGACCGGCTGTCGTGGTCGATCTGGACCGCGGGCTGGTGCGTGGCGCTGGGCTTCACCGCCGCCGCGGTGTGGCCGCTCCACCGCGTCGAGGCCTGGCACGTGGCGTTCGCCGGCGGCTACGCGCTGCTGACGCTCGGGATCGGCACCCGCGTCGTCGTCTCGCACGGCGGCCACGCCATGAGCGAGGAGGACGTGGTGCTCTCGGCGCTCGCGGTGCAGGCGCTCGTCGCGGCCGCGCTCGTACGCTCGCTGGGGCCGGTGCTGGACCCCACGCACGCGACCCAGCACCACGCAGTGGCGGCGGCGCTCGCGATCGTCGCGCTCGGCGGCTGGCTGCTCGCCGCCTGGCCCCGGCTCCGCCGCACGCGGCCGCGGCTCATCCGGCTGGAGCGCGAGGAGAAGAGCTAGCTGATCTGCTCGTCGGCGTGGTGCTTGATGATGCGCGCCTCGGCGATGAACACCACCTCCTCGGCCACGTTCGTGGCCAGGTCGGCGATGCGCTCGAGGTTCCGGCCCACGAGCACGAGCGTCATCGAGCGTTCCACCTGCTGCGGGTCGGCGATCATGCGCCGCATCAGCTCGGCGAACATCTGGCGGTTGAGATCGTCGACCTCGTCGTCCCGCCGCACGAGCAGCCGCGCCGACTCCGCGTCGCCGCGCACGAATGCGTCCAGCGCGTCGCGCAGCATGCCGATCGACTTCTCGGCCAGCGCCGGCAGGTCCGCGAGCGGCTTCACCGGCGCCCGGCCGGCCAGCTGCTTGGCGCAGCCGGCGATGTTCACCGCGTGATCGCCCACCCGCTCGAGGTCGTTCGAGATCTTGAGCGCAGAGGTGATGAGCCTCAGGTCGCTCGCAAGCGGCTGCTGGAGCGCCAGCAGCTGGATGCAGGCCTCCTCGATGTCGATCTCCATCCGGTCGATCGTGGCGTCGTCGGCGAACACTTCGTCCGCAAGCTTGGTGTCGCGGCTCATGAGCGATTCCAGTGCCTTGCGGATGATCTCCTCCGCGCGGCCGCTCATGAGCAGGAGGTCGTTCTTGAGCGCCTCGATCTGCTCTTCGAAATGCCTCTGCATCTTCAGGGGTTCTCCCGGATGGCGACGGCGGGCCCTGCTCCTATCCGAACCGGCCGGTGATGTAGTCCTCGGTGAGCTTCTCACGCGGGCTCGTGAACATGCGCCGCGTGTCGTCGTCCTCGACCAGGCGGCCCTGCATGAGGAACGCGGTGCGATCCGAGATGCGGGCGGCCTGCTGCATGTTGTGCGTCACGACCACGATGGTATAGCGGCCTTTGAGCTCCAGCACCAGCTCCTCGACGCGGGCCGTGGAGGTGGGGTCCAGCGCCGATGCGGGCTCGTCCATGAGCAGCACCTCGGGCTCGACGGCGAGGCAGCGCGCGATGCACAGCCGCTGCTGCTGCCCGCCCGAGAGCTGGAGTGCGGAGCCCTCGAGCCGATCCTTCACCTCGTCCCACAGTGCGGCGCGTCGCAGACTGGTCTCGACGCGGCCGTCGAGCTCGGTGCGCTTGCGGATGCCGAGCAGGCGCAGGCCGAACGCCACGTTGTCGTACACCGACTGCGGGAACGGGTTCGGGCGCTGGAACACCATGCCTACGCGGCGCCGCAGCGCCACCACGTCCAGCCCGGGTGCGTTCACGTCGACCGCGCCCACGCGCAGCGTGCCGCCGGTGCGCACGCCCGGGATCAGGTCGTTCATGCGGTTGAACGCCCGGAGCAGCGTGCTCTTGCCGCAGCCGGAGGGGCCGATGATCGCGGTCACGCGGTGCTCGGGGATGTCGAGCGAGATGCCGTGCAGGGCCTGGTGCGTGCCGTAGTGGAGGTCGAAGCCGCGCGCCACGAGGTGCGGCGCCGGGGCGGGTTCGCCCTGGTCGCCGTCGGCAGCCTCGCCGCCGGGCCGCGCCGCGGCCTCGGCGCCGGCGGCCCGGTTGGGCGGCAGCGCGGTGCGGATGCGGGGCGCTTCCTCCGACACTCGTGGTCCTCCCGTCGTCGCCGGCGGCTCAGTCCCGGCGCTCGCCTGCGCGCGCCCGGCCCCCTGCGGGTACCCCGCGTTCGCCGCCGTCATCGGATCCGCCGGGTGGCCGCGCGCATGAGCGCGGATAGCACGGTCACGAGCGCCAGCAACACGAGCGCGCCGGTCCAGGCCTGGGCGTTCCAGTCGGGATAGGGCGCGCGAGCATAATCGTAGATCATCACCGGCAGCGTGGCGATCGGCTTGTCGACGCGCAGCGACCAGAATCGGTTGCCGAGCGCGGTGAACAGCAACGGCGCCGTCTCGCCGCTCGCGCGCGCCACCGCGAGCAGCGCGGCGGTGGTCACGCCGGCGCGGGCCGCGGGCAGCACCACCTGGAGCGTCGCCACCCACCGCGGCGCGCCGAGCGCGAGCGCCGCCTGGCGGTACGAGTTCGGCACCAGCCGGACGACCTCCTCGGTCGAGCGCACGATCGTCGGCAGCATGAGCACGGCGAGCCCGACGCCGCCGGCGAGCGCCGAGAAGTGGCCCATCGGCACCACGAGCAGCGCGAACACCGCCACGCCGACCACGATCGACGGCGCGCCCGAGAGCACGTCCGCCGTGTAGCGCACCGCCGAAGCCAGCCGCTCGCGGCTGTATTCCGCGAGGTAGACGCCGGCCGCCACGCCCAGCGGCACCGCGATCGCAGCCGCAATGCCGACCACGATCAGCGTGCCCACGATCGCGTTCGCCATGCCGCCCCCGGGCTCGCCCACCGGCTTGGGCATGTGGGTGAAGAACGCGGGCGAGAGCGCGGGCAGGCCGCGCACAAGCAGATGGATGACCAGCAGCGCCAGCGGCAGCACGACGATCGCCGCGGCGAGCACGCACCCGCCGATGACGGCGCGGTTCGCCGCGCGGCGCGTCCAGTGGACCCCGGCCGCGAGCTGGCCCTCAGGCCGCTCCTGCGACATCGCGGCGCCCTCCCGTCGCGGCCCGCACGATGAGCCGGGCGACCGCGTTAACCAGCAGCGTGACGCCGAACAGCACGAGCGCCACCTCGAACAACGCGGCCAGGTGCATCTTGCCCACCGCCTCGGTGAACTCGTTGGCGATGACGCTCGCCATCGTCGCCCCGGGCGCGAGCAGCGACCACGACAGGCGGTTCGAGTTGCCAATCACCATGGTCACGGCCATGGTCTCGCCAAGCGCCCGTCCCAGCGCCAGGATCACCGCGCCGAGGATGCCGGGGCGCGCCGCGTCGAGCGTCACGCCGATCGCCTCGGCGCGGGTGGCGCCGAGCGCCAGCGCGGCGCCGCGCAGCGTGTCCGGGAGCGCGAGCAGGATCTCGCGCGAGACGGACGTCACCGTGGGCACGACCATGACCGCGAGCACGAGCCCCGCGGGCAGCACGCCCAGGCCGAACGGGAAGCCCTGGAAGAGCGGCAGGAACCCGAGGTGGTGGATCAGCCACGGCTCCAGGCCCGAGCGCAGCACCGGGGCGAGGACGAACACGCCCCAGAGGCCGTAGACGATGCTCGGGATCGAGGCCAGCAGCTCGATCATGAACGAGACCACGGACGCGGGCCGCGGCGGCGCGATCTCCGCCAGGAACACCGCGGCGCCGACGCCGAACGGCACCGCCAGCAGCAGCGCGATCGCGGACGTCACCAGCGTGCCGACGATGTAGGGGAGCGCCCCGAACTTCTCCGCGACCGGGTCCCACGCCGTGCCGCCCAGGAACGGGAGGCCGTAGGCGTGCAGCGCCGGCCGCGCGCCGCTCCACGTCTCGAGGATGAGCAGAACGACCGCGCCCAGCACGAACAGCGACGCCAGCCGCAGCCCAAGCGCAAACGCCTGGTCCGCGCCGAAACGACGGGTCGCGGGAAGGCCGCGCTCGCGCGTCACCGCGATCGCGGCCTCCCCTGCCACACCGGGGGACGTCATCAGGCCCCCTTCATACCCTTGCTCACGGCTTGGCGGCCACGAGGAGCTTTTTGCCGCCGCCCGTGAGCAGGCCCAGCGTCTTCTCGTTCACCTTGACGATCGCGTCCGGCAGCCGGGCGTAGTCGAGCGCGTCGGCGTACGGCTGGCCGTCGTGGATCGCCCAGTCGAGGAAGCGGGCCAGCGTCAGGCCGCGCGCCTGGTCCTTCGCGTCCTGGTAGACGATCAGGAACGTCAGCCCCGAGATCGGCCACGCATCGGGCGACGGCGAGTTGACGATCGGCGTGCGCACGTCCTTCGCGAGCTGCGCGGCGACGCCGGTCATCGCCGCGGTCACCGAGGCCGCAGACGGATCCACGTACTTGCCCGCCTTGTTCTGCACCATGGCCATGGACAGCTGGTTCTGCTTCGCGTACGCCAGCTCAACGTAGCCGATCGCGCCAGGCGTCTGCTTGATCACCCCCGCGACGCCGTCGTTGCCCTTGCCGCCCACGCCCACGGGCCAGCTCACGGCGGTACCCGAGCCCGCGAGGTCCTTCCACTTGCTGCTCACCGCCGACAGGTAGAGCGTGAAGATGTTCGTGGTGCCGCTGCCGTCCGAGCGGTGCACCGCCAGGATCGGCGCGGCCGGCAGCGTCACGCCCGGGTTCGCCGCGGCGAGCTTCTTGTCGTTCCACGTCGTGATCGCGCCCAGGTAGATCGCGGACACGAGGTCGGGTGTGAGCTGGATCTTGCCGTCGAAGCCCGGCAGGTTGTACGCGAGCACCACGGCGCCGCCGACCGTGGGCACGTGCACCACACGACGCGGCATGTCCTTGAGCGCGGCGTCGGAGAGCGCCGCGTCGCTGGCGCCGAAGTCCACGGTGCCGGCCTTCACCTGCTGGATGCCGGCGCCGCTGCCGATGGACTGGTAGTTGATCGCGACGCCCGTCTTCTCGTGATAGACGTCGAACCACTTGGAATAGATCGGATACGGGAACGTGGCGCCGGCGCCGGTCAGCTGCTGTGCGTTCGCGGCCGTGGCGGCCACGGCGGCGAGCACGAGCGCCCCGAGCCACGGGCGGATGGCGGATCGCATGTTCGTATCTCCTTTCGTGTGGATCACGATTGCGGCTTCGAGAATCTCCAGTAGAACGTCAGGCGCGCCTGGAGGTCGTGGTGCGGCGGCACGATGCCGGTGCCCTTGGCGACGTACTGCATCGACTCGATGTTCGGCATGATGTGGATGTCCTTGTACGGCTGCCAGTCGATGCCGGCGATGTAGAAATTCTGGTCCACGCGGTTCGCGGTGCGGGAGTTGGGCCTGAAGATGTCCCACCGCACGAACGCGCCGAGCACGTCCTTGGGCTGGACGCGCATGAAGAACGTCTGGCCACGAAGCTCCTTGTACGGCCCGACCGGCGTGTGCTGGACCTGGTTCGTCACCACCCAGCCGATCGCACCGTGGTACGGGGTGTCGTAGCCCAGCATCGTCTGCCACGTGAACCGGTCCTGGCCGCCGAAGATGTTCTCGTAGTCCACGTACGGCTCGAAGTGCCAGTCCTTCCAGCGCACCGGCGCGGAGCCGGAGATGCGCTTCTGGCGGTTGGTCTCGGTCTTCTGCCCCTGGCCGTTGCCGATGAGGGCCGTGTAGCCGAACACGTGGTTGTCGTCGACGAAGCCCTTCGCCTCGAGCCCCATGTCGGCCGACGGCGAGTAGCCGCGGAAGTCCGGCAGCACCTTCTCGATCGAGCGATAGGCCCAGAACTCCTCGGTGACGTCGAAGAACGGCACCGACACCAGGCCGGCGTAGACGTCCATGCGCGGCAGGACGCTCTTCGCCTGGACATAGAGCGCTTTGAGCGCGACGCCGAACTTGCCGTCCGAGGTCAGTGACTTGCCGTCGGCCTCGAGGCGCACGCGGGTCGAAAAGCGGGCCGAGAGATCGTTGTCGAGCTGCAGGTAGACCCGGCGGAACTGCATGCCGTTCAGGTCCTTGGTGATGGGCTGGTTGTTGAGGCCGTCGATCTGCACCTTGCCGGAGTCGGCGCCGGCGGCGTTGTAGCCGTGATGCGGGTCCCCGGCGGCGTTGTAGTAGTAGTCGGCCATCAGGTAGCCGCTGATCCGGCCGCGAGGGTAGTCGGGTGTCGTGGGCGTGACCTGCGCGGACACGTTTCCGGCGAGCGCGAGGGCCATCAGGATCGCAAGCGGAACTGGCAAGGTCCGTTTCAAGGCATCCTCCTGTTGAGGTGCTGGTTCTGTCCCGAGCCCGGTCGGGCGCTCCCCGCCACGTCCCCGGTGCTCACGGACACAGCCTTGCCCAGCGTGAGTTTCGGCAACCACTCCCCGGCATTAACGCGGCGTAACAAAGTTGCCGGAGTAGCAGCAGTGCCCACGCGGGCATCACCGGAGCCGGTCCCGGCCGCGCAGCGACCGGCGGGCCCTGTCTCCGGTACTCAGACCCGTCTCAGGCGCCGAGCCTCGTGCGAGCGCCGGCGCGCGTCGTCCATCGCCGCCCGGTAGTTCAAGCCCGCCGCCGCGAGCGCCGCCGCCCAGGTGCCGAACATGCGGCGCGCCCGTGCGTAGAGCGCGGGCTCATCGAGGTGGACGCGGAACAGCTGGCCGCTGATACCGCGATCGCGGATGCGCTCGAGCACGGTCGCCTGCGACATCTCGAGCGGCCGGCCACGCCGGCGTCGCTGGGTCATCTCGGTCGGTTCGGGAGGTAGGGTTTCGATGGACATGGCAGGGAGGACACCATCCCCCCCATTGCGCCGACGTTTCCGGGACGTGACGGTGGCGCAAGAAGCTGCCCGCAGGTCAGGTCCGTTCACGTATCGGCTAATCCCGCATGCTGAGGATCTTGAAACGCCCCCTGCGCGCAACGATCGCCTTCACGAAATCCCACCTCACCGTGTCCGCGCCCGCGGGCAGGACCGCGATCGTGAGTTTCGAGTAGAGCTTGAAGTTGCGGTACTGGAGCGTCGAATCGCAGGTGATGCCCACGTACTGGTAGTCGTGGCCGCCCCAGTCGGTCATCGCGAGCCCGCAGCCCTTGCGATTGCGGGTCACCTGAAAGAACCAGGCGTCCTGCCAGTGAGCTCCCGTGGCGGGGCGGCTCTGCGGGAACTCAGGCCACAGCACGTCGCGGAACTCGTCGAACCGAACGCACAGCTTTTCGAGCGAGTCGCGCTGCTGGTTCTGGATGAGACGAGTGGCGATGCGGCCGAAATCATCGAGGCTGTGGGCCCCGCCGATGAAGGGCTTGTTCACCCGCGTGGCGCTCAACCGGCGCCCGATCATCTCGGAATTGGCCTCCGGGTCCACGGGTGGCGTGTAGCCGGGCGAGTCCTTGACCGACACGAGGTGATGATGCCCGGTGCTGTCAAGACCCGCCTTCGTCGCGGGCGCGCTTGTCATCGCGGCATGGGGAGAGGCAGCGACGGCCAGCAGGGCGAGACCGAGGACAACGGTGCGAATCGAGACTTGCTTTGAGGCTTGGGTCGACATGGGCGTCCTCAGTATCCCCACGAGAACTCGATGGAGAACGATCGTCGGGTGTGGTAGCTCGAGGCCAGGCGACCGCCTTGCAGCTGACGCACCTCCTGGTCGAGCAGGTTCTTGGCGGCCAGCTTCACCCGGCTATGCCAGCGGGTCCTCCAGTTCGCAGCCGCGTCCAGCGTTGTGTGCGCCTGTTCGTAGATATCGGGCAGCGGTAACACGCCCAAGGCGAAGAGGCGCCGGCCGGTCGTGGCGAGCATGAGCGTCATGTCCACGTTGTTCTTCGGCGTCACGTAGCCCAGAGCGACGTTCCCGGTGTAAGCGGCCTGGCCCTCCAAGGGGTGCTCCGTGGTGCCGAGTTCCGAGCCCGCATTCATCGGTTTCAGCCGCACCTTGGAACGGACGATCGAGGCGTTCGAGTTGAGCGAGAAGCCTTTGAGAGACTTCCACGCGCGTTCGAGCCCCAAGCGCGCCTCCATCTCGACGCCCTGATTGGATCCACCGGCCTGGTTGTCGGGCCACAGGATCATGCCCTCGCCCGTGTTGGCCAGCAGGACGTGCTCGATGGGATCGTGCAGGCCCTTGTAGAAGTACCCGATCGCCAGCACCTCGGAGAGCCCGGGGAACGTCTCGACGCGGACGTCGTAGTTGTCGATCGTGGCGCGGTTCAGATTCGGGTTCCCCGCGGTCATGTAGCCGCCGTAGAACTCCTCCTGCCCGCGCGTCGGCGAGAGCTCGGTCAGGTCCGGTCGCGAAAGCGTATGGCTCGCCGCGAGCCGCAGGCTCGCCGCCTCGCTGAGGCTCCAAGAGAGATTGGCCGAAGGCAGCCAGTCGCTTTTGTCCAGTTTGCCCTCAGCAGTGACCTGGCTGGGGGCGTACCGCGCGGTCGTCTGCACGTCCTGATAGCCGCGCTCGTTGCGCACGCCGACATTTGCGCGCCCATGGTGGCCGAGAGGCACGTCAACGCTCAGGTAGCCGGCCTCGATGCGCTGATGGGCTTTGTAGTTGTCCAACGAGTCCGTGGTCTCTTCCACGTACGCCGTGTTGATCGTGCTGTCAAAGGTCGCGGGCGCGAAGACCTGCTCGGCCGGCGCCTCGGTGTCGACGAAAGTGCCGTGGTAGATCGAGAACCGCCGGTAGGTGTTCACGCGCTCCTTCGTCTGACGGTCGTAGCCCAGCGTGACCCGCCCCTGCCCGAGGCCCATAAGGCGATAGGGCAGGCTGCCGTTCACCGTCGTGCCCCAACCGTCGTCGTGCAGCTCGCCGAACTGGCGCGTCCCCGCGGCGGCGAGCAGCCAGTGCGCCACGTCACCGGGGAAGTACCAGCGTTCCTCGTAACGCACCTCCCGGCGATCCGGCTGCAGCCGGCTGGCTTGCGAGCGTCCGAGCCGCCAATCGAGCTTCGAGTTCAGGAGCTTCGGGAACTCATGCTCGCCTTCGATCGTCCCCGAGAGCAGGTCGCGCTGCACGTACATCAGCCGTGCGTCTCGGTAGTAGTAGTAGGTACCGCTCGTCGACTCGATGCGATTGTGGTCCTGGCCGGTGTAGGTGCGTACCTCGTCGTCCGCGCTGTTGTTGTAGAACCCGCGCAGGTGGATGGAATGCGCGGGCGAGAGTCGGTAGCTCAGGCCCATGACGCCGCCGAGTTGGGCCGACGCGACGCTGCGTTGCGCGCGGTAGTCGTAAACCGTGTCCGTCTCCGACCTGAAGAGGCGCTGAATCTCATCGCGTTGCGAGAACGAGCGAGCGAACGTCCACGAGCTGATGACGCCCACGGATCGGTGAAAGAGCTTGAACTCGTCACCGTAGGTCATCGCCGAGTTGAAGTTGGGTCGGGCGTGCACCTTTTCCGGCGACCAGACATTGCTGAAGGACTGCCCCAGAAACGCCAGCGTGCTCTTCTCGAACCCGAACTCGGGCTTCCCCGGGCTCCAGATCAGCGCGCGGTCGCCCGCGGTGACGCCAATCTCCTCGGGAAGGGCGCGCGAACCGGCGCCATACCCGAACGCATCGGCGGGGCTCCCGGCGTAGGTCGTGCGGTCGTGGAAGGTCAGCCCGTCCACGGCCGCGGCACCGATCAAGAGCGACCAGGTGCGCTGTCCGGGGAAATCGCGCGTCTGCACCTGCACGTCGCCGCCGCCGAACTCGCCCGGACGGTCCGCCGTGTAGGTCTTCTGAACGGTCACGTGATCGAGCAGTTTGGCGGGCAGCATGTCCAGGGGAACGACACGCTTGTTCTGTTCCGGGCTCACGAGGCGCACTCCATCGAGCTCGGTCGAGCTGTAGCGCTCGCCGAGACCGCGAACGAAGACGTACTTATCGTCGGAGACGGACAGCCCAGTCACACGCCGGAGCACCTCTGCCGCATTGCTGTCCGGCGTCTTGCGAACCTGTTCGGCGCTCACGGCGTCACCGACCGTTGTGGCCTTCTTGCGAGCCGCCAGCAACGACGCATCCGTGTCGTGCCTCACCCGCGATTCGACGACGACCTCCTTGACCTGGATCGCCTCTGGCGTCAAAGCCGTATTGACCGTGACCAACTCGCCTGCCTTCACCACGACGTCCGCGATTCGCTTGAGCGCATAGGACAGGGCGCGGACCTCGAGTGTGTAGGTGCCGGGCGCCGCCTCCAGCAGGAAGCTGCCGTCCGCGTTGGTCAGTCCGCCAACCTTCCGCATCGTGGTGTCGGCGGGCAGCAGCACGACCTGCACGAACCCCATCGGCTCGCCGGAGTCGGTGGCATGGACGAGTCCGCCGACCTTGCCGGCCGTCGCGGCGATGACGGAAGGGACGCAGCAGAGCGAGAGCGCCAGGGCGAGCAGGCCGCGGGCGAGATCGAGTGGCGGCGGCACCACACGTGCGGTTGCACGCTTCGTCATTTCGAGCTCCGCGAAGGACGAGGAAGGACTCGGCTAGAAACTCGGCTCGGCGGCGGGGGCTTGAGCCCCCGCCGCCTCGCTCCGGTTCCTGGATCCGAGCGCCGTCAGTTGACGCGCGTCATCATGCCGCTGGTCTGCTGCCCAGCCGCGGTCACGCGATAGAAGTACATGCCGCTCGGGACCGCGCGACCGACTTGCCATTCGATCGCGTGCGGCCCTGCGGACATCTCGCCGTCTGCGACCGTCTGCACCCGACGGCCATCCGCCGAGTAGATCTCGACCTTCACCGGACCCGCCTTGGCCAGCGTGAACCTGAAATTCACACGGCTGTTGAACGGATTGGGAGCGCTCTGTGCAACGAAGACGCGGCCCGTCGCGAGCGGAACGTCCAGGGTGGCCGTCTCACCCGGCAGACACGAGCAGTGATGCGCCCACGTGGCGTTGTCGTCGACGTGGAGGGCGCCGACCTTCTCGTATGCGATGATGCTGTTCCAGATCGTGCCCGACGCACCACGGCGCCAGTTCACGCCCATCGTCGGGCCCGGGTAGATGGCGCCGAGACGGTGGTCGCCAATGAACGTCATGTTCGCGAGCTTTGTGCGATTGTAGATGTAGTTGTTTTCGGGCAGCACACCGCCGGAACACATGCTCATGTTGCAGGTCTGCGCCTCGAAGTTGAGCTCGTCGTTGTCCTGCTCGGTTCCCTTGTCGCCATTTTGCGTGCCCGCGATCGTGTAGTACGGGCTCTGCCGCATGATGGCCCACTGCACCCGAAGCTGCGTGCCGAGCTGCGTATCGATGCCGTCGTCCTTGCCTTCGATGCCCAGCAGGTGCGTGCAGTCCTGCTTGCCGCCGAACCACTCGAAGCAGTCGTCCTGCCCGAAGAACGCCTCGCAGAAGTCCATACGCGACTTGGACCCGACGCCGTTCAACGTGAACGTGTTCAGCTCGTTGTTCGGCGTGATCTCTTTCCCCGAGTACTCGATGCGGACGTACTTGAGCTGACAACCGTCCCATGTGTTGTCGTTGCCGCCCCAGTATCCGATCGCCCCGCCCTCAGACGCCACGGTGTCACCGGCGCAGGTGTTCACTCTGCCGGAACGGCCGTAGCCATTCACGACCAAGCCGCCCCAGCAGCCAGACAGCATTGCGCCGGGAGGATCGTCGCCGGTCATGACGATCGGATTGTCCTTGTCGCCGATCGCATCGATGTGGCCGCCCCGCTCGATGATCATCGTGCCGAGCGTCGCCCGCTCGCCGAAGATCACCGTGCCGGCGGGAATGGTGAGGTTCGCCTGGCTCTTGACGCGAAGCTGGCCGCCGACGAGGTAGTTGCTGTCCGCGCTCCAGGTCTGCGACGAGTAGAGGTTGATGTTGCGATACACCGCCAACGGCCGGGGGTTCGGCATGCCGGCCAGGTGCAAGTCCTTCCGGTGCGCGCCGGTAGAGTCGTAGATCGTCCAGCCCTTGTTCGGCACGGCCAGGTCGGCGGGGGAGGGGTTGTTGGCCCAGGTGCTAACCGTCGTCCAGTCGTCTCCTGGGTTCGGTCCGATGGCGCCGTGGTAGGCCACCGTCTGGAAGAAGTCATCGTCGATCTTGATGACGTCGCGCGACCACGCGGGGCTCCCGGCGGCGGGCTTCCAGGTCGGCACCAAGTTGGCCTGGTAGATCGCGTTCGGAAGGAGAGGGTCCTCGAGATAGTTGTGGATGAAGCGCGTCGTCCCGAGGGAATCCGCGCGCGACGGGTAGCCGATGAGGTCGCACGGGGTCACTCCCGTGCCCACCCCCACGAAGTTCCCCGGCAGCGTGTTGTTGGGGCTGCCGTCGGGCCAATTGCTCCAGAGGATGTTGCCGTCGAACGTCATTTGGGCCCAGGCCGGCGTGACGGCCGAGAGCGCCAACAGGGCCAGGGCCGCGGCGAACACCCTGCCCCTTCGACCACGCTGTTCGATCTTGCGCATGCTTGCCTCCTGATTGTGCGGACGGACATCAGTGCGAGATGAACAGGAGGCCCTCCCATTCCATGCCCCAAATGGCTAGCCAAGCCTCGCGGGGGTTGGGTGGCGGTCCCATTCGAGAAGCTTCTGCGGCCGGGCCGTACGGAGGACCCAGGTGGTCGCTCCGCATGGGCACCGAGCACACACTCGGACGACCCGCGCCATGGCGGCCGGAAGCCTTAAGACGACGCCCGACGACCGACGTCAGGCTACGGCCGATGGCGCCCATGGCGGCGTGTTCACCGAGCAAGCAGGAGGTGAACAAACGTTGCCATCCCGTTAACGCGCCTGGCGTCCTGGCCCGAGGTCGGTTCGGTCAGCGCAGCGGGAAGTCGGGTACGACCTGGCGCATCACGCTGGGGTCCCGGAAGCTGGAGCGCAGCCGATCGCCGCACGCGAGGCGTTCGGGACGGAGTGTGCCCAGCACGCCCGCTGGGTCGACGCGGATTCGGGGGGGGTCGAACGGGTCCATCACGAGCCACGCGAGATCGTTGCGCTGGTCGCTGATCACCATGTGGCTCGGGACGTGGCGCCGCAGCGTCTCGCCGGTGACAAGGATCCGCGCTAGGAGTTGCACTGGTTCCGCGATGCCGAGGCGCGCCAGGTCCGCGGCGACCTCCGGCGACTCGCCGAAGCGGCGTTCCAGCAGCGCCGCATCGAAGGGCTCGCGCCCACCCATCAGGATGAGCTGATCGTCGTTGCCGACGAACAGCAACACGTGCGGGAAGACGTCGAGGAAACTCGCCACCGCCATCTCGAGCCCGTGTCGCGAGAGCTCGTGCACTGGCAGCCACTGCGTCATCATGCCGTGCGGGGTGAGGTGTTCCATCACGGCCCGGTAGTACTCGACGGAGTAGAGTCGGTACACGCCTTCCGCGCGAGGCGGCGGCGGCTCGCTGGTGATGAGGTCGTACGTTCCCTGTGTGCGCTCGAGGAACCGGCGCCCGTCGTCGTGGATCAATCGGACGCGCGGATCGCGGTAGACCATCCGGTTGGTCGCATCGAACTCCGGGGCGGTCTCGAACACCTTGTCGTTCAGATCCACGACGTCCAGCGTGCGGATCGTCGAATGGCACGCGATCGCGCTGGCAGTGTTCCCGACGCCGAAGCAGATCAGCAGCGCTCGCGTCGGGTCCGGCTGCGCCAGGAGCGGGACGTGCGCCATGAGGCGCATATAGCGCTGCGCCCCCGGCCCCGTGCCGGACATGGGGTGGCTGTCGAAGAAGAGCAGCGCGCCGGCCGGGTGGTCGACGACAAAGGTGGTGTGCGCGCCGTTGCTGCGCATGCCCCGCACCGGGTACCGCGCCGGGAGCTCGTCGGGCGGGAAGAAGCGGCGATCGAAGCCGCGCGGCACCCAGAGCAGCCCGGCGAATCCGGCGGCCAAGGCTGCGGCGACAGCGAGCCGGGGCACGGCACGCCCCGGCCGGATCGCCAGGGCGAGCGCCCCCAGTGCGAACAGGACCACGAAGAGGAGCTTCACGGCGTAGAACAGGCTGATCGAGGGTGCCAACCAGGTGAAGGCCATGACCCCGGCGCAGAAGGCCAGGGTATTCACGCCGTAGAGCGTCGCGATCCTTCCCGGGACAATCTGCGCGGAGTTGCATACGGCGGGAAGCACCAGCGAGACGAGGAAGTAGGCTGGCAGGACGACGATCCCCGTGAATCCCATCATCAGCAGCAAGCTGCCGGCGAACGGCACCAGCGAGCCGCTGGGAGCCATGTGGAGCGCGATCGCACGCTGCTTGACGCCGGCGAGATAGCCGGCGTTGAACCATCCGCGCACGGTCGCGAGGGCACGCCAGGTCGCGAGGTGGACGAGCGCGGCGAGCAGGAAGGCGCTCCGCATCAGCCAGGGACGCGGCCGTCCCAGCGCGCGCACGGTCGCGCTCGCCAGGAAAATGCCGGCGATGGCCCAGAGGGACGTGAATGCCATGGCCGCATCGGATATGGCGCCGCTGAATCGCACGCGGCGGAACATGTCCCCCTCCAGGCCTCCAGCGAGGAAGCCGCTCAGCGCCGCGAGCGTGAAAAGCGCGCCTGACGAGAAGTTCGTCCCGAGTGCGATCAGGTGTTTCGACGATCGACGACGCGAACCCGCGTTGGCGACGACCGCGGGTGCCGTTTCCGAACCAGGGGATCGGCGGTGGCGCCGCGATACCACGACGAAAACGAAAGCGATCGCGAAGTGTCCGGTCGCGAGGACGCCGAGCGAGGCGAGTGCGCCGAGGTGGCGGAGCAACACGAACTCGGCCAGCAGCACTCCCGAGCACGCACCGAACGTGTTCCAAGCGTAGATCTCGGACGGGAAGCCCTCGCGCCTCGGGAGCGCGTCGCAGAGGATCGGAAACGTGGCCCCCATGAGCGTGGCGGGCACGAGCACGCATGCGGCCGCCGCAAACGCCGTCGAGATCTGGAGGGACAACACGGGCTCGTAAATTCCCCGCGCGTCGGCCTGATAGGGGAAATCTCCGCCCACCGCGAGCAGGGCCGGCGTAAGCAGAAATGTCAGCGGTAGGGCGGCCGCCACCAGGCCTTCGAGGAGTCCGACGGCGGCGATGGGGTCCTGAACTCTCGACCTCGCCGCGAGGCCCTGCACCAGTGGACTCGCCGCGGCCCCAAGCCCGAGCCCCCCGATGAAGCACACCAGAACAAGCGCGAAGGTCACGTTCGTCGAGCCGAAACGGTCGGCGAATATGCGGAACCACATCACCTGATCGCCCAAGCTCAAGGCGCCGGAAACGAGGCTCAGGATGAGGATCGGCCTCGGGTCCGGTCGGGGAGATGGCGCCCCGAGCCGGCGGACGCTGCGGTGGCCCTCCCGGGGCCTAGGGATAGCGCTGGATTCGGTTCGGTCGGCCATGGCGGCTTCGCGGGCGGGGCAGCTGCGTTTCACGTCCCGATCGTCGCCTGAGGACCCGGGCGCCGCGCGACCCGGTGCGGGCCATCATACGTGGCCCGGGGCGCCGTCGTCAGCACGAACCGGCGTGAGAACGGGAGCCGGCGCGCTGCGCGGGCACTGGCTGTCGTGTCTTTACGACCGGGCGCGAAGCTCGGGCCTCAGCCTCGGGCCCAATCCGGTCGCCGCCGTTCCCGTCTCACACGGAGCATGCTCACCTCGTACAGAGGCCGGGAAGGTATCCGCGCTGTTTCGTGGTCGTGAAATGATTCCGGCAGTCGCGCGAGGCGCTCCCCGCGCGCTCCCGGCGGCCGCTATGCCTTCGGTCCCGCCGGCACCTCGAAGCGGAACGTCGTGCCGCCGCCGACACGGCTCACCACCGAGACCTCGCCGCCGTGCAGCGTGAGCGCGTGCTTGACGATCGAGAGGCCCAGCCCCGTGCCGCCCTGCTCGCGCGAGCGCGCCTTGTCCACGCGGTAGAAACGCTCGAACACGCGCGGCAGGTCGCGCGCGGGGATGCCGGGGCCGGTGTCGCGGACCTCGCACCAAACGCGGCCGTTCGCGGCGCCGACAGCCACGCGCACCGAGCCGCGCTCCGTGTACTTGACGGCGTTGTCGAGCAGGTTTGCGAGCACCTGCGCCAGCCGCACGCGGTCGCCGTTCAGCGTAACCGGCGGGCCCGGCTCCAGCACCAGGTCGAGCCCCGCGCGCTCGGCCGCCGCGCGCACGTGCTCCACGTTCTCAGCGGCGAGTGCCCGCAGGTCGAGCGGCTCGCGGCGGAGCGAGGCGTCGGGGCGCTCGAGCTCGGCCAGCGCCAGCAGGTCCTCGACCAGCGCCTGCAGCCGCACGGCGCCGTCGCGCATGGCCTTCACGAACCCCTCGCGGTGCTCGGCGTCGTCGAGCCCGCCCTCGAGCAGCGTCTCCGCATAGCCGCGCATCGTGGTGAGCGGCGTCCGCAGCTCGTGGGACACGTTGGCGACGAAGTCCTGGCGCATGCGCTGCACCGCCTCGCTCTCGGACAGGTCGTGGAGCACGATCAGCACCGGCTCCGGCGCCGGGCCGCCGAGCGGCGTGACGCGGGCGCGCGCCGAGCCGGTGCGCGTCGCCCAGGGCTTGAGGTCGCGCTCCAGCGTGCGCGCCGAGCGGCGCGATTCGGAGAGCAGCTCGATCAGCTCCGGCACGCGCGCGAAGCTCGCGAACGGCGCCCCGGGCTCGGGCCGCCACGCCACGTCCAGGAGCTCCGCGAAGCGGTGGTTCACGTGCACGACGCGGTCGGCGCCGTCCAGCAGCGCCACGCCGTCGCTCATGTGGGCGAGGATGCGCTCGCGGTCGTCGCGCTCGCGCTGCAGCGATTCGATGCGCGTCTCCAGCTGGCCGCGCATCTCGTTCAGCGTGCGGCCGAGGTGGCCCAGGTCGTCGCGCGGGGTCTCCAGCGCGCGCACGTCGGCGTCGCCCTCGCCGATCCGCCGCGCCACGCCGCGCAGGTTCTGGAGCCGCTGCGCGAAGCGCCCGCTCACGTACGCGAGCACGAGCAGGCTCGCGAGCAGCGCCAGCGCCGCCGACAGTGTGGAGACGCGCGTCAACGACTCGCCGAGCTGGCTCACGACCACGAGCGGCTCGGCGAGCCTCAGTACGGCCGCCCCATCCCGGGGCGGTGCCAGCGGCACCGCACAGTAAAGAAACTCGACGCCCAGCGTCGCCGAGCGCCGCACGCCGAAGCCCACGTGTCCCGCGAGCGCCGCGCGCATCTCCTCGCGGCCGGCGTGATTCTCCATCTCCCGCGCCTGGGCGCGCGAGTCCGCGAGCACCTTGCCATCCGCGGCCATGATCGTCGCGCGCAGCGCGAAGCGCGCGTCCAGCGAATCGGCAAGCGGCTGCCACGACCCCGTGGAGGCTTGCGCGGTGCGCGCGGCCTCGCGCGCCACCCGCTCCAGCACCTCGGACTCGCGCGCGATCAGCCAGCGGCGCTGGGCGCCGTGCTCGAGCACCGTCGCCAGCGCCACCGTTCCCGCCACCACGACCGCCGGGACGACGAGGAGCCGCGCCCGCAGCGACAGCTTCACGTGCTCTCGGTCCCCGGAGTGGCCGCGAGCTTGTAGCCCGCGCCGAGCACGGTCTCGATCATGCCGTGGTGCTCGCCCAGCTTGGCACGCAGCCGGCGCACGTGCACGTCCACGGTGCGCGTCTCGCCCACGAAGTCGTAGCCCCACACCTTGCGCAGCAGCTCGTCGCGCGAGAGGGCGCGGCCCGGGTGGCGCGCAAGGAACGCGAGCAGGTCGAACTCGCGCGGCGTGAGGTCCATGCGTGCGCCCGCGCAGGTGGCCTCGTGCGCCTCCAAGTCCACGCGCAGCGGGCCGGCCTCGAGCGAGCGCGCCGTGCCGGTGGGCCGCGTGCGCCGCAGCAGCGCCTTCACCCGCGCCACGAGCTCGCGCGGACTGAACGGCTTGGTGAGGTAGTCGTCGGCGCCCTGCTCGAAGCCCAGCAGCTTGTCCATCTCCGCCGAGCGGGCGGTCAGCACGAGCACGGGCAGGTCGTGCGTCAGCGGCTCGCCGCGCACCTCGCGCACGATCTCCAGGCCGTTCATGCCCGGCAGCATCAGGTCGAGCACGAGCGCGTCCGGCCGGGAGGCGAACAGCTGCTTCAGGCCCTCCTCGCCGTCGGCCGCAGCGGCCACGCGGAATCCGGCCTTCTCGAGGTTGTAGCGGACGAGATCGCGGATCTCCTTCTCGTCCTCGATGATCATCACGAGTTCGCTCACGGGTCCCTCCGGCGCGCATGTAAGCATCCGACACTGCGCCGGTCCACCCGCTCAGGCGGCCGGCACGAGCGCGACGGACGCCCGGTGGTCCGCGCGCACGCCGGCACGGCCGCCGCGGCCGTGTTACGGCGAAGTTTCGTGCGCGCCCGCGAACGCGCTGGTGCTAGAGTCATTCGCCCCATGGCGCTGCACCCCGGCATCGGCACCCCCGTCCTCGACCGGCTGGGCCCGCGAGACGTCCCCGAGGTGCTGTCGTTCCTCGAAGACGACCCGGTGCTCAACGTGTACCTCATCGCGCTCGTGCTGCGCGACGCGCTGGCGCGGCCGCACGACACGTGGTGGGGCGCTCGGCGCGACGGCAGGCTCACCGCGATCCTCTACGTCGGCGCTCACTCGGGCGCCGTGCTCCCCGCCGGCGACGACGCCGAGGCCCACCGCGCGCTCGGCCAGGCGGCGTTCGACGAGCGGCCGGTGACGCCGTCGCGGTTGCAGCTGATCGGCCCGCGCGATGCCGTGGCGGCGCTGCGCGAGCGCTTCCCCGGCCCCGGGGCGGTGGCCCGCCTCGAGCGCTCGCAGGTCTACCTCGTGCTCGAGCGCTCGCCGGGCGGGCCCGCCACGCTCGCGCCCGAGCTGCGCACCGCGCGCCGCGAAGACTACGCGTTCCTCTACCACGCCGGCGCCGACCTGCGCACCGAGGAGCTGCTCGAGGACCCGCGCGCCGTGGACCCGGTCGCGTTCGCCCGCCGCGTCGAGGAGGAGTGCCGCGACGGCTGGACGTGGATCCTGCGCGACGCGCGCGGCCTCTGCTTCCGGGCGGGCGTCAGCGCGCTCACGTCGGAGGCGGCGCAGGTCTCGGGCGTCTACGTGCCGGCGGCTCTGCGCGGACAGGGCATCGCCACGCGCGCGCTGGGCGAGCTCTGCGCGCGGCTGCTGCTGCGCTCGCGCGTGGTCTGCCTGTTCGTCAATGACTTCAACGCCCCGGCCCTCGCGCTCTACCGCAGGCTCGGCTTCCGACTCCTCGCCCCGTGGGCCAGCGCTTTCTACGTACGCGAAGACTCGCGCTGACCGATCCCGCCTGAGCGCGTACAGTCCGCGCCGTCCGGTGCGGGCACCGCGGTGCGAAGGGGAGTCAGCGCGGTTCAAGCCCGGGTGCGAGCGCCGGCGTGCGCGGGGGGGCCGAGCACAGGGGCCGCCTGGGAACGCACGGAAGCCAGGGGTGGCGCGTGACGGCCGCGTAAACTTCGGCGGACCGCAGTTCAATGGTTGACGAAAACCTCCGGGTCCCCGATAGAATGAATTGAGTAGATAGAATGAATTGAGTAAAGGAGGAATCCGACCATTCGCATCGCTGCGATCGACATCGGCACCAACTCCATTCATATGGTGATCGCCGAGGCCGTGCACGCCGACACGTTCAGCGTGCTGGATCGCGAGCGCGAGGTCGTGCAGATCGGCCGCGGCTCGTTCGCCGACGGCCGGCTCCGGCGCGACGCCATGCGGCGAAGCGCCGACGCGCTCGGGCGCTTCGTCCAGCTCGCGCGGCGCCACGCCGTCGACCGCATCCTCTGCACCGCCACCGCCGCCGTGCGCGAGGCCCGGAACGGCGGCGACTTCCTCAAGCTGGCGCGGCGCATCTCCGGCGTGGCGCCGCGCGTCATCCCCAGCGAGGAGGAGGGTCGCCTCATCCACCTCGCCGTCCAGGCCGCGCTGGAGCTCCCCGAGCGGCCCGCGCTCATCGTGGACATCGGCGGCGGCAGCGTGCAGCTCGTGCACGTGCATGGCCCGCAGCTCCTGAAGGTCGTGGGCGTGCCGCTCGGCGCGCTGCGGCTCACGGAGACCCGGATCGCGCACGACCCGCCGTCCGGGGCGGAGCTCGAGCAGCTCCACCGCGTGGTGCGCAAGCGCCTCAGCCGGGCGCTCGGCGAGCTCTGGGGCCCCGCGCCCGAGGTCGTGTACGGCTCGTCGGGGTCGATCCACGCGCTCGCCGAGCTGGCTCACGTCGCGCAGCAGGGCCGCCAGCTGCCGCAGCTGAACGGCCACGCGCTCGAGCTGGAGGCGCTCGCCGCGCTCACGCGCCGGCTCGAGGGCATGACCCAGGAGGAGCGCGAATCGCT
>Ga0306920_100003200_pt1 | contig 20770 bp, 21 predicted proteins | sample flu12Cox44000170_FD_204666 | JGI IMG/M metagenome (GOLD analysis project Ga0306920, IMG submission 204666) | Lab enrichment of tropical soil microbial communities from Luquillo Experimental Forest, Puerto Rico - flux4day.12C.oxic.44.000.170 (v2)... | ecosystem: Environmental > Terrestrial >... | reverse complement strand
CGGGCTCCGCTCACCAGGTGAGGGCCTCGACAGGCGCGGCCCACGACACCAGGAGACCACGATGCCGAAGTACCTGCTTCTGAAGCACTACCGCGGCGGCCCGGAGCCGCACCGTCCCGTGCCCCCCATGGACCAGTGGGCGCCTGAGGACGTGGAGGCGCACATGGCCTTCCTCCGGCACGTCAGCGAGTTGCTCGAGAAGAACGGCGAGTACGTCGACGCGCAGGCGCTCACGCCGGCGCGTACTTGGGTGCGCTACGGCGGCCCGGACGCGGCGGCCGTCACCACCGACGGCCCGCTGCCCGAGACCAGCGACCTGGTCGCGGGCTGGTACATGATCGATGTCGAGTCTCACGAGCGCGCGGTCGAGCTCGCGGCGTACGTCTCCTCCGAGCCCGGCCCCGGTGGCGAGCCCCTGTACGAGTGGATCGACGTCCGGGAGGTCATGTCCGAGGCGCCGTCGGAGGGCTGACCCGGCGTGATCGACGAGCCGGTGCAACGGCTGGACGGGGGCGCGCTGCGCGCTCTTGTCCCACGGGTGCTCGCGGGCCTGATCCGCCGGGGCGAGGACTTCGACGCCGCCGAGGACGCGCTCCAGGAGGCGCTGCTGGAGGCGCTGCGGGTCTGGCCCGAGCACCCGCCGCGCGACCCGCGCGCGTGGCTGACCACGGTCGCCACCCGACGGGTCGTCGACGCCCGCCGCAGCGAGGCCGCCCGGCACCGCCGCGAGGAGACGACGTACGCGGAGCCGCGGCCGGCCGCCACGGAGGAGGGCGACGACACCCTGTTCCTGCTCTTCTGCTGCTGCCACCCCGACCTCGCGCCCGCCTCCCAGGTGGCACTGACCTTGCGCGCCGTCGGCGGCCTCACCACCCGGGAGATCGCCGACGCCTTCTACGTCCCCGAGGCGACGATGGCCCAGCGGATCAGCCGCGCCAAACGCACCCTGCGCGGGCGCCGCCTGGACCAGCCCGGCGACCTCGCCATCGGGCTGCGCGTGCTCTACCTCGTCTACACGGCCGGCCACGTGGGCCGAGTGGACCTGGCCGGCGAGGCGATCCGGCTCGCCCGCCAGCTCACCCTCGCCACCGAGGAGCCCGAGGCACGGGGGCTGCTCGCGCTGATGCTCCTGAACCACGCCCGGCTCCCGGCGCGGCTCGATCCCGAGGGCCGGATCATCACGCTCGACCGGCAGGACCGTGGCCTGTGGGACACGCGTGAGATCGCCGAGGGCGTGCGCGTCCTGCAGTCGGCGCTCGCCATGCAGACGGAGGAACGGCGCCCGGGCCGCTACCAGATCGAGGCCGCGGTCGCCGCCCTGCACGACGACGCGGCGAGCGCCGAGGAGACCGACTGGCCGCAGATCCTCGCCTGGTATGACGACCTCGTCGCGCTGACCGAGGATCCCGTGCGTCAGGACCCCGCCGCAGTGCTCGGCCGCGCGGTCGCGGTCGGCCATGTCCTCGGTGCCGCCGCCGGGCTGCGCGAGACCGACCGGCTGCGCGAGGTGATCGGCGACCGGCACCGGTGGCACGCCGTGCGCGGGCACCTGTACGAACTCGACGGCGACCTGCCCGCCGCGGCCTCAGCGTACGCCGAGGCCGCCCGTCGGGCCACGAACGTCGCCGAGCGCGACCACCTGGTCCGCCAGGCCGCCCGCGCGCGAGTCGCTTGAGCTCGTCCCGTCAGCGGATCGGCTCGCCGAACGTGCTGCCGGAATCAGGAAGGAGAAGCCGGGCCAATGGCCGAGCATGCGGAGGGGCCACGCGTTATCCGCGGCAAAGGCTCTTGGCTCGAGATAGGCCGGCAATACGGTGAGGAACTCCGCGCCGATATTGCGAATGCTGCTCGTGCCATAGAGGAGCTGGCGATGGCGGCCGGGCACGACCGCATGAGCCTCAAGGCTCGTATCAACGACTACATCCCGTACGCTCAAAGACTTCCCGCCAGATGGGATGAGCTGGTCGGGGTCGCGCAGGGATCGTGTCTGGCGATCGAAGACGTCCTGTTGATGCAGATGCTCGAGGACCTGCTCGATGTTGACGCTTGCACCACCGCGGGCCGGGCCGGCTTTCTTCTCCACGCCGAGATGTGGTTTGCCAGTCACACCGACTATGCCGTCTTGATCTCCGAGCCCGCCGGCGGACCGCCGGTGATCACCGTCAGTTGTATTGGGTTTCTCACCGGCGTGGGCCTCAATGGCAGTGGATTCGCCATGGGCGTGCAGTCAACTTCTTCACGCGATGTGAGGGTTGGCGTCCCGCGTGCGATGGTCAGCAGAAGCGCGCTCTGCGCCTGGTCGGCCGGCGAGGCGGTACGGGAAGCGACGCGACATCACCGCTCCGGCGGAAACGGGTTCGTCCTCGTCACCCCCACGGGCGTGCAGGTTGTCGAGACCTCGGCGGCCATCGACGATGTCACCGAGGAGCGACCTTGGGGCGCCCATACCAACCACTACATCTCAACCAAGTTCGAGACGGTCGCGACCAGGGCAGGAGAGTCTGTCCAGCGCCTGGAGGAAGCTGTGGCGACGCTGGGCGGCGTCAGTGACCGCGAGCTGATGGAGCGTGCCCGGTTTCTTGTTCAAAGTCCGGGTTTTGTCCCCCGCAGCCCCGACCGCAGTACGGTGACGGCGTTCGTCATGCTGGCCGACATCGAGGCCGGTTCGGTGCAAACCGCGCCAGGCGGGGGCGGGCGGGGCCCGTGGATACGCGTGACTCTGCCCTAGACAGCATGGCGCGGCCAATGGGTTTTGGATCCGGTGATGTCAACGGCCTCAGCCCGGGCGGTCTGCGGCCAGCATGGCGGCTCTTATCCCTCAGCGGCCGCGCGCTGGTTCGAAGAGAGGGCCGCGGCCACACCGTCGAGGTAGCGGTCGAGCAACTCGCCGCGGGGGTCGTGGGTGGGGTTCACCTCGGTCAGTACGAGGGCGGCGAACGCCGGGCTGGCGCACAACTCGCGCAGAACCGTGACGGCCGCGTCAAAGGTGAGCCCTTTGCCGTGGTGCGGATAGTTCGCCAGCGGCAGGTCAGCCGAGTCGACGGCGTCGACATCGAAGTGCACCACGATCGCACCGGCGGAGGCTTCGACGTGCGCCCGGGCGGCACCGGCGGCACCGGCGGGATCGGCGGCCACTTGCCTGCCGTCGGCGTGGCTGAGAGGCGGGCCGAGCAGGTGACGTTCTCGCGGGTCGATGCCGCCGTCGTCGTAGCCGAGGATCGCCAGCCGCTGCGGCGGCAGCATCGGCACCGGCCCGGCCAGGCCGGTGTAGCCGGGATCGCCCTCGCCGAGCAGCGCGGCGATCACCATGCCGTCGAAGTTGCCCGCGATCGTTGTCTGCGGGGTGCGCAGGTCAGGGTCTCCGTCCAGATACACCAAGCCGGTGTCTGGCCGCTGCGCCAGGCAGCCGGCGACCGCGCCGACGGTGATGCTGCAGTCCCCGCCTACCAGCACCGGGATCCGCCCGGCCGCAATCGCCTGGCTGGTCGCGGCGGCGGCGTCCCGGCACGCCTGCAGGACCGCGTCCCGGTTCCGAGCCCGCGGATGCGCCGCATCGGCGGTGAACACCTGCGGGGTCAGATCACCGGCGTCGAACACTTCCCACCCTGCCTGACGCAGCCGGCCTGGCAAGCCCGCGGCCCGCAGCGCCGCGGGCCCGCGCTCCAAACCGCCGTGGTGCGCGCCGGCACTACAGGGCACCCCGATCACCGTCAACGTCCGAGTCATGCGCCGCATATTCCTCATGGTCCGCTCCGTTCGTGCTTGACGCGCCGCCTAGGCAAGGAGCTTGTCCGGGGTGATCGGGAGGTCGCGGATGCGGATGCCGGTAGCGTGGTAGACGGCGTTGGCGATCGCCGCGGCGACACCCACGATGCCGATCTCGCCGGCGCCTTTGGCGCCCATCGGGTTGTAGTGCGGGTCGTGCTCGTCGATCCAGGTGGCCTCGATGTCCTGGGCGTCGGCGCAGGCGGCGATGTGGTAGTCGGCCAGGTCGCCGTTAATGACGTGGCCGAACCGGGGGTCGGTGACGCCTTCTTCGTGCAGTGCCATAGACAGGCCCATGGTCATTGCCCCGATCAGCTGAGAGCGGGCGGTGCGGGGGTTGATCACGCGTCCGATCGCGAACACGCCCAGCAGGCGCGAGACGCGGATCTCCCGGGTGTCAGCGTGGACCCGGACCTCGGCGAACTGCGCGCTGAAGGCGTGCATCGCCACCTGGCCGGCTGATCGGTTGGCGGGGTCGGCAGCGGTGGCCTGGTCACCGGGGGCGGGCTGATGCCCGTGCTGAGCGCGGAACGCGCGCGCGGCGGCGATGACCGCCGATCCCCAGTTGCTCGTGCCCATCGCTCCGACGGCGGGGGCGGCGGCGGGCAGCCTGCTGTCCCCCAGCTGCAGCTCGACCATGGTGAACGGAACCTCGAGCGCGTCGGCCGCGATCTGGGTCAGCACGGTCCACGCCCCGGTGCCGATGTCGGCGGCCGCTATCTCCACCCGGTACCTGCCACCGGCGAGCGCGCGGACGCAGGCCCGCGAGCCGCCCGGACGGGGATACACCGGGTAGGTGCCAGTGGCGGCACCGGTCCCGCCCAGCCAGCCGCCCGCGAGCCTCCTCCCCGGGGCGGGGTCGCGGTGCTGCCAGCCGAAGCGGCGCATTCCCTCGCGCAAGCACGCAGCGAGATTACGGGTGGAGTAGGGCAGGCCGGTTTCCGGGTCGAGCTCGGGCTCGTTGCGGAGCCGCAGCTCGACCGGATCGACGCCGCAGGCGGCCGCGAGCTCATCCATCGCCGATTCCAGCGCGAACATGCCCGGCGCTTCACCCGGTGCCCGCATCACCGTCGGCACGGCGACATCAAGCGCCGCCAGGCGGTGCGTGGTCCGCCGGTGCGGCGCCGCGTACATGGTGCGGGTGCCCAGCGCGGTCTGCTCAGCGAACTCCTTGAACCGCGCGGTCTGGGAGATCGCGTCATGCGCGACCGCGATCAGCGTGCCATCGGTCTGCGCGCCGAGCTGGACCCGCTGGATGGTCGGGGTCCGGTAGCCGGCCCCCGCGAACATCTGCCGCCGGGTGAGCGCGAGTTTAACCGGCCGCCCGGCGGCTTGCCTGGCGGCCAGGGCGGCCACCACCTGGTGGGCCTTCGCCCGGGACTTGGACCCGAACGCACCGCCCACAAACGGCGAGATCACCGTCACCTGGCCGGCCTCCAGGCCGAGCACCTGGGCCAGCTGCCCGGCGATCCGGGAAGCGCCCTGGTTGGAGTCATACAGGGTCAGTTGCCCGGCCTCACCGGCACCGGTCCACACCGCGACGGTGGTGTGCGGCTCGATCGGGTTGTGGTACTCGGCCGGGGTGGTGTAGGTCGCGTCTATCCTTACCGGCGCCACGGCCAGGGCCGCCTCCACGTCCCCCTCAGCGGTGTCGGTGACCAGGGCCGGATTGACCGTCTGGGGTTTGTAGAGGTACTGGCTGTCGGCACGCAGCCGCACCTCATGCGGCTCGGCTTGGTATTCGACCGTGACCAGCCGGGCCGCTTCGCGGGCGATCTCCGGGCTGTCCGCGACCACTACGCCGATCACCTGCCCGCGATACCAGACCTGGCCGGACTGCAGCACCCATAGCTCGCGGTCACGATCGGAGGAGAGCCGGGGCGCGTTCTGGTGGGTGAGCACGAACAGGACACCATCGAGCGCCTGCGCCGCGGTGACGCCGATGGCGGTCACCCAGCCCCTGGCCACGGTGGCTTGAAGAAGATGGGCGTAGGCGGGCCGGTCGAGCCGGTGCTCGAATGCGTACGGGGCGGACCCGGTCACCTTCGCGGGCCCGTCGATCCGCGGCACCGACGCGCCGATCGCGTGGGTCTCCACCTCGGTCATGACCTGGCCTCTCCGGCCAGCTCGCGCATGGCCGCGGCGAGCGCGCCCTGCGCCAGTTTCACCTTGAACGCGTTGCCCCTCAGCGGCTGGGCGGCAGCGAGTTCGGTCTCGGCGGCCCGCACGGCCAGTTCCCCGGTCGCGGGTGCCCCGCGCAGCACCTCTTCGGCCCCTCGCGCCCGCCACGGCTTGGGCGCTAGCCCACCGAACGCTATCCGCGCATCGCGGACCGAGCCCCGCTCAATCCGGGCGGCCACGGCCACCGAGACCAGCGCGAACGCATACGACGCGCGGTCACGCACCTTGCGGTAACGCGAGCGCGCGGCCCCGGGCAGCGCGGGCAGGTCCACCGCGGTGATCAGCTCGCCGTGCTCCAGCACCGTGTCCCGCTGCGGCTGATCGCCAGGCAGGCGGTACAGCTCCTCAACCGGGATGCTGCGCGCACCACCCGGCCCGTGCACCTGCACTACCGCCTCTAGGGCGCACAGCGCGACGGCCATGTCCGACGGGTTCACCGCCACGCAGGACGTCGACGCCCCGAGGACCGCGTGCTCGCGGTGGTGGCCCTCGATCGCGGAGCAACCGGACCCGGGCTCGCGCTTGTTGCACGGCGTACTCAGATCCTGGAAATAGGGGCAGCGGGTCCGCTGCAGCAGGTTCCCGCCGACCGTGGCCATGTTCCGCAACTGCCCCGACGCGCCCGCCAGCAGCGCCTGGGACAGCATCGGGTAACGCTGCCGGATCACCGGGTCGGCGGCCAGGTCGCTGTTGCGCACCAGTGCCCCGATCCGCACCCTGCCGCCCGGCAGCGGCTCGATCGTGTCCAGCGGGAGCCCGGTCACGTCGACCAGCAGCCCCGGGCTGGCCAGGCCGAGCTTCATGTGGTCGAGCAGGTTCGTGCCGCCGGCGAGGAACACTGCATCCGGCCGGCCCGCGACCCGGGCGACCGCACCATCGACGTCGGCCGCGCGCTCGTACTCGAACGACCTCACCGGGGCTGCTCCCCGAGCGTGTCCCGGATCGCGGCGACGATGTTCACGTACGCCCCGCACCGGCACAAGTTCCCGCTCATCCGCTCCCGGATCTCCCCATCATCGAGTTCCACCGGTGCAGTCAGGCTGGCGCTGACGTAGCTTGGCCAGCCCTGGGCCGCCTCGGCGAGCATCCCCGCCGCCGAGCAGATCTGGCCGGGTGTGCAGTAGCCGCATTGAAACGCGTCATGTTCGATGAACGACCGCTGCAGCTGATGGAGTCCCTCCCCCGCGCCGAGCCCGGCGGCGGTGGTCACCTCGGCGGCATCCAGCGCGACCACCAGGGTCAGGCACGCCAGCACCCGGCGGCCATTCACCAAGACGGTGCAGGCACCGCACTGTCCGTGATCGCAGCCCTTCTTCGCCGAGGTGACGCCCAGCCGCTCCCGCAGCGCATCCAGCAACGTCACCCTCGTATCAATGGTCAGCGACCGGGGCTCCCCGTCGACCCGCAGCGTCACCCGGGCATCCATCAGCGCCGCCCTTCCGGCCACAAAGACCCACGGCATCCTCGTCCGACTCCGGCGTGCCGATAGCAGCAGCACCCCTAGCACTCGGTGTGATTGTGCAGTTACAGTTCGCCTCACGGGTCGGCAGGCTCACGTCCCATGCTGGCAGCACATCCATCGCGCCGGTATCCCAGCGAAATGGGATACCGGCGCGATGGATGTGCTGGTATCCCAGCGATGTGGATGCCGCAAGTCCGCGGCCGTGCTTGCTGTGGCGGCAGCGCGGACGCCGACCATATCCCGGGCCGGCGGTCGGCTGCGTTTGACATAATGCCGAAACATTGTTAGCTTACATCGTGAGTTTACATCGTTAGCAAAGGGAGGTCGGCCATGGCTGGTCGTTCAGTGAGGGCGGTAGGCCCGGCCGCCACCCTTGGCGAGGCCCCGCGTTCTGGGCTGGCTGGCCGCGGCCTGTCGGTGTGGGCGTGGGTGCTGCTGGTTGCTGGGACGGCGGGCGGGGTGGTGTTCACCGGCGTGTATCTGGCCGAGGGCGCGGCCCGGGCCGGGTACCGGGCGGTGGCGCAGCCGATCAGCGCGCTGAGCCTGGGCCCGGGCGGGTGGGTGCAGCAGCTGAACTTCATCACTTTCGGCGTGCTGGTGTGCCTGTCGGCGGTGGGCTGGCGGGCGGTGCTGTCACCCGGCCGGGGCGCGGTGGCGTTCCCGGTGCTGCGCGTGGCCGCCGGCGTGGGCCTGATGATGGACGGACTGTTCGCCCAGGACCCGTCGGGCGGGTACCCGCCGGGTGCCCGGGCGGGGGCGGCGACGGTGCACGGGCAGGTGCACACCCTGTTCGCGATGATCACGATCACCGCGCTGGCGGGCGGGTGCTTTGTGCTGGCCGCCCGGTTCGCCGCCGAGCCGGCCTGGCGGCGGTGGGCACCCTTTGCGGCCGCCGCCGGGGTCGCAACCGTGGTGTTCATCGCCGCGTTCGGCGCCGCGGGCGGGCACGGCGGGCTGGCCGGGGTGTGGGAACGCGCCGCCGGGGCGGCCACCTCGGTGCTCGCCGTGGCAGTGCTCACCCGGCTGGCGGTTATCAGCCGCCGCGTGGCCCGGGCCCGCCGCCTCGGCCCGCCGGCCGGGGAGGTGGCGTGACGGCCCCGGCCGCCCCCGCGGCGGCGGTGGCCCGGGCGCGGCGGCGGAACCGGCGCGGTGAGGGCGGCCGACTGCGGGAGGAGATCATCGTCGCGGCCAGCCAGATCATCGGCGAGACCGGCGACGACAGCGCGCTGACGCTGCGCGGGGTGGCCCGCCGGCTCGGGATCGCGGCTCCCTCCATCTACCGGCACTTCACCGACGTCGACGAGCTGAAGATGGCGGTGGTGCAGCGCAGCTTCGCCGAATTCGCGCGGGCCCGCGACGCGGCCAGCCACGACGGTGATGACCCGGCTGCTGCGCTGCTGGCCCGCTGCCGCGCCTACACCGCCTTCGCGCTGGCCAACCCCGGCCCCTACCGGTACCTGTTCAGCCAGCACGCGCCCACCGGCCGCCCAGACCGGCCGCCGGTGAGCCTGCCCACCTTCCAGGCCCTGGCCGAGTCGATCAGCCGCTGCCAGCAGGCCGGCCTGGCCCGCGCCGGCGACGACCCGCAATGGCTGGCCGCCCAGGTCTGGGCCGCGCTGCACGGCCTAGTGCTGCTGCGGCTCAACGCCCCCGGCTTCCCCTGGCCTGGCCCGCTCGAGCAGATGGCCGACCAGGCCGTGGCCCGCCTCATCCGCCTGGAGACCGTCGCGGACGAGCACCAGGCCTGACCGCACCACCACAAAGGAGACCCACAATGCATCTCGGTACCGTTCCTGCCTCGTCCGGCAGGCCCTCGGCCATGGCCCTGACCGGGCTGACCGCGGCGGCCATCGTCGGCGCTGTCATCCCGGCCCTGGCTGGCCTGGCCTTCCTGATCTCGCTCGTGACCCGGCGGCCACTGATCGGCACCGCAGCTCGCCGCTGGCCTTGGCTCACCAGCTACCCGCCCGGCGACCTCCCGCGCCGCACCCAGGTAGGCCTGACCGCCGTCTGGGGCATCGGCCTGCTCGCCGCGGGCGCCGTCCAGGCTGCCGGCGCGATCAACGGCAACCTGACCATCACCAGCCCCGCCAGCTTCGCCACCCGGGCGCTAATCGCCCTCGCCGCCGAAGCCGTCCTGACCGTCATCACCGTCATCTGGCTGCACCGCAAGCCAGCTGCGCGCACGTAACCCGCTGCCGCCTGGGCGGCGCCGAAGCGACGCCCAGGCGGTCGATGCGCGGCTGTCGATCCGGGTCGTCGCCGTTCGACCACCGGTAATGGGCCGCCGCGACGGTCAGCAGAGGAGCAGTCATGACCCGCCTGACGTTCGACATCTATATCAGGGCGACGCCAGAGGTTATCTGGCGCGCGCTCACCGACCCGGCGATCACACCGCGCTACCGGTTCGGGCTCTCCTTCGACACCGACTGGCGGCCCGGCTCGCCGCTGACCAGCCACTCACCCGACGGCCAGGGCGTGGTGCACGACTCGGTGCCCGGCCAGCGCCTGGCCTACAGCTGGGCCGAGTCCGCCAAACCTGAGGCCAACGGCGGCCATCCCTCTACCGTCATCTTCGAGCTGACCCCGGTGGGCGAGGTCACCCGGCTCACTACCACCCACGACAACCTGGCGCCGGACGGCCCGTTCCTCCAGATCGTCCGGCCAGGCTGGCCGATGATCTTGTCCGCGCTGAAGTCCCTGCTCGAAACCGGGGAACCGCTCACCTATGGCGCCGACGGCTGAGCCGCCGGACATCCCACATCCCTGGGATACCGGCCCGATGGATGGGCTGGCAGCGTGGGATTCGTCTGCCGACATGCGATGTCAACTGTACTGACGTGGTGAACCCATGAAACTGCTCGCGATCGGCCGCCCGCGCGAGGGAGCCGACGTCCACGAGATCGGCCGTTACGCCCGCGAGGAGATGGCCGCCCTGTGGCAGCTGTACAGGGACGGGGCGGTGCGGGAGATGCACTCGCCCGGCCGTCCGGGCGCGGTCCTGGTGTTTGAGGCGACCGGCCCTCAAGATGCCGAGGCGGCCGTAGCTGGGCTGCCGCTGACCGCGGCCGGCCTGATCGTCTTGGAGCTCATCGAGCTGCACCCGTTTAGCGCCTTCGAGGTGCTGTTCGCCGACCGGGCGCGCCCGGGAGCCCGCAGGGAAGGACAGGAAGCGATATGAGCACCGAGCAGAACGCAGCTGCGGGCACCACGGCCGGCGGGGCGGGCCGGCTGGCGGCCGTGATCGCCACCCGGGGCGGGCTGGCGGCACCTGAGGCGCCGTTTGTGATCGAACACCGGGAAGCGCTGATCTACATGCTGTGCGAGGCGGCGGAGATTGAGCACGCCATCATGTGCCAGTACCTGTTTGCCGCGTTCTCCCTCAAACAGATCGCGGACGAAGGCCTGAGCGAGACCGAGCTGGACGCGGTCACGCGCTGGCGCAAGCAGGTCTCGCACGTAGCGACGCAGGAGATGCTGCATCTGGCCTTGGTGCACAACCTGCTGTCGGCGATTGGCGCCGCTCCGCACCTGGCCCGGCCGAACCTGCCCGCGCCCGCCAGCCACTACCCGGCCGGCGTGCAGCTGGCGCTGCTGCCGTTCGGGGAGCAGGCGCTTCAACACTTCATGTTCCTGGAACGGCCCGAGGGGATGGCCCTCGATGACGCCGACGGCCTGGCCGCCATGGTCCGGGCCACCCCGGTGGTGAACGAGCGGGACATCGTTCCGCAGGGCCAAGACTTCGCCACGATCGGGCACCTGTACCGGTCCATCGAGGCGGCCCTGGGCCACCTGGTCGATCTGCACGGAGAGGACTGGTTGTTCGTCGGGCCGCCGCGGGCGCAGGCCACCGCCGGGCACTTCCGCTGGCCCGAGCTGGTCGCGGTGACCGACCTGGCCAGCGCGTGCCGCGCGATCGAGGAGATCCTGGAGCAGGGCGAGGGCCCGCGCGGCCACTGGCGGAACGCCCATTTCGGGCAGTTCGTGGCCATCCTGGATGAATACCAGCAGCTTCGCGAGGCCAACCCGGGCTTCGATCCGGTCCGCCCGGTGCTGGCGGCCAACGTTCGCCCGCCCGAGCGCGAGGTGGACGCGCCGATCATCGGCGATCCACTGACCGCCCGGGTCACCGACCTGTTCAACGTCGTGTATGAGATCCTGCTGCAGATCTTCGAGCGGTTCTTCGCGCACACCGAGGAGACCGACGCCCAGCTCACGGCCCTGGCCGACGCCACCATCGCCCTCATGCTGCGAGTCATCAAGCCGCTCGGCGACCTGATCACCACCCTTCCGGTCGGGCCGGCCTATCCAGGCAGGACGGCCGGCCCGAGTTTTGAGCTGTTCTACGAGTCGGACTACCAGATGCCGCACCGCGCGGCCGCCTGGGCGCTGCTGGCCGAGCGGCTCGATGAGGCCGCCTGGCTCTGCGATCAGCTTGCTACCGGCCGCGGCCAGCGCATCGCCGGGCAGCTAGAACCCGTGCTCGCGGCGATGCGGGAGATCTCGCAGACCCTGGCCGTGCATCTGCCTGCGGGCAGCGCTCATGCCAAGCTCGCCGCCGTGCCTGCCCGGCTCGAGGCCGCCGAGCTCGACTCGCTGCTCCGCCGCGCTCGCGACATGGCCGCTGCGGTCGCGGCGGCGTCGCCCGGCAGGACGGCGGGCGAGCTTGCCGGGGTCTTCGAGACGGCTCACGCCATCGTCATCTCGGCCGCCGCCGGCACCGGCTGCGGTCCCGGAGACCAGGCGCTGATCGTGCCCCGGCTCGTTGACAGCGTGCTGCGCCCGCTCGCTGATGCCGTTACCAAGACCCTGGCCGGCCCGGGCGGTTCCGCGGCCCCCGCCGGGACGGGCACAGGCGAGACGGGCACTGGCGAGACGGCGGGCGCGCGACAGGAGAGGGCGGCAGGGGCCGCGCCGCCAGACCGGGCTCCGGCGACTGCCGCTGCGGTGTGGGAGGCAACCAAGGCCGCGACCGCGCTGAGGACACGCCTAGGCACGGTTGGTGGCTGCCCGCCGGAGCTCGCGGAGGCTGTCGCCGCGCTGCAGGACCTGGCGGCCCGGCTCGCCCGCAGCGGCCAGGCGGCCTCGCGCCGCGATGAGCTGTGGCAGCTGCAGGCGGGGCTGCCGACGTCGGTCCAGGCGATGCGGAACGGCCCGTACCTGGTGACCAACGTGCCACGGCTGATCGACCATCTGGGCGGCGAACAGCGGCCCGCACCGCAAGTGACGCTGTGCCGCTGCGGCAATTCGGCGATCAAGCCGGCCTGCGACGGCAGGTGCGCGGCGACCGGCTTCACCGACGCCAAGGACCCCCGCCGGGTCCCGGACCGGCGCGACACCTATGACGGGCAGCAGGTCACGATCTACGACAACCGCGGCATCTGCCAGCACTCCGGGTTTTGTACCGGCCGGCTGGCCACCGTCTTCCACACCGATGCCGAGCCGTTCGTGACGCCGAGCGGGGGCCGGATGGACGAGATCATCCGCGCCGTCCGGGACTGCCCCTCGGGTGCCTTGAGCTATGCGATCGACGGCACCGAGGCACGTCAGCAGGTGGACTTGAGCGGCACCCGCGAGCCGGCGATCGAGATCACCAAGGACGGCCCGTATCGCATCGCGGGGGGAGTCCCCCTGCTGGGCGCCGACGGCGCGTCGGAGTCCCGCGCTACGGGCTCTTCGATGGAGCATTACGCCCTGTGCCGGTGCGGGCACTCGCAAAACAAGCCGTTCTGCAGCGGCATGCACTGGTACGTGGGATTCACCGACCCGGTGCCCGCCCCAGGCAGTGAACCGGCGCTGTACGAGTGGGCGGGCGGGCTGGGCGCGCTCACCCGGATGAGCAGGCTGCTGTATGAAAAGCACATCCCGGCCGACCCGCTGCTGGCACCGTTGTTCGCCGACATGCCTCCCGGCCAGCCACAGCGCCTGGCGGCCTGGCTGGCCGAGGCACTCGGCGGGCCAGCCGCAAACGGCAAGAACGAGGATCCGCGGCAAGCGGTCGGCTACACCTCCGGGGATTTTGGCGAGCCGCAGCGGGCCCGCTGGGTTGCCCTGGCCACCAGGGCAGCCGATGAGACCGGCCTGCCCGCGGACGCAAGATTCCGCGCTGCCTTCTCCTCGTGTGCCGAATGGCTGTCGCGTGCCGCGCTGGCCCAGCCCGGCACGGACGGGCAGGCTGGACCGGTACCCCGCTGGGACTGGGGCCCGGGCGGGCCACCCGCCGCGCAACCCGCCCCCGCCGCCGATGAGTCGGACACCGCGACCGCGCCGCTGCCCGAGCCGGGTCAACCGGTCGGCTTCGCCGCGCACATCAAACCGCTGTTCCGGCAGCGGGACCGTCAATCGATGAGCTTCGCCTTCGACCTTTGGTCCTACGATGACGTCCGCGCCCGCGCCGCCGACATCCTCACCCGGCTGCACGAAGGGTCCATGCCGTGCGACGGCGCCTGGCCCGCCGAGAAGATCGAACTCTTCCAGCGGTGGACCCACACCGGGATGCAGCCATGAACCCAGAGGGGAACCGAGGACCGATGAAGATCGCGGTCCTGGGCGCCGGCCATATCGGCTCGACGGTCGGCCGGCTCTGGCACACCGCCGGGCACGAGGTCACCTTCGCGGCGCGGGACTCCGCCGGCCCCCAGGCGGTGGCCGGCGAACTCGGTGATCGCGCTCATGCTGCCACCGTAACCGTCGCCGTGGCGGCCGCTGAAGTCGTTCTCGTGGCCGTCCCCGGTCCCGTCGTCGTGGAGGTGCTCTCCGCTGCTGGCCGCCTCGACGGGAAGGTCGTTATAGACGCCGCCAACATGATCGGACAGGACGGGATCTCCTTGCGGCGGCTCGCCGGCACCTTCCCCCACGGCCGCTGGGTGCGCGCCTTCAACACCCTCCAAGCGCGCGTGCTGGCGGACGAACATCACCGCCAGCCCCGCTGGGTGCTGTTCTTGTCCGGCGATCAGACGGCCAAGCCCACGGTCGCCCGGCTGATCGCCGACGCGGGCTTCGAACCGGTGGACCTCGGCGGCATCGACGACAGCAAGCATCAGGACCCGGGCAGCGCCCTGTGGAATACCACCCTGGAGGCTGACGACGCCAGGGCGCTCGCTGAGCGGATCCGGACCGGCGACCCAGGGAAGGCGCCCAGGCGACCCCACGGCAACTGACCCGCGGCGGTGATTCCACCGAGCGCCGGGCTTAGGTACCGTCGTTCGGGACTTGATCATGGATCGTCTCTGCTTGGTGCCCCGGATGTGTGGCCACGGTGCCAGCGGTCATGGTGCTCTGGATGCGGTCCAGATGTGCAGGGCTAGCCGCACCAGTTCGGCGTTGCCGACGACGGTCGAGCCGTCAGGGCCGACGGTGGTGTCTTCCAGGCCGATCCGGGTGGGCAGCCCGAGCATTCCTGCGTGGGCTATCAGTGGCCAGCAGGCCCGCCCTTCTCCGTGCAGCAGGCGGGGCGCCGTCGTGCCGAGGTCGTCGAGATGGCGCAGAATTTCGTCGGCGGCTACCGCCTCCTTCCCGGCCGGAGCATCAGTGATCTCCACCAGGATCCGTAGCCAGTCGATGGCCTGCCCGGCGGCTGCTAGTTGGTCCGCGTCTGCTTGTGACCAGACTCCGGCCTCGGCCGCGATGCCGGCCAAAGCCAGCAGGCCGCACAGGTCAGCCCAACCGGGTTCGGACAGGTTGACGGACGCGAAGTCTGGCCGGGCAGCGGCGGGAACGCCCGCCCATGCGGCCACCGCGGCCCCGCGTGCCGCCGGGTCCCCGCCAGTGATCCACAATCCGGTGGACACCCCCACGGGCGTCGCGGGGCACGCCTGACGGACCGCGGTCACGGCCGCGGCGACGTCGGCCGACGCCAGTGACTCGCCGCCATCGGCGCGGCGCGGGTGCAGATGCACCTCCGTCGCCCCGGCGGCCGCTGCCGCGACGGCCGAGGCGGCCAGCTCGGCCGGGGTCAGTGGCACGGCCGGATGATCCGCGCGGCCACGCCCGCCGTTGAGGCACACCTTCATGATCTCAATCCGGCGCTCACCAGGCCATGCTCGCACTCCGCCACGCCCCCGCGATACCGCGCCCAGGCAGCGCGCGCACGATCTCGCTTTACCAGCCGCGATCGGGCGAGGCGGACGAGAATCCCGGCGGCCACGGCTGCGGCCCCGCCGACTTGCAGGCCGGAGACCGTCCCGGTGCCGGCCACGCTGACCGCGGCCAGCGTGGCGACCGGAATGGGGCGCCTGGGCTGGAGCCGTCCCTGGCTCAGTTGAATTGGAAGGCGAGGTGGTGGGCAAGTTCGCCGCGGCTGGTGACACCGAGCTTGGTGAAGATTGCTTTGAGGTGATCTTGCACTGTGTATGTGGTGATGTGCAGCCGGGCAGAGATCTGCCGCGTGCTCAGCCCGGCGAGTACCCCGCTGACCACTTCGCGCTCTCGTCCGGTCAATCGGTAGGCTGCGGCCAGGAGCGGAAGCACGCAGGCGGTCCCCGCGGGCCCGATCACCACACTGATGCCGTGGGCCACTCCGGGCAGCGCGATGACTCGCTCGCCATGTAGGACGATCCATTGGCCCTGGCCGCCGCGAAGGCGGACGCTGACCGGGCGCGGCGAGCCGGCCTGCCCCGAGCGGGCCGCGGCGGCGGTGACCCGGGCCGTGAGCGCAGCCAGGATGGCCTGGGCGCGCTGGGGCATCTCGGGTGTTTGGAGGCGGGCGAGCCAGTCACGGCCGGTGGGGGTGGTAGATAGCAGTTCGCCGTCGTCGCTGAGCCATAGACTCGCCGCGTTAGCTGGCAGTGACGCCACCGGGCCGTCAACCATGGCCCGGGAAAGCTGGGCTGCGATCTGGTGCAGCTTCCGGCCGAGAGTTGCCGCGTCCCTTTCCCGGAATGGTCGTTGACCGTTGCGGAACGCAGTTATTGACCCCCAGCAATATCCGTGGTCGTCTACCACGGCGGCTCGCATTTCATGCCGCCAGAACCCAGGCAGAAGCAGATTCTGCCAATACGGGTTCTGCCTTCCCTGACGCGGTTCCGCCGTGACCAATTCGACGTGGCTCTTAGACCGGGCCAGGGCACGGAAATGGGATGCGTCAGCTTCGGCCTGTTTGTTCCAGCATGCACTGACTGCGGCGTCCCAGTCGAGCCGGTCATTGGCCACGAAGGATACCGCGATCATCGCCGCCGGGTCGTAGGCCAGGGCACGGGCTGCGTCATAACCCACCGACCGGGCCAGCCACGCCAACGCCTGCTCCAGCACCGGTTCCATCCCCGCCTGTGCCGCGCAGGGCCCGCGTCCGGTCATCTCAATTCTCGTCTCCTGGCCAAGTTCTCAGGCCAGTGACGTTACGGGCCGCCTCGAGGATCAACAAGCGCAGCTTGTTGTTGTCTGACAAGTGATCGTTGTGGGCGCGTACTGCGGCACCGTAGGATACGGCGTGTGACGCCGGATCTGCGGCAGCTGCGCAGTTTCGTTGCCGTCGCCGAGCGCGGCAGCTTCACTCGTGCTGCCGACGACCTTTACGTGGCGCAGCAGGCCGTTAGCCAGCAGGTGAAGGCCCTGGAGAAGGCCCTCGGCGTTACGCTGCTGTGGCGTACTTCCCGGCGGGTTGAGCTCACCCCGGCTGGGAAGGTCTTTCTGGGCGATTGTCGGCGCGTTCTATCCGCTGCCGACCGGGCGGTGCGGCGGGTCCAGGAGGCAGCCCGCGGCGAAGTCGGCACCGTCCGCATTGTTTACACGCTGACCGCCGCGCACCAGACGCTCCCGGCACTGCTTGCGCGGCTCCATGACCGGTTTCCGCAGTTGAAGGCGCAAGCACGGGAGGTCTTTGCGGAAGATATCCCGCGGCTACTGCATACCGACCTATGTGATATCGGCATCGGGCCGGCCACCGATTACCCGGCGGACCTCCGCTGGCGGGTAATCCGGTGGGAGCCCTGGCGGCTGGCAGTGGGTGAAAACCACCCGTTGGCGGACTGCGCGCAGATCGCTTTGCGGGACGTCAGCGCTGAGCAAGTCGAGCTATGGCCGCGGGAAATGACCCCCGGCTACTACGACGCGGTCGTGAACGCCTGCCGGGCCGCCGGATTCGAGCCACGGCTCGATGAAGAAGGTGCTGGGTCGACCGTCTGGGGTTATATTGCTCAAGGCCGCGGAATTGGACTGGTTGTCGCCTCCCTGGCCGAGCAACCGCCATCAGGGGTCAAGCTCATCGACATCGCGCCACCGCTGCCGCCACCGCTGGGCGTCACCGCCGTGTGGCAGCCAGACGGCATGCCTGCGGCGGTAGAACGGCTGCTGGAAATCGCCACCGAGCTGGCGGCAGAACGAGGTTGGGTGTAGCCGGACATCCGGCCGGACCTGCCGCGGCACGGCGACGGCTGGGGAGCGCGCGCCGGCAGCGTGGAGGCGGGTCAGGTGAATTGGAGGGCGAGCCGGTGGGCTAGTTCGCCGCGACTGTTGACCCCACCTTGCTAAAGACTGCCCTCAGGTGATCTTGGACGGTGTGCGTACTAATGTGCAAGCGACCGGAGATCTCCCTGGTGCTCAGCCCCGCGAAGATGCAGCTGACCACCTCCTGCTCGCGGCCGGTCAGCCTGTAGCGGCCGCCAGGACCGGCAGGACCGTGCCGGGCCGGCTCGATCACCACGCCGATGCCCTGAGCCTGCCCATCGGGACCGGTAATCAGCTCCCCGTGCAGGACGATCCACTGGCCCTGGCCACCGCGGGCGCGCACGCTCACCGGGTGCGGCGGGCCCCCCGGTTCAGGCCGGCGAGTGATGGCGGCGACCCGGACCGCAAGCCCGGTCAGGACCGCGTCCGCGCGGCCGGGCATCTCCGGGATCCGCAGGCGGTCCAGCCACCCCCGGCCCGTGCTAGTGGCGGACAGCAACTCGCCGGCGTCGCTGGGCCACAGGCTGGCCGCGTGGCCGGCTGCGGCGTGGCCGCACCGCCGACCATGGCCCGCGACAACCGGCCCGCAATCAGGTTCAGATCCACCGTATGCTGCCAGTCCAGCAAAGAACCGGTGCCGGTAAACGACACTGGGATCAGCACATCCGGGTCATAGGCCAGCGCTCGCGCCGCGTCGAACCCCACCGACCGGCCAAGCCCCGCCAGCGCCTGGGCGAGCACCTCCTCCACTGCCGGGGTGGCGGGCGGCTCGTCTTGTGACCGGCCGGATGCCGTCCCTGTCTCGAGCATGATCAGCCCGGCGAAGTCAGGTCATCCGGGCAGCAGTCGCGGATCATGTTCTCCTCCAGCGATCAGAGTAGGTTGCCAGCACCGCCCGTGACCATGAGCTGCCGATCGGCGAGATGCGCGCCGGCCAGCCGCTGGCCTTGGGCGTCCCAGATCTGTGGGATGGCGCCTCAGCTGGCTGTCTCCGAGAATCGGCGCATGGGTGCACCGGCTCCGCTTGAGGTTTACCGCCAGTTCCAGTCGTTCCTAATCAACGGCGAGTACGGCCGGCTGGCCGAAGTCGCCGACATGGACGGCTACATGGAGCACTGCGTCGGCCTGACCGACTGGACCACCGGCCTGCAGATGGCGCTGCGTAACTTCCAGGAAGATATCGCCTCGCGCCTGACCGACATGGCCCCCACCGAGCACGACGTCGTCCAGAACGAGGACATGCTGGTGATCCGGGGCAGCCACGAGGTGACGCATTCGGGGGAGTTCTTGGGCGTGCCACCCACAGGACGGCGGGTCTCCTACGACTGGGTCGACATGTATCGGATCACCGGCGGGCGAATTGTCTGGCGGTACCTGCTATGTGACTGGAAGGGGCTGCGGGACCAGCTGACGGCCCCGGGATGAGTGAGCCGCTCAGTCGGCATCGGACGCTGGGCGCCTGACTGGTGCATCCGAGGGGGTCAGGTGGGGTCGGTCCGGGTGGCCAGCATTTGCTCGTCGAATTGCCACGTAGCTCCGTCGTCGCGGGAGGTCTCGGCCCGCCAGGTGAACGATTCTGCGGCGATGTCGGTAAAACGCCATCGCAACTGGGGGCTCTCTTCGTCGCTGAGGAGGACTATGTCGCCGCCAGAGGGTCGGCCGATGAAGCGCCGTACCCGGCGATTGACCGGCTCGATCCAGGTGGAGCGCCAGGCATCGATCGCCGGGTCGTAGAACCGGATGGTCGAGCCGTAGAAGGCCAGGGGCGGCCGGCCCTCGCCTGGCTGCCCCCGGCCTGGGACGATCCACACATCTTGCACCGCCCGGCCGCCCAGAACCCAGCCGAAGTGCAGCTCGCCGCTCATCGTGGCGGAACGCCCCTGCGCGTCGGTGCCAACCCATGCCAGATGCCAGGAGCCGACGAAACGGCCGAAGAGCATGAGCTTGTCGGCGTGCTCGCCGACCGGGGCGGTGGCGTGGAGCGCCGCGATCAGCCCCGTTCCCGGCCCGGTCGCATCCATTTCCCTTGTCACCAAATGCCTCCCAAGCAGACGCATGGACGGTAGACCGTCGGGGCCAGCCTGGCAACACGGCGAGCGGACAGGTATCCCAGACACCTGGGATACCGGAACATCGGCGGAACTGAGAGCGTGAGCACAGCGCCTAAGTCGCTAAGCCAGCGCGCGCACGACAGGAGGCAACCAGTGCGGTAGCAGGCGGTCCTGCCGTCGGTCCGCCGCCCGGCGACTGAAGCCACGCAATCGCCAGACCTCAACGGCTCCGCTGGCCGCACCTGCACCGCGCCGGAGGTAGTGATGCTTGATCTACACGAGGAAATCCTCAAGTCGATGCGAGCCAGTCCGGTAATCCTCAACCAGCTGGTCGCCGGCGCAGACGACGAACAAATCCGGGCCCGGCCAGCGCCGGGTGAATGGGCGATCATCGAGGTGGTCGCGCACATGGCCGACGTCGACGAGCGGGCGCACGCCAGGCTTCGCCGGATGCTCACCGAAGACAATCCCCTGCTGCCCGCCTTCGACCAGGATGCGCTCGCCGAAGACCGTAGCTACATCACGATGGACCTGACCGAGGAACTTGCGCGGTACCAGCAAACACGCGCGGCCCACATAGCCGACTTGGAGATGCTCGGTCCCGGCCAGTGGCTCCGCACCGGACGCCACGAAGCCGCCGACGATATCACAGTAGAACTCTACGAGGCCCACGTAGCCAGCGAAGATGTGGACCATCTCGCACAGATCGCCCGCCTGGCCCCGGCGTAATAACCGTCGTGCCGAACACGAATGAAGGTGCAGCCAGGACTTGGGCGGCAGAGGCAACTCAGTCAGTTGACACTAACGTTTGCGTTAGCTAACGTTAGTGGTTCTTGACGGAGTCACGAGAGGGAGAGAATCATGGGTCAGCCAGTGGCGTTCTTCGAGGTGGTCAGCCCCGATCATGAGCGGGCGCAGAAGTTCTATC
>Ga0306920_100003199_pt1 | contig 20772 bp, 16 predicted proteins | sample flu12Cox44000170_FD_204666 | JGI IMG/M metagenome (GOLD analysis project Ga0306920, IMG submission 204666) | Lab enrichment of tropical soil microbial communities from Luquillo Experimental Forest, Puerto Rico - flux4day.12C.oxic.44.000.170 (v2)... | ecosystem: Environmental > Terrestrial >... | reverse complement strand
AATCTACAACCTGATTCGCCGTCCCACCACGGCGCATTGGGTGATTCTGCTGGTCAACATCGGTGTGGTGTTCTACATCGCGTGGGTGCGATGGGATGACGTGAGGGGACGAACGCGCCGGCACATCCCCGCTGCGAGATTTGTGGAGCACGGAGACTAGACTAAGTGGTGGTTAACGCGAAGCCTAGAAAAGACTTGGCGAAGCGAACTCCGTGTTCTCCGTGCCTCGGTGGCAAAAAGCCACTATTCCGGCAGAATCTGCCCTAACACCCGCGCCACGTTCTCGCCCATAACGAGCTGGATGTCGTGTTCCGACAGGCCTTGTTGCAACAACGCCTCCGTGATCAACGCCAGGCCGCTCGGATCGAATGGCTCGGTCACGGCTCCGTCGAAATCAGAGCCGAGTCCGACATGTGCAGCGCCCACCACGCCAACGTCGATCAGCATGCCGCGTGCCTCCATTCGCTTCACCCATTCCCGACCCAGCGCCGTAAGTCCGCCTTTGCTGGCCCCGGCAGCGGAGCCGCCCACTGCGGTGTCGGTGAAATGCGATGGTGACATCATGCGAAAGCCGGCGGCGTAAAGCTCGTCGAGGTTCCGGATGTCGCCTTCGAGCGGCTGTGCCCCCTCGGTGCCGAGTAACGCCGCGACCACATGCGATCCGGCTTGCCGCTGCTGCACAAACCTTTCCAGATCGCCACGCGTGCGCAGTAGTATGAGTCCACCGTTCGACTGATCGACGAATTTCCGCAATCGGCTCGCCTGGTAGAGCGCGACCCGTTTGGGCCTGCCGATGGTCATGACCGGCCAACCTTCGAGCATTGCGATGTAACGGACCAGGTCCGTTGTATCTTCGTTGCGTTCGATGTTGATGCCGCGCGGGACGGTCGAGAAAACAGTGAATCCCTGGATGCCAACGTTGCCGTCAACCAGCCGTGGCAGGTCGATGTGTCCTTCATTGCTGGGCGCGAGGATGTCGCGGCCCCAGAGCAGGGTGTCGGCGTGCAAATCGGCCAGCAGCAGTGTGCGATGCAGCGCCGCGGCTTCGGCGGAGACGCGATACGGGCCAGGATTCAATGTATGGTTCTGCGAACGGTCCAAAATTGACGGCCCGATGAGACGCGCCAAAAGCAGCAGGCATCCGAGGACAACAGCCACTGCAAGCAACTTCTTCATCGCCGCAAGCCTAACCCCTAGGCGCTGGAAGCGCAGTGATTTCCGGTTCGATGGGGACCCGCTCGAGGAAGGCTCGGGCGCAGATTATGGTTATGGTGAACTTTGAGGGAATCGGCTTGGCCAGCATACTTCTGGAGATCGTAGCCTCGACCGCGGATGACTGTATTGCCGTCGAAAGCGGCGGCGCAGACCGCATCGAATTGTGTGCGGCGATCGCGACCGGCGGCCTGACTCCCTCGCTGGGCACTCTTATCGAAACGAAGATGCGCGTACGAATTCCTGTGATGGTGATGGTGCGTCCACGCCCCGGCGGGTTCTGTTACTCCGATGAGGATTTAGCAACCATGCGGCGCGACGCGGAACTGCTGCTCAAGCACGGTGCAGATGGGATCGTCTTCGGCATCCTGCGCTCCGACGGAAGCCTCGATCGAAAGCGCTGCGAAGAGCTCTTGCAGATCGCCGACGGGATGCCAACCGTGTTCCACCGCGCATTCGACGTCGTGCCTGATCCATCTCGCGCGCTCGACGAGCTGATCGACCTGGGCTTCACGCGTCTGTTAACCAGCGGCCAGCAGAAAACTGCAGTGGAAGGGCGAGAGTTGATTCGTCGGTTAATCGAACAAGCCGGCTCACGCATCGAAGTGCTGGCCGGAGGAGGGGTGCGCGCCTACAACGTCCGGCCATTTGTCGAAGCGACCCGCTGCACACAAGTCCACCTGACAGCGTTTTCTGCGCCGAGCGATGTTTCAACCTCTGCTTCGTGTCTCAGTTTCGGCGGAGTCCCGGGTTCGCCGTCGGGATCGTATGAACACGTCGATCCCGAAGTGGTACGTCGCATGCGAGAAACGCTGGACTCGATCAACATGGCGGCATAGCATTCGATTTGGGTTCACATCGCTCAGACGTCACGGCCGCGATAGGGAAGATGAGTCATCGCCAAAAGAAGAAAGCAGAGGAAGATAGCTGTTAAGGCAGCGAAAGAACCGATTTTGTCGTTGCGCCCAGTCTTTCCGTCGACTAGCATTCGGGGTTGAGCATCGCGGCCTGCTCGGAATCAGCGAGCGTATTGGGCGGCTACTCGCCGGATATCGCTTTCCTGATACGATTCCGGCGCTCGTGGCCGGCACCACGTAACCACAGGCCGAGCAACAGAGCGGATTCAGTAATGAGCATCCGCTAGGGCATGGAACAACTCTAAGCACACAGGTGAACATGGCAATCGGCACACAGCAGACATCGCAGACTTACACCGTCAGCGGCGACGGCCAGAACTACCGTGGCCCGCTGGCCATGGTGACCACGCTTTTTTTCATGTGGGGATTCCTCACCTGCCTGAATGACATCCTCATCCCTCACCTGAAGTCGATCTTCGATCTGAACTACGCGCAGGTCATGCTGGTGCAGATGGCCTTCTTCGGAGCTTATGCGGTGTTCTCGATTCCTTCGGGACTTATCACCGAGCGCGTGGGCTATAAGCCGATGATGGTAGCCGGTTTGCTGACTATGGCTGTGGGAGCGCTGCTGTTTATTCCAGCCGCAAACGTGCCGTCGTTCCGCTTGTTCCTGACGGCGCTCATCATCCTCGCCGCTGGTATTACCGTGCTGCAGGTGGCCGCCAATCCTTACGTGGCTTTGCTGGGTCCGGAGAGAAGCGCTTCCGCCCGGCTGACGCTGACCCAGGCGTTCAACTCGTTCGGAACGTTCATCGCGCCCTTCATCGGCGGCATGCTGATTCTTGCAACCGCGCCAAAGACTGCAGCCGAAATCGCCAAGATGCTGCCGGCGGAGCTTCAGGCGTACCGCATCGAGCAGGCGTCGTCGGTCAAGATGCCCTACATGGTCATTGCTGGAGCGCTGGTCGTGCTCGCCATTGTGATCGGCATGTTCAAGCTCCCGCATATTCCTGGCGCCGAGGGCGGACACAAGGCCGACACGACAGGTGACAGCATCTGGAAGCATCCCAACCTGGTGATGGGCGTGGTCGGTATCTTCACCTACGTTGGAGCCGAGGTCGCCATCGGCAGCTTCCTGGTGAATTATCTGCACGAGCCGTACATCGGCAACCTCGACCTGGAGACTGCGGCCAAATTTCTCACGTTCTATTGGGGCGGAGCCATGGTCGGCCGCTTCATCGGTTCGTACGTTCTGCAACGCGTTCCGCCACGGTCGGTGCTTGCCTTCAATGCCTTGATCGCCGCGCTGCTCGTGTGCGTCTCGATGGCGACCACAGGTCAGGTGGCGATGGTGTCGATTCTGGCTATCGGCTTCTTCAATTCCATCATGTTTCCCACCATCTTCACGCTCGGCATTGAAGGTCTCGGGCCGCTCACTGGCGAAGCCTCGGGATTGCTGAACACTGCAATCGTTGGAGGTGCGATCATTCCGCTACTGCAGGGATTCATTGCCGACCGCATCGGCATCCACCATGCCTTCTTCTTGCCGGCGATCTGCTACCTCTATATCGTTCTGTTCGCCCTGAAGGGGAAGCCGGTCACGCGAGCGGTGGCAGCGACCACAACTACATAATTCCGGTTTCAGTTGCAAAAGGACTGCGCTACGGTAAATACCGTAGCGCAGCACCGTTTAGAGTAACCTCTCAGTAACAACGTAATTTCGCCCTATTCGACAGCCAGATTTGCACTTTGGTAGCTTCTCTGCTGGAACATCAAGCGCATAATCAATCAGTTCCGCCCAACCGCCTTGGCAGCAGGCGTGCTTCCATACGGGAATACCAATTTGGATGATTCCGATGGAGGTTTAAGGTCATGAGGAATTTGAAGCTTCCAATGCTATTCAGCGTGTTAGCACTGGCAGCGATTTTCGCACTGCAATCCACAGGAATGGCATTACAGGAGCCCGCGAATCCCTCAACCCAGCAGTCTCAGCCGTCGACCCAGCAGGACCCTGCGGCTCAGTCGAACACGATGAGCGAGGGCGCCGAGACCCAGGTATTTAGCGGCAAGATTGCCAAGGCCGGCGGTAAGTATGTGCTGAAAGATAGTGCTACCAAGATGACCTATTCGCTCGACGACCAGAGTCAGGCCAAGAAGTTCGAGGGCCAGAGTGTGAAGGTAACGGGAATGCTGGATGCGCAGAGCAATACCATCCACGTCTCATTGATTGAACCCGGATCATAGCTCCTAGAACGTGCGACGGGGCGGCAAAGCTGCCCCTCGCCGTCCAGAGTCCGCTGAATTTTTTTGTGCAACCACGATGCTCGAGGAAGTGCCGGTGTGCGGGCATGCTTGCATCTAATTGACGAAGTGGCCGTATGCGGCATTCTTGCATCTAATTCATGACGCCCGGTGTCATCGTGTGGCCCCGGCATAGGAAGCCTGTAGTCGTCCCGGTGTAGTGTATGCGACTTCTGAGTGTTCGACTTATCGTTTCGCTGTTCGTGGGGATTACTGCGATTTCGCTCCTGTTTTCGTACTATTCGGTGCGCGCTGGAGAAATCCAGCGGCGCAACGAGCTGGAGCGCCGCGCAGAAGTCCTGGGCGAAAGTCTTTCCACGAACGTCGAACATGCGATACCGAAGGGCTCAAGCTCCTCGCACTCATTGCAGAAGCTCGTCGAGCGCTTCGGCCATCGAGAGAATCTGACTGGGATTGCCGTTTATGACCTCGCGGGAAACCGCCTGGCAGTCACACCCGATCTTGCTAACCTCTTGAACGACCGGCCACCTGTAGTAGCCAAGGCGATCGTCGACAACCTGACAGACTCCGAATACACCCACGTCGGCAACGCCTCGCTGTACATCCGTGTCCTGCCGTTGCACGACGAGACACATGTAATCGGGGCGCTGGCAGTCGTGTACGATTCGGGATTTATCGCCGCACAGACGCGGAAGGCCTGGCGTGAGACGTTCTTGCGGGTGCTGCTACAGATGCTGCTTATTGTCGGGCTGACGCTGCTGATCGTGCGCTGGAGCCTGAGTGGTCCCATCGCTCGCGCCGCGCTGTGGCTGCGGACGCTTCGCACGCAACGCGGCCATGGGCGCCGCCCCGCGCCGGAGCTTGATCTCTTTCAGCCTCTGGCGCGCGAGCTGAAGACGATCGCTGAGAGCCTCGACCACGCACGCTCGGCGGCAGAGCGGGAAGCTCGCCTGCGGCAGGCCGGAGAATCGATCTGGACTCCGGAGCGCCTGGAAGTCTACGTCCACAGTAAGCTCGGCAATAGCCCGCTCTTCGTCGTGTCGAATCGCGAACCTTACCTGCACGTTCGGCACGGAAAAAACATCGAAGTTGAAATTCCGGCCAGCGGACTAGTCACAGCTTTGGAACCAATCCTGCGGGCGTGTAACGGAACCTGGATCGCGCATGGTAGCGCTGACGCCGACCGCGAGATGGTCGACGCCAAAGACCGGCTGCGGGTTCCTCCCGACGATCCGCACTACACGTTGCGGCGCGTGTGGCTCAGCAGCGAAGAAGAAGAAGGTTATTACTACGGTTTCGCCAATGAGGGCCTGTGGCCGCTTTGCCATATCGCGCATACCCGGCCCATCTTCCGCTTGTCGGATTGGGAGTACTACCAGGAAGTCAATCGCAAGTTTGCTGAGGCCACGCTGAAAGAAATGGCGGATGCCGAACAACCCGTTGTGTTGGTACAGGACTATCATTTCGCGCTATTGCCGCGGATGATCAAAGAAAAGCGTCCTGATGCCCGGGTTTCTATCTTTTGGCACATACCGTGGCCAAATCCGGAGGCCTTTGCCATCTGCCCGTGGCAGAACGAACTCCTTGACGGTCTGCTCGGCGCCGACCTGGTCGGATTTCATGTGCAGGCGCACTGCAACAACTTTCTTCAGACCGTGGACCGTGCCTTGGAGTCGCGCATCGATTGGGAGCACTTCACGGCCAAACGGAAGGACCACACGACCACTGTCCTCCCGTTTCCCATCAGCGTGGACTTTGCCGAGTTCAGGCCGAGTCCGGAACGACAGTTCAACAGCGAGGATGAACGTGGCGCGGTGCTGCAGGAATTGGGCGTCGAAGCCATCTTTATGGGCGTGGGCGTCGACCGTGTCGACTACACCAAGGGCATCCTTGAGCGCTTCCTCGCCGTCGAGAGGCTGTTTGAAAAGCATCCCCAGTACATTGGGCAGTTCGTCTTTGTGCAGATCGGCGCGCCCAGCCGCACCCACCTCAAGCGCTATCACGACTTCCTCGACGAAGTGGATGCGGAGGCGGATCGCATCAACCGTCGCTTTCAGAATGCTACCTGGCAGCCAATCGTGTTTCGTAAGCGTCAGCATAGCCATCGCGAGATCGAGCGGTTCTACCGGGCAGCCGACATCTGTCTGGTAACGTCGCTGCACGACGGGATGAACCTAGTCGCCAAGGAATTCATCGCATCACGCTACGATGAAGAGGGTGTGCTGGTCCTCAGCCGCTTCACTGGAGCTGCGCGCGAACTACGCGACGCGCTGATCGTTAATCCGTACGACGTCGATCAGACCGCCGAAGCGATTCGCACTGGGCTCGAAATGGATCCAGCCGAACGCAAGGAGCGTATGCAGCGGTTGCGGAAGCAGGTGCGCGAACAGAACATCTATCACTGGGCCGGGGACTTGATCGGCCAGCTCGCTGAGTTTCGCGTGGAAACTCCAAAGAACAACAACGTCGATTCGACCGCCAGCCATACCAATGCGGCATGACGGCCATGGAACACGGAGAGCGGAGATGCACGTGACGGACGATCGCTTCAAGATCAATCTGCAAGATTTCTTTCAAGCCATAGCCTCTGCTCGCCAGTCCGTCCTTTTGCTTGACTACGACGGCACACTTGCCCCTTTCCAGTTGGACCGTTACCAGGCTGTGCCCTATCACGGCGTCACTACGCTGATGCAAACCATCATGGATACCGGACGCACGCGCCTGGTGATGATCACAGGGCGGCGGGCAAGTGAACTCGTACCATTACTGAAGCTTTCTCCTCCGCCGGAGATCTGGGGATCCCATGGGCTTGAGCACCTCGGCAAAGATGGCAGTTACCACGTGGTGGACATGGATCGCGAAACCCTCGACGCCCTTTTCGAGGCTGATCACTGGATCGATGCGCTAAAGCTGCACGATCGGGCTGAACACAAGCCGGGCAGCCTGGCCATCCACTGGCGCGGACTTTCAGAGGAGCAAGCCGACGACATTCGCAGCAAGGTGCTGCTGCGCTGGGGTCCGATCGCTGAGGACTCGCGCCTCATGGTTGAGCCCTTCGACGGAGGCCTGGAAATCCGCATGGCCGACCGCAGCAAAGGTGACGCAGTGCGAAGCATCCTGTCGGAGATTGGTATGAATGCGCCGGTTGCCTACCTCGGCGACGACGAGTGCGACGAGGACGTGTTTCACGTCTTGAAGAACCGTGGTTTGAGTGTGCTGGTTCGCCAGCATTGGCGTGAAACGTCGGCCGATCTATGGCTGCGTCCGCCCGATCAGTTACGCGACTTCCTGCATGACTGGCTGCAAGCCTGTCTGCGTGGCGCCGCCGACCATCCATCGGCACAGATGGACTATAGCCACAGCGCCGTTCGTCGCGCCTAGTCCGCTATGCTCGCATAGCCGACAGATGTGCAACCCTCGACGCAAAGTGTCGGCCTGCGGTATTGAATATCATATCCTGTCACCATTCTCCGTATTTCTGTATGCTGACCGAAACTCATCCCTGATATCTGGGTTTCAACCCGGCATCTGCCCAGAAAGGGTCCCGAACACGAAATGCGAATCGCCGGCGTTGCCAGCGCGTTTCCGCAAAATTATTACCCTCAAGCTGAAATCGCGACCGCACTTAAGCGGCATTGGTCGGAGGAACTCGATAGGCCGGAAGTGCTCGACCGCATGCTTGCGCGGGTGGGAGTAAGCGGCCGCCATCTGGCCCTGCCCATCGATCGTTACGACGATCTGATCGACTGGGGAGAAAAGAACAATCGCTGGATCGAAGTCGCCGAGGACCTGGCCGAGCAGTCGATCTGTCGCGCACTAACTCGCGCCGGCCTTTGCGAGGCCGACCTTCATGCCATCTTCTTTGTTTCGGTGACAGGCATCGCCAGCCCTTCTATCGATGCGCGGCTCGTCAACCGCATGAACCTGCGTCCGAACATCAGACGCGTTCCCATCTTCGGGCTGGGATGTGTCGCCGGTGCTGCCGGCATCGCGCGGGCCGCTGATTATGTGCGCGCCTATCCTGAGCAAAACGCCGTGCTTGTGTCTGTCGAGCTTTGTTCGCTTACCTGGCAGCGCAAAGATCTCTCGGTTGCGAACATTATTTCTTCTGGTCTCTTCGGTGACGGATGCGCCGCCGTGATCGTGAGTGGTTCTGCACGCGACGCATACGGCCCAGAAGTTGTCGCCAGTTCTTCGTCGTTTTATCGCGGCACGGAAGACGTGATGGGCTGGGATATCTCATCCGACGGCTTCACCATCGTGCTCTCGTCCGAAGTTCCGGACATGGTGCGCAAGCACCTGGCACACGACATTGATGCGTTTCTCGTGGAACATGGCCTGCGCCGTAACGACATCGCGACCTGGATCATGCACACAGGTGGCCCCAAGGTTCTGGAGGCGACGGCCGAGGCACTTGATCTGCCTGACAGCGCCTTCGAGCTCTCGTGGGATTGTCTGGCGCGCGTTGGAAATCTCTCGTCGGCATCGGTGCTGCTGGTGTTGGAAGAGTTCATGAACCGGCGACGTCCTGCGGCCGGGACATACAGCATTCTTGCCGCCATGGGTCCTGGATTCTGCTCGGAACTTGTTCTGTTGCGCTGGTAAGTCGTAGGAGTAACCCAAACAATGCCCGAAGTGATCATTGCCGGTGGGGGCCCAGCCGGATTGGCCGCGGCCATCGCTGCCCGCCGGGCCGGATTCGACGTGAGTGTCTATGACAGCGCACGACCGCCGATCGACAAAGCTTGCGGCGAAGGAATCATGCCCGATGGACTGGCGGCATTACAGCGGTTGCACGTGACCATTCCCCAGTCGCAGGTATGCCCCTTCCGGGGAATTCGCTTTGTCGAAGACTCCCACGCTGTGGGAGCAGAATTTCCTGATGGCGTGGGCTACGGAATGCGCCGCGTCCTGCTGCATGGGTTAATGACAGAAAGAGCCGCCGCCCTCGGCGTGAAGCTGCACTGGGGAGTGCCAGTTACCGGAATATCCACCGACGCTGTCGAGATCGACGGCGATCGCCTGGCGTTTCGCTGGCTGGTTTGCGCCGGCCAGAATTCGCTATTACGGAAAAGGACGGGGCTGTTCCCGTCGAAGACCATGCGCCTGCGGTACGGATTTCGCCGGCACTATCGCATTGCACCATGGACGGACTTTGTCGAAGTGCATTGGTCCGGCTGCGGGCAGATGTATGTGACGCCAACCGCCCACGACCAGGTTTGCGTGGCGTTTATTACCGACGACTTGCGGCTTCGCTTTGATGCTGCGTTGCCCAGGTTCTCGAAGCTGGCGCTACGATTACGTGGCGCTGACATCGAGGGCGCGACCATTGGCGCGGTTACCGCCTCCCGTCGCTTGCGTCGTGTGCAAAGCAGACGTATCGCGCTGATCGGTGAAGCTGCCGGTTCCGTCGATGCTGTCACCGGCGAAGGCCTGTCGCTTGCTTTCCAGCAGGCCTTTGAACTTGCGGGCGCTATGCGCGCAGGCCGTCTCGATCTGTACCAGCGGGCGCACGAGCGAATCACGTGCTCTCCGCGGACTATGTCGCGGCTGCTGCTCTTGCTCGACCGGCGCCACAATTTCCGCCACCGCGTATGGCTCGCGCTGGAGCGCGAGCCCGGCGCATTTGACCAGATGCTGGCGATTCACCTGGGTTCAGGCTCAGTGCGCGATGTTCCCCCGGCACAAGCGCTGCGTCTCGCATGGAAGATAATGCATGCATAGCATGATCGCCTCGGCGCTCCAACTTACAGGCGCGGATGCTGACGCTCGCAGGCATCTCGCTCGCGCTGCTCGCTCCTGCGGCTGCACAGCAGGTTCAGGTGACCCTCGATCGCAGCCAAACGCGCATCGATTGGACGCTTGGCGGCGTTCTGCACACCGTCCAGGGCACGTTTCAGTTGAAGTCAAGCGCGATTTTGTTCGATCCGAAGACAGGCGAGGCCAGCGGGCAAATTGTGGTTGACGCCGCCAGTGGAAATAGCGGTAACGGTGCTCGCGACGGGAAGATGAAAAAGGAAGTGCTGGAAACCGCACGCTACCCTGACATCGTCTTTCGAGCCAAACAGGTCAGCGGGTTCGTATCTGGCCAGGATTCTTTGACCATTCAGGTCGCCGGCAACTTCACGATCCACGGCGGCACGCACGATCTGACCTTGACTTTTCCCATCGTGGTGAAGAACACCGCCCTCGAAGCGCACACCAAATTCGACGTGCCCTACGTAAATTGGGGAATGAAGGATCCCAGCAAGTTGTTCCTCAAGGTCGACAAGTCTGTCCCGATCAGCATCGCAGCGGCAGGAGAGCTCCAGCCCGCAGGCGCATCCCGTTCTTCCAACTAGCACGCCTATCCGGCATTGACCGCACGTCGCGCCAGCGACAACGATTCGGTCCAGAAAGCTCCGGAGTTGTGCGTGTCGCTAACAACCCGCTCGGCGGCGGCAACGAATACCCGAATCTGCTCCTCGCTCGCCACCAGCGGCGGCGCTGTCTTGAGCACCATGAAGTTATTGCCGCACATCTGCGTGAGGATCTTCTCGCTGCGGAACAGGCGCATCACCAGCATCTGTCCAAACATCGCCGGATGAATCGCGCGAAACGCTTCGAATGACATTCGCAACCCGAATCTCTTCGGCGCGCGAAACTCGATGCCGCTCAGCAATCCCAGTCCGCGCGTGCCGGCGAACATTTCGTACGGAGCCAGCGCTGCGCTCAAGCCTTCGCGAAGAAGATTGCCAAGCTCGGTCGCGCGAGCACCCAGGTGCTCCGCCTCCGCCACATTGAGTGTAGCTAGTCCGGCACGCATCGCAAGCGCGTTTTCGCTGAATGTAGAGGTATGCACGATCGCGCGCTCGAGCGAGCTATACACCGACTCGCTGATCTCCTCCGTCATCAGCACCGCGCCGACGGGTACCAAACCTCCGCTCAGTGCTTTGGCGAGTACGACCATGTCAGGCTGTGCGCCGAAATGATGCGCGACGAGAAACGGGCCCGTGCGGAACATTCCCGTCTGCACCTCGTCGAGTACCAGAAGAGTTCCATAACGTTGGCACAACTCCTGTGCGGTCCTGAGATAATCAGGCGACGGTACGCGAATGCCGCCCTCCGACTGCACCGGCTCGACAAAAAATGCCGCGTATTTCCGTGTCTTGAGCTGGTCTTCGAGCGCCGCCGGATCGTCGAACGCAATCGTCCTCGTATCGGCGAGCAGTGGCCCGAAGCCTTCGCCCCAGAATGGATTGTCCATCATCGATAGAGCGCCGCATGTTAGCCCGTGAAATGCACCCTCGCAATACAGCAGTCCGGCGCGCTTCGTCGTTGCCCGAGCGAACTTGATGGCCGCTTCTACGCCTTCGCTTCCCGAGCTGCAAAAGAACGCCTTCGTCAGTCCACCGCCGGAGAGCGCACACAGCCGTTGTGCGAGCTCACCCGCCAGCTCGGGAACATGACTCTGCAGCATCGCTGGGCCCGAGCGGTCCAGCTCCTGCTTCAATGCTTCAATGATGTGCGGGTGATTGTGGCCGGTGTTGTGTACGCAATAGCCCGAAAGAAAATCCAGATAGCGCGTACCATCTTCGGCGAACAACTCGACGCCCTGGCAGCGCTCGTAGCGCACGTTCATCTCGAGTAGTTCGAGCAGGCGCACCCACTGCGGGTTGACGCTTTCGGCATACAGGCTGCGCGTAGCGATCGAGCTTGGACCCAAAATTGATCCTCCGAAATGGACACGGGCGAGAAGAGCTGTTGCACCTGAACGCCGGCGACGATCCCGTGTCGAGACACAGAAGGAAACACGAAGATCCGCCAAAAGACTCGTTCCCCGGATCGCTCTACGGCAGCGTGTCGTACGCAGCAGCAGCAATCTCGCCTAGAGCCTGTCCGGCGACGTTCTGCGCGGCGTCCGGATCATTGGGCAGCGAAGTGTGATTCACGTAGGCCGCAAACGCAATCGTTCGATTCGACTTGGTGAGGACGTATCCCGCGAGACCCTTGCCGTTCAACATCTGTCGCGCGTTGAGTCTGTCATCGGAACCGAACGTACCCGTCTTGGCAAAAACATGTCCCGCAGCCGGCGCATTTACCTGGATTTTCGCCAGCGTTCCATCTTTGCCGAGCACCGGAAGTCCAGCGAAGAGCGTCGCAAAGTCCGGACGCGTCTTCCAGTACGCCAGATAGTGACACATGAAATCGGGGCTGAACAGGTCCGCCCAATCGCCGCCTGCACCGTCACCTTGCGAGGCGCCGCTCAGATCGAGATTCGCGCTCTTCAGAAATTCGTTTTCCACCTTGAATCCGGCATTCAGCACATCCTTCGACGCCTTTGCCACATACAGTCCCAAATAATACTGGCCCATGCTGGCGTGCAGATTGTGGCTCACTTTGAGTGTGATCTTCACGTCCTCAGACATTGGCGGCGAAGTGTGCTCAGCGACCACGTTGTCGGACGTATAGAAGTTCTTGAGCGCCGCAAAATCAGGTGGAGCAGAAGACTTCCCCAGCTTGATCTGGATTCCCGCATCCCGAATGCATCGGCGTAACGCGAACGTCGCGAACTTCGTCGGCGAAGGTACCGCGTACGCTCCGGTCTGAGTCTCTCCACCCAAAGGAATGCTTCCTGTGAGCGTGACCTCGATCGAACCATCGGGCTGTGTCACCGGGTCCGAAGTGTCCAGACTTGGCTTACTGTCGGCCGCGCCTGTGACCAGCTTGTTCACAAAATGCACATAGCCCGTCTCAGGCGAAATCGTAATGGTGATCGGATCACCCACCTTGGCGCCCGGCTTGCCGGTCAGGTCCTCCACATTGTCATTCACGATGATCGACGACAACACGATGTCGGTGCCGCCTTCCCGCTCGCTGTCGGGCATCAGGGACGTGTCCACGTACACATCCCCTTTGATGGTGCGAACGCCTTTCGCTCGAATCGCCTTGGCCATCTCCCGCAAGACAGTCAGGGGATCGCCCGGCAGCGCCGGTCCCCGATAAGTGTGGTCGTGATCGATGAAGGCGAGCGTGCCGTCGGGCTGAATGCGGTTCGACAGATTCGGGTCCCCACTCGCTACCAGCACGACGTCGCCCTTCAAGGTGCCATGTTTGTCGATTGAGCCGGTACGATAGACGAAGGTATGAAAGCGGAAATCCCCGCCCAGCTTCACCAGCACCGCACCTTCCGTAAGCAGCTTAGTCGTCGATGCCGGAACAAACATCTTGTCGGCGTTCAGCGCGTATAGTACCTGCCCTGTCTGCACATCGAAAAACTCAATGCCGAAGTTCGAATGTGCGAATTCGGGACGCGACATCACTGCCGGGATGCGCTCCGCCAGTGCGCTGGGCGGTTGAGCAGCTAGAGGCGAAGTGGTCGTTATGACGATCAGAAAGCAGAAGATGATGCGCCGCGCAGAGAATGCCATGCAGGGATTTCCTTTTCGAAGAGTCGGCCGAACGTGATTTGGATCGGCTGCGATTGTACGCGAAGCCCTGCGCTACCGGCGCGCTGCAGATCGAAGGATTCCCAGGTGCTACGATGGGTGGCCTTGCCGCCTCATCGCAAGCAGGAGAGCCTGCTCATGGAACGACGTTACTTTCTCAACCTCGCTGTCGCGGCCACCGCAACCACGGCGCTGGAACCGGCGACCTTCGCCGCCAACGCAGAAATGAAGAATCCTGTCCATTATCCCGACCCGGCGATTGAGATCGTCGACTCCCGCTTCGCCAAATACTTCGTCGCTAATGCTGCCATCGAGCGACTCTACACCGGATGCCGCTGGGCCGAAGGACCCGTCTGGTTTGGCGACGGCCGCTACCTGCTGTGGAGCGACATCCCCAACAACCGCATGCTGCGGTGGCTCGAAGACACAGGTGAGGTCAGTGTTTTCCGGCAGCCGTCAAACTACAGTAATGGCAACACTCGCGACCGGCAGGGACGCCTCGTCACCTGCGAGCACGATTCCCGTCGCGTCACGCGCACAGAATACGACGGAGCGGTCACCGTCCTGGCTGACCACTGCCAGGGCAAGCCGTTCAATGCTCCCAACGATCTTGCCGTCCACTCCGACGGCGCAGTGTGGTTCACCGATCCAGGCTACGGCACTCTCAGCAACTACGAAGGCCACAAGGCGACACAAGAGCTGCCCGCCAACGTCTATCGCATCGATCCCAAAACCAACGTGCTCACGGTCGTCGCCACCGACATGGAGAAGCCCAACGGCATCTGCTTCTCACCCGACGAGAACAAGCTATATGTGGTCGATACCGGCTTTTCCCATCATCCTGGGTACCCTAAGCAGATTCGCGTTTACGATGTGGTGGATGGCGTGAAGCTAGCCAACGGTCGCGTGTTCGTTGACACCGGCAAGGCAAGCGCTGACGGCATACGTTGCGACCTGGATGGTAATGTGTGGGCAGGCATGGGCTGGGGCGGCGCCGATCTCGACGGCGTTCAAGTGTTCGCCCCCGAGGGCAAACTCATCGGCAAGATTCACCTGCCGGAGGTCTGTGCTAACCTCTGTTTCGGCGGCGCCAAGCGCAACCGTCTCTTCATGGCCGCCAGCCAGTCGCTATATGGGCTGTATGTCGACGCGCGGGGAGCACAAGTTCCGTAAGCCGCCCAAGCCGCGCGCATCGTGTACGATAAAAGATTCGCATGGCGTTGATGATCGAAGCTGAGAACGTCCGTAAGACCTATCGCATCGGTAAAGTCGATGTGCCGGCCTTGCGCGGGGTGTCGCTGCAGGTTGAAAAAGGCGAATTCGTCAGTCTTGTCGGTCCCTCCGGCAGCGGCAAGTCCACTCTTTTCTATATCTTGGGAGGCCTTACCTACGCTAACACGGGGCGCGTCCTGATCGATGGCGTCGACTTCACCTCGCTTTCCGACTCCGCCCGCACCCGCATGCGCAAGCAGAAGATCGGCTTCGTCTTCCAGAAGTTCAATCTGCTGCCGACTCTGTCGGCCCAAGGCAATATCGAAATCGCGCGCGACATCGCGGGCATCGACGCCAACCATGACAACGAGTACGTCACACGCATCACGCAACTCCTCGGCATCGATAGGCGCATGGACCATCGCCCGTCCGAGATGAGTGGCGGCGAGCAGCAGCGTGTGGCGCTCGCCCGCGCCTTGGTCAACAAGCCCGCCATTGTCCTCGCCGACGAGCCGACCGGCAACCTCGACTCGGAGAACTCCGAAATCGTGCTCAACATGTTGCGCCAGTCGAACAATGAGCTCGGCCAGACCGTGCTGATGATCACGCACAATCCCGAGGCCGCTGAGTACGGCGATCGCATCATTCACATGCGTGACGGCGCAATCGTTCCTCCGGAGCGCGACCCGCAATGGACCGGCGCCCGTCATGACTGACGCGGATCCCGCGTTTGCCGCCTCTTTCATCGATTCGTTATAATCAAAAGGCTGAGCGGGAGTAACTCAGTGGTAGAGTGCGACCTTGCCAAGGTCGAAGTCGCGGGTTCAAATCCCGTCTCCCGCTCCAGATATCGCGACCCTCGCCGCGGGCGAGGGTTTCTTGCCTGTTTTTCCCAAGAGGCGCGGTAGCCAAGTGGTAAGGCCGAGGTCTGCAAAACCTCTATCGGCGGTTCGATTCCGCCCCGCGCCTCCAAGATTGTTCGCCCTTCGTCGTTCGTCGCGCGCTGCCGTTTTCGATTTCCAGCTAACGCTTCCACTTTGCCCAGCATTGGGCCTCGCATTCTCTGCCGGTATGACTGTCGATAGGGATATCACGACCTGCGCCAACTCCTTTCAGGCCGAGCAATCCGGGCGGCCGCCCAGCTCATATGTGCGCTCCGAGTTCAATAAGCAGCTCTGGAGCGATCTTCGCGTGGCGGCCTTCATCCTGGCGATCCTGTACGTCGTCTTTGCTATTTCCCATCCCTTTACAGTGGGCGGAAAGATGGGGCTTCGGCTGACGGTCCTCGCCGGCTCGAGCGCCGTCATCTTGTTTCTTATTGGCCTCTGGCTTCGACGGTCTACGAATTATCACCTGGCCAATCTTACCGTTGCTGTCTTCGCCGGAATTGTGCTCTGCAATTCGACATTTCACCTGGTGGTGACACGCGATCCGGCACAGTTCACGAATTTCGTTGTACTCGTGGTCGCTATCGGAACGTTCTTCTTGTCATTGTCCTGGTGTGTAGCCGCAATCGTCTGTGTGGGAGCGGTTTGGGGATGGGCGCTTCAGTTCCTTGGGCGCGAGCACACTGCTCATTACGTCTTTGCCTTCGTTACCGCATCGGTGGTCGCTGCGCTCGCATTTCGACTCCGCACCCGTGCACTCCGGTCCGCCATTGTCGGTGCCTGGAGCGAACATCGTCATTTACTGAAGTTGGAGGCCGCTGAAGCCCAGCTCATCCTTGCCAACACAGAACTCGAGGCACGTGTTCTCCAGAGGACGGCAGAGTTGCACGACCAGATTGAGCAGAAACGCAAGATGGAGCAGGCCGTAATAGAAGCGGAAAAGCTGGCCACTACAGGACGCATGGCCGCTATCCTCGCCCACGAAATCAATAATCCCCTGGATACGATCATGAATTGCCTGCACTTGCTCAATAGCGAAAACTTACGGCCGGGCGGACGAACCTATCTGGAGATAGCCTCGGGAGAACTGCAGCGCGTGGCGCGCATTACTCGCAATACCCTGGGCTTCTATCGCAAGGGCGAGCAGCCGGACACGTTTGACTGTTCGGTATTGGCATCGGAAGTTATCTCCACATTCGTGCCTTTGACGAGTGGACGGGGTGTACAACTCGAGGCACGTATACAGGACGGTCAGCTCATGCGAGGATTCTCCGGCGAAATTCGTCAATTGCTGACCAACCTCATCATGAATGCGATGGATGCCGAAAGTACGATGGTTAGAGTCACACTCTCGGCCGCACACGACAGAAGAGATCCAGAACGACCAGGTGTCCGCATCTCGGTTGCCGACAATGGAAAGGGAGTGTCTAAAGACGACGCCCCCAGAGTCTTTGAGCCATTCTTTACCACCAAGGGAGAGAAAGGCACCGGCCTTGGATTGTGGGTGTGCAAAGGCATCGTACAGAAGCACAATGGCGCCATCGCATTCCGGAGTTTGGTGGGCCCACTTAGGCGTGGCAGTGTCTTTTCTGTGTTTCTCCCCTCAGCCTACGCAGAACAGACGGTAAACGCGTCGCGATAGGCCGGTTTCTCGCTAAAGAAAATACTGATCTAATCCTGCCCTGGGGCTCTGATAACCTTACCCCTCACAGCGAACTAGGTTAGAATCGTCCATCCTTATATGTCCGTCGCCACCGGAACTCAACTCGGCCCCTACGAAATTCAGTCACCGATTGGCGCAGGCGGAATGGGCGAAGTCTATCGCGCCTACGACATCCGCCTTGACCGCATCGTCGCCATCAAAATCCTGCCGGCATCATTCGCCACGGATCCCGACCGCCTGCAACGCTTCGCGCAAGAAGCCCGGGCAGCCGCCGCGCTGAACCATCCCAACATCCTCTCCATCTTCGACATCGGCAATGACCACGGCACCCCCTACGTGGTTTCCGAGTTGCTGGATGGGGAAACCCTTCGCGCCCGTTTACAAAAGGCGCCGCTCTCCCTGCGTCGAGCGATCAACTACTCGCTGCATGTTGCACGCGGACTTGCAGCCGCCCACGAGAAGGGCATCGTTCACCGCGACCTCAAGCCCGAGAACCTGTTCATCACCAACGACGACCGCGTAAAGATCCTCGATTTTGGCTTGGCCAAAATGCTTGCACCTGCGAGTGTGCGCGGCACCGGCGACGCCATGACGGTGCAGGTCGCCACCGAAGCCGGACTGGTGCTCGGCACCGTCGGCTACATGTCGCCCGAGCAGGTGCGCGGCAAGCCGGCGCTTCCCGAATCCGATATCTTCGCGTTCGGTGCGATTCTGTACGAAATGGTTTCCGGCAAGCGAGCGTTTCACCGCGATACGCCCGCCGACACCATGAGCGCCATCCTGCACGAAGATCCGCCGGAGCTCACCGAGACCGCCCGCAACGTGCCGATCGGCCTCGATCGTATCGTGCGGCACTGCCTCGAGAAGAACCCGTCGCAACGCTTTCACTCCGCCGGCGATCTGGCCTTCGATCTGGAAGCTCTCTCGGACATCACTACCAAGTCTGGTGCACTGGCTGCAGCTCGCAAAGCGCGGTCGCAAGACCTTCACCGCAAACTGACCCTCGTCGGCTTCGCATTTGCCGTCGCCGCCTTGATGCTCGGTTTAGGCTGGTTGATCGGACGCGGCAGCGGCGCAGTAGCTCCGCCGCAATACCAGCAGATTACCTTCCGCACCGGTGCCATCGGCAATGCGCGCTTTACGCCCGACGGCAGCGTGGTTTACCAAGCTGCATGGGACGGTGGCGATGCGCAGCTTTATCTGGCTCGCACCGACGAGAACGGCGCCCGCGAACTTGGACTGAAAAATGCCGAACTCCTTGCGGTGTCGAAGAGCGGTGAGCTGGCGGTTCGGCTTAACACTGTGTTCCTTACCGGCTACGCAAGAACCGGCACATTGGCGCGGGTTCCCCTCAGCGGCGGCACCCCGCGAGAAGTGTTAGAAGACGTGCAGGACGCCGACTTCGCGCCCGATGGCGAAACCATGGCCGTGGTTCGCCGCGTTCCCGAGAACCGCCACTGGCGCCTCGAATATCCCGTGGGAAAAGTTCTGCTCGACAGCATCAACTGGATCAGCAATCCCAAGATTTCCGCCGATGGAAAGTGGGTTGCCTTCGCTGACCACGAGAACTCGATCGGTGACGATCAAGGCTCGCTCGCCGTCATCGGACCTGACGGCCGTGAGAAGAAGCTATCGTCAGGATGGGTCTCATTGCAGGGCGTCGCCTGGTCGCCGTCTGGCGACGAGGTCTGGTTCACGTCAACAAAAAGTGGCAGCGCCCAGAACCTTCGCGGCGTTGGTTTGAGCGGCAAGGTGCGCGACATTACCAACGTTCCCGGAGGCATGTGGCTCCAGGATATGCGCAACGGATTGGCGCTGACCATCACTCATCAGCAGCGCATCGGCATTCGCGGACTACCTCCCGGCGGCAAAGACGAGGTGGAGCTTGGCTGGTTCGGATGGTCCCTCCCCAGAGATTTCAGCCGCGATGGCAAGCAGGTCCTGTTCGAAGAAGAAGGTGAAGGCGGCGGCCCGAACTACACCGTGTTCTTGCGCGATACCGACGGATCGCCGCCGGTCAAAATCGGCGAAGGACGCGCTGAAGCGATCTCACCCGACAGAAAATGGGTCGTCACGCAGTCCACGCAGGACACCGGGCTGCGAATGGTTCCAACCGGCGCTGGCGTAGCTCGCCAATTGACCCACGGCGAAATCCGATTTACCTCGGTGACCTATATGCCCGACGGAAAGCAACTCCTTGCCTCGGGAATCGAATCTGGACGTGGCGCGCGGGACTACCTGATCGACGTCAATACCGGCAATGCCAAGCCGATCACGCCCGAGGGCGTAACGGGTACGCAAATATCGCCCGATGGCCGCAGTGTCATCGTGATCGGGCCGGATGGACGGTGGGGAATCTGGCCGCTCGGCGGCGAGGACATGCGAACCATACCCGGCCTCGATCCGAAGGTTCAGGTTAGCGGCTGGGTTCCCGATGGGAACTCTGTGTATGCGACCTCTAGCCTCGACACTGCACCGACCGCCAAGGTCTACCGCGTCGATGTCGCCACCGGCAAGATGGAGTACTGGAAGACTTTTGGCGAAAACATAGCGTCCGGCGTTGTCGGTGTTTCTGTTCCTCGTTTCTCGAATGACGGTACTACTTACGCGTACTTCTATGTCCAGGTGCTCTCCCAGGCCTACGTCGTCAAGGGGCTGAAGTAAACACAGTGTCACTCGCACTCCGTAGAGCCAGGAGCATCTCACAGAACAAGTCGATGCCCCATCCATTCCGGTCGTTGGGAAAGGGTGAGGTGGACAGACTCACCCTCGCGAGTGCTTTCTCCCGAGCGTGCGAAGTCTTGCTGCGCTATGCCCACAGATGCAAGTCGGGGGCGTGGCCAACGTAATCGCCGGTCATTCTGAGCAAGGGGCCTCCTCTGCCGTAATCTTCCCTCTGACCAATGGAATGAAATTTATCCTGCTCATTGTGCGACTATCTCCCTCACCACAACGTGCTGAATGCGCCCCAGTTCTTCAACTACTCAATACCCGCGGACGACCCTGCACGCCAGGCCAAGTGGATCGATGACGGCTGGACTCCTGACGCCGTCCTAATCTCGCTTGGCACCAACGACTGGAACTTGCAAAAGACCGATGCGCTAACCGAAGACGAGTTCGTCAGCAAGTACCTAGCCGAAGTTCGTCAGTAGACGGCCAAAAAGATAGCTAAGTGCTTTTAAATCAGTGTCGCCTATGACGCGGTCTGCACTACATTTTGAATTTGGATGGGTTCTAGTCGTTCCGGCACA
>Ga0306920_100003197_pt1 | contig 20782 bp, 17 predicted proteins | sample flu12Cox44000170_FD_204666 | JGI IMG/M metagenome (GOLD analysis project Ga0306920, IMG submission 204666) | Lab enrichment of tropical soil microbial communities from Luquillo Experimental Forest, Puerto Rico - flux4day.12C.oxic.44.000.170 (v2)... | ecosystem: Environmental > Terrestrial >... | reverse complement strand
ATGCCCTGCACGAAGCGCGCTGCGACGAACATGCCGAGCGACGTGGAAGCCGCGCACAGGAGCGAGCCCACCATGAAGATGCCGATGGCGGTGCGAAACACATTGCGCGAACCGAAGCGGTCGGCCACCCAGCCGCAGATCGGAATGAACACGCCCAGGCCGATCACATAGCTCGTGACGGCCAGCTTGAGGGTGATGGGGTCCTGGCCGAGATCGCGGGCCAGCGCGGGCAGCGCGGTGACGATGACCGTCCCGTCCACGTTCTCCATGAACATCGAGCACGCGACAATGAGCGGAACGATGAAAGCGCCGAGGGCTAAAGGCATGGGCAGAAACGACGATCAGCCTGGCTGATGGCGTAAAGCTGCCATTATGGACCGTGTTGCGGAAAACGGGAACCCGGCAACAGATGAAGCAGCGCGCATGAACGAGGCTAACGCGCGTGCACAAAAGCAAAAGCCGCGAAGCCCGCCGCCGCTCGCAGGCGGCGACAGACCTCGCGGCCCGATCATGCGAAAACCGCGGAGGCGATCAAACGGCCGTCTGCTTTACGCGGCTCATCACGGGACGCAGTTGCGGCAACACCTGTTCGGCGGCACGCGTCACGTCATTGGGGAAGTCGATCTCGATCCACGGCGCGCCGGTCACGTCGGCCGTCTCGAATTCGTTGCCGCGTTCGAGCAGCAGGTCGCGCAGCGCCTCTTCGTGCGGCAGGTTCGCACGGCCCGTATCGACGTAGCCTTCGACGATCTGCGCAAAGCGTTTCGCCATCGCCTCGTTCAGGCGGAAGAAGCCCACCGACTCGCCGATCATGTCGTACTTCAGGCCGACCGCAAGCTGCTTGCGCAGCTCGACAGGCACGCCGTCGCGCAGACACAGCTTGACGGGCTCGTCGCCGGCTTCGAAGTCGCGATCGATCAAGAGCCGATTGGCCGGCGCAACGCCCGCCACGAGCGGCGCGAACACGCGCTCGTCGTAGAGCACGTCGGCGTCCATGAGCAGCACGTCGCCGCCGCGCGTGAGCGCTTCGGCCGTGCGATGCACCGTCAGCACGCTGCCCAGATCGAAGCGCGGGTTCATCACGACCTCGACCTTGTGCGGCCAGCTGATGCGCTTGAGTTCGGCCTCGACCAGCTCAGGCTGGAAACCGAGCGCGAGCACGACCTCCGTGACGCCTGCTTCCTCCAGCAGTTGCAGATGGCGTTCGAGCAGCGTCACGCCCTCGAACTGCAGCAGACATTTCGGAAACTGTTCTCCAGCTCGTTGCTGAAGGCGCAGGCCGAGGCCTGCCGCGAGAATGATGGCGCGCATGCGCAAGCGTTCCTTGGGAGAAAGAGGTCAATCGGCGACTTCGACAGCGGGCACGCGCAAGGCGCGCCGGCGTTGCCAGCTACGTTCGCTGAAATGCAGATACAGAAGGCCCGGCAAGCCGAGCAGGATTTCGCGCGCGCGCTTGGCGAGCGAGAGCGCGAGCGCCGCGTCGGGCGGCAGGCCGACGAGCGGCGCGAGCAGCAGGTAACCGCCCTCTTGCACGCCTAGCGAGCCGGGAATCGCGAAGGCCGCGCCGCGTATGGCCTGGCCGATGCTCTCGAGCAGCAGCGCATCGATCCAGCCTGCGGGATGACCGAGAAAGCGCAGTGCGAGCCACACTTCCACGGTGCCCACGAGCCAACCCGCGAGACTCATCGCGAAGCTGGCCGCCACGCGGGCACGCTGGCCGTAGAGGGCCTGGACGGCGGCGTCGACGGCGTCGGCGCGCGTGGCGAGCGAGGACCAGTCGCGCTTGCCGAACACCTTCGAAGCGACACGCAGCGCGCGCCCGAACAGGCCGCGACGCTGTGCGACATAGAACAGCGCGATCAGGCCGCCGAGCACGACCGTCGCGATCAGCGCCGCGACTCCGAGATCGCGCGGCGCGCCGTGCGCGGCATAGGCCGAAAAAAGCGCGATGCCGAGCACCGCGAAGACAATCTGCGCGACGGCCTGCAATGTGGTGCTGACGGTGATGGCCGCCGCCGCGTCGCGCATCGGCATGCCGCGTTGCGCGAGCTGGCGCACCATCACCACCGGGCCGCCGATCTGGCCCGCCGGCAGCAGGCTGTTCACCGATTCGCCGCTCCAGCGCGCGAGCAGCGCGTCACGCTGGTCGACGCTCGCGCCCTTGCCGAAGAGCACGGCGATCGCACCCGCGTCGAGCACGAGCGGCACGAGATGAAACGCCGCGACGAGCGCGAGCCCCCAGCCCGCGACCGCGAGCGCGCCCATTACCGCACCGAGGCCCTGCCAGGCGAGCAGCGCGATGAAGAGTGCCGTGCCGATGGACAACAGCAGGATGGCGGCACGGCTCACACCTTGCCTCCGGGCGCCTTGCGGAACACCTGGCGGAAGCCGAAGTACGCAATGGCGTCCTTCATGTTCGAGATGAAGCGGCGCCACGGGCGCATGTTCGGGTTCGTCACGTATTCGAGCGTGAGCGAGACGCGCACTTCGCCTTCCAGGCTCGGCGTGACACGGTGGCGAAGCATGTCGCCGTCGAACACGATGAGCGCGCCCGGCGGGTACTGAACCGAGCCCGGTTCATCGGCCTTGCTCGGGTCTTTCGTGTGCAATTCGTAGTCGAGCTTGCACGACGACTCGTCGATCACGCCGAGCAGCACCGTATAGCGGCGGCCGTCGTAATACGACGTGTCGTAATGCCAGCCGATATGATCGCCGGCGCGCGTGTAGTAGTAGAGCGCGTAGGCGTGCGGGTCGTCTTCGGGCGAAAGCTGCAGCCGGTCGCCCGTGATCTTTTCGAGCCACGCGATCAGTTGCGGCGAACGATAAAGCCCGGCGATATACGGCGCGAGGCGGTCGATGGTGTGACGGCTCACGCTGCCGCCCGCCTTGTGGCCCGGCAAATAGTTGCGATTGACCTCGGGCAGCAGCGCGTTGGCCGCGTCGATCAACTGTTGCGTGGCGTCCGCGGGCAGGAATTCGGAGAGATACAGGAACGAGCCCTGGCGCTGGTAGTCGTCACGCAGGCGGCCCGTGTCCAGCGGTTGGAGCGCGCGGCCAATCGCACCGTCCGGCTGCCCGGACACGACGGCGTTCGCGGCGCGGGCCGGAGACTGGACGGGGGGCGCTGCGACCTGTTCTTCTTGTGCTTGCAGGCTCATCGGCTGATCCACACCTGACTGGTTTCCTTGCCGGGGCGCAGGCGGCGCGTCACGCGCGCGTAGTCGAGCACCACCCAGACGGCAAACAACGGCGCCCCGATCGAAGCCGCGATGATGAACGGCGACACGACGCCCGTCAGCGTGACGAGGGGTAGCAGATACAGCACGTCCTCGGTCTCGAAGCCGCCGGCGAACGCCTGCTGCGTGCCCGCCTTGCCGGCCATTTCCTCGATACGCATGCGCAGGAAAAAGATCACGGCGACTGCCACGCCGGCGACACCGCCCAGCACGGCCGGCGGCACGCGCCATTCGGCACCCGTCGCCGCTGCGAGGACGCCGAGGCCGTAACCCATGCCGAAGAACAGCAGGACGGTGACGAGGGCGTCGGCGGCGAGATCGTAGAAATGGCCGATCCGGCTGGTTTTGCCGCTGATACGCGCCAATTCGCCGTCGGTATGATCAACGAAATTCGACAAAACGATCAGCAATGCGCCGATATTGACGTACAGAAAGTCGCCGCGCGCCAGATACCAGGCACCGGCAAGTCCGATCAGGAGTCGCAGCGTGGTCAGGTGATTCGGCGTAACGCGCGTGGCGACGAGCGGTGTAACGAGCCAGCGTGCCGCGCGAGCGTCCCAGGTGCGTGGCAGCGGCACCGCTGGCGGAACCGTTTTTGCAGGTTTATCTTTTCCAGTCATAACCGCGAAATATATACGGCTTCCAGAAAACTTGCAGTCGCTCCGACGTTTGAGCCCATTTAATCTTACACGCCGTAATATTTGGCGCCAGATTCTATCCTGCGGCGCCGCAAGCGAAACTGGCCGAACACGCGTAGAGTGCAACCCTTCGCGCTGGCCCGGGCGTTGTGCGCCCGCCGCAATCCGGCCCCGGCGCACGCACTTTCGCCATCGATTCAATGAAACGTTTTACCTTTGTCGCCCTGCTTCTCGCTGCCCTGCCGTTTCTTGCAGTCAACGCACACGCCGCCGTCATCGACGACTCGCTGACCTGCAACGAGTCCGCACACGACTTCATCTCGGGACTGATCACGCAAAATCTGATCGACCCTAAACCCATGAAGGTCGAAAGCAATTCGATCAACGCGTTCTGGCCCGCGCACGGCCAGCGCATGACCGCCTATGGCTTCAGCGTGTTCGCCGTGGTCGGCTTCCAGAAGGACGATCCGCTTTTCAAGACCGGCGACGGCAAGCCAATCGCGCCTTCTGCTTATGGGGCCGTCGTGGTCGGCACCCAGGCCAAGGTGCAGGCGGCGCTCACGGCGGCCGGCAACAACGCCATCGTCCACCATGCCGGACCGCTCCTGACCGCCATCTTCTGTCAGCAGGATTGAGTTCGCAGGCTTGCGGCTGAGATCGCTCGAAATCTATTCGATGCGCCCGAAGCCGCCTTCGGCCCAGGCCTCGGCACGCGCCTTCGTGAGCTTGAAATTCGGCGCGACGCGCGCTTGAGCGAGTTGCTCGCCGAACGCGTCGAACGCGCTGACGAGCGCATAGGGCTCGTACTCGTCGGGCACGATGTCGAGCGTCACGTCCACGTCGCCCTCAGCCGTCTCCACGCTCACGCGCTTGTGCAGCAGCGCGCGCAATTGCTGCTCGTGACGGCGCAGCACCTCGGAAGCGGTCTTCACCAGCGTGTTGAATGCCGACGTATCGAGCGGCTTGGGATTCTTCTTGTCGCGGCCCATGGTCCAGGGGCCCACCAGCGCGGGCTCAGGCTCGCCGTCCTTGATCATTTCGACGGCCCAGCCGTCGTCGTCTTCGTTCTTGATCACGCGCGCGGTCCAGCCGTCCTTGCGCCACAGACGCGCCTCCTGGATCACCTCGGCCTGCGCTTCGGCGGCGGAGTCATCGGCGGGGAAATCAGGATCGGCTGCGGGCGAGGAATCGGTCATGGCGGGGGTTTCATCGGGTTCTGCGGAGGGTTTGCCCGTTGCCGGGCAAGGGCAGGATTCTACCCGCATCGCGACTCGCTTCGGGTGCGGCAGCGCGGCGGCCAGCCGGTTTCGATTATTCCGGGATCAAGCCGGAATATCCAGCCGCGATTTTAACTATTGCGTTTTCCGCAACGCACCATTCCACCACGCGCACGAATCGAAAATGATTTTTGCAGGCAAAAAAACGCGGCCCGAGAGCCGCGTAAAAACAGATGAAAAAAGACACCCTTGGTCGAGGGCTGAAGAAATTGTAGCGCCACGCCGTCCTGTTGTTCAGCACATGATCTGGAACAGTACCTTTCACCAAACGACGAGAATCACACTTGAAAAAGCGTGAAATTCGCGCTAAGCCAAGCCCCGCGCGGCTTTGCCACACCGTCGCAAGAGCGCAACAGATTATTCCGACGTCACATTTTGACGCACCAGATAATCGAATAAAAAAAACGCTTTATATGCAATAACTTACCGGCACTCGTGTCGATACTGAAACCAGATAAACGCATTGTTGCGCCGAATCACGAAATAACCGGAATCACGCGCCTACACTTCGTTGCGAATCAACAGAGCACGAAACCGGTTTTCGGATTATTCGGCCATGAGATTCCCCAAGTACTGACCGGAGAAAAGCATGAAAAAAACTCTCATTCTTGCAGGCGTCCTCAGTGCCTTTGCCGTAAGCGCCCATGCGCAAAGCAGCGTAACCCTGTACGGCTCGCTCGACGCCGGCATCGTCTACGCGAACAACGCCGGCGGCCACAGCCTTTGGGCCCAGGGTAGCGGCGCCCTCTCGAACAACTATTTCGGCCTGCGCGGCGCCGAGGACCTGGGCGGCGGCATGAAAGCGATCTTCACGTTGGAGAGCGGCTTCAATCTCAACAACGGCGGCTACAAGAACGGCGACAGTGGCTTCAACCGCCAAGCCTACGTCGGCCTGAAGAGCGACCAGTTCGGCACGCTCACGCTCGGCCGGCAGTACGACTCGATGGTCGACTACCTCTCGCCGCTTTCGGAGGCCGGCGCAGGCTACGGCAACAATCTCGCGGGCCACCCGTTCGACAACGACAACCTCGCCCAGTCTTACTCGATCAAGAACTCGGTCAAGTACGCCAGCGCGAACTATGCGGGCTTCCAGTTCGGCGGCCTGTACGGTTTCAGCAATGACGCGAACGGCTTCGCCAATGGCCGCGCCTGGAGCGTGGGCGCCTCGTACGGCAACGGCCCGCTGAACTTCGCGGCCGCCTACAGCCAGCAGAACAACTCGGGCAGCCTTGGCGCCGCCAACAGCGCGGCTTCCGCCGACCAGAACATCTCGGCGCGGCTGCAGCGCTCGTTCGGCGCGGGCGTGAACTACGCCTACGGCCCGGCGCAAGTGGGCTTCGTCTGGACGCACTCGCAGATCGACGGCTTGCAAAGCCTCTCGAGCGGCGGCGCATCGCTGCCCGGTCTCTCTGGCCTGAACCTGCATGCCGACAACTATGAGATCAACGGCGCTTACCATCTGACGCCGGCGCTTGCGTTCATCGGCTCGTACACGTTCACCGACGGCACCGTCACGGGTAACGGCAGCAACAACAGCCCGCAATGGCACACCGTGCTGCTTGGCACCGACTACTCGTTCAGCAAGCGCACGGACGTGTATCTCGCTGGCGTCTACCAGCACGCTTCGGGTTCGCTCGGTTACAACGCCGACGGCTCGGGCATCGCGAACGTGGCCGCGATCAACACGTTGTCGCCCTCGTCGACGAACAACCAGGTTGCCGCCACCATCGGGCTGCGCCACCGCTTCTGATCGCGCGGGTCCGTGGGCACGCGGCGCGATCCGCCGCGCTGCCTTTCTTCTGCTTAGACGCACATGCGCTACGAGCGCATGTGCGTTTTTTCTCGCGCCTTTTCCCGTCTCGTATCGGCAATCCCGGTCCATCGCATCGTGGACCGATCGCAACGGCACTGTTGCATCTTTTTACGTCTGCGTGTGCCTTGATCCAGGTCAGCGTGCGTATACTTATCGACATAATTCCGCTGCATCGATACGCTCACGCCGCTTATGAAAACGCTCACGCAACGACTCCTCGCCGCTACCCCTCTCGCACTCATCGCCGCTTGCGGATCGACGCCGCCGTCTGGCACCGCCTCGAACGACGAGCCGATGATCTACGCTTCGTCGGCACGCTCGGCGTCCTCGATCGCGAGTTGCCTCGAACACCGGCTCCCGCACGTGCACGCTTCGCACGACGGAAATAAGACCGAGCTGAGCGTGGGCTCGCGTTCGGACGCGTCGTACTTCGTCACGCTCACGCCGAACGGCAACGGCGCGGTCATTCGCGTGACGCATGGCACTTCCGCATCGAACGATCCGCCCGAGGAAGAACTGCGCTTCGACGTCGCGCGCTGCACGACCTGACGCGCGAGTGGCGCACCGTGCGCCGTGCGCGCCGCACGACGAACCGCATGGCGCCGTTATGCCACCCCTGTCATAACGGCGACACATCTGCGAAGATTGCGCCCCCCTTCGACTTCGCAACACACCGCTTCATGGCATCAGGCACCGCACATCACGCCACGGGTTGGGCCGCCGGCGTCATCGCCGCCGCAATCGTCACGCATCAGGGCGCCGACAGTCCCTGGCATCTCTACGCCGCGCTCGCTTTCGCGGCAGGAGTCGCGGGCGGATCGGCGCCCGACTGGCTCGAAGTGGCGTGGTGGCGCAAGAAGCGGCGCCTCTGGATCACGCATCGGACGCTCACGCACTGGGGCATCGGCTGGATCGCGTTGCTCGTGTGGTCGTATCTCAAGCTCGGGCATGTGCCTTTCGCGGCGCCCGCGTTCGGCTTCGCCTGCGGAGGCATGATCCATTTGTTCGCCGACTGGCCTAACCCGCTGGGCGTGCCGTGGATCTTTCAGCGGCATTCCCTGAACTGGTGGCGCAGCGGACGATGCGACCTGATCGTCGTCGCCGCTTCCTGGGCCGCCGCCTGGTTTTTCGCCGTGCATGGCGTACCGCATGACTGGTCGATTGCGCCGTTGCGGCGGATCGTCTAACTAGTCAGGGTTCCCAGGTAACGGCCGGGTGCGAAGCCGATCGGGCAACGCCGATGTGCTCGGTCACATCCCGGCTGCAATCCGGATTCGCCATCAAAATCGCTAAACACCGGTTTGGTAGTCTCGACGCAAACCAGCCTTGCGCAGGTTAATCGCGGAAAATATTTATTAGCGTTTTAATCAGAGCCAAAAGAAAAAGCGGCGCCCACTAAAGGGCGCCGCTCCTGATTCACCCGATGCGCTATTCAGGCGCTTTGCTCGCACTCCGCACGGCCCATCCGGTAGCCGACGAGAAGCCCAGCGTCATACGCCGCTTCCATTGCGCTACCGATGTCGTCCGCGCTCACCAGGTGTGCGTCGGCGGTTGGCTTGCCGGTCAATTCAAAACTTTCGACACCAAGGGTTCTGCGCGAGATTGCCAGCAACAACTCAAGTCGTTCGTCATGCATTTTGCTCTCTCCACTTGATACAGATCATCTGATTACAATGATAAATATCAAAATCCGTGCGAGGCGCGACGCATGGACGCATTTTGAAGTTGCGCTCTAAAATAACGATTGAGAATCTTTAAAATCTGTCAAATCCGCTGTGGATCCATTTTAGATACTCGTCAAATCCAATCGTTTCCATTCCAATCCATCGCGCCATCGATGGCCCGGCCATTCGGCCAGGGTTCCGCGCGGGCAGTCGTTTGTTATGATCGGAAACAATTCGCTCGGCCTGAGCAGCCCAACCCGCGCATTTCGCCAGTCTCCCAACGCCGCCCATGGATTCCACGCTCACCCCCTCCGCCAGCACGGCGACCACCGACCTCGGCCGCCGCGTGCGCGCCGCGCGCGTCGCTCAGGACTTGACGCTCGACACGGCCAGCCGTTTGTGCGGCGTTTCGCGCTCGACCTTGTCGAAAGTCGAAAACGGGTTGATGTCACCGACCTTCGACGTGCTGCAAAAAATCGTCGGCGGGCTCAGGATCGACCTGGCCGAGCTGTTCGGCACCCCGCCCAGGCTCAATGCCGGCGGCCGCCGCGCGCTCACGCGCAGCGGCGCGGGCCAGCGCCACGGCTACCGCGGCTACCAGATGGAGCTGCTCGCCACGGATCTCGCGCACAAGGCGATGCTGCCGTTTCGCATCCGCATCACCGCGCATTCGCTCGACGCTTTCGACGACTGGGGCCGCCACGAGGGCGAAGAGTTTCTTTTTGTGATCAGCGGGAGCGTGTGCCTGTATTCGGAGCTTTACGCTCCCACCTACCTCGAAGCCGGCGACAGCCTCTACTTCGACAGCCGCACCGGCCACGCGGCGATCTCGACGAGCGACGAAGACGCCGAAGTGCTCTGGATGGCCACGAACGCCCGCCTGCCGGGCGTCGCACCCGACGCGCCGGCCACGTCGAAATTACGTGCCAACGCGAAGCTGCCGCCCAGCTGAGCACGCAGCGTCACTTCCGGCTTTTGAAGGCTCAGTCCTTCGCGCCTGGCGAACGCTTGCCAGCGGCAGTGCTGGCGCCTGCGGCGCGTGCGCGCGGCGGCCGCGGCGCAGCGGCGCCATCCGGCAGGACTTCACGCTCGCGGGCCGCGCGCCGCACGGCCTCGATCAACGCGCGCCCGGCTGGCGTGGGCTGGGTATCGGTGCGCTGAATCACCCCGACCGGTTCTTCTCCGCCCGCAGAAGGCAGCGGCAACCGCACCAGCGTGCCACGCCGCAGGTCGTATTCGACGGCGCCTGCCGGCACGAACCACACCGCATCGTTCTGAAGCGCAAGCGCGCGCCCCACCGAAACCGAGAGCAACTCGACGAACGCCGATAGCGGCGCGGCGCCCCACGCGGCGAGCAGGCTGTCGGCCGCCTGGCGGATCAGCGTACCGAACGGCGGCAGCACGAGCGGATACGTCGCGAGCTGCGCGGGCAGGCCCGCGCCCTCGGCGAGCGGATGCCCCGCGCGCACCACGACGGCGAGCGGCTCGTTGTACAACTGCTCGAAGCTCAATCCCACCATGCGCTCGGGGTCGGCGAGGCGACCCACCGCAAAGCTGATCGCCCCGGTCTTGAGGCGCTCGAGCAGCTCGGTGTTGGCCCCTGTGACCAGCCGCACGCTCACGCGCGGCCATTCCTTGCCGAAGTGGTGCAGCGCGCCGGGCAGCAAGGCCGTCGCCACCGTGGGCAGCACGCCGATATCGAGCGTCGCGGCCACCGCGCCTTCGTCACGCGCGAGCAAGGCCACCCCCTGGCGCAGCGCGCTCACGCAGGCGCTCGCGTGCGGCATGAAGAGTTGCCCCTCGCGCGTGGGCACCGCGCCATGGCGGCCGCGCTCGAAGAGCTTTACGCCCAGCACCAGCTCCAGTTCGGCGATCGTCTTCGACACGGCAGGCTGCGTGACCGAAAGGCTCTCGGCGGCCTGCTGGACGCTGCCCATCTGGGCCACGGCAAGGAAACACTGTAGATGGCGGAATTTGACGCGTCCGTCCGCGAGCCGGTTTTGCATAACGATTCGTTATACGAAGTGCGAAAAAACATCATTTTGCATAACTTTTCGCATTGGATAAAGTGGCTGCATCGGCTCGCCGCGGCAAACCGCCGCTGGCGCCGAGCCCACTTCCCCCAACAATCCACCCAGGAGACACCCCATGGACGAGTCCATCCTGTCGCCGCGCGACTTCGACTCGCATCCCGCGTACGTTTATCCGCCGTACCGCTCGTCGGTCAAGCGCGGCCCCACGCTCCCGCTCATCCCCCTGAAGGAAAAGCTGCGCAACCAGCACGCGCCCGTATACGGCACCGACGACCTCGGCGCGCTCGATCACGATCTCACGCGCAACGCGGCCAAAAACGGCGCGCCGCTCGGCGAGCGCATCATCGTGACGGGCCGCGTGCTCGACGAAGGTGGCAAGCCGGTGCGCAACACGCTCGTCGAGATCTGGCAGGCCAACGCCGCCGGCCGCTATGTCCACAAGCAGGACCAGCACGACGCGCCGCTCGACCCCAACTTCCTCGGCGCGGGCCGCGCGATCACCGACAACGACGGCCGCTATCGCTTCCTCACGATCAAGCCGGGCGCGTATCCCTGGGGCAACCACCCGAACGCCTGGCGTCCGAATCACATCCACTTCTCGCTGTTCGGCGACTACTTCGGCTCGCGTCTCGTCACGCAGATGTATTTCCCCGGCGACCCGCTGCTCGCATTCGACCCGATCTACCAGGGCACGCCCGAGGACGCACGCGAGCGCATGATTTCGCGCTTCTCGCTCGATACCACCGAAGAAGGCTTCGCACTCGGCTACGAATTCGACATCGTGCTGCGCGGCCCGAACCAAACTCCCACGGAGCGCTGAACCATGGCACTCAAGCAAACGCCTTCGCAAACCGTCGGCCCGTACTTCGCCTACGGCCTGTGTCCGCAGCAATACAACTTCGATCTGAAGAGCCTCTTCACGGCAGACGTGGTCGCGCCTGAAACGCCGGGCGAGCACATCACGCTGATCGGCCGCGTGATCGACGGCGACGGCAACCCCGTGTTCGACGCGATGCTCGAGTTTTCGCAAGTCGACGCGAACGGCCGCTATCCGGCGTCGCGCGAAGCGATCGCGCAAAACGGCTTCCGCGGTTTTGCACGCGTGGGCACGGGCACGGATCCGCAGCACCGCTTCATCGTGCGCACCGTGAAGCCGGGCAGCGAGAACGCCGGAGAAGCGCCGCACCTGAACGTGATCGTGATGATGCGCGGGATGCTGACGCACACCTTCACGCGCATCTACTTCGAAGACGAGGCCGCCGCCAACGCCGCGGACCCGGTCCTCGCAGCCGTGCCCGCAGCGCGCCGCGACACGCTCATCGCGCGCCGCAGCGAGCAGGCCGGCAGCATCGTCTATACGTTCGACATCCGCATGCAGGGCGAACAGGAAACGGTGTTCTTCGATCTGTAATGCATCGCGGCGGGCGCAGGGGAATTCGCCTCGACTTTCACGGGCCTTTCATGAACGGACCCTATCATCGTCCCGCTGCGATCTGATCGCGGAACTCCGAGCTGTACCTTGCGAAGCCTGCCATGCGCAGGCTTTTTTTTGGCTGCTCGTTCGAAGCTCGCGGTGCGTTCAGCCGAGCGGCCGCACGCCGATCAGGATGCCATGCAGCCAGAAGGCGAACACGGCCCAGACCACAAGGCCGATCACGACGACGAGCCCATCGCGTGACGCCTGCCCCGGCGGGTAGACGACGCCGGCCTCGCGATCGCGCCGGTTCTCCATGCGCAATTCGATCAGCGCCCAAACGAGAAAAACCGCGAAGAGAATGATGTCGTTGAGCGTGCCGTTGGCGAGCAGATGCGCGAACGCCCACAGCGCAACGCCGCTCACGAATGGCTGGCCGAGCGCGCGCTTGATGTGATTGCCCGGCACATAGGCCGCCACGATCATGATGAACGCGATGGCGGTGAGGAGCGCCGTGACATGGGCCATCCAGAAAGGCGGCAGCCAGATCGGGACCGGGTAGCGGCGGGAATGGCCGTAACCGTAAACGATGAGCACGAAGCCCGCGATCGAGAGCGCCGCGAATGCGCCTCGCCAGGCACGCGGGCCGAAGCGTTCGATTTGCGCGGCGCGCCACGGGTCCGCCACGATGCGGATCGAATGAACGCCGATGAACATCACGAGGCCCAGCACGAGTATCGCCATGACAACCTCCCTGCCGCAGCAAGAACGCAATGGGCGAGATTGTCGCGCAGCTTGATCGCGCGGCCAACCGGCGCTTTCAAAAAAGCTGACTAATTTGCAACGCGCATACGCCGCCAATTGCCAGCAAAAAGACCACCAAAAAGCAATGCGTAAATCATTGCACGGCAAAAGCGGCGCGGTGATTACTACGCGCGATTAATACCCGGCTCGCGCCGAAAGGCATTTTAAAACCATGCTGAATAATACTGTGCGCCGCGGCAATGCGCGGGCTTTGCGGCTTGCGCCGCGAACGGTCGGGCAGTCGAACGGCAGCGCCAGCACGCTTTCACGCACCCACGCGCACCATCGCGGCTAGCAGCGAAAATGCTCGATATCCTGTCCAGCGTGCTTATAGCGCAACAGCCAGGCCGGCATTTCGCCCTCACCATTCCACGTATTCCCGTATGCGTCGCGGTACTTCGGTATTTTTTCGCTTTCGGCAATGGACGCTTCAAGCTCTTCGAGCGTAATACCGTACTCTTCCATGCGGCGTCGAATCCACACGATGAGCCGTTCGCGCGCCTCTCCATCGAGGTCGAACATCGATTAATTCCTCTCGCTTCGTCAAGGGCAAGGCGCCGATACTACGATCGGCATCGAATCGTCTTCCCTGAAAAGACAAAGGCTTCGCCGACACATTGCGAAGCCTTGCTGCACTGATGAGGCGACCCGGGTGTGGAACCCATGGCCGGTTCGGAGGGGATCTGTGGTCCGCGACTCCGCTCGCCAGAATGCGTCGCTACAGGTGAGCGAACGTTTGCTGCAAGCGGAACCGATGATACCTTGCGCGCGCGGCACAGATCAAGCGGTTTCAAGGCGGAGCGGGCCTTTGCGGCCCGCCCCCCGCCGCTGTCAGCGCGAACCGGTCGAGCTTGCTGCCCGCCGATCCGCCGCCGGTTTCCGATCAGCAACATTCGCGCCGCCCTGACCGCGTGCGAGCACCGGCGCCAGCGCCGCGCCCGTATGACTCGCCGGCACCTTCGCGAGCGCTTCGGGATCGGCGGCGGCGACGATGGTGCCGCCGCCCACGCCGCCTTCGGGCCCGAGGTCGATGATCCAGTCGGCCTCGGCGATCACGTCGAGGTCGTGCTCGATCACGACGACGCTGTGCCCCGCATCGGCCAGCCTGTGCAGCACGCTGATGAGGCGCGCCACATCGGCCATGTGCAGGCCGACGGTGGGCTCGTCGAGCACGTAGAGCGTGTGCGGCGCCTTCTGCCCGCGCCGGGTGATGTCGTCACGCACCTTGGAAAGCTCGGTCACGAGCTTGATGCGCTGCGCCTCGCCGCCCGAGAGCGTGGGCGAAGGCTGGCCCAGCGTGAGATAGCCGAGACCCACGTCCTTCATGAGCTGCAGCGGATGCGAAATGCTCGTGATCGACCCGAAGAACTCCACCGCCTCGTCGATCTCCATCGTCAGCACGTCGCCGATGTTCCGGCCACGCCACGTCACGGCCAGCGTTTCCGGGTTGAAGCGCTGGCCATGACACACGTCGCACGGCACCTTCACGTCGGGCAGGAAGCTCATGCCGATGGTGCGCACGCCCTGGCCCTCGCACGCGGGGCAGCGGCCGTCGCCGGTGTTGAACGAGAAGCGCGACGCGCTGTAGCCGCGGGCGCGCGCCTCGAGCGTGTCCGCAAAGAGCCGGCGTATCGCGTCCCACACGCCGATATAGGTCGCGGGACACGAGCGCGGCGTTTTTCCGATCGGCGTCTGGTCGACTTCGAGCACGCGGTCGATGGTTTCCCATCCGCTAATCGAATCGCAGCCCTGCCACGCATGCGAAACCGCGAGCTTTGGCCTCGCGCTCGTGCGTGCGAGCACGCTCGAGCGGCGCTCGGCCGCGCTCGGTGCGCGCTCCTTGACGGCCTTGCGCGCCCGGCGCTCGGCTGGCGACGAGAGCACCGAACGCCCCACCGCGTCGAGCAGATTGGAAAGCAGCACGTCGCGCGCGAGCGTGGACTTGCCCGAGCCGCTCACGCCCGTGATCGCCACGAGGCGTCCGAGCGGAATCTGCGCGGTCACGTTGCGCAGGTTGTGCAGCTTGCCGCCGTGCACGGTGAGCCATTGGCCCGGCACCGCCTCGCGGCCCGCGCGCGCGGGCCGCACTTCCCGGCGCGGCTGCAGCGGGTGCTGGATCGGCTGCGCGAGATAGCGGCCCGTGACCGAGTCGGCCTGCGCCGCGAGATCCGCCACGCTGCCCTGCGCGACCACGCGGCCGCCGCGCTTGCCCGCGCTCGGTCCGATATCGATGATGTGATCGGCGCGCCGGATCGTGTCCTCGTCGTGCTCGACCACGACGAGCGTATTGCCCTTCTCGCCGAGGCTGCGCAGCGCGTCGAGCAGGATCTGGTTGTCGCGCGGATGCAGGCCGATGGTCGGCTCGTCGAGCACGTAGCACACGCCCTGCAGATTGCTGCCCAGTTGCGCGGCGAGACGAATGCGCTGCGCCTCGCCACCCGAAAGGCTCGGCGCGGCGCGATCGAGGCTCAGATAGCCGAGACCGACTTCCTCGAGGAACTGCAGACGGCTGCGGATTTCGCTCACCACGTCGCGCGCGATCTGCGCGTCGCGGCCGTTGAGCTTTAGCGCGTCGATCCAGCGCCTCGTATCCGCCACGGTCCACTGCGCGACGTCGACGATCGGATGCGCGTCGAACGTCACGGCGCGCGCCACCGGATTCAGGCGCGTGCCGCCGCAATCGTGGCACGGCTCGTCGACCATGCCTTCGGGCTCCTGCTCTTCCGAAGGCAAGGTTTGCTCACGGCCGCGCCCGTCTTCGGCGACGATCGTGTCGTCGTAGGCGGCGCGTTGCTCGCGCGTGAGCGCGAGGCCCGTGCCCACGCAGGTCGTGCACCAGCCATGCTTGCTGTTGTACGAGAACATGCGCGGATCGAGTTCGGGATAGCTCGTGCCGCACACCGGGCACGCGCGCCGCGTGGACAGCACTTTCACGGTGCCGATGCGCGAAGTCGATCCGCCATTGCCGAGCGCATGATCGAGGCCGTCGAGCGGCGCGAGCAGATGCACAATGCCTTTGCCCGCTTCGAGCGTTGCGTCGAGCATCGCGCGCAATTGGGCCTCGTTTTCAGGCTCGATCACGAGATCGCCCACGGGCAGCTCGATCGTATGCTCGCGGAAGCGGTCGAGCTTGGGCCACGGCGCGACGCTCACGAATTCGCCATCCACGCGCAGATGCGTATTGCCGCGCGCCTTCGCCCACTTCGCGAGATCGGTGTACACGCCCTTGCGATTGACGACGAGCGGCGCGAGCAGGCCGACATGCTGGCCGCGATGCTCGCGCAGAAGCTGCGCAACGATCGCATCGACGCTTTGCGCCGTGACCGGCGTGCCATCGTGCACGCAGTGCTGCACGCCAAGCTTCACGTAGAGCAGACGCAGGAAGTGCCACACCTCCGAGGTCGTGGCGACCGTGCTCTTGCGTCCGCCGCGCGACAGGCGCTGCTCGATCGCGACGGTCGGCGGAATGCCGTACACGGCATCGACTTCGGGGCGGCCCGCGGGCTGCACGATGGAGCGCGCGTAGGCATTGAGCGATTCGAGGTAGCGCCGCTGGCCTTCGTGAAAGAGGATGTCGAACGCGAGCGTGGACTTGCCCGAGCCCGACACGCCGGTGATGACGTTGAAGCGTCCGTGCGGGATATCGACGTCGAGCGCCTTGAGGTTGTGCTCGCGTGCGTTCACGATGCGCACCACGTCCTCGCCCTGGACTTCGCGGCGCGCCTGCGCGGCTCGCAACGCGGTTTGCAGCGCCACACCCTCTTCTTCGGCAAGCAGTTCGACGCCGCTGCCCAGCGCCGCTTCATAGCGCTCGAGCGCCGCGCCCGTATGCGAGCGCGGACACGCGATCACGTCTTCGGGCGTACCGACGCACACCACTTCGCCGCCCGCGTCGCCGCCTTCCGGGCCGAGGTCGATCAGCCAGTCGGCCGCGCGGATCACGTCGAGGTTGTGCTCGATCACGAGCAGCGAATGACCGCCCGCGAGCAGCTTGCCGAACGCGCGCATCAGCTTGGCGATGTCGTCGAAATGCAGGCCCGTGGTCGGCTCGTCGAACATGAAGAGACGGCCGCCCGCCTCCTTGCCGCGCGACTGCGCGGTTTCCGCGAGATAGCCCGCGAGCTTGAGACGCTGCGCCTCGCCGCCCGAGAGCGTCGGCACCGGCTGGCCGAGCTTCACGTATTCGAGGCCCACGTCCACAATCGGCTGCAGCACGCGCAATACTTCGGCATCCTCAACGAAGCACTGCACCGCTTCGCTCACCGTGAGGTCAAGCACATCCGCCACGGAAAGCGCGCGGCTGCCGCGCTCGATCTTCACTTCGAGCACTTCCGGGCGATAGCGGCTGCCGTCGCAATCGGTGCAGCGCAGGTACACGTCGCTCAGGAACTGCATTTCGATGTGCTCGAAGCCCGAGCCGCCGCACGTCGGGCAGCGCCCTTCGCCCGAATTGAAGCTGAACATGCCCGCGGTGTAGCCGCGCTGCTTCGCGAGCGTCGCCTTCGCGAACAGCTTGCGGATCTCGTCGAACGCGCCGACATAGCTCGCCGGATTCGAGCGCGCCGTCTTGCCGATCGGCGACTGGTCGACGAACACGGCGTCGCTGATGTGCTCCGCGCCGCTCAGCTTGCGGAACGTGCCCGGCGCTTCCGTGGCCTTGCCCAGATGGCGCGCGAGCGCGGGATAAAGCACGTCCTGCACGAGCGTCGACTTGCCCGAACCCGACACGCCCGTCACGCAAACGAGGCGCTGCAGCGGAATCTGCACGGTCACGTCGCGCAGGTTGTGCTCGCTCGCGCCTTCGAGCAGCAGGCTCGGCGTGGATGCATCCACGGCGCGGCGCGCCCAGTGCGAGGCGTCGGCGACGGCGCGATGGCCGCCCAGGTATTCGCCCGTCAAGGTGCCCGAGGAGCGGATGTCGTCGGGCGTGCCGTCGTAGACGATCGTGCCGCCGCGCTCGCCGGGACCGGGGCCCATGTCGATGAGACGATCGGCCGCCAGCATGACCGAAGGATCGTGCTCGACCACGACGAGCGTATTGCCCGCGTCGCGCAGCCGCTGCATCGCTTCGACGATACGGTTGAGGTCGCGCGGATGCAGGCCGATGCTCGGCTCGTCGAGCACGAACAGCGTTTTCGTGAGCGAGGTGCCGAGCGCCGTGGTCAGGTTGATGCGCTGCACTTCGCCGCCCGAGAGCGTGCGGCTCTGGCGGTCGAGCGTGAGGTAGCCGAGGCCCACGTCGCAGAGATACTTCAGGCGCGTGCGCACTTCCTCGAGCAGCAGCTTGAGCGCGTCGTCGAGCAATGCTGAGGAAAGCGAAAGATTGTCGAAGAAGCGGCGGATGCGCTCGATCGGCAGCAGCATCACGTCGTGCACGGTGAGGCCCGGCAGCGCTTCGAGCTGCGGGCGCGTCCAGTCCACGCCATGCGGCAGGAAACGCGCGGAGGGCGCGAGCACGTCGTCCGCGTTCTCCCGCGTGCCGAGACGCCACTGCAAGGACTCGGTTTTCAGGCGCGCGCCGCCGCACGTTTCGCACGGCGTGTAGCTGCGGTATTTGGACAGCAGCACGCGAATGTGCATCTTGTAGGCCTTCGACTCCAGATACTGGAAAAAGCGCTTCACGCCGTACCACTGCGTTTGCCAGCTGCCCTTCCAGTCCGGCGCGCCGTTGATGACCCAGTCGCGCTGCGCCTGCGTCAGCTCCGACCATGCGGTATCGCGCGGAATGCCCGCCTTGGCGGCATAACGCATCAGGTCGTCCTGGCATTCTTTCCACGCCGGCGTTTGCAGCGGCTTGATCGCGCCGCCGCGCAGCGTCTTGCGCTCGTCGGGGATCACGAGCCCCCAGTCCACGCCGATCACGCGGCCAAAACCGCGGCACGCGTCGCAGGCGCCGTAGGCCGAATTGAACGAGAACATCGCGGGCTGCGGGTCGGCGTAGCGCAGATCGCTGTCCGGGCAATGCAGGCCGGTCGAGAATCGCCAGATCTGCGGCTCGCCCGGCGCTTCTCCATCGCCATCCGCCATCACGTAGACGTTCACGCGTCCGCTGCCGCGCTTGAGCGAGGCCTCGATCGCCTCGATCGCGCGGCTCTTCTCCACGTTCTGCATGCGGAAACGGTCGGCGACCACGTCGAGCAGCTTGCGCGTGCCTTCAGCCGTCTTCACCTCGCGCTGGGCCTGCACGCGCGTATAGCCGCTCGCGGAGAGCCATTGCGCGACTTCCTCCTCGGTGGTCGTGTCGGGCAGTTCGACCGGGAACGTGACCACGAGACGCGGATCACCCGCGGCCGTGCGCACCATCAGCTCGGCGTAAATCGTCTCGGGCGTGTCGTGCCGCACGGGCTGCGCCGTGACACGGTCGAACAGATTCGCGGCGCGCGCGTAAAGCAGCTTCAGGTGGTCATTCAGCTCGGTCATCGTGCCGACCGTGGAGCGCGAACTGCGCACCGGATTGGTCTGGTCGATGGCGATGGCCGGCGGCACGCCGTCGACGCGATCGACCTGCGGCCGGTCCATGCGGTCGAGGAACTGGCGCGCGTAGGCGCTGAAGGTTTCGACGTAACGGCGCTGGCCTTCCGCGTAGAGCGTGTCGAATACGAGGCTCGACTTGCCCGAGCCGGAAGGCCCGGTGACGACCGTCATTTCGCCGGTGTGGAGGTCGAGGTCGAGGTTCTTGAGGTTGTGCTGGCGGGCACCACGGATACGGATGGATCGGTTTTCGCTCACTTGCGCTGGCATTCCGGCTGGATCACACGCGTGGGGCCGGGCGGCGCGCGAGTGGCGGCGCGGCCCGGCAGCTTGCAGCGGGGCGCGCGGAAAGATCGGCGCGGCCCTGGCTGTCAGGCTCAGATTCTACTGTATATTTATACAGCACGCTGGAGGCGTGTCGGGCGCCGCAACGCCGCTCGCTGTCCCGAATTTGGCAAATTTACGCGCCAGATCGCTATTGCGACGCTGCGCGCCACATGCCTTCGTACGCCGCCTCGACGCCGCGCGCGAAACGCTCGCCGTCCATGAGCGGCGACTGCGCCATGCGCTCGCGCAGCGTCGCGCGCAGCATCGCGAGGCGCGGCAGGTCGGTCGCGAGACTCACCGCCGCTTCCACGAATGCGTCGTCGGAATCGGCGGCGAGTTCGGTGAGGCCAAGGTTCGCGAGCTGGCTCAAGCCCGCGCGCCCCGCCACCGTCGGCCCGACGCGCGTGACGACGGGCACACCCATCCATAGCGCGTCGAGCGACGTCGTATGGCCGTTGTACGGCAACGTGTCGAGACTAAGATCGAACTCGTGATAGCTGCGCAGATAAGCATCGCGCGGCCTGAACGGCAGGAAGCGCACGCGCGACGGATCGATTCCGGCACGCGCCAGGCGCTCCGCGAGACGGCGCTGCGCGTCGCCTTCGGCTGCCATGAGCACGAGGCGCGCCGTGGGCAGGCGGCCGAATACGCGCGCCCACAACTGCAACGTCGTATCCGTGAGCTTGCAGGGATTGTTCAGGCTGCCGAGCGTGATGTGGCCTGCACTCGACGCCGGCAGTGCATTCACTTCGGGTTCCGAAGCAAGTGAGTCATAGCACCAGAACGTGTGCGGCAAGCGCCACGACCGCTCGGTGTAGTGACTGTCGCGGTCCGGTGGGTCGAGCCAGGGGTCGGTGAGCCGCCAGTCGATCGCGGCGATCCCGGTCGTGCCGGGATACGCGAGCCAGGCGACCTGCACCGGCGCAGGCTTGCGCGCGAACAGCAACGGCCGGCCATCGGACATGTGCATCGTGAGATCGACGAGGATATCGATGCCGTCCGCGCGGATCTTGTCCGCCAGTGCCGCGTCGCTCAAGCCGCGGACCTCGTGCCACTTTTCGACGTGCGCGGCGAGACGCGCGGTAGTCGCGTCGGGCCTCACGAC
>Ga0306920_100003196_pt1 | contig 20786 bp, 19 predicted proteins | sample flu12Cox44000170_FD_204666 | JGI IMG/M metagenome (GOLD analysis project Ga0306920, IMG submission 204666) | Lab enrichment of tropical soil microbial communities from Luquillo Experimental Forest, Puerto Rico - flux4day.12C.oxic.44.000.170 (v2)... | ecosystem: Environmental > Terrestrial >... | reverse complement strand
TCACGCTGGCGCTCGCGTTCCTTCTGCAGGATGGAATGGCGACCGCCGTGATCATGTTTGCCGGCGCAATCTCTTCGACAATGGGCATTCTGATCGAGCGTTGGCTGTTCTTCGCGGAGGCAACACACACCGTTGCGCTTTATTATCGCGGTGACGCAAAGGCGGTGGTCTGACAGCCTGCCGGGCTCTCGCCTCAAACTCCGCGCACCCGCGGCATCAAGATGAAATCCCACGGCGAGGGCAGTGCTCCAACCGGCACTTCGATGAGACTGGGTTCATCTCGCCGCTTGAACGCCCGATTAAGCGCCGAGCGCAGTTGCGAGGGATCATGCGCGCGCTCCGCGGCTACTCCGAAACTCTCAGCGAAACGCACGAAATCCGGGTTGCTCAGATCGCAGGCAATCAACCGGTTTCCGTACTGCTCCTCCTGGATGCGCCGGACGTTCCCGTATGCGCCATCGTTGAACACGACCGTGACCAGCGGAATGCGGTGACGCATCGCGGTTGCCATTTCAGTTGCCGTGAACAGGAAGCCGCCGTCGCCGGAAACAGCAACCACCGGCGTATCGCGCCGGGCATCCTGTACGCCAAGGGCAGTGGCAAAACCCCAGCCAAGCGCGTCCTGATAGCCCGGCGAGATGAACGTACGCGGCTTGTAGACCGGATAGAGGAGCCGCGCAGCGAACCCGATTTGGGTCACTTCGTCCACGAAGATACCATCCTCGCCGAGCTCTGCGCGAATGGACTCGAGAAACCCGATTTGCGGTTTGAGCTTTTGCAGACGCTTGCCCATTCTTGACTGGCGCTCGAGCATTTCCTCCTGCCGCGAGGGTCGTGACCGATTGTGCCTCGCAAGTGCCGTGATGAGGCGCCGCAGGATCGGCTTGGCTTCTCCAACGAGCGCGACCGCGGGTTTACGGAAACGTTCGGGCTCCTCCGGGTCCGCATCGACACGGATAACCGTCAATTGATCGTCGATGCCCCACTGCTGAAAGCCGGCAAAGAGCCGGGTGCCTGCGCCGAGAACCACCTGCGCCTCTCGCCAAAGCTCGTGTCCAAGCGGCAACGTGACGCTGAACGGGTTGCGGCTGTCGAGCGTGCCGCGCCCTCGCCGGTAAGCAAGAACCGGCGCCTGCAACCGGGCACAGAGCTCGGTGACCTCCGCCGCTGCATCCAGTGCGCCGCCTCCTGCGACGATCAAGATCCGATCGGCGGCTCCCAGATGCCTGGCGGCTTCATTGATCGCGTCATCGTCGATCGGCTTCTCTTGCAATGGCAGCGGCGCGGCGATGGCATCCACCGGAGCGCTTCTTGCCCACACATCGATTGCACACTCGATCGCGGCCGGCCCGGGTCGTCCTGTCCGCATTGCCTGCAATGCTGCCGCGACCAGGCGGGACGCATCACCCGGGGCGCGGATGCGGGCAGAGAAATCGACGAGCCGGGAGAGAATTCCCGACTGATCCCGGATCTCGTGCAGGTGGCCATAACCGCGGCCGATTGCGGCCTGGGCGATTTGGCCGATCAGCGCCAAGACCGGCGCATTGGTGCCGTAAGCGGTCAACAAGGCTGCCGCCGAATTGAGGAGACCCGGCCCCGGCACCACGGCGTAGGCCTGCGATCTGCCGGTCGCGAGTGCCGCGCCCAGCGCCATGTAGCCGGCACCTTGCTCATGCCGCGTGTGGATCGTGCGGATATGAGTGGCAGCCTTGAAGAGTGCATCAAACAACGGATCGTTGTGCACGCCGGGAAGCGCATAGATCGTATCAATCCCGTGCGCGATGAGCGTCGCAACAACCGCTTCTGCCGTCGTCATGCGGTCCATGCGTCGGTCGCTCGTTGTCTCCGGCGGATTTTTTTAGTCGTCTTTTTCACCCGGCTCATAGAGCGCTTCGCGACCGATCCGATCAAGGCAGATTTCCGCGGTCCACGGCAGCATGAGCGAGCCGCAGCGGCTGTCGCGGTAGATGCGCTCGAGCGCAAGCGATTTGAGCATCGCCTGGCCTCCGCATGTACGCAATGCTTTGGCCGCGATGGCGTTGGCGTTTTCCATGACCGTATATTGCGCGGCATAGGCGCGCAGGACCTGCTGCTTGGTTGGATTGGGGCATGCCTCGCTGATTGCCTGAAACCAAAGCGCCTTGGTTTGCTCGAGCATGACTTGCATTTCGGCGACCGCGATCTGCTTGGTCGGATACATGCGGCGCTTGACCGGTGGCGTGCCCGGCATCTCGCCGCGCAGATAGCGCACCGTAAAGTCATAGGCCGCCTGCGCGAGCCCCATATAGGTTGGCGAGAGCGTGAGAAACATATGCGGCCAGCGGGTCGCGGCCTCGAAATAGACGCCCCGCGGCATCAGCATTTCCTGCTCCGGTACGAACACGTCCTTGAGCAGGAGCGTGCGCGACACGGTACCGCGCATCCCCAACGGATCCCAGTCGCCGACGACCGAGACACCTTCGGCGCGCGCGGGAATTGCAAGATAGAGCGTGTTGCGCCGGTTCGCGGCGGCGCCCTCTGCACGCTCGGTGCATAGCACTCCGTAATAATCGGCGGCGCCGGAGAGCGAAGCAAAGATCTTCTTGCCGTTGACCAGGAAGCCGCCTGCAACCGGCCGCGCCTCGGTCCCGAACGCGACAACCCCGGCAGCAGCAGCTCCGCCCTCGGAGAACGGCTGGGCATAGAGGGCGCCGTGGTCAAGAATGCGCCGGTAGTGCTCACGGCGGCGCTCGCCGTGCATGGCGCGCTCCGATGGCGTCATCGGAAGATCGTCGGCCAGCGATCCCGACCAGAGGGTCGAGCACACATGCATGTTCCAGGAGAGCGCGGTTGCTCCGCAGTAACGACCGAGCTCGGCTGCGGCGGTGCAGTAGGTGACAAAATCGGCGCCGAGGCCGCCCTCCTCCTTCGGAATGCAGATCGCCAGCAGGCCTTCCCCATGCATGTCGCGGAAATTCTCGGTTGGGAAGATAGCCTCGCGGTCGTAGCGAGCGGCACGCGGTGCGAGCACGCGACGGCCAAAGCGCCGTGCTTTATCGATTAGCTCTGATTGCAACGGAGTGAGACGAAAAGCATTCGGTGCGAAAATGGGCGCATCATGCCCGTCGTTCTCGGCCGCCTCGGTCATGCCGTATCCCACCGAATGTGCTAGCAGGGCTGCGATTTGTTTCGTGCTCCTGCCGGTGATACTCGTGCGCCCCATCGGTTGCAACGCGCCGTAGGTTGGGTCGAGCCCCTTTGCGAGACCCAACAACATTGGTGCGGCACTCGCTGACGTTGGGTCTCGTGAAGAACTCGACCCAACCTACGTTCTCGGTCGCAAGGAGGTTAAGACATGAACGCGCGATTGCCGGTACTCTTTCCGGCGGCCCGGACAGCGGCTCTTGTGTTGCTGCTCATCGCCGGCAGTGCGATGGCACAGACCGGCATGATCCGGTTCGTCGTGGGGGCGGCACCGGGCGGGGCGCTCGATCCGTACACTCGGATCGTCGCCGATCATATGAGCAAGACGCTGGGTCAGACGATTATCGTCGAGCACAAACCCGGAGCCAACGGCAACATGTCGGCGGCATTCGTCGCGGATTCGCCTGCGGATGGAACCCTGGTCTGGATCGGCACGCAAGCCTTCACGGAAATCAACCCCAGCGCGTTTCGTAATCAGCGCTGGTCGATTGACGACTTTGAACCGCTCATTCGCGGCGTGGAAGCGCCGCTTGTCTTTGTTGTCCATCCGAGCGTTCCGGCAAACACCTTCATGGATTTCCTGGCGTGGGCGAAAGCCAATCGCGGCAAGCTCAGCTACTCGTCGTACAATCCCGGCACGCCGTCGCATTTTCTCGGCCATCAGATGAACGAGAAATTCGATCTCGATCTTACGCATGTACCCTACCGCGGCTCGGGTTTGCAGGTGACCGGACTGGTGGGTGGGCACTCCCTGTTCGGCTTTGCGCAGGTCAATTCATCCATGGAGCAAGTGCTCGCCGGAAAACTAAGCGCCCTCGCGATCACGAGCGCGTCGCGATATCGTGCGATGCCCGCTGTGCCGACCTTCGCGGAGCTCGGCTATCCCGAATTTACTGCTCAAGTCTGGTTCGGATTGCTTGTCAGGAGCGGCACGCCCGCCAACGTCACCGAGCGCCTGCTGCAAGCCGCGAAAACAGCGCATGCGGATCCTGCCGTGCGTGAAAAGCTCGAGGCGCAAGGCTACGATGTTTCGGGGGAGATCGGCCCGCAGCTCAAGGTCAACATCAAGGAGCAGATCGAGCGCTGGCGGCGCCTGGTCAAGGCTGCCGGTTTCAGTGCCGATGACCGCGGCAGCGTGCAATAGGATGAGCTCGAGCTCGCCATAGGCGTCGCGACGGAGGTTTGGGGTATCAGTGCAAGATGAAATTGCAAGCTTCGAGCTTCTGAGGTCGAGCAGCGCACCGCGGCTTCTCGCCCAACACGCAAGGCGCAAACCGACCGCGGTCGCGTTTCGATCCAAGCAGCTCGGCATCTATCGGCAGCGCACCTGGCGCGATTATGCGGTGCTCGTCGCGCGCTGCGCCGTCTGGTTTCGCTCGCTGGGAGTGCAGCGAGCGGAACGCGTCGCGATCATGGGTGACGCCTGCGAAGAATGGATGATTTGCGATCTTGCGGCTCAGGCGCTCGGCGCGATCACTTACGGGATCTACCCGACTGCGTCGAGATCGGAACTGGAATACCAGATGAAGGATGGCGGGGCCGTCCTCTTCATCGCCGAGGATCAGGAATACGTCGACAAGATCCTTCCGCTTTTGGACCGCTTGCCTCAGCTGCGATGGATCGCCGTCATCGACGATGCCACGATGTTCGCCTACGCGCACTCGAAGCTGCGCAAATACTCGGAAATCGAGGGACTGGTCCCGAGAGACGCAGAAGATTGGCTGGCGGCTCTGGACGAGATGGTGCGAGAGATCGATCCCGGCGATCCGGCGTTTATCGTCTACACGTCGGGGACTACGGGGAATCCAAAAGGCGCCCTCATCTCGCACGGCAAGCATCTGGCGGGCGCATTTACCATCGTCGACCAGTACCCCATTCTCGCGAGCGCGCAGCATGCAACTGTCGTTTTCCTTCCGCTCTGCCACATCTTTGGCCGGGACGTCGCGATTACGCTGCCGCTCATTTCCCGGCTCGTTCCGCACTTTGGCGAGGACGTTGACGATCTTGCCCAGACACTGTTCGAAGTCGCGCCGACGGTGCTCGTCACGGTGCCGCGGTACATGCAGAAGTTCGCCTCGCAGGTGCTCATCGGGATCAACAATACGAGCGGCCTCAAGCGTGTCGCCTACCAGGCGGCGATGGCCATCGGACGCAAGGCCGCACAACGTCGGTGGAACGGCAGCAACACCGTGCTCACCCGCTGCTATGATCGTTTGGCTTATGTGCTCGCGTTTCGCGGCATCCTCAACAAGCTCGGTTTCGACAAAGTGGAGCTTGCGCTGTCGGGCGGCGCTCCGCTTCCTCCCGAGGTAACCGCACTTTGGCATATTTGGGGAATCAATCTCTTGGAAGTCTACGGACAGACCGAGACCGGTGGTGCATTCATTTCTGCGCAGCGCAGGCCATTCGCGCGGCCGGGAAATGTCGGCGAAGTCGTGAAGGGATGGCTGGTCAAGCTCTCCGAAACAGGCGAAGTGCTCGTTCGGGGTGCAGACCTGTTCGAAGGCTATTGGGGCGATTCGGATGCGACGAAGGAGATCTTCGATGCCGAGGGATGGATGCACACCGGCGACATTGGGGAGTGGGAGAACGCGAACCTGCGTCTGATTGACCGGGCGCGCGATTTCATCGTCACCTCCGGCGGCAAGACCCTCTCGCCATCGTTCATCGAGAACATACTGCGCGCCAGCCCGTACATCGCGGAGGCCATCGTTTTCGGGCACGCCAGGAAGTACGTGACCGCGCTCGTTGAAATCGACTTCGATGCCGTGTCCGACTGGGCGCGCAGCAACGACGTCGCGTATACCGGCTTCACCAGTCTGGTCGGCAATCCGCAGGTCGAGCTGCTCATCAGGCAGGAAGTCGATCGGGCCAACAACGAGCTCGCTCGGGTCGAGCAAATCAAGGCCTTTAGGATCCTTCCGAAGGAGCTCGATCCGGAGCAGGAAGGCGAGCCGGTAACGCCGACCCGAAAGGTCAAGCGCAAGCTGATGTACGAGCGCTTCAAGCCCCTGGTCGACGCAATGTACGATGAGTCCGAAGAGCGGCTGCTGGCCGGCGTGGGCGGCGATGTGTTGGTGCCCGGGATTTGACTAGCTAGGCGCGCCGCGTCGGCAGCGGCACGCGATCGACATGTTCGATTTCCGTGAAGACGAGCCGTTCCATGAGGCGCGCGCGCGTGGCGGCATGCGCGGGCTCGCTCCAGAGGTTTTCGAATTCGCCGGGATCGTCGATGAGGTCGTAAAGCTCGCCCCACTGCGTGCCGCCGAATACGCTCAGGCGATAACGATCATCGATCAGGGTATGCACTCGCGGCGGCGCGCCTGATGCTGCATTGGGCACCTGGTGATCGTACTGAATAAAAACGCAGCCTCGCCCGCTGCCGCCGCCCAGCGCAGGAACGATGCTTCGCCCCTGCATGCCGCTGAATGGCTCGATACCCGCACGCTCCAGCACGGTTGCGGGAATGTCGATGGTCGATGCCAGGGCGTTCGTTCGCGGTGCCAGGGGAGCGGCCTGCGGATCGGACCATATGAACGGCACGCGCGTAATGCTTTGATATTGTTCCGCCCCCTTGAGAAGCAGCCGATGATCGCCGAGATGATCGCCATGATCGCTGGTGAATATGACCACGGTATTCTGGCGCTTCCCGCTCCGGTCGAGTGCACGCAGCACGCGGCCGATTGCATCGTCGATGCACGTGATCATGCCACAGGTCAGCGCGCGCGCCTCCTGTGCCTCACGCGATGAGATTGCGATCGTGCTCATGCCCGCGAGGTTCGCTTTTCCGGCATCGCGTTCTTCCAGAATGGCCCGCACGTGCAGGGGCGGTGTCCAATCATTGCGCAAGTAGGCTTCCGGCACCGCGAAATCGGACGGCGCATACATGTTCCAGTATTTGCCCGGAGGATTGAAGGGGTGGTGCGGGTCGGGAAAGGACACCATGAGAAAAAACGGCTCTTGCGCCTGATCGAGAAAGGCAGCGGCGCGCTCGCCGAGAAAGGACGTCGCGTAAAGATCCTCCGGGACCGCGGTGCGATAGGCCTGCGGACAGACATAATCGTGCGGCAGGCTGTTGTTCGGCCCCAGCAGGCGCTTGGCCTTCGGATCGCGCTCATTGAGCCAGCGGTCATAATCGCCGCCGGCATCGTCGCCATGCGCGCGCACCAGGGTCACATGATCAAAGCCGTAGAATGGCGTCGCGACCCTGGCATGCTCACGCTCCCAGAATTCGGGCGTTTCCTGCTCATAGAGCGGATGATCGAGCCCTGTGCGCACGGCCTCTCTGTGTTCCACTGAAGGCTCGCAATAGCCGGGGCGCGCGGGCGGACGCCTCGCAACCGGCGGCCATTGCGTGAAGTTCTGGAGGTGGCTTTTGCCGACCAGCGCGGTGCGGTACCCCGCATCCCGCAGCAAGTCGACAAAGGTGACTGAGTTGACCGAGAGCGGAATGCCGTTGCAGCGCACCCCGTGAACGGACGGCATGCGCCCGGTCATGAGGCTTGCCCGATTCGGCATGCAGACCGGGCTCGCGACATAGAACCGATCGAACGCGGTTCCCGCTGCCGCGATCGAATCGATATGCGGCGTGCGCAGGATCGGGTGACCATAGCAGCCGAGAAAATCGGCGCGATGTTGATCAGTGATGAACAGGACGAAGTTCGGGCACGAACGTTGGCTTGACGGCTCCACAGGTCGTCAACTCGCTCTAACCATCCATTTCCTTGAAGATACGGTCTCCTTGCAGGTCGATGATTTGCTTTGCCTTCGAAATCGCAAACGCAATCGCATCTTCTCTGCTGTGATGAGTGTCCGCGCGGATGAAGCGGTGCTGTTTGACTCCCTCTGGCGTATCCTTCTCGATCGTCCCGGCAGTCTGATAGACCGCATTGTTTCGAAACGGCGCCGGCACAATGCGATAGCCCTTGTACTCAGTCGCCGGCACGGCAGGCGTGCTGGCCTCGTCAGCACCACCGGCAAGCCGGCTCCAGAGGGCCTTGAGTGTCGAAAGCATTTGCGTCGAACCAGTTTCAGCCCAGCGGGATATCATATTGTGCCGCGCGCTGCATGGCTAGGCGACGCCACACCTCAGCCCTGCAATGCATCGGCGGCGTCACGCGACCATTCCCAGCATCTCACCGTCCAGTCCGAGCCTTCGCCGGCCACCGCCGCCATGCAACCGTAGCCCGGATTGAGGGCACGAATAGCCCAGCGCTGCGCCTCGGCGGGGTCGTGCCGCGTCTCAATCAGGCGCGGCACCTCGCCTGGCATGAACGCGACGTCGAACTGATCGAGCGGCAACGAAAGCCCGTCGCCGCGAGCCTTCAGATAGGCCTCCTTGCGCGTCCAGCAGGCGAAGAAGGCCTCGCATTGCATCTCCGGCGCAAGTCCCGCCAATGCGTCGCATTCGCGGGATGAAAAAAAACGTTCGGCAATCTCCGCCTGGGCCATGTCCTTTCGCATACGCTCGACATCGACACCGATTGTACGCCCGCGGGCGAGCGCCACCAGAACGAGCTCACCCGAATGAGATATATTGAAACGAGGTACGAAACCGCCTGACAAGGATGGCTTGCCGAATTCGTTATGCGTAAATTTCAACTGATGGGCCGCAGTCCCAAGACAATGTCCAAGAAGCAGCCGGGACATGCCGCGACCGATGATGTGCCGCTTGCGATCCGCTTCGAAGTGAAATTTGCCTGCGCGCGCGTTCTCATCGGCGGAGAGCACCTGCAGAAAGCGCGCCATCACCTCTTGCGGCTGATCGAGCGTCGCCCGCCAGACGTGTACTTCATCTGCAGGCAATTCATAGTTGCCGCAAACGCGATGCCATACCGTCTCAGCGCACACCATTCACGGCTCGTACAAATCCCTGCGGGATCATACACGAGCTGGATTAACGGTCGAAGCAGCTAGAGCATGATCCCGAAAAGTGGGAACCGGTTTTCGGAAAAAGTTCATGCTCAAACAAAAAGTTAGAGCGGGATGATGATTCGAAGAAAAGTCATCCCACTCTAGACGCCGCCCCCGGGCGCATAACAGCGTATTTTCGTCTCGCCGAGTTCCACGTACCACCACACGGCCGGCGCCCCGTGCGGGTTTCCGACCCGTATGACGACCTCTTCCGGCACGGGTTGCCAGTCATGCCCGGGCCAGCGGGTCCAGTACTGCCCGTTGCGGATGTCCTCTTCGGCGTAAATGCCGTCGGCCTCGTTGCAACAAAGCGCGCCTGTCTTCGGAGACTTCTGGGTGCGGAACCACGACCGTATTTCGGGAGATACCGAGTTGTACTGGCCGTTGTCGCGCGCAAGCGCGGGCGCGCACAGAACAAGCAATGCAAGCATGATGCGAGTCATGCGGTCCTCCTGAATTGGCAGGACCGTTTTTGATAATGCGAGCCAGTAAACGATCCTGAAGAGACGCGCGATTGATAAAGCGCAATCTAAAACGGGAGCGGAGGCGGTTTGCTCATCGCATCTCCTCAATCCTCCCGCGTTGGGCAAATGCGGAATGTAAAAAAGGGTTCCCTCCTGCGCTGAGAGTCGCAGATTCGACAGTTGGAGGATTCGGAAAGTGACGGCGCGCGCTTAGATGTTGCTTGCGCCGAGCGGCAGGTTCAGGCCGTAGCGGTGAAGATCGGTGCCATGCACGTCGAGCCACACTTTGGCGCGTTCGAAGTCGGGGTAGAGGCGTTCGACCAGCCGCCAGAATCGGGGTGAGTGATTAAGCTCAACGAGATGGCATACTTCATGCGCCGCCAGATATTCGAGCACAAAGGAAGGTGCAAGAATCAGCCGCCAGGAGAACGACACCACGCCGGTATTCGAGCAGGATCCCCAGCGACTCGTCTGATCGCGCACGCAAATGCGTTTGATACGAACGCCAAGCGCGCTGGCATAGCGGCGGCTCGCCGTGGTGAGGTCGCACGAGGCTTCGCGCTTGAGAAAGTCGTTGATGCGACGATTGACATGTGCGGGCTCGCCGGCAACGCACAAGAGCCGATCGCCGCGAGAGCAAAGCTCGGTCCACACGGTGCCGCGTTCACCCCGCCGATGGGTGACGCGATGCGGCACGCCGCGCAACGGCACCTCGGACCCATCCGCAAACGTTGCCTTGGGCAACCGCTTTAATCGCGCTGCAATCCAACCTCCGTGCTTTTGCGCGAACTCCTTTGCTTCCTTCACGCTGCCGCGCGGCGGGATGGTCAAAACAACTTCGCGCGCGGCGGCATCGATCCGCAACGTATAGCGGCGCGCCTGACGGTGACGGCGCATGCGCACGAGATAGATTGCCTGGTCGAAAACGACCTGTACGGTCGAGGGCTCGCTCGGTCGCCGGTAAAGCAATGCGCGCAGGGACATCGACGCTCAATCCAAAGCCGATAAACGTCCGGGACTGAAATAGTGCCACAAGGACGTGCGGGCGCAGGGGGCGCAATGAAAATAAACCCGATGCCCCAATATTTGGTGGCTTTGTGCCTACCGAACACCCCATGTCTTGGGCCAGCAGAAGAAATGAACTTTAGTTCATATATTCAGAAACAATGGACTGTAGTTCAGCGGGGCGATACAACGCTGTCTGGAGAGCCAATAGCTCGGGTATTTCAATATCTTAGCTGAAGCGAACCCGAGCAGCGCACGGGCGAATCAGGCAACAACGCCGATGAGATGCGGCTTAGTTGACGTTTGCGGGCCGCAGTTGCGAATGCGCCGGTCCGTTCTGTTGAGCTTTTGCCCCGGATTCGGACTGCAGCTGCGCATTTGCCGACCCGTTGCCGGAGATGCGGCCGCCATCAGATCGCATCCGGCGCGTGCGCGGGGCGCCGGTGTTGTTGGACAGAACAAAATCCGCAACGCGCGGCACGATCTCGGCCCGGAAGCGCGAGCCGTTGAAGACGCCGTAATGGCCGACCCCGGGCTGCAGCCAATGCGCCTTGCGCTCCGGTGGGATATTCGCGCAGAGGCGGTGGGCCGCCTCGGTCTGGCCCACTCCCGAAATGTCATCGTTCTCGCCCTCGATCGTGAGCAAGGCGACGCGGCGGATTTTGGCGGGATCGATCCGCACGCCACGGTGAGTCATTTCGCCCTTGGGCAGCGCGTGACGCACGAACACGGTCTCGACGGTCTGCAGGTAAAATTCAGCGGCAAGGTCCATGACTGCAAGATATTCGTCGTAGAACTCGCGATGCTTCTGCGCGGAGTCGCCGTCGCCCTCGACGAGGTGCAAGAAGAGCTTGCGGTGCGCTTCGATATGCCGGTCGAGATTCATGCTCACAAAGCCGTGGAGCTGCAGAAAGCCGGGGTAGACGTCGCGCATGAAGCCGGGATTTGGAAACGGCACCTTGGTGATGACGTTGCGGCGAAACCAGTCCGTGCCGCGCCTTTCGGCCAGCGTATTGACGACAGTGGGATTGACGCGGGTGTCAATGGGTCCCCCCATCAACACCATGGAATGCGGCACATAGGGATCTTCGGTTGCTTCCATGCCGGCGACGGCGGCGAGCACCGGGACGGACGGCTGACACACCGCAAGGACGTGTACGTCGCCGCCGAGCACGTGCAGAATTGAAATCACGTAATCGATGTAATCGTCGAGATCGAACCTGCCCTCGGTGACGGGGATCATGCGGGCATCGATCCATTCGGTGATATACACATCGTGATTGGGGAGGAAGCCCTCGACCGTTCCGCGCAGGAGCGACGGATAATGTCCCGACATGGGCGCCACGATGAGCAGCCGCGGCTGCGGCCGGCGCGGCGCGTGATCAAGCACGCGCTCGAAATGCAATAACCGGCAGAACGGCCGCTCCCACAACACGGAGATGCGCACCGGGACCTGCTCGCCGCCCACGACGGTCGAGCTGATATTCCATTCCGGCTTGCCGTAACGCCGGGTCGAGCGTTCGAACAGCTCCATCCCGGCCGAGATGGTCCGCCCCCAAGCGGTGTAGGACCATGGATTGGCGGGGTTCTTGAAGAACAGCCGCGTTGCGTCGGCGAGCGCCCGCGACGGATTGAGCGCTGCCTGGCTCATTTCATAGAGCCAATAGGCCGGCGCCGCGTACATCGGGCCGGTTTCGCCGGCCACAACCGGCGCGCCGCCGAACTCACCGATCGCCATTGCCCCCCGCCCTCGTTTTGTTGCGCTGCAACACAGTGTCGCCTTTGCGACCAACAGTCAACTCATTGTCATATTTGATACATGTTTTCGGTTACCGGGGGGCAACGATTTCCCGCCCGCTGTAGTTTCCCTGCCTCAGGAAATGGGCGGTTTGCCGCCTCTACTCGCCGGTCTGCAGCAGCGAGCCCGCGCGGCGAGCGCTCTTGAGCAGCTCAAGGAATGCAATCACGGCCGCGGCAAAATAGAGAGCATTAAGCGCCAGGGCTTCCAGCATGAGATCGCCGCGAAACACGTGCATCATGACCAGCGACCGCATTCCTTCAAAGGCATAGGTAGGCGGCAGCGTCCACGCCACCGCCTGCAACCAGTCCGGCAAGACGCTCACGGGGTAATAGACGCAGGCGAGCGGCATGAGGACGAACATCAGCGTCCAGGCAAGGCTTTCCGCGCCCATTCCGTTTCGCAAAAGAACGCCTGCCACGACGATGCCGACTGCCCAGCTGGTGAGAATCAAATTGACGAAGAAGGCGACGAGGGCGAGTCCGAGGCTGTAGAGATTGAAGCCGAAGAACGCGATCGCGAGCAGCGTGACCGGAATCATCCCGATCGCAAGCCGGATGAGGCTCATGATCATCAGCGCGCATACGAATTCGATCGGGCGCAATGGACTGATCATCAGGTTGCCGAGGTTGCGCGACCACATCTCCTCGAGAAACGAGACGGAGAAACCAAGCTGGCCGCGGAAGAGCATGTCCCACATCAGCACGGCGGCGATAAATACGCCGCTCGCACGCGCAAAAAATCCTGAATTCTGGGCAATGTAGAATTGCAGAACGCCCCAAACGAATAACTGCACGGCCGGCCAGTAGATCAGTTCGAGCAGGCGCGTCCATGACGAGCGCAAAAGATAGAGATACCGCAAGACCATCGCGCCTACGCGGTGCGGCGCGACCGTTACCGCGCCGGAGCGATGCAAGGAAATGATCACTGCGCGGCCTCCCGCATGTGACCGTGCCCGCGCGCGACGTCGAGAAAAACCTCTTCCAGGGTCTGGCGCCCGTAGCGGATCAGCAGACGCCCGGGGGTATCATCGTCCTCGATGCGGCCACGCTTCATCATAATCACGCGCTCGCACAGCCGTTCGACTTCAGCCATGTTGTGCGAGGCGAGAAGCATGGTGGCGCCGCGTGCTTTGCGAAACTGCTCGAGCCGGCCTCGCACCCAGTCGGCCGTGTCGGGATCGAGCGAGGCAGTAGGCTCATCGAGAAGCAGCACCTGCGGTGCGTTGATCAAGGCCTTGGCGAGCGCCACACGCGTCTTCTGCCCGGCCGAGAGCTTGCCGACCGGCCGATCCAGAAACTCCAGCAGATCGAGCTCCTGAGCGAGTGAAGAAATGCGATCTGCCAGATCCGCTACGTCGTAAAGCATCCCGAACACTTTGAGATTCTGCCGCACCGTGAGCCTGTGCGGCAGATTCATGTAGGGACTCTCGAAGTTGAGCTTGTGCAAAACCCGGTAACGTTCGCGCGGCATCTGCGCTCCGAGCACGTGCACCGCACCCGAGGTTGGCGTGACCAATCCCAGAATCATCGCGAGCGTCGTGGTCTTTCCTGCTCCGTTGCCGCCGAGCAGGCCGGTGATGGATCCCTGCTCGAGAGCAAATGAAATCCCGTCCACTGCGCGCGTAGACTTATAAACTTTAACGAGTTGGTCGACGAGAATGGCGGGTTCGTCTTGCATGGCATGCGTACTGGCGAAAGCACAGATGTGGCAAGGCAGGACATGCGAAGCAAGGGGTTGTGCGCGGTTCAATTTGTCGATGAGGGATCCTAAATTGGGGGAGTGAACAATCGAATTGCCGTTGAGGCTCGTCCCGGCACGGGCAGCGTGCGGCTAGATACGTTTGTGCGTGCGCGTTGGCTCGCGGTGGTTGGACAGACTATTGCGGTAGTCGCCGTCTATTGGGGTCTCGATTTCGACTTGCCGGTGTGGGCTTGCCTGGCGGTCATCGCGCTCGCGGCATGGCTTAATATCGCGTTGCGCATTCGGTTTCCCGCCATGCAGCGCCTTGCGCCTGAGCGCGCTGCCTGGCTACTGGCCTTCGACATTGCCGAGCTTGCGGTACTCTTGTTTTTCACCGGCGGCCTGCAGAATCCATTTGCCTTCCTGTTCCTTGGACCCGTGCTGCTGTCGGCGACCGCGTTGCCTCCGCGCATGACTTTGATGCTCGGCGGCTTGGCGATCGCATGTGCCAGCGTGCTCACCCTTGTCCATCTCCCTTTGCCGTGGGACAGCGAGCCGCCGTTCGAACTCCCCTCGGTCTATGTCGCGGGCGTGTGGCTGTCGATCCTGCTCGCTATTGCCTTCATCGGCTTGCAAGCCTGGCAGATCGCCGAAGACTCCCGCCAGATTGCCGATGCACTCACGGCGACAGAGCTGGTACTGGCGCGCGAGCAGCATCTTTCTCAGCTCGACGGCCTTGCGGCCGCTGCAGCGCACGAGCTCGGCAGCCCGCTTGCCACGATTACGCTGATTGCGAAAGATCTTGAGCTTGCAAGAGGGGATGCGCGCGAACGCGCCGACGACATTCGCGTGCTCAATGCGCAGGTGAAACGCTGCCGCGCGATTCTGGGCAAGCTCAGCGCGCTGTCGAGTGCCGATCCGTTCGATCGCATGAAGCTTTCCTCGCTCATTGAGGAAGTCGTGGCCCCGCATCGGAATTTTGGCATTGCGATTAGCGTGGGGCTCGCTGCCGATGGGTCAGCAGAACCCGTGGGTCGGAGAAACCCCGCCATCCTTTACGGGCTCGGCAATCTGGTCGAGAACGCCGTCGATTTTGCGCAGGAGCGGGTGCAGCTGACCGCCGCCTGGACTGAAACTGACGTCGCGATCACGATCATTGACGATGGTCCGGGCTTTGCTCCTGAAATCATGGACCGCATCGGCGAGCCCTATGTCACGACTCGCCACCCCAAGGTTCGCGACCGCGGACGGCAAGTGGCTGATCCCGAAGCAGGCGGCCTTGGGCTTGGCTGCTTCATCGCCAAGACGCTCTTGCAACGAACGGGCGCAACGCTCGGCATTCTCAATCGGCCCCCTCCGGCTCGCGGTGCGCAGGTGCAGGTGCGTTGGCATCGCACCGATTTTGAAGACTCCAGCGCAGATCAGCAGGCGCTTTATGGTGCGCCGCAACATGATCCGCCCGTGAAGCAATGACTTTCTAGCGAGTTTTGATTGCCGGATACAATTTTTAGGATATATATAAAATTTACGACCTGGTTTCGCCCCTTGCCGTCATTTCCCGCTCTTTCAAGGCGCTAGTGATGCCGGCCGATGTAGTGGAGACGTAAAATGGCCATGGCCGAGTTCTTGGCCGCGGTAATGCCGAGTGACCGCTCGTTACTCATTGTCGAGGACGACAAATGCCTGCTCCAGCGGCTTGCGCGCGCCATGGAGGGGCGGGGCTTTGCCGTGAGCACGGCAAAATCGGTGGCCGAGGGGCTTGATCAGCTGCAAAGCCGCTCGCCCGCCTTTGCAGTCGTCGATATGCGGCTCGATGATGGCAACGGCCTCGACGTGGTCTCCAGGCTCAAGCAGCAGCGGCCTGATGCTCGCGCAATCATTCTTACCGGCTATGGCAACATCGCCACCGCCGTGAACGCGGTCAAGCTTGGGGCCATCGATTATCTGTCAAAGCCTGTCGAGGCTGACGAGGTGGTTGCCGCATTGCTCGCAGTGGATGGTCGCAAACCAGAGCTGCCGGAAAATCCAATGTCGGCCGACAGAGTGCGGTGGGAGCATATTCAGCGCATCTACGAGCTCTGCGGACGCAACGTTTCGGAGACAGCGCGGCGGCTCAGCATGCACCGGCGCACCCTGCAGAGGATCCTGGCCAAGCGCGCGCCGAAATAGGCAATTGCATAGCCCGCAGGCATTTGCACCCATCCCATCCTTGCCTTCCGCAGGATACGAGATCGGGGCTCCGGAAGCACGCATTGCAGTGCAACCAGATCAGGGCTCGGGCGTTAATGGCCCGCAGGACCGGAGATTTCAGCATGTATCCGAACCAGGACGCCATTTTTGAACGATTGGAGGCCACCAAAAGATTTGGGCTCTTGTCCGATTACCTGGTGAGCTGGACGGGACGTGCCGGGCGGCTTCGCGCCAACGTCACGGTCTGGGGCCGCGACGGCACGCCCGAGGAAGTCGTGCGGCATTACATTGCCCGTTTGCTCAAGGGGCTCGTGCCCGACCGGCAGATCTCGGTGGCGATCGATTAAAACAAAAGTCTAGCGCAGCTCCGCGCTCGTGCCCTGCGGATCGGAAAGCGCAGAAAGGCGCAGTGCCGCCGCGCGTGCAAACGCCAGCATCATGGTCCTGCGCGTCGCGGGGTGGAGGCGATGTTTTGGTGCTTCGCAGATTATCGCCGCGCCGTAGGCATCGGCGATCATCAGCCCGGCATCGTTTGGAAAAATTCCGCGCGGCACGTCGGGCGTCGTGGCGAAGAACAGGCGATCGCAGTGCAGGCGATAATCCATCCATTTGTGGTCGGCTCGCAAATCCGCAACTGACGATTTGATCTCGATAATCCAAATCTCGCCGTCGCTGCCAAGGCCGACGAGATCGGCGCGCCGCCCCGATGCGAGCGGCAGCTCGGTGATGACGGAATAGCCGAATGCCTGCATGAGCCGTCTCACCCCGCGCGCGATGGCAAGCGCGGTCGCCGACTGCCGGCCGTCAGCAGGCAGAGAGGCGGCAAGCGAGCTCGTGCTCATGGAATGCAGCAGCCCCGGCAAGGCAATCGGCCTGATTTCACTACTGAGCCGAACGCGCATGACAGTACTCAGTCTTCAGTAATCAGTAATCAGAAAAATTCCGCGGAGTCCATTCTGATTACTGTCTGCTGATTACTGACTCCTGAAAGCCGCCAGCGCCTCTCGGGTCGGTGCTACGATCCCACGCTCCGTAATAAGTCCGGTGATGAGGCGCGCAGGCGTCACATCGAATGCGTAATTGGCGACCTGCGAGCCTTCCGGCACGATCCGCACACTTTCGATGCGCCCATCGGCCGTGCGGCCGGTCACCGTTGCGACCTCGTTTTCCGCACGCTGCTCTATGGGAATCTCGGTGAGCCCGTCACTCACGCTATGATCAATGCTCGGGGAAGGAGCTGCGACATAAAACGGCACCGCATTGTCGCTCGCCGCGAGCGCCTTGAGATAGGTACCGATCTTGTTGCACACGTCGCCATTTGCGGCAACGCGATCGGTACCGACGATGATCATGTCCACCATCCCGTGCTGCATCAGATGGCCGCCGGTATTATCGGCAATGACGGTGTACGCGATTTGCTCCTGTCCGAGCTCCCAGGCGGTGAGGGCGGCACCCTGATTGCGCGGCCGGGTCTCATCGACCCAGACATGGACGGCGAGGCCATTCTCATGGGCAACATAGATGGGAGCCAGCGCGGTGCCGAAATCCACGGTCGCGAGCCAGCCCGCGTTGCAGTGGGTGAGGACCTGCACCGGCGCGCCGCTCTTCTTCTTGGCGGCGGCGGCGATGAGCTCGGCGCCGTGGCGGCCGATCGCGCGATTGATGCCGACATCCTCGTCGCAAATTTCCGCCGCTCTTTGATAGGCAATGGCCAGCCGCTCCTGCCGTGGGCGATTGCGAACGGCGGCCAGCATTTCGTCGAGTGCCCATTTGAGGTTGACGGCCGTCGGCCGTGCCGCCAGCAGCGCCCGATATGCGCTTTCGATCGCCTCGTCGGACGAATCGGCCCGCAGCGCCAGGCACATGCCGTAAGCTGCCGTCGCGCCAATCAGCGGCGCCCCGCGCACCTGCATCGAGGCAATGGCGCGCACGGCATCGCTCAGGCCGGTGAGGCGCGCCAGCGCCACCCGGTGAGGCAGCTGTGTCTGATCGATAATGCCGACCGACCAGCCGTCCGGTTCAAGCCAGATGGTGCGGCTGGGTTTGCCGTTGACCTTCATGCTTGTGAGATAGCGGGGTTTGGAGGGAACGCAAAGCCGCCTTTTCACTCCCCGACCCCGCAGGGAGATGATAGGACTTGGTTTGAGGAACGAGCACGCAATGCCGATCGATTACGAAGCCGAGTACAATAACCGCGCACGGGTGCCCGAGCATGCCGGCATCTTTGCGCGCTGGACGCGGGAGGCGGAGGACTATCGGGCCGAGGCGATGAAGGAGCGGCGCGCGGAGCTCGGCTTGAGCTACGGTTCGACACCGCGCCAGACGATTGACCTGTTTTGGCCAAGACCCGTTTCGTCCGCTGCCAAGGCTCCGCTCGCAATATTCGTCCATGGCGGCTATTGGCGCTCGCTCGAGCCTGGAATGTTCAGCCAGGTCGCGCGCGGACTTAATTCCCACGGTGTTGCCGTTGCGGTCGCGGGCTATGACCTTTGCCCGCAAGTGACCATCGCGGACATCATCGAGCAAATCCGTCATGCATGTTTGTTTCTGTGGCTTCGTACCGAGCGCCGAATGATGGTGTACGGCCATTCCGCGGGCGGCCACCTTGCGGCTGCCATGCTGGCGACGCAGTGGCATGCGCTTTACCCAAAGACCCCTGCCGATCTTGTCGGTGCGGCTTATTCGATCTCAGGGCTGTTCGACCTCACCCCAATCACCCAGACCAGCATGGCGACGGACCTGCGCCTCGACGAGGCGGCGGCCCGATCGGTCTCGCCGCTGTTGTGGCCGGCACCCGCGCGCGAGCGCCGCTTTGACGCCGTGGTCGGAGCCTTGGAATCGAGCGAGTCCCTGCGCCAAAGCCGCGCCATCGCAGAAGCGTGGAGCAAGAGCGGAGTGCAGGCGCGCTATGAGGAAATCGCCGGCACCAATCATTTCACCGTGCTCGATCCGCTGAGCGACCCCCGCAGCGAAATGACCAAGCGGCTCGTCGAGCTCGCTCCCGCAGTGTAGTGGGAATCACATGGGTGTCATTCCGACCGAGGCCAAAGGCCGAGAGCCGCAATCCATAACCACAACACAGATCGTGGATCAAAAAAACGCCTGGATACCGGTCTGGGCGCGTCCAAGGATGAGCGCGTGGACGTCGTGCGTGCCCTCGTAGGTGTTGACGGTCTCGAGATTGCAGAGCACGCGCATCACGTGGAATTCGTCAGAGATCCCGTTACCGCCGTGCATGTCGCGCGCCCAGCGCGCAATGTCGAGAGCCTTGCCGCAGTTGTTGCGCTTCAAGAGCGAGACCGCGGGCGGTGCCGCCCTGCCTTGCTCCATCAGCCGGCCGAGGCGCAGCGCCGCATGCAGCCCGAGCGTGATCTCGGTCTGCATGTCCGCGAGCTTCTTCTGTATGAGCTGATTGGCTGCGAGCGGACGCCCGAACTGTTTTCTGTCGAGGACGTATTGCCGAGCGCGATGCCAGCAGAATTCCGCCGCTCCCATTGCCCCCCAGGCGATGCCCGCGCGCGCCATGTTGAGGCAGCCGAAGGGACCGGCCAGTCCCTTCGCGTTGGGCAACATGTTTTCCTCGGGCACGAGCGCACTTTCGAGCACGATCTCTCCGGTGATTGACGCGCGCAGGGAAAGCTTGCCTGCGATTTTCGGCGTGGAAAATCCTTTCACGCCGCGCTCGACCAGGAAACCTCGAATGACACCGTCGAGCTTGGCCCAGACCAGCGCAAGATCGGCGATCGGTGAATTGGTGATCCACATCTTGTTGCCGGTAAGCCGATAGCCGCCGCTTACCTTCTCGGCGCGGGTCGCCATTGAGCCGGGATCGGAGCCGTGATCGGGCTCGGTCAGGCCGAAGCAGCCCACGATTTCGCCGGTCGCGAGTCGGGGCAGATATTTTTTGCGCTGTGCCTCGCTGCCGAAAACATAGATGGGGTGCATCACGAGCGAGGACTGCACCGACATGGCGGACCGATAGCCCGAATCCACGCGCTCGATCTCGCGCGCAATCAAGCCGTACGCCACATAGCCCAGGCCCGCTCCGCCATATTCCTCCGGAATGGTCGGACCGAGCAGCCCAAGCGCTCCCATTTGCGTAACGATCCCGCGATCGAAGCTTTCCTCGCGGTTGTCCATGAGGACGCGCGGAAACAGCTTGTCCTGCGCGTAGCCGCGCGCCGTGTCGCGCACCATGCGTTCTTCCGGCGAGAGCTCGCCCTCGAAATCGAGCGGATCTTCCCAGTTGAAGGGAGCATCCTTGATTTGCGGCGGTAACCGATGCTCGCGTTTCTCGGCGGCTTGCGACATGGGCGGCTCCGGACATGTTGGGCGTGCTGATGCGAGCGTAGCGGGAAGTCCCTGGCCGGAAAAGATGCACCGTCGATCGGCAAGCGGGCAAGTTGCTGCCGTTGCCGCCCCAAGGTCGATCGGCTAAATCATTCGCGCGCGCCCGTAGCTCAGCTGGATAGAGCGCTGCCCTCCGAAGGCAGAGGTCGTGAGTTCGAATCTCGCCGGGCGCGCCACAAAATCAATGACTTAGCTCCGTT
>Ga0306920_100003194_pt1 | contig 20786 bp, 15 predicted proteins | sample flu12Cox44000170_FD_204666 | JGI IMG/M metagenome (GOLD analysis project Ga0306920, IMG submission 204666) | Lab enrichment of tropical soil microbial communities from Luquillo Experimental Forest, Puerto Rico - flux4day.12C.oxic.44.000.170 (v2)... | ecosystem: Environmental > Terrestrial >... | reverse complement strand
TGATGTCGCCGCTCAAGCGATCCCCGTTGCGCAGCGTCACGATGTCGGACTTATCGCGGGCGTAACCCCACGCGAGCTCACAGGCGACGAGACTCGCCAGCAGCAGCATGGCTGCGGCGGCGTGGTGGAGCTGGCGAGTGCGAATCATCGCGAACGTCGCGCCGCCGGGCCGCAGCTCACAGCGGCTTTACGTTGGCCTTCTCCCACGCCCGTACCTTGGCGCGTGCGGCGTCGAAGATGCGCTCGTAGTTGCCCTGGCGGATCTTGAGGCTCGCCTCCGGCGTGAGCTGCGCCCAGATCGGATCCCACAGGTGATAGACGCGCAGCTGCGTCGCCTGGTCCGCCGGTGCCACGTTGTCGGTACCGAACAGAAAACGGTCCGGATGGCTGTTGAACATCGCCGCGACGCGCTTTTCGACTTCCGGGTTTGCAATGGCGTATTTAGCCACCTCGTCCCAGGAGATGTCGTAGTACACGTGGCTGAGCGTCGGGTCGTTCACCAGTTCCTCGACGATCTGACGGTACGCGGGACTGCGCTCCTCGGTGTCCGCGGTGGCCTGCGCCTCCACGGGATGGACCACCCGGCCGAGTCCGATGTGCGCCCAGATGATGGTGGTGCCGGCGTGGCGCCGCAGCAGGTCCTTCATCTGCTTGAGGTAGACCGGCTCGGTCCCCTGCTTTGCAAAGGGCATGTCGATGTCGTTGTGGATGATCACCGCGAGGCCTACCTCGCCGGCAAAATCCAGGATCCGATCGAGCGCCGGATTCGTCAAGCTGGCGGTTTCTCCCGCCACCTTCGAGGAAACGAATTCCTTGTGGATCGAGAACTCGCCGATACCGCTGAAGACGCCGGGAAACAGCTCGAGCACCCGCCGGATGTGATCGACGCCGTACATGTCGGTCGGATTGAAGCCGGTGATCATGGGATCGAGCCGCGCCTGCTGCTCCTTCGTCAGCGCCTGGTAGACGCGAGCGATGTAAGCGTCCGTGAAGGAGTAGTAGTAGAGCGGAGCATCCGTCTGCAGGTAGTACGTTGGCGCGAAGTCACCCGAGTTGGCGTACGACCACTGCTGCTGCAGCGGGATGCCGAAGAGCGTCGAGCGACCGACCTTGTCGCCCATGATCTGCTCGACATACTTGTGGATGTCGGTGCCCTTCTGCACGTAGTTCGTGAGATGGAAATGCGAATCATTGAAAAGATACTCGGCGCGCGCCGGGTTATCCGCCGCCGACAGTGCCAGGCTTCCGCCGCCGATGATGGCCGTGATGCCAGCTGCGATTGCCAGCGCACGCCACAGATCGCGAAGTGTCGGCCGCAGACTCATGACTCACCCACGCTCAGTGTCGTTCTTACAGGGCCAGCTCGAAGTCGGTGTTGAACACGACTCCCGTGCTACCCACATTGTAGGTGAGCGAGGTATAGCCGACGGGAGAGTGGTAGAGATACATGACCTGCGTGTTCCAGCGGAACACGCGGTTGTGCCAGGGGTGCCAGTTGATCCCGAGTCGCACGTCCCAGGGCTTGCCGTAGTTACCGTCGACGTACGAGCCTGCCGCATAAACCTGGAAGGTCCGCGGGACGATCATCTTCGAGGCCTGGAGCTGGAAGCCACGATCCCACATGGTTGGTACGACGCTCGTGCCTGGACCCTTGAAGTCACTGAGCTTGCGGATGTAATACTCCCCTTCGAGCGCCCAGCCCTTGTACTTGACGCCCCCATCGAGCGTGCTCATCTGGTAGCGCAGTTCATCGACTTCGACACCCGGCCCGAAGATATTGGGCGTGAAGACCACCGTGCCGTCCGACAGCCGGATCTGGGTGTTCTCGAAGGCGTTCGAGTTCGGCTGACTCTGCTTGTCCTCAGTGCTGCTCGTGTAGTGGAGGCCGAGCCGGGTGGCGATCTGCTGGTGGTCCTCAAAGTCGCCGAATCCACGGCCGAACTCACCCGTCGTCGGCTCCCACACCAGCGCGGCCGCGATCGTGTTGAAGTGATTATCGAGCTGGGCGGAGCTCACTCCGAGGGTGCTCAGGTTGTTGCCGATCATGGCCTGGTAGCGGAGTGTCGGGGTGATATCGCCCTTGATCCAGAAGCCGCTCGTATAGGAGGGCCGGAAGAACTCATCTGCCAGCAGGCGATTATCGACGCTCAGCCAGAACGGGAAGTTTCCCTCCGTCGTGCGTACGCCGGGAAGCGAGGTGATGCCGCCCGCGACCACGAAGTGCTCGTTGAGCGCATACGACAGATTGCCCGCGAGCACGACCTGTGCGCCCTGCCCCTGGGTGGCATTGGAGCTCCAGGCATAGAGGAAGTAACGGAACCTCGGATCGAACAGCCAGCCGAGGAATTTGATCTGCACCTTGAGGATCTGTGCCTCCTGCCGCTGCTGGACGCTCTTCACGTTGCCGAAGGCGTCCGTGTAGTTCGGATCGAGCCCCTTCTGGTTGAGATAGCGGACGTAGGAGTAGATGGCGATGTTCATGTCGCCCAGGTCGGTGTTCGCGACCTTGAAGCCGAGGAAGTCCGTGTAGCTGCCCCACTTCTGCGGCGGCTTGATCGGCGGCTGCGGGTTATCGAGGCCGGCGCCGGTCTCCTCGGCCGTCGCCAGCTCGAGCGCGGCCGCTTCCTCCGCGGCCGCAGGCCCCGCCGCGCCAGGCGGCACATTTCGCGCCGGAGTTGCCGCTGGTGGAGCCGCCGGAGCGGGCTGAGCCGCCTGAGCGCTCGTCTGTTTCTTCAGCGCCTCGATCTCGGCGGCGTTCTGCTGCAGCTGCTGCTGAAGTGCCTGCTGGCTCTGCTCGAGCCGCTGCAGCCGCTGCTGCGTGTCGGACGCAGGCGTTCCGGGCGCGGCGGTCTGCGCCGCGGCATCGGGTGCCGCGCTCTGCGCGGCCGCGAGCAATGGCCCTCCCGAGAGGAGGCACGCGAGCGTCCCCCGCACGGCGCGGGCCACGGTGCACGGCCGGTGTCGCCCTCGAGTCGCTCGTTCCTGCATGCGCTTCATGGGCAAGGCGCTTCCTCCACGGCGATGGCCCGCGGCTGGTTGCCGCCGCGGCTGGTTACGCGGCGCCGGCGATTTACTTCAGTCCCACCGATGCCGGCGAGAAGAGGTTCAGGTTCAGGCGATTGGCCACGTACTGGATGACCTCCTGCCCCTTGACACTGTTGCCCGCTTCATCGAGCGGCGGTGCGAACACCGCGATCGCGCCCTTGCCCGGCATCACCGCCACGAGCCCGCCACCCACACCGCTCTTCGCCGGTACACCGACATGCCAGGCCCAGCCGCCCGAGCCGTCATAGAGGCCCGCCATCATCATGGAGCTGAGGATCTCCGGGACATTCTCAAGCTTGATCACCTGCTCGCCGGTCGCGGGGTTCCTGCCGTTGTTCGCGAGCGTTGCGCCCATCTTGGCGAGCTGCAGCGCGTTCACGCCCACCGAGCATTCCTTGGTGTAAATGTCCACGGACTGAAACGGATCGGCGTAGATCCGGTCGTACTTCGCGAGCAGATAGGACAGCGCCTTGTTGCCGGTGTTGGTGGCCGCCTCGGACTTGTAGACCTCATCGATGAGCACGAGCTTCTCGCCGGCAACCCGGCCATAGAAGTCGAGGATCTTGTTCCACTTCTCATCCGCCGAGGTGCCCGATATCACGCTCACGGTCGCGATGGCGCCGGCGTTCACGAGCGGATTGGCAGTGTGGGTCGGCATATCGACGACGGCGACCGGAGAGTTGAAGGCTCGCCCGGTGGGCTCGGAGCCGATCTTCTCGAACACCTTGTCCGCGCCCAGCTCCTCCATCGCGAGCGCCAGCGAGAACACCTTGGCGATCGACTGGATGGAGAAGGACGTCTTCACATCACCCGCCGTCACCACCTGGTTGTCGGTGCTCACCACGGCGATGCCGAACAGGTTGGAAGGCACCTGCGCGAGCACCGGGATGTAGTCGGCGTTCTTGCCGCGAGTATCGCCTTTGAACCTGCTGTAAGCCTCATCGACGATGGCCTGCACCTCCTGCTTGCGCGGGGCAACCGGGCTCACCTTGGCGGACTTCTTTGCCGCCTGTGCCAGCGCCGGCTCCGCCACCAAAGCCGGCGCGATTCCCGCGAGCAGCGCCAGCAGGATCCCGAGTTGTCTGGATTTCATGTTGAGAGTCTCCTAGCTGACTTCAGTTTGCGTGTCAGAGCTTGGCGTCGAAGTTGTATTTGGCCGAGAACTGGAAGCGCACATCATCGCCGGTCGTGCCGTCGTTGTTGGTGAGCTTGCCCCACATGACTTCGACCCCGATCATGACCCTGTCCGCCGGATACCAGAGCAGGTTCGTCGAGGCGTACTGGCCCTTGTGGAAGGCGGTCGTATTCTGTAAGTCGGTGTTGGCCACCTGCGTGAAGCTGTAGCCGATCGAGCTCGACAACTGGGTGTTCCAGTAGTGATCGTAGTAGGCCACCGCGCCGGTGAGCGGCACCGCTTCGCCGGCAATGGACTGGTTAATTCCCGGACCCTCGGGCACCGAGGTCGGAGCCGCGTCCATGCCGCCGTCATTCATGTAGCTGGCGATGCCGGCGCCGTGAACGACAGACAGCAGCAGTTGGTCCTTGCCGATGGTCTTGAAAGCCCCGGACAGCTGGATACCCCACCCCGTCTGGTCGCCTTTCTGGTAGGGCTCGGGTTCCGTGACCTTATACTGGTACCCGACGCGGCGCAGGATCCCAGAGGCCTGGACGTGACCCCAGTTGTCATCGTGGCGGTATTGCACCGTAAAGTCCGGAATCGTCTGATCGGGTTGGACGCTGAAGCTCTCGAATCCCTGCTCCAGCCGGACATTGCCTGCATCGATGTCGTTGCTTGGGCGCTCGAGCGCAATCGCGAGGAGGTCGGTGGCAGTGCGGTAGGCCGTCCAACGGATCTGCGGATCGCGCAGGAACACCATTCCGGGCGGTCCCCAGTAGTCGATCACGTTCGGAAAGACATCGATGTCCATGAAGAGGCTGTGCGTCTGGCCGCCGAGCAGCTGCCCCCACTCACCGTAGGCATGGCGCAAGCGGATGGTCGTCTGTCCGGCGTCGACGCCCGTACCGAAGAAATCGAACTCGAACTTGAATGTGACGGGTGGTGTCGATTCGCCGGTCGGGAGGGTGCCTTTCACGCCAAAACGCGTCTGCTTGACGCTGATATCCGACTGGCCGTTGGTGCCGAATTCGCCCTCCGGGGCGGCGATCTTCGATGGCCGGAACGCGTCCATCCAGTTGGGGTCGACGCGCTTGGTGTCCTGAATCCAGTCCACCTGCGCGAAGCCGTAGATCTCGAAGCTGCGCGTGGACTCCTCGGCCCATGCCGCATGCGTTGCACCCGCCGCGAGCATGGCCAATGTCGGCACCAGCACTGACGGTACGACGATTCTCATAACGTTCCCTCCAGAGGCACGGGTGTCATGGGGCGCTCCCATTCGTGACCGTTGCGCGACGCAATGCATCGACAATCAGGGCACCGGGATCGGTTTTGCGAAAAAACGCCACGCAACCGCGCCGCACTGCTTCTTCGCGAGCGGCGGGATCATCGTGAGCGGTGATAAAGATCACCGGCAGCCGACTGCCCTGCGCGTGCAGTTGTCGCTGCAGCTCTAGGCCGGACATGCCGGTGAGTTGGATGTCGACCAGCAGGCAGCCGAAGGACGACCGCAGGGGATCGGCGAGAAAGCTCTCCGCCGAGTCAAATCCCCGCGGCTCGAATCCGGCGCCACGCAACAGCCGTCCCAGCGCGCGGTTGGCGCTGGCATCGTCATCGATAATTGCCACGCTCTTCGTGCCCATGACCGTCGGCGGGCACGCTAGCAGCGCTCAGAGAGCGCGCCTACTGCCCCTAGGGGCAGGACTGTCGTGGCGCTTCGAAGAGTCCGCTGTCGCGCGTGAGCGTGGTGAGTTCCGCGACCGAGCGCACCCCGAGCTTGGTGGTGATCGCGTTGCGATGCAACTTGACGGTACGCTCGTGGATACCGAGCGCCGCGGCGATCTGCTTGTTCATCCTGCCGTGCACCACGTGCTCGAGCACTTCCCGCTCGCGCCCGGTGAGCGCGGCAAAACGCCGCTCGAGCTGTGCGCGCCTCACGCGCGTGGCGCGCTCGCTGGCATCGCGCTCGAGAGCCCGCTCGAGGGATGCGAGCAGTGCCCCCTGCGGAGCGCACTTGTCGAGGAAGTCGACCGCGCCGTGGCGCATGGCGGACACCGCGCTCGGCACGTCTCCGCGCCCCGTGAGAAATACGAAAGGCAGCGCGACGCCCGCCTCGGTACACGCCTCCTGGAGCTGAAGGCCATCGAGTCCCGGCATGCAGAGGTCCGCGAGCACGCAGCCCGACTCTTCTGCAGCGGCATCGGCGGACAGATGTGCGAGGAACTCCGTGCCGGAGGAGTAGCTCTGCACACTCAGCCCCGCCGCGGTCAACAGGCGCGTCACGGCTCTGCGGAACGAGGGATCATCGTCGACGACGTACACGACCCCGGCGGCGCTCATGACACGGCACCGTGTGCCTGGGACAACGTGAACCGGAATGTCAGCCCGTGTCCGTCCGGTGCGTGCTCCGCCCACAGACGCCCGCCGTGCGCTTCGATGATGGTGCGCGAGATCGGCAACCCCATGCCGAGGCCGCCCGACTTGGTCGTATAGAAGGGATCGAATACCTTGTCGATCGCTCCGGGCGGCAGCCCGGGGCCGGAATCGGTGACCGCCACCTCGACACTGCCTGCCTCGCGCCGCCGCGCCTCGATCACCACGCGCTTGTCGCTTGCGGCGGAGGTCTGTATCGCATCCATGCCGTTGATGATGAGGTTGAGCAGCACCTGGGAGAGATGCACCCGGTCTCCCGAAACCAACGGCAGGCCCGGCGTCATGACGTAATCGAGCGCCACGTGCCGTGCCATGGCATCGGAGTGCACCAGCGAAATCACATCCTCCACCACCTCGTTGAGCGCCAGCGGATGCATCTGCAGAGTGCGTCGTTTGATCAGTGCGCGCATCTGCTCGATCACGTCTCCGGCGCGCCGGTCGTCCTTGCGGATATCAGCGACGATCGCGCGCAGCTCATCGAGATCGGGGGTAGGGCCGTTCAAGTGCAGCTCAGCCGCCTCGGCGTTGCGCAGTATCGCGCTGAGTGGCTGACTGAGCTCGTGTGCCAGCGCGGAAGCCAGCTGTCCGAGTGCGGTCACACGCCCGGCACGCGCCAGCTCGGAGCGCAGCTCCTCGAGCTCCTGCCGCGTCTGTCGGCTCAAGAGGAAGCCGCGACTCAATTCGACGGCCATGACGAGGATGCTGATCAGGAAGGCTGGCGTGACGAGGAGTGGCAGCGGCAACGCCTCATCGAGCACCGCCTGCGCAAAGACCACGGTGATGGTCAGCGGAAGGCCGACGCCGACCGCGACGACCAGGGCTCTGCGGCGCGCCTCCGCACCGCCCCGACGCCAGGCCCGCAGCGCTGCGTCAGCGACAAACACGAGGATCAGCGCACAGCTCACGAGCGACAGCCAGTGCCACGAGCGCAGCACGGTCGAACCCGCGACTGCCACCTGTCCACCGAGAAAGGGCACGTGGCGAAGCGTCCCGATCTCGCGCCAGGACAAGGTTGGATAGGTCAGGAAATTCCCGACGACGACGGCCACCCGCGTCCCGATGATGGTCCACAGGAGCCACAGCCGGCCGGTGCCGAGAAAGAGCTGCACGAAGAGCACCAGGCCGATAAGGGCGAAGAAGATCGGCACGTAGATGAGGCGCGCCCACTCACCGTACTCGGTGGCGGTTGCGGCGTGCATCATCCCGACCTCGTCGCGCGTGGCTACGGCCATCGCGACCGCGACCACGCACAGCGTGAGGTTCGCCAGGTTGCGCCGATCGATGCTCCATACCACGGCATACAGCACCGCCAACGTCAGTGCAGCCGCCGCTTGCATGGACCACAGCGTGGTCACTAGGCTCATCGTCGCGTCCCTGATCCCGCTCTTTGTCCTGCCCGCTTTCCTGTCAGGGATTTCGCGCATTTCCTGCGCCGCCGCCCGCGAACCAGGGGCGCACCCCGACAGCCCACACCGGCTTTTTTTTGTTTCGTGACTGCCGGTCTACCTTTACATAATATTACATGAAGCTTATAGCTATCTCTATGTGACTTATACGTAACCTATGTGACTTATACGTCACTCAATACGGAAAGAATCGCCAGGTAGTCAATTCTTGAGCAAGCGCCCTCCAACTCGAGCAAGAATCTATGGCGGTTGATTCATCGTGCGGTTGCGGGCACCGCAAGCTTTGTTCAGGTGTCTAGCAGCGTTCCTCTACTCGCTGATCGTGCGCACGAGCCGCCGCGAGGTGCCCCGGGAGCACGCCTGCCGAGGCGAAGCCCCCGGTCTCCGCCCGACCACAACTGCTTCGCGAGTACACTGAACATCAAGCAGGAACTCAGGGTGGCAACGCCATGCGTATGCGCTCTGAAAAATCAGCGTCCTTGTCCGCCGCCTGCGCCAGCGCGTTGATATGGGCACGCCGTTGCAGCTCGGCGAACGGCACGCGGGTGTCGAGTTTCCCCTGCTCGTACAGGAATTCGGGCAGGTAGCCACTGACGAGAATCTTCCACGAATAGGGCAAGTGTCCCGGGTTGACGCGCGAGTTGAGCCAGATGGTGTTGGTGCAATTGGTGGTCAGCGTGTTGTACCACTCTGCGTGATCCTTGAGCGCGTTGATCTCGCGCAGATACTCGAGAAACAGGCGTCGACCGTTCTCCATGCTCCCCTGCAGCCGGTACAGGTACACGTCTTCGGGCGGATCGCGCCGGTAGTTGGTGCGCAGCCGAACGATGTCACGCTCATCCCCCATGGCATAGTAGAGCTCGTATTGCCGGAAGAATCCCTGTACGGATGAGTATCCCTGGCCGAGTGCCCTGCGCGCCTCGATGGAGACGGCGACGTGACTGCCGTCGGTGAAGCCGAAGCTCAGGAACACGTGCGCGATCGCCGGACCCATCCAGTACACGGCGTAGAGGTCCACCGCGTCGAGCTGCTGCAGGTCGAACGTCCGGTCGTAATAGGCAACCGTGAAGTCGGTGTCGGACCGGTAGTCGAAGTTACGGATGTTGTGCAGCGTGATGCGATCGCCATCGATCGATGCATAAGCGAGGACCGCGTTCTCGGGCTGCCACGGGCCGTCGTTCGTCGGCGCGATGGCACTCCACGCGGCAAGCAACAGCGCGAACAGACCCGTGAAGGCGGCGAGTGACCGCCAGCGCCAGCGCCGGAGTGAGAAGCCAACGACCAATGCCAGCGAAGCGACTGCCCACGCCGCGGCCAGCGCGTCGCGCAGCGCCGGATTGGCATGGTCCCAGTAGTGCAGCGCCAGCACTCCCCAGCCGCTCACGCCGAGCATCAGCAGGCCGATCAGAAGCAGGCCGACGGCTCTCGCGGCGCGGCGCGCGATCACCGTGGCAGGATGGGTGGAGGTCGCGGTGACCATCATGGGCTCAGCGGAAAATGGGGTAGTCGAGAATCGACCCGGACCCGACCGGAGTTCCGAGGGTGACCCAGCCGGCCCATGATCCGGTCGTCTTGCCCACGCCCACCGTCACGGTGCCGACGGGGGTGCGCCCGCCGAGGTAAACCGAAATTCCATACAGGCTACCGTCCGGCACGGGGTCGACACGTTCGTACACGTGACCCCCTTCCACCCCCAACCCACCGTACAGGGCCTGATTGAGGATCGGCAGAATGTCAGCGACTCGCCAGAGAAAACTGCCCTGCACGGTCCAGTACTTGCCGGCACGCACCTCCCCGGGCGAGTAGCCGGGGAAACTCTGCGGCCCCCCCAGTGAGAAGGCGCGGTCCGGGGGCAGTGCGCTGCCGAGATTCGAGCCCCCGGCCGCTGTCAGCGACAGCGTCGTCACACCGAGCACGATCACCTGCCGCGCCGCCGCTTCCAGTGTCTCCCAGCTGCGCTCCGCGCCGAGGCCGGTATCGGAACGCAAGTACTGGATCTGCGCCGCCGTGCCTCGGCTGGCGAAGGTCGAGGCATCACGGTTGTCGAAAAACCCCGTCGCGCTGAGCCCCGCGTCGGTGTAGTTTCCCGTCGGCAGCAGTGAGATACCCGTGTCGACTTCGACACGGCGCCGGTCTGCCCAGTAGCCGGCGCGAAGCTGGCTGTTCGATCCGAGATTGACACCGGCATCCACCCGGCCGCCGTAGTCGATGAAGAAATACTGTGCGACGCGCCGGTAGTCGTTGTAGACGTCTTCGATGGAGCGTGCGGCGAGCGCCCCGGGTTCGACGAAGAAAGTCTGGGCCGTCTCGAGCGGCTGGTAGAGGCTGGTGGTAAAGGATGTCGAGGTGCCGAGCTGCACGCGGTTGCGCCACTGACCGCCGTATTGATTCAGCCAGCGGCGCACATACTGCGCCTCGAGCACGAAACGCAGTTCGCCGGCGCCAGCAAAGTAGATCCCCAGGCTCGGCCGCAGCACGTCCGGCCCGATCTGCTTCTCCCGCGGCTCCCACACCAGCACCGGGTTATCCGGGTTGCCCTCGAAGCGGTACTCGACGCTGTCCAGGTCATCGAGCACGGCCAGCCGGGCGGCATCGCGACTGATCGCTGCAATGTCGACCGCGTCGCCGGCATGGACTTTAAGCAGCGTGCGCAGGTACTCCGGATTCACGTACTTGAGGCCGCGGATCTGCACGTCCGCGACCCTGATCTCGAGGTTCTGGCTCACGGTCACGCGGCTGCGCCAGGCGGCGTATTCCGCGGGGGAGACCGACAGTGTCGCGAGTTTCGCCGCCATGGCCCGGGCAGCCTTCTCACCGAGGGGTATCGTCTCCGCCGTCCGCTCGAAATCCGATGCAGTGAAACCCTCCAGATCGACATCGATACGGACATCCCGATCGGTGAGTGTCTTCAGCTGCGCGAGCTCGTTCGCTTCCATCATGATGTCGCTGCTGCGCGAGATCAGGCTTGCCGGGCCGACCAGTTGGTCACGCGTCGAGTTCTGCTTGGCGAGGTTCACAGCGATGACGACGTCGCCGCACAGGTTGCGTGCCACGTCGATCGGCAGGTTGCGCACGACGTAGCCGTCCGAGAGGACGTACTGGTCAGTGACGACCGGCGCAAACGCTCCGGGGATCGCCATGCTCGACCGCATGGCCATCGCGATGTCGCCATGATCGAGCACCACCATCTCCCCCGTCAGCATGTCGGTGGCCACAGCCCGGTACGGTATGGGGAGTCGGTCGAAATCCGCGACGGTGCGGGCCTTGGCCACGTAGGCGCGCAGCACGTCCTCTATGCGGCTCGATGCGATGAGTCCGCTCGGGGGAATGATCTTTCCGTCCTTCAGCCCCAACTCCACCGAGCCGCTGCTTTCGTTGAAGCGCTTCTGCTCGGCGGGCTCGAACTGGCGGCTGCCGACACCGCCGACGACCGACCTCCAGTCCACGGTCGTCACAAACTTCTCGATATCTGCCGCGGACATGCCGGAGGCATAACCTCCTCCGACCAGCGCTCCCATGCTCGTCCCCGCAATGCAATCGATCGGCACGTGCAACTCCTCGAGCACCTTCAGTACGCCGATGTGCGCACCACCCCGTGCGCCCCCGCCGGCGAGCGCCAGGGCGACGCGCGGCCGTTTGGCGGGCGGGGCTGCCGTGCCGGTCTCTTGGGCTGTCGCACTGAATACGGCGAGCGTGACCAGCGCAATCAAGAGCCAGCGGTGCCGGGTCCTCGCCACCGGCGCGAACAATTGCCGCGACATCGTGCCTTTCTGGACCGCTCTTCCGCGGTCGCAGTCAATTGCGGGTATTCGTTGGGTCAGACGGCGAATTACTTGTTGCTCGCGATAGACAATGCCCCGTTGCGGAGGATATCGCGCCCTCGAGCGCAGCGATTGCCACCTGCCCGAAGGGGCAGCTTGTCATGCCGGCCCGCAATACGCCCAAATACCCATGGACGCTGTCAAAGGCGACGGGCATGTTCCCGCCCGGGCGCATCCGGCCGCGGATGTCTCCCGGGGGACTGTAATTGGGGTGGGTTGAGAGGTACATGATTCCTGGACCACGCGTTCCGCAAGCACAGGGCACCGCACGGGTGGTTGCTCTTGCCGTGGTGATCGGATTGGGTGCGGTTGCGACGAGTCTGGGTGCGGCGCAAAGCAGCCAGTCCCCGCCAGCCGCAAAGAGCAGCGCATCGCCCCCGGCGCAGAATCAGGCTCCGGCACAAAACCAGTCGGTGAAGATTTCGCCGGACCAGCTCGACTCGCTGGTCGCTCCCATTGCGCTCTATCCGGATCCGCTGCTGGCGCAGGTGTTGGCAGCTTCCACCTATCCGCTCGAGATCGTCCAGCTGCAGCAGTGGCTGAAGAAGAACCCCGGACTGAAGGACAAAGCTCTGGCGGATGCCGTCTCCAAGCAACCCTGGGACCCCAGCGTGCAGTCGATGGCCGCGCTGCCCGATCTGGTCAAGCGTCTGGCCGATGACATCCAGTGGACGACCGATCTCGGCAATGCCTTCCTTGCACAGCAAAAGGACGTCATGGATGCCGTGCAGCGCATGCGCAAGAAAGCCGAGGCCAAAGGCACGCTCAAATCGAACGAGCAGCAGAAAGTCGAGACGCAGACGGTGCCGAGCGGGCAGCAGGTGATCGTGATCGAGCAGGCCAATCCACAGGTGGTGTACGTACCTTCATACGACCCCGTTGTGGTCTATGGACCGCCGGTCTACCCATATCCGCCCATTTACTACCCGTACTATCCCCCCGGGGCTGCATTCGTCTCATTCAGCTTCGGGTTCATGATGGGCGCCTGGATGAGCGGTGGCTGGGGCTACGGATGTGGATGGGGAACAACCAATGTCTACGTGAACAACAACAATAATTTCGTCCGCGCCGGGGGCGGTGTCGGTGGTGTAGGCGGCGTTGGCGGTGTCGGTGGTGTTGGCGGCGTGGGCGGTGTCGGTGGTGTTGGCGGCGTGGGCGGTGTGGGTGGCGTTGGTGGGGTGGGTGGAGTTGGTGGTGCCGGCGGGGTCGGCGGGGTTGGTGGAGCGGGCGGTGTCGGTGGCGTTGGCGGTGCCGGTGGTGTCGGTGGACCGGGAGGCGCCGGCGGAGTCGGGGGTCCCGGAGGTGGCGGTAAGCCCGGCGCCGGCAGTCCGAAGGGTCCCGGCGGTGCTGGTGGGGGGAGCACCTGGCAGCACAATCCTCAGCATCGGGGTGGCGCTCCCTACGGAGACCGGGCGACCGCGGACCGATTCGGCGGCAGCACGCGCGGCGCTTCCGCATCGACTCGCGAGGCCGGCGCACGGCAACAGATCAGTCGCCAGGGAGGGAATGTCTCGAGCGCGGGCGGTGCCGGTCTCAGCGATCGCGGCGCGGGAGCCGGAGGTCGGGGCACCGGTCCCGGTGGTGGCAGCGGACCCGGAGGTGGCGCGAGCCGACCGGGCGGTGGAGCCGACAGCATCGGCGGTCGCGACCTCGGGTCGAGCGGATCGCGCGGCGGAGGTGGACGCGACGCCTTCTCATCCTCGAGCGGTTACAACGGCTCGCGGGCCTCCTCCTCGAGCCGCCGGGGCTCATCGAGCTTCGGGTCGTCCCGCGGGGGCGGTGGTCGCGGGGGTGGTGGCCGCGGCGGCGGCGGGAGGCGCAGATGAAGGGCGCAAACTGGATCAGTGCCCTGCTCGCGGCGGTCGCGGCCGCAGCGATGGCCGCGGAGCCGGCGCCAGTCGCCAAGCCGCCAAGTGCGACGCGTGCGGCGGCGGGGCCCGAGAAGTTCGATTCTGCGGAAAAGGCCGGTGATGCCCTAGTCGCTGCGGCCGAGAAGTTCGATGTGACTTCGCTCATCCGCATCGTGGGCCCCCAGGGCGAGGATCTCGTCCTCACCGGTGAGTACGCGCAGGACCGCGAGCGTGCACAGGAGTTCGCGGCGCAAGCGCGCAAGAAGAAGCAGATCGCGCTCGATCCTAAGACCGACACGCGCGCGTACCTGCTGGTCGGTGAGGAGGACTGGCCGTTTGCGCTTCCGATCGTGAAGCACGATAACCGCTGGTCGTTCGATGCCGCCGCCGGACGCCAGGAGCTCATGTACCGGCGCATCGGCAGCAACGAGCTCGACGCCATCGAGATTTGCGAAGGCTATGTGGACGCGCAGTTCGATTACGCCTACCGCAAGCGCCAGGGCTACGCGGCGCCACAGTACGCTCAACATATCATCAGCAGTCCCGGCAAGCAGGACGGGCTCGCATGGCAGAACGCTGACGGCTCCTGGGGCGGGCCGATCGGCGAGAAGATCGCTCAGGCCATCGCGCAGGGGTACGACCTGAAGGCTGACCCGTACCATGGCTATTTCTTCAAGGTGCTCAAGGGACAGGGGCCCGACGCGCCGCTCGGTACTCTCGACTACGTCGTCGAGGGCGTAATGATCGGGGGCTTCGCGCTGGTGGCAGCCCCCGCAGAGTACGGCGAGACTGGCCTCAAGACTTTCATGGTGAGCAACACCGGCGTGGTGTACGAGAAGGACCTCGGTGACGATACGCTCGAGGAATTCCAGAAGATGGACCGATTCAACCCCGATAAGACCTGGCGGCCCGTGTCGTCGGATTAGACTCCCGGGCGGGCTGTGGCGCTCTCCCCTTGCACTCAAAAGCGGAACACGACGTCGAGGCCCGCGGACCAGCCGGTGATGTTAGGGCCCCAGAGATACGACGCGCCGACGCCGATCCATTGAACCTTCCAGAGCTGGTTGAGGAAATCCAGCACCACTCGGCCGTGGATCTCATTGAGATGCGATTCGTGGAGGCCATCCCGTAGATCGCCATAGAAGCCGATCCAGCGGTAGTAGCCGCCCGAGCGCAATTCGTGGCCAAAAAGCTCCACACCCAACGGGATGTCGACGTCGACCATGTTGGCCCAGGTGCCCGAGTCACCGTTCACGTTGAGCTGGGCGCTCGAGGTCTTGAAGCTCTCGGTGCGGTAGTAGACCGGGAGTGAGGACAAGGTGATGATCGTCCGATCCAGCGTCATCACGTAGAGCGTGTCCACACCGGTGATCACCGTCCAGGTGTCCACGTTCCAGTCGATGAGTCCCATCTGTCTTGCCGCCTCGAGATTTGCGCGCATGAAAGCGCTGTTTGCCGTATAGGTCTCAGAAGTGTGGCCGTACAGCCCGGTCAGCGTCGGTGCGAAGCTCAGGCGGTCGTTCACCCAGAAACGTGCGCCACCCCCGAATTCGATGCCATACGTCTTGAGCTCGGTGATGTCCCCTTCGACAAGGTCCGAGTGCAGGTGCTGGGTGCCATCGAGCCACCCCATGTTTCCCTGGATCCGTGGCTGCCAGCCGATGGCGAGGCTCCCGAGCGGCTGGGGGTCGCCGATGTCACCGGAACCGCCGAGCTTGGTGACGGCGACCGTCGCATCGGCGGACTCCCCGAACGAGAACTTACCCGTCGACCTGAAATTGGCGGCCGCGACGCCGTAATCACCGCCGAGGATGGTCAGTGCTTCGACGCGATCGCCGACTGCGTTGCGGAGTTGGCTCGCCTGCGCGGGGGTGATCTGACACCGGGCGCCGCCGGGGAGCACACCGGCTACGACCACGGCCATGAGTGGCGCGGCGCGCTGGCGCTGAGTCGTACTGCGAAGTCGCGATTCGCGCACGAGCCAGCCCTACCGGCGCAGAGCGAGCACTGCTACGGGTCGAATGACCACGGAGTCACCCGTTGCCATCTGTTCCAGCTTCGTCCCGAGGGGGACCTTGAACGTTTCGTTCAGACCACCGGGATACTGCAGCGTCAACAGGCGATAACTCGGATCGACCCGCAACACCCTGGCGTTCGCCGCCACGGTGGCCACGGCGCCCGGCACTTGGCCGTCCTGTAACAGGTAGACGGTCAGGTCATCCGCGACCGTCGCCTGCACTACCTCGCCAGCCTTGATGTCATCGAGGTTGGTGACTTGCGGACCGACCCGGTAGGTCGCTGTCTCCGCTCTCCCGGCAGTGCGGAGGACGATCGTGCCCGCAGCACGGTCCACAGACGACACGATCGCCGCGTTTTTCACCGATTGCACGGCGATCGCACCCTGTATCAGCCGGGGCTCCCCCGCGGGCTGTACGGTCGCGACCGGCGCCGTCCAGCACCCAGCCAGAAACATGGCCACGGCGAATGGCAGCAGATGCGAAATCAGTCGACTGAGTGCCACTGTCGTCCCGGCCTGAAGCCGAGGCTCCAGATTACGCGTCCGCGCCACGCCCAGTACTACCCCTTGGGGCAGTTGGTACAGCGGGGAATCCTCATAAACTAGCTAGCCGCACTGGGGCTCGTAAAATGACATCAGCGACGCTCGGATCCAGCGAGTACCTCCTGAGGGATTCTGAGGATTTCTCGCTCGTCCACGGCGGTCCGCTATTCCAGCTGTTCTTACGCGCGCACTTGTCCAGCGATGCGATGACGCTCGTGGGGCGGCGCATCGTCACGTTCGTGCTGATCACCTGGGTGCCGCTGCTGGTGGGCTCTGCACTCGATGGACATCTGCTCGACGGCCGCGTTGCCGTGCCGTTCCTGCTGGATGTGGAGACGCACGTGCGCTTTCTGATCGTGGTGCCCCTGCTTCTGGCCGCGGAGCTGGCCGTGCACCAACGGCTGCGGTCCGTCACGCGGACATTTCTGGAGCGGAACCTCATCCCCGCAGCCGCAGTGCCGCGCTTCGATGCAGCTGTCACGTCCGCCTTTCGTCTGCGCAACTCGGTGCTCGCAGAAGTACTGCTGCTCGTCTTCGTGTATGCGGTCGGCGTGCTGGTCGTCTGGCGCCGCTACACCGCCCTCGACACCTCGACGTGGTACGCGACCGTCTCGGATGTCGGCTCAACTCTCTCGTCCGCCGGAATGTGGTACGCGTACGTGGCCCTGCCGATCTTTCAGTTCCTGCTGCTGCGTTGGTACTTTCGGCTGCTGGTCTGGATACGCTTTCTTTGGCAGGTGTCCCGCATCGACCTGGCCCTCGTTCCGACTCACCCGGACCAGCTCGGCGGTCTGGGGTTTCTGGGCAACACCGTGTACGCCTTCAGCGTACTGCTCGTAGCACATGGCGCGATGCTCGCCGCACAGATCGCAAACCGGATTTTCTTCGTCGGCGCAGCGCTCAGGGACTTCAAGGTTGAGATCGCGGTGCTGGCCGCGTTCCTGATGTTTGTCGTTTTCGGGCCGCTCCTCGTCTTCTCGCCGCAGCTCGCCCGCGCGAAACGCCGGGGGCTCATTGAGTACGGCACTCTGGCGGAACATTACGTCCGCGACTTCGATGGCAAGTGGCTGCGCGGGCGCGCGCCGGAGGGCGAACCGCTGCTCGGGAGTGCAGACGTCCAGTCACTCGCCGACATGGGCAACAGTTTCGCGGTGGTGCGGACCATGCGGCTGGTCCCCATCACGCGCGACGCCGTGCTGGAGGTCGCGGCCTGCGTGCTCGTGCCGCTCCTGCCGTTGCTGCTGACGGTGATGCCCCTGGAGGAGTTGATGAAGAGGCTCCTGGGCCTGGTGTTCTGAGCCCGGCTCCGCCGGGCCGCAAGCCGCACAGCCACCCGGCTGCGGAGCTTTACCTGCCGTTCGCCGGCGAGGCGCCATCGCTAGCTTGCCGGCTTTTCCGCTGGCGGCACCTCGCCATAAGATAGCCACTCCGGGGGATGCGACCGCACGGTAAACGACCGCTGGTTCGACAGTGTCAGGCACCGGCACACAACGTAACGTAATCAACCGCTCGCGCTCGGGCGCGGCCTGCTTGTCGCTCTCCGCTGCGGTGCTCGCCTGTTCGCTGCCGATGAGCGCGCTCGCGACCGAAACGAAGAGCTTCGTTCTCAACTACTTCTACCCCGCCAACTATTACGGCGAGGACACCTGTCCTCAAGGGTTGAATCCGCTTTCGGATGTGTTCTTCAAGCGCGATCTGAAGATCCTCGGCCTGCCCCAGGCCGAAGTGAACGCGATGTTCGACAAGGATTACAAGATCCAGAACGGGGAGCCGACCACCCGCTGGGTCGCGGTGGTGGCGACGCGGGGAAACGGCCGGGACAACGTATATCTGCACCCCACCACCGTGCCCGATGCGCATCTGAAGCCGGCGGTGGGCCGCTTCGCATACGGGTTCAATCTGGATGGTAACGGAGCGGCTTCACCGGATTCATACGAGGACCCCGAGACGCACGAGAAGGGCGTCAACAACCAACTCTTCCGGACGATCGGCTGCATCCAGGCTTACAAAGGCTATCCGCCACCGCAGCCGCCGCTCGAGGCGGAGTACCGCTGGGACGCCTCGCGCGCGGTGATGGGTGCCTGGCTGATCTCGGTGAGCGGCAATGATCTCACCAAGGACGGCGAGGTGACGGTGCGCCTCGAGACCTCGCTCGATCCAGTCATCGCCCAGGACGCCAATGCGCACGTCCAGAGCGACATGACGTACCGCGTTGCGGGCGATGCGGCATCGGTCAACGTGCTGCACGGCAAGATCAGAAATGGCGTGATCTACACCGAGCCGGCCCATATCAGCATGCAATGCAGTTCGTATATTCAACCGGTCTACGACTTCCTCGAGGCACGGATGCGGCTGCGGATAAAGCCCGACGGCAATCTCGAGGGCGTGCTGGGGGGCTATCAGCCGTGGTACGACCTGTACTGGAGCCATGCGAAGGTCGGTTACATCGACGAGCGGGGGTTCAGCATCGATGCGCCCGCTCTTTTCTATGCGCTGCGCAGGTACGCGGATGCCTATCCCGACCCGCACACCCACCGTAACACGGCCATCTCCACGGCCTATATGATCGAAGCGGTGCCGGCATTCATCGCGCGCGTGGACGGTGTAGGCGCTGCGCGCGCGGTGCTTGCCACGGAGGGCACCGAGCGGCAGCGTGGAGCGTCATGGCTCTGCACCACCTTCGGCCTGTGCCCCCGGCCCGAATCACTCTTGACCCGTGTCTTCTCGCCCGCCGAGCCGCAATCTGCCGCGGCCCCGCCGATCGCCCGTCGCCTGACATCCGATCAGTACCGTCGAGTGCTTGCCGATGTCTTCGGGCCGACGATCAAGGTCGAGGGGCGCTTCGAGCCAGGGCTGCGCGAGCAGGGGCTGTTCGCTCTCGGAACCGGGCGCGTCGGCGTCACGGCCACCGGTATGGAGCAGTACGACGCCATGGCACACGGCGTCGCTCAGCAGGTCGTGGGGAGGGACCATCGCCGCACGCTCGTGCCCTGCACGCCGGTGTCCGATACGGCGGCCGATGATGCCTGCGCCGCGCAGTTCTTCGCGAGGACCGGCGCTTTCCTTTATCGTCGGCCGCTGTCGAAAGATGAGCTGCGCCAGGCGGTGGCCGTGGCGCATGCGGCGAGCACGATCCTGACGAGCTTCTATGACGGGCTCGAGATGAGTCTCGCGGGAATGCTGGAGTCACCTCAATTTCTGTTCCGCGCCGAACTCGCCGAGCCCGATCCCGCGCACCCCGGCGCTTACCGCCTGGATGCCTACAGCAGGGGCTCGCAGCTCAGCTTCTTCCTCTGGAACTCGGCGCCCGATGCGGAGCTGATGGCGGCAGCAGCGAGCGGCCGCCTCGAGACCCCGTCCGGTCTCGATCGCGAAGTCGATCGCATGCTCGCCTCGCCCCGCCTCGAGGCGGGTGTGCGCGCCTTCTTCGCGGACATGCTGCAGTTCGATCTTTTCGACACGCTCGCCAAGGACGCCAAGATCTATCCCAAGTGGACCTTCAAGGTGAGCCAGGATGCACAGGAGCAGACACTGCGCACGATCGTCGATCTGGTGCTGACCCGGCAGGGCGACTATCGGGATCTCTTCACGACCCGCAGGACCTTCCTGACCCCGACGCTGGCCTCGATCTATCGCGTGCCCGTCCCACAGAATGCCGCACCGTGGCAGCCGTACGAGTTTCCCGCGGGTGACCCCCGTGCGGGGATCCTCGCGCAGGCGAGCTTCGTCGCGCTGCACTCGCACGAGGGCTCGAGCTCGCCGACGCTGCGCGGCAAGGCACTGCGCGAGCTGTTGCTCTGTGAGCCCATCCCGGCTCCGCCCGGCAACGTCAATCTCACCGGTGCACAGGACACGCACGATCCGCACTACAAAACGATGCGCGAGCGCTTGACGGTGCACCGAACGGAGCCCACCTGCGCCGGCTGCCACAAGCTGATGGACCCCGTCGGGCTTGCGCTCGAGAACTTCGATTCCGATGGCGAGTATCGGGTGAGCGAGAACGGCGAGGCGCTCGATACCAGCGGCGAGCTCGACGGCATCCACTTCACCGATGCGGCGGGTCTGGGACGAGCCCTCCACGATAATCCGGCAACGGGCGCCTGCCTGGTCCGGCGCCTCTATTCCTACGCGACCGGCCGCGCGCCCGCGCGGCATGATATGCCTTGGATACGCTACCTCGAGACGAGCTTCGCCGCCGACGGCTATCGCGTGCCCGAGCTCATGCGGCGGATCGCCACGAGTGAGAACTTTTACCGGGTCGGAGCTCCGGCAACGCAACTCGTTGCGCGCGAGGGGTCGAGCGGGGAGATTGCCAGATGAGTGCCAGTGAGAGGCTCAGCCGGCGGCGCGTGCTGCGCGGCATGATGGAGGGGGCGGCGGTCGGTCTCGCCCTGCCCTTTCTCGATTGTTTCCTCGACGAGAACGGCAAGGCGCTCGCCGCGAACCGGGAAGCACTGCCGGTGTGTTTCGGCACCTGGTTCTACGGCTGCGGCTTCAATCCCGGCCGCTGGGAGCCGAAGACGACGGGGCCGAACTACCAGTTCGGAATCGAGCTGG
>Ga0306920_100003192_pt1 | contig 20790 bp, 22 predicted proteins | sample flu12Cox44000170_FD_204666 | JGI IMG/M metagenome (GOLD analysis project Ga0306920, IMG submission 204666) | Lab enrichment of tropical soil microbial communities from Luquillo Experimental Forest, Puerto Rico - flux4day.12C.oxic.44.000.170 (v2)... | ecosystem: Environmental > Terrestrial >... | reverse complement strand
GATCCTCCCGAAGTCGTTGACGGTGCCGACGAACGTGCCGGCGCTCAGGACGACCTTCTGGTTCAGCCTGGCGAGCGTCGTGCTCGCCTGCACCCTGTCGCGCAGCTCGAGCAGCACCCTCTTGGCCCCGCCGGCGGGACAAGAAGCGCGCCCCCGGCGAGGAGCGAGAGCGAGATCGCGATCAGCGTCACGAGTCGGGTCGCGCTTGTCTACCTCCAGGTCCGGGCAGGCAGGAGATGCCCGGCGCCAGGACGGATGAGCCCGCGTGGGACCAGGATTCTTAGAATATAGTTCGACAGACGGTGATCCCCCCAGCCGGTCGGGGGACGTTCAGTCGTCCATCCAGATGGCCAGGTCGGCCTCGTTCCCCTCGGGATCGGCGAGGGTCCACCAGTGCGGGGCGTTGTCGTAGACGACGCGGCCTCCAGCCGCGATCGCCGCCCTGATGCGCGCCTCGACCTGATCCGGTGGGACGTACACGTCGACGTGCATGCGATCCCGTCCCGTCCGAGGCGGGGTCATGGTCTGGAACGAGAGCGTGGGGCCGCGTCGCTGCGGGTCCAGCACGTCGCTGTCCCCGACCTCCGAGTACCCGAGGACCGCGGCCCAGAACGGCCTCACGCGATCGACGTCTGCGGCCGCGATCGAGAGCTGCACGTGCTGGACGAGCGCCGGCGCGGGATCGGCTCCTCGGTCGCGTGCGGTGATCGAGATCGCGCGGGCGAGCGCCGCGTCCGCTTGGCTCAGCCCCTCCCACTCGCCGCTGAAGAGCCGGACGGTGACGCCGTCATCACGCAGATCGATGTCGCCGCGGTGCCCTGCCTCGGCCATCAGGTCGCCGATCGCCCCGGCGAGCGCGACCGCGCTCACGAACGTCGGTGTTCGGAAGCGCGCCATGGCCCATCCCCCGCCCCACACTGCTCGCCAATCCTCGACGCCGGGAGCGGCGAGGAACCCAGGTCCACTGATCCGATCGTCCATGGTGAGATTCTCGCCCACGCAGGTGACCACGTTCCATGCGATCCCGATGGGGTGCCGCGCTCGCTCAGCGTCGGACGAGGATCGCGTTCGCGACGATCACTGAGTCGTAGACGAGGTGTGCGGCGATCACCCGGTTCAGCCTTCGGTGCTGATGGGAGGACCTGATCGCGAAGGGAGCCGACCGGCACGGTCAGGAGGGACCCAGCCCAGTCGTAGCGGTGACATCTCCTCGCGAGGGTCGAGCGGTGGGTCGTCGGTGGCGTTCCTCCGGCCGGGCGTATCTTCTGGACCATGAACGCCGACGAGCGGCTCTGGGAGCTGCTCGGTGGCTTCCGTCTCGCGCAGTTCTTGCACGCCGCTGCGGTCCTCGGTGTGTGCGACGCCATCGGACCCGGAGCCCGATCGGCAGACGAGGTGGCGTCGCGCACTGGCTGCGCGCCTGCTCCGGTTGGTCGACTCCTGCGCGCCCTGGCCACGGTCGGCGTCGTCCGAATGGACGCTTCCGGACGGTTCTCGAACACGGAGCTGGGCGAGCTCCTCTGCGAGGGTCACCCCTCCGGGTTGCGGAGCGGCGCGATCAGCCGCTTGGACGACCCGATCTGGCGCGCCTGGGGCGCGCTCACGGAGGCGGTCCGGACCGACAGCGTCGCCTATGAGCTCGCGAACGGGAGCAGCTTCTGGGAGGACCTGGCCCAGCGACCTGACGCTGCCGCCACGTTCAACACGTTCATGGGCAGCCGGACGCTCGGCTACGCCGAGTCGCTGAAGGAGGCGTTCCATCTCGGACCGACGTCGGAGATCATCGACGTCGGCGGTGGGCAGGGCACGCTCGTCGCCTCGCTGCTCCAGAAGCTCCCAGAGGCACGCGGAGTGCTGTTCGATCAAGCGTCAGGGCTGGCCGAGGCCGGGGCGTACCTGGAGAAGATGGGGGTTGCTGCGAGGGTTCGGATCGTGACCGGCGATTTCTTCGTCGAGGTCCCGCGCACCGACTGCTGCCTCCTCTTGCGGAGGGTGCTGCACGACTGGCCGGATGCGGACGCGATCAAGATCCTCAAGCGGTGCGCAGACGCGCTGGGTCCCGACGCGCGTCTGCTCGTCTCCGAGTACGTCCTTCCGGACGTGGCAGAGCCGAACCCCGAGCACGAGGCGCAGTTCACGATGGACCTGCACATGTTCGTCCTGTTCGGGGCCCAGGAACGCACAGCCGGTGAGTTCCACCAGCTCTTCGAGGCGTCCGGGCTCCAGCTGACGGAGGTGCTCGCGACGACCCCGGAAGCGACGATGATCCTGCGCCGGCGGCCCGAGGGTCTTGGAACGGCTGCGCGAGCGAGCGCCTCGCCAGACTGAGATGCGCGCCCGGTGACCTCGTAGCGGTACTGACGCTCAGCCCAAGAGGCGCTTCGAGATCACGGCAAGCTGGATCTTGTTGGTGCCCTCGTAGATGTGGGTGGTCGCTTCATTGTGTCCGCTAGTACCAGGTATCGGCCGTTCCTGGGAGATTCGTCGTGCTCGTATGGATGAGTCCACGAGATTCGTTCGAGTTGTAGGGACAGAGTAGGGACACCATGGGATCGATCCCGGCGACGCGCCTCAATGCTGATCTCTCGAGCGAGCCTCGGATCCGTCCCCCCGGGTGACGTGGAGGAACTCATCGATCTCGTCAGACAGTCGTTCCAGGTGAGCACCGGCCCCGAACTCGATGACCGCGTCAAGTGACGACTCCGGTGGCGCTGGATTGCGAAGGGTCACATCGACATGACACCACCTTTCCCATTCCATCGTGACGGCACGACAGGTGAAGCTCTCCCTCGATGCTCAGGTACTCCCCTTCCTCCGTGGAACCCCCTGCCAGGGATAGGCGAGCGCTGCGGAAGAACGTGGCCTACTCCGCGGGCATCTCCCAGACTTCTCCGGTAACGCTGCCCTCGGGAAGGGAGAGGCAGGCTTCGTACAGCCACATGCCACTCCGTTCAGGTCTTTCGCCGGAGCGGAGGGTGAAGCTCCGCCCATTCATTCCATCGAGTACGACCTCGGCCACTCCCCCAGAATGGCAGGTCCCCGACTCATGGCAGCCGACTTGCAACGCGATGTCGCGAAGACGCGGCCGCTGGCGGGCCGCGGCGCGTTCAGGCAGACAATCGCGCCGAGGTGACGTCGTGGAACCCCAGGTTGTCCAATGGCTCAAGGTCACCATGGAGTACTTCGGGCGCAAGATCGAGACCGTTGGGCCACGCGACGGTGCCTGCCTCGGTGTCGACGCACACTTGAGCGAAGAAGCTGGGGTCGTCAAGATCCCTGACGAGGTGGCTGTCTGCCTCTCCCACGACGTAGCGCACGTCCCGGACGACGCCATCGTCAAAGAGAAGCCGCATCACATGCGGCTCGATCACGGCGACACCAACGACGCTAGGGATGTGCCTGCTTGCAGTCATGGCAGCGGCTCAATCGTACCGGGGAGCTCACCTCGGGACGTGAGCGCCCACGAGGCGTCCGGCTCTGAGCGGTGCAGCTCGATCCACCGACGCACCAGTCGGACCTGTCGGATCCCGAGCCTGCCGGCGAGCACCCGTCCTGTGGCGATCTCGAAGGACGCTCTGTCGCCCCCGTGGTGGGCATGGACGTGTGGCGTTCCGTGGTCGCGGATGTACAGGTAGATCACGATGCCGTGGAAGGCGCTCAACCGCGGCATCGGATCCGGCCAGTTGATCCGCCACATCTGTCACCGCCACTCGTGCCACACAGGTCCAACTCACTTAATCGGCGAGGCGGCGTCGAGAAGCTCCGCCTTTCTGAGGCGCTTGCGCACCTCCCACCACGCCACACCGCCTGGAGCAGGGTGTTCACTTGCCTGTTCACAGAACTGTGGTGGTCAGGTGAACACCCTCGACCTGGACCTCGCACCAACGCCACCTGAGGCACCGTCCGCCGATCAGCCCAACAAGCGCTTGGAGATCACCACCCGCTGGATCTGGTTGGTCCCCTCGTAGATCTGGGTGATCTTCGCATCACGGAAGTACCGCTCGACGGGGAAGTCCTTGGTGTACCCGTATCCTCCGAGGAGCTGCACCGCGTCGACCGCGACCGACATGGCCGTATCCGAGGCGAACGACTTCGCCGCTGCGCCGTAGTAGGAGAGCTCGCCGCTCGGATCGCCCGCGTCGATGATCGAGCACGCGCGGTAGACGAGGGCGCGCGCGGCCTCGGTGCGGATCGCCATGTCTGCGAGCATGAACCGAAGCCCCTGGAACTCGCTGATCGGGCTCCCGAACGCCTTGCGGCCCTGCATGTAGGAGCCGGCGTAGTCGATGCACGCCTGCGCGATCCCGACGGCCTGGGCGCCGATCCCCGGTCGGGAGCGGTCGAGGGTGTGCATCGCGATCCGGAACCCCTGCCCCTCCTCGCCGATCAGGTGCGTCGCGGGGACTCGGACCTCCTCGAGGACGATCTCGCCGGTCGGGCTCCCACGCAGCCCGAGCTTGTCCTCGAGCTTCGCGACCGTGACCCCCCAGTCCTTCTCCACGAGGAAGCACGAGACGCCGCGCGAGCCGCCCCCCGCATCGGTCTTGGCGAAGACCGTGTAGGTGTCGGAGATCCCCGCGTTCGTGATCCAGTACTTCGAGCCCGTGAGGATGTAGTCGTCGCCGTCGCGCACCGCGCGGGAGCGCATCCCGGCGACGTCGCTGCCCGCATCGGCCTCGGAGAGGCAGTAGCTCCCCTGGATCTCCCCCGACGCGATCCGCGGGAGGTACTCCCGCTTCAGCGCCTCCGAGCCGAAGTTGATCACCGGAAGCATGCCGAGCTTCGAGATGAGCATCGTGACCGAGGTCGAGGCGCACCCTCGGGCCACCTCCTCGGCCATGATCGCCTGGGTCACGTTGTCCGCCCCAGCGCCGCCGTACTCGGCGGGCACGCCGAGTGCGGGCAGCTCGAGCTCCCGGCACGCCTCGAAGCTCTTCCACGGGTACTCGGCGGACCGGTCTGCCTCCTCGGCGTTGGGGGCGACGCGCTCGTCGACGAACGACCGGAGGGTGTCGCGGAAGAGGCGCTGCTCGTCGGTCAGCTCGAAGCCCGTGGTCACCGACCCTCCTTCATCCTTCACGCGCCGAGGCGGGCCCGCCACTCGCCGGTCTCGCGGGCGTCATCGGGCGAGAGCGCGAGCGACGCATCGGGGACGGAGTCGATTAGCGCGCGCTGGGCGTCGTAGCTGTGCGCGACGCCGAGGAACGCACGGCGGCGGTGAGCGACCAGCTCCTCGGGCGGCGCGTCGTCGAGGAACCCGAACAGCCCCGCCGCCGCCTCGACGTCATACGCGCTCGGGGCCCGGCCGACGAGCCCAGACCGCCGCGCCGCGATCAGCGCGACCCCGAGCTCGACGTCGTGGTGGTCCTCGCCCTCTCGCAGCCGGAGCCGGGGGGCGAGCCGGCGCGCGAGCGCGATCGCGTAGCCCTGGTCTGGGCCGGTCGTGCCGACGCCGGGTCCCGTCGGCACCGTCGGCGACCGCAGCTCTCCTGGACGGTTGGCGCGGGCGGGGACGGGGATGGGTGGCGGGATCGAGGGGCGCACCCGGTCCGCGTCGGAGACCGGGACGAACGTTGGCTGCGCCACGGGGTCATCGTACCCAGCAGGCTCGCTGTGCTACGGCGCGCGCGGCTACGGGTACGTGAGCCAGCGCTTGAACGCGGGCACCTCGCCGTGCACCACCTTGAGGAACGTCGTCTGCAGCTCCGTCGTGATCGGCCCGGGTCCGCCGCTGCCGATGACCCGGTCGTCGACGGCGCGCACCGGGGTGACCTCGGCGGCGGTCCCGGTGAGGAACATCTCGTCGGCGAGGAACAGGTCGGTGCGCAGCAGCGGCTGGTCGCGCACCTCGTAGCCGAGGTGACGCGCCAGGTCGATGATGCTGGCCTGGGTGATCCCGGGGAGCGCACCGGCGTCAGATGGGTGCGGGGTGATCACGACCCCGTCCTTCACGATGAAGACGTTCTCCCCGGTGCCCTCCGAGACCGTGCCGTCCGGCCCGAGCATGATCGCCTCGTCGTACCCGTCGTTCACGGCCTCGAGCTTGGCGAGCGCCGCGTTGACGTAGGCGCCGGTGGACTTGGCGGCGGTCGGCACGGCGTTCGGGTCGTGGCGCCGCCACGTCGAGATCTTGAGGGAGACGCCGGCCGAGAGCCCGTCCTCGCCCAGGTACGCGCCCCACGGCCACGCGACGATGGCCACGTTGACCGGGGCGGGCCCCGGGTTGACCCCCATCTCGCCGTACCCGAGGTAGACGATCGGCCGCAGGTAGATGCCCTGGGAGGCGTCGTTCGCGCGCACGACCTCGAGCGCCGCCTCGACGAGCTCGTCCCGGTCGTACGAGAGCGGGATGAGCAGGATCCTGCAGCTGTTCACCAGGCGCTGCATGTGCTCGCGGAGCCGGAAGACCGCTGGGCCGTCCTTCGTGGCGTAGCACCGGATCCCCTCGAACGCGCCGGTGCCGTAGTGCAGGCTGTGGGTGAGGACGTGGACCGTCGCCTTCTCCCAGTCGACGAGCTCGCCGTCCATCCACACCTTCGAGGTCGGCTTGACCGGCATGCATCGCCCTCCTGGCTCGGCTGGTGTTTGACGGTATCGCGCCGGACGGTCGGGGCATGACAGCGCCAAGCGGTGCGGCAACGAAGCGTCGTGCTGCGCGGCGGTGACCGTCGGTCACCACCGCGGATCACGCGTCCGCCGCCGCCTCCATCGCCGCGATGTCGATCTTCTGCATCTTGAGCATCGCCTGCATGGCACGGTCCGCGCGCACCGGGTCGGGGTCGCCGAGCAGCTCGCCGAGCCGGCGTGGCACGACCTGCCAGTTGACGCCGAAGCGGTCCGCGAGCCAGCCGCACTGGTTCGGGATCCCGCCGCCCTCGAGCAGCCTGTCCCAGTAGTAGTCGACGTCGTCCTGGTCGGCGCAGTCGACGACGAACGAGACAGCCGGCGTGTGCGGGAACCCCGGCCCGCCGTTCAGCACCATGAACGGGGTGCCGCGGAGCTCGAAGTTGACGACCATGGTCGAGCCGGTGTCGCCCGGCGCGCTCTCGGAGAACTCGCTCGCGTCGAGGCGGCGCGACTCCGGGAAGACCTCGCACCAGAACGCCACGGCCTCGTCGGCGGTCCCGTCGAGCCAGATGCAGGGGGTGATGGATCCCATCGGCGCCTCCTCGTCGCGGGGCCGCGCGGCCCCGCGGTCCGGAGCGTACCCAGGCGATCCGCCAGGGGCGCCGTGCTCGCGCGCGGTAGCCTCGATGCCCCGGAGTCCTCATGGCCGAGACCGAGACCACGCTCACCAAGGCGACGCACGACCGCCTCGTCCTCGAGCTCGAGGACCTCACCACCAGGGGGAGGATCGAGATCGCCTCGCAGATCGAGGCCGCTCGCGCCCTCGGCGACCTCTCCGAGAACGGCGACTACCACGCCGCGAAGGACGCCCAGGGGAAGATGGAGTCGCGGATCCGGCACCTCCAGCGGCTGCTCAAGACGGCTCGGGTGGTGGACGACGACGAGGGCGGTGACGGCAGCGTCCGGCACGGCGTCGTCGTGGCGCTGCGCTACGAGGGTGACGACGAGGACGACGTCCAGCGGTACTTCGTCGGCTCCATCGAGGAGCGCGGCGACCTCCCGGTCGCCTCGCCGAGCTCGCCGCTCGGCCAGGCGCTCGTCGGCCACCGACAGGGCGAGGTCGTCGAGTACGCCGCGCCGGGCGGGACCTTGCGCGTCGAGATCATCGCGATCGAGCAGTGAGCCGGGTCTCGCGAGGGCGACCGCGGCGGCGCGGCAAATAGGCTCCGCACATGCTGAAGCGAGCCCTCCGTCTCATGATCTTCGCGGCGATCGCGAGCGCGATCGCCACGGCCGTCAAGACCGCGAAGTCGTCGTCCTCGTCGCCCTCGCCCGACGCCGCTGACACGTCCGGCGCCGGCAGCGACGCCTGGCCCGAGGTCCCGAGGAACCCCGCGACGACCTAGAGCTCGACGCGGTAGAGCTCGTGGATCCCGTCGCCCTGGCGGATCCTCGCGAGGACCTCGTCGTCGGGGCGGCGGTCGCACGAGAGCACCATGAGCGCCGTGCCGGTCGCGGGGCTCGGGCCGACCGCCATCGATGAGATGGAGACGGTCGCGCGACCGAGCTCGGTGCCGACGAACCCGATCATCCCGGGCCGGTCGTCGTTGCGAACGACGAGCATGTTGGGCGCTGGCGGGATCTCGACGGTGTGGCCGTCGACCGTCACGATCCTCGGCTCGACGCGGATCCCGACGGCGGCGAGCGTCCCGGAGACCTCGTGGCGCGACGAGCGGAGCGTGAGCAGGCTGACGTACTCGGGGCTCTGGATCTCCGAGCGCTCGACCCACTCGACGCCCGCGGCCTCCGCGACGCTCGGCGCGTTCACGTAGGAGACGGGGTCGGCAGCACGGACCGAGAGCACGCCGCGCAGCGCGCAGAGCGTGAGGATCGAGGTCCCCGAGCCGGCGAGCTCGCCCTGGTAGTGGACCTCGAAGCGGGTCGGCACGTCGTCGTGGAGGCAGCTGAAGAACCGGCCGAGCTGCTCGGCGAGTCCCATGAACGGACGGGCGACGTCGGAGACCGCCCCCGCGGCGACGTTCACGGCGTAGGGGACGAACTGGCCCGAGAGCGCCAGCACCACCTGCTCGGCGATCGTCACCCCCGCGCGGTCCTGTGCCTCGGCCGTGCTCGCGCCGAGGTGCGGGGTCACGACGACCGAGTCGAGCTCGAAGAGCGGCGACGCCGTGCACGGCTCGGTCGCGAAGACGTCGAGGGCCGCACCCTGGATCCGCCCCGCCCGGATCGCCGCCTCGAGGTCCTCCTCGACCACGATGCCGCCGCGCGCCGTGTTCACGACGCGCAGCCCGGGCTTTGCGCGGTCGAGGAGCTTCGCGTCGACGAGCCCGGCGGTCTCAGGCGTCATCGGGAGGTGGATCGTGACGAAGTCGCTCGTCGCGATGAGCTCGTCGAGCTCCAGCAGCTCGACGCCCATGTGCGCGGCGCGCTCCGGCGAGACGAACGGGTCGTAAGCGACGACGTGCATCCCGAACGCGTGCGCGCGGTGCGCGACGAGCGCGCCGACCCGTCCGAGCCCGATGACGCCCAGGGTCTTGCCGGCGAGCTCGACCCCCTCGAACCGGCTCCGCTCCCAGCGCCCCGCTGTCAGCGAGGCGTGCGCCTGGGGGAGGTTCCGGGCCTGGGCGAGCAGGAGCGCCATGGCGTGCTCGGCGGCGGAGAGCACGTTCGACTCGGGGGCGTTCACGACCATCACGCCGCGGGACGTCGCCGCGGCGACGTCGACGTTGTCGAGGCCGCTGCCGGCCCGGCCCACCACGACGAGGTCGCTCCCCGCGTCGAGGACCTCGGCCGTGACCGTGGTCGCCGAGCGGATGATCAGCGCGTGCGCCCCGCGCACCGCCTCGACGAGCGCTGCAGGGCTGAGCGACGTCGCGACCTCCACGTCGTGGCCCGCTTGGCGCAGCGCGTCGAGGCCGGACGCGGCGATCTGCTCGGTCACCAGCACGCGTGCCACGTCGCTCCTTCCTCGAGGGGCCCCAAGGCTACGGGCCGAGGCCCGGCGGCTCAGCGGTCGGCCGCGAACCGGGCGAGCCGCGCGAGGCCCTCGTGCAGGTCCTCGTCGGCGAGCGCGCAGGAGAGCCGCAGGTGGCCGGGCGCGCCGAACGCCTCCCCCGGCACGACCGCAACAAGGGCCTCGTCGAGCAGGTGCCCGGCGAGCTCGCTCGTGGTCCTGGCGGCCCTGCCCGCGAGCCGTTGCCCGAGCAGCCCGGTCACGTCCGGGAAGCAGTAGAACGCCCCGTCCGGCAGGACGCAGCTGACGCCGTCGATGGCGTTCAGCTGTGCGGCCATCGCCGTGCGCCGGCGGTCGAAGGCGGTGCGCATCTCTCGCGCGGCCGAGAGGTCGCCCGTGAGCGCCGCGAGCGCGGCTGCCTGCGCGACGTTGGAGATGTTCGAGGTGACCTGCGACTGCAGCGTGCCCGCGGCCGCCACCACGTCGGTCGGGCCCGCGAGCCACCCGATGCGCCATCCCGTCATGGCGTAGGTCTTGGAGACGCCGTTGACCACCACGCACCGGTCCTGGAGCTCGGGGACGACCGCCGGCATCGAGACCTGGACCGCGTCGCCGAAGACGAGGTGCCCGTAGATCTCGTCCGTGATGACCCACACGTCGTGCTCGGCCGCCCACCTGCCGATCGCCGCGACCTCGTCGGTCGGGTAGACCGCGCCGGTCGGGTTGCACGGCGAGTTGAAGATGAGCGCCCGGGTCCGCGCGGTTCGCGCGCCCTCGAGGTCCTCCACCGTGGCGCGGTGGTTCTGGCCGGCGGACGTCTCGACCGTGACGGGGACGCCCCCGACCACCCGGACGACCTCGGGGTAGGTGGTCCAGTACGGCGCGGGCACGAGGACCTCGTCGCCGTGGTCGAGCAGCGTCATGAGCGCCATGAACACGGCGTGCTTCGCGCCGTTGGTCACGAGCACCTGGTCAGGCGAGATGGCGAGCCCCGAGTCGCGCGCGGTGACCGCGCACACCGCGGCGCGCAGCGCCGGAAGCCCGGCTGACGGCGTGTACTTGTGCATGGCGGGGTCGCGGCACGCGGCGACCGCCGCCTCCACGACGTGCGCGGGCGTCGGGAAGTCCGGCTCGCCGGCGCCGAACCCGATCACCGGCTGTCCCGAGGCGCGGAGCGCCTTCGCCTGCGCGTCGACGGCCAGCGTCGCAGACGGTTCCAGCGACGCCAGCAGCGACGAGATCCGCCGCGTCGCGGACGGCGCAGTCGCCATGGCTGGCATGATGCCATACGTGCCCGACGTCCCATCGATCACGATCCCGGCCTCGCTCCGCCCGCTCGACGGTCGGTTCGGCTCCGGGCCGTCGAAGGTCCGCCACGCGCAGGTCGACGCGCTCGCGCTCGACGCGCCGGTGTACCTCGGGACCTCGCACCGCCAGGCGCCGGTCCGCGCCGTCGTCCAGGAGGTCCGGGCGTCGCTCGCCGAGCTCTTCTCACTACCCGACGGGTACGAGGTGCTCCTCGGCAACGGCGGGACGACGACGTTCTGGGACGCCGCGACGAGCTCGCTGATCGAGTCGCGCAGCGAGCACCTGAGCTTCGGCGAGTTCTCGTCCAAGTTCGCCGGCGTGACGCGCGCCGCGCCGCACCTCGCCGAGCCCGTCGTGATCGAGTCCGAGCCCGGCGCGCACCCTGACCCGGTGGTCGACGACTCGGTCGACGTCTACGCGCTCACGCACAACGAGACATCGACGGGCGTGATGGCGCCGATCACACGGCCCCGCGGGGCGGACGGCCTCGTGCTCGTGGACGCCACGAGCGGGGCGGGCGGCCTCCCGGTCGACCCCGCGCAGTTCGACTGCTACTACTTCGCGCCCCAGAAGTCCTTCGCCGCCGACGGCGGGCTCTGGCTCGCGTGCTGCTCGCCCGCAGCGATCGAGCGGATCGAGCGGATCGCGGCCTCGACGCGGTGGGTGCCGCCCACGCTCGACCTCAAGATCGCGCTCGACAACGCCCGCCTGCAGCAGACCTACAACACGCCGGGGCTCGCGACGCTGCACCTGCTGCGCTCGCAGCTCCGGTGGTTCCTCGAGCACGGGGGGCTGGCGTTCGCGACGGGGCGGTGCGAGCGGTCGGCCGAGATCCTCTACGGGTGGGCGGAGAGGGCCGAGTACGCGCGGCCGTTCGTCGAGAAGCCCGCGATGCGCAGCCGCGTGGTCGCCACGATCGACCTCGACGACCGGATCGACGCGCTGACGGTCGCCGCCGTGCTGCGCCGCAACGGGATCGTCGACACCGAGCCGTACCGGAAGCTCGGTCGGAACCAGCTGCGGATCGCGATGTTCCCGGCGATCGAGCCCGACGACGTCGCGGCGCTCTGCGCGTGCGTCGACTGGGTGGTCGCGCGCCTCGGCTGATCGGCTCACGCCGCCGGGTGGCGGGCGAGGAACGCGAACACCGAGAGCACGCAGAGCTGGCGGTCCTCGACCGGGAGCGTGCACGTGTCCAGCCACGCCGTCGGGTGGCGGGCGCCCGGCAGGCGCCACAGCATCACCCCGTAGGCGGCGAGGCCGCCGCCGGAGGGCTGGCCCGCCCCGAGCACGCCGGGCGGGTCGACGAACCGCACCGTCCACGGCGCGCTCGCGGTGCGCCGCTCCCCCGGGCTCGAGGCGCGCGCGCACGCCACGCGGTAGGTCGCGACGTACGCGTGCCGCGCCGCGGCGAAGAGCGGGCACGCCTCCTCGAGGCTGCACCCGCCGCACGACCCGGTCTGCGAGGCCTCGATCCCCTGGGCGATCGTCGTCACGCCCCCCCACGTCGGGCGGGGCGACCCCGGTGGGTAGACCACCAGCCGGCTCGACCCCGAGACGCTGTCGAGCGCGGTGCAACCCCACCGGCTCGGTGCGACGACCTGCACGGTGCCGAGCCCGTCGGTGAAGACCGAGACCCCGCCGGCGAGCGCGCGCGACACCTGGGTCTTGACGCGCGCCGGGAGGTCGACGTCGCGGGCGCGGGCGATGCCGTAGCTCGTGGGGCAGCGCACGACGGAGAGATCCGCCACGACGACCGAGCCCTGGACGGCCCAGGGCTGGGCGGGCACGACCGGCGAGTCGGTGGCCGCGAGGACCCCGGCGGTGACGCACCCGACGGCGACGACGGCCCCCACGCCGACGAGGGTCATCGCGCGCCACGGCACGCGCGGCGCCCGCGCGTGCACGTCAGCGGCGGCGCACGAGGCCGGCGACGACCGCCTTGCCGTCCGCCTTGCCGCCGGTCTCGCGCATGACCTGCCCGACGAAGAACTGCGCGAGCTTCTCGTCGCCCTCCCGGTACCGCGCCCACTCGTCAGTGTGCGCGGCGATCACCGCGTCGAGCGTGGCGTCGAGCGCGTCCTCGCCGATCTGCTCGAGCCCCATCGCCGCGGCGATCGCGTCGGGGTCCTCGCCGGTCTCCGCCATCCGCTGCAGCACGGCCTTGGTCTGGGTCGCCGAGAGGTCGCCGCGCGCCTCCATCGCGAGCAGCGCCACCACCCCCGACGCGTCGAGCCGGTGCGGGTCCCCGAGCGCCGCCACCTCGTTCGCGACACGCGCGAGCGCGAGCTGCGGCGCGACGCCCCCGTCGACGGCGGCGACGACCAGCGCGTCCAGGTCATCGGCGACGACCGACGCCACCTGGTCGCGCTGCGCGTCCGTCACCGTGCCGAGCCGTTCGACGAGCACGGCGCGCCGGGCCCTCGGCATCGGCGGGAGCGAGGCGGCGACCGCCGCGCGCCACGTCGCGTCTGGCGCGAGCGGGAGCAGGTCGGGCTCGGGGAAGTACCGGTAGTCGTACGCCTCCTCCTTCGAGCGCAGCGGGACCGTCCGGCCGGCGTCCTCGTCCCAGTGGCGCGTCTCCTGCTCCACGGTGCCGCCGGCGGCGACGACCGCCGCCTGGCGCTCGGCCTCGTGCTCGACCGCCCGCTGCAGGCTGCGCAGCGAGTTCATGTTCTTCACCTCGCATCGGGTGCCGAACGGCGCGCCGGGCTCGCGCACCGAGACGTTCGCGTCGACGCGCAGCGAGCCCTCCTCCATCCGCCCGTCGCTCGCGCCGGTCGCGACGAGGATGGCGCGCAGCTCGGTCACGTACGCGCGCGCCGCCTCTCCACTCCTGAGGTCGGGGGCCGAGACGATCTCGACGAGCGGCACCCCGGCGCGGTTGTAGTCGACGAGCGCGCGGTCCGCACCGTGGATCCGGCCGGTCTCCCCGACGTGGGTCGTCTTGCCGGTGTCCTCCTCGATGTGGGCGCGGACGATGCCCACGACCGTGCCGTCCGGGAGCGTGAGGTGTCCGCCCACGTTGATCGGCTCGTCGTACTGCGAGATCTGGTAGTCCTTCGGCATGTCCGGGTAGAAGTAGTTCTTCCGGTGGAAGATGCTCGGTCGGATCTCGCACTCGAGCGCGGTGCCGATCGCCATCGCGAGCTCGACCGCCCGGCGGTTGAGCACCGGGAGGGAGCCCGGGAGCCCGAGGCAGACCGGGCAGACGTTGGTGTTCGGCTCGTCGCCGAACCGGTTGCGGCACCCGCAGAAGAGCTTGGTCGCGGTCTTGAGCTCGGTGTGGACCTCGAGGCCGACGACGGTCTCGAGCCCGGTCGCGGTCACGCCGCCGCCTCGAGGACCCGCGCCGCGGCAAAGACGCGCGGCTCGGCCCGGGCGCGGCCGAGCAGCTGCACGCCGATCGGGAGCCCGTCGTCGCCGCGGCCGAACGGGACCGTGATCGCTGCCTCGCCCGAGAGGTTGGACGGGATCGTGAAGACGTCCGAGAGGTACATCGCCATCGGGTCGGCGGTCTTCGCCCCGAGCTCGAACGCGGTGGTCGGGGCCGTCGCGCCGAGCAGCAGGTCGCACCGCTCCCACGCGGTCGCGAACGCGCGGCACATCAGCGTGCGCACGCGCTGGGCCCGGCCGTAGTAGGCGTCGTAGTACCCCGCAGAGAGCGCGTAGGTCCCGAGCATCACCCGGCGCTTCACCTCGTCGCCGAACCCCCTGGTGCGCGTGGCGACGTTCATGGCCTGCACGTCGGCCGCGTCGACGCGCAGCCCGTAGCGGACGCCGTCGTAGCGGGCGAGGTTGGAGCTCGCCTCGGCCGGCGCGATCAGGTAGTACGCCGAGAGCCCGAGGCGCAGCTCGGGGAGCGTGAGCTCGGCGACGTGCGCGCCGGCCGCCTCGAGCGCCTCGGCCGCGCGCTCGACCGCGACGACGACGTCGGGCGCCGCGCCGTCCAGCAGCTCTGCGACGAGGCCCACCCGCGCACCGTCCACGCCACGGTCGAGCGCGGCGACCACCCGCGGCGCCGGCTCGTCGAGGGAGGTCGCATCCATCGGGTCGTGGCCGGCGATCGCCTCGAGGCACGCGGCGGCGTCGGCCACCGTCGTGGCGAGCGGCCCGATCTGGTCGAGCGAGCTCGCGAAGGCGATGAGCCCGTACCGCGAGACCATCCCGTAGGTCGGCTTGACCCCGACCACGCCGCAGAGCGCCGCGGGCTGGCGGATCGAGCCCCCCGTGTCCGAGCCGAGGCCGATCGCCACCATCCCCGCGGCCACGGCGGCGGCCGAGCCGCCCGACGACCCGCCGGGGACGCGACCGTGGTCGTGCGGGTTGCGCGTCGGGCCGAAGGCCGAGTTCTCCGTCGAGGAGCCCATGGCGAACTCGTCGAGGTTCGTCTTGCCGATCGGGATCGCGCCGGCGGCGACGAGACGGTCGACGACCGTCGCGCTGTACGGCGGCACCCATCCCTCGAGGATCCGGCTCGCCGCCGTCGTCGGCACCCCCTGCGTGCAGAGGTTGTCCTTGAGCGCGACCGGCACGCCCGCGAGCGGGCCGGGGTCGCGGCCCTGCGAGGTGAGGGCGTCCACGCGGTCGGCCGCGGCGAGCGCCCCGTCGCGGTCGACGTGGAGGAACGCGTGCAGCTCCCGGTCGTTCGCGGCGACGGCCGCGAGGGCGGCCTCGGTCGTCGCCCGCGCGGTCGTCGTGCCGTCCCGGACGGCCGCGGCCAGCTCGACGGCCGTCGTCACAGCGCCTCCCCGACGACGCGCGGCACCCGGAACCGCCCGTCCTCGACCTCGGGCGCCTGGGCGAGCACCTCGTCTCTGTCGAGGCACGGGACCTCGACGTCCTCGCGCACGGTGGCGGCGACCGCGAAGGGGTGCGCGGTCGGCGGCGTCGAGTCGAGGTCGAACTGGCTCAGGTCCTGGGCGTGCTCGAGCACCGCGCCGAGCTGCCCGGTGTAGCGGTCGAGCTCCTCGTCGGTGAGCGCGAGCCGCGCGAGCGCGGCGACGTGCGCGACGTCCTCGCGGCCGAGGCTCACCGCCCGTCGAACGCCGCGTCGAGGAACCGGCCGGTCTCCGCCTCGATGAGCTCGGCGTCGTGGTCGATCGTCGCGACGTGGTAGCTGCGCTCGAGCCAGATCTGCTCGACGGGCCCGGCGACCTTCGCGGCGACGAGCTCGGAGTTGTCGGTCGGCACCACGTGGTCCTGCCGGCTCGTGCACACGAGCGTCGGGCAGGTGATCGAGCCCAGCGTGCCGGCGACCTCCTCGAGCCCGTCCATCAGGCTCATCGCCGCCGCGATCGGGACGCCCGCGTACCCGTACTCGTCCATGCCGTCCTTGGCGATGTCGTTCGAGACCGCGTCGACCGTCTCGACGCCGGTCGCGAGCAGCGCCGCCGCGCCCTCGCGCAGCTCGGGGGCCATCGGCTGGACCAGCGGGTTCACGACGACGAGCGCGACGGTCTCGGGGTTGCGCGCGGCGAGCCAGCACGCGAGCCCGCCGCCCATCGAGAGACCGACGACCGCGACCGCCGAGGTACGCGCCGCCAGCGACACGAACGACGCCTGCGCGGCGCCGGTCCAGTCGTCCCACCGCATCGGGACCAGGTCCTCGAGGGCGGTGCCGTGGCCGGGGAGGAGCGGGAGCTCGACGGAGTACCCGCGGTCCGCCAGCGACTCGGCGATCGGCCGCAACGAGTGCGGGCTGCCGGTGAACCCGTGCAGCACGAGCACACCGCGGTCCGAGCCGGTCGCGCTCATGGGCTCGGCGCCGGGGACGATCGGGGCGGTCACGGCGGACGATGCTACCGGCGCCGTTATCCTTCGCCCGTGCCGAGCGAGCCCGCGACGGAGACGTACGAGTTCCTGAGCGACGAGTGGCTGGACGCGGTGCACGCGCTGCGCGACAAGTACCAGGCCGCGGGCGCCACCGCGCCCGTCGAGCTGCGGGCGAACCTGGTCGTCACCGAGGTGCCGTTCGCCGACGGCAGGGTGCTCGCGCACGTGGACACCTCGAGCGGGGGCCTCATCGTCGACCGTGGCCACATCGCCGCGCCGGACCTCTCGGTCGAGGTCGACTGGGCGACCGCGAAGGCCCTGCTCGTGGACGGCAACCCGTCGGCCGCCATGGCCGCCTTCCTCGAGGGCAAGGTCAGGATCGTGGGGGACGTGGCCAAGCTGATGGCGCTGCAGAGCGGGATCATCGACCCCTCCACCCAGGAGGCCGCCCGTCGGATCAGGGCGCTCACGGCGTAGCCGGCGCCACCGCGATCGCTCGACGGGGCTCGCGCAGGAGCAGCGCGGCCGCGAGGGCGACACCGGCCGCGGCGGCGCCAACGATGAACGGCACCCGGAACGTCGCGAGCAGCGCGGCCGGCTCGGAGCTCGGCGTGAGCCCACGGTTGCGCATGATCCCCTGCTGGATCGTCGCGAGCACCTGGATCCCCGCCACCTGCCCAACCTGCATCGCCAGGATCTGGGCGGCGGACATCACGCCGAAGTCCCGCTCCCGGACTGTGTTGGCCATCATGGACGAGGTCGCGGGCATGGCGACGCCCATCCCGAGGCCGGAGAGCGCCAGCGCGACCACGAGGACGGCGAGCGACGTGGACGGTGCCAGCGCGGCGAAGAGCACGAGCGACCCGCACAGCGACGCAGCCCCCACGACGGCGGTCGTGCGCTCCCCGATCCTGACCGCGGCGTACCCGGCGATCGGCGAGCAGATCGCGAACGCGAGCGGCCGCGCGATCGAGACGAGCCCCACCTTGGTGATGGAGAAGCCGTACCCGAGCTCCATCACCAGGGGGGCGAGGAAGAACGCGCCGAAGTACGCGAAGTTCCCAGCACAGCGCACCACCATCGGCAACGTGAAGTTGCGGCGCGCGAAGTACGCCGGGGGGATCAGCGGGTTCGCCGCGGTGCGGACCCGGTGCACGAAGACCGCGACCCCGGTGCCAGTCGCGACCCAGCAGATGGTCGCGCCGACCGAGCTGAACCCGATCTCGTGGCCGAGCGAGAGCCCGAGCATGAGCGCCGTGACCGAGAGCGAGAGCGACCACGACCCCACCCAGTCGGTCGCCTTGAACGCGCTGACCGCCTCGGCCCGCGCGGCGGGCTCGGCGCTCCGGTTGCGCCGCGGGAGCAGCACGGCGACGACGGCCATCGCGACCACGAGGAGCGCGAGCTGCACCCAGAAGAGCGCGCGCCACCCGAGGTACTGGATGATCGGCGAGCCGAGCGAGACCCCGAGCACCGGGCCGCCGGCGCCGACGAGCGACCACCAGCCCATGGCGGTCACGCGCTCCTCAGGCGGGAACGCGGACATGATGAGCGCCATCGACGCGGTCCCGGTGGCGGCGCCCTGCACCCCGTCGAGAGTGCGGGCGAAGATCAGCACGCCGGTGGACGGGGCGAGCGCGGTGAGCGCGGCCGAGACCATGGCGCCGGCCAGCCCGAGCATGTAGAGGCGGCGGTGCCCGAAGACGTCGCCAGCCTTCCCGAAGAGCGGCGCGGCGAGCCCGTACGCGAGGAGCGGACCGATCATCGTCCACGTGAGGACCGTGATCGACGTGCCCAGCTCGTGCGCGACGCGAGGCAGCGCGACGATGAAGACGGTGAACGTGAAGTTCAGCGCGAACAGGCCGGAGAGCAGCCCGGAGAGCACCCACCAGCGATGGTGCGCGCCAGCCTCCACCCGGCGCTGGACGCGCCGGGTGAGCAGGGCGAGCCAGTTTAGGTCCGAGGCGGCCTCGGACCCGGAGGTGCCGAACTCGAACGCCGCGGGGTCCGCGCGCGCGTCGAGCAGCTCGTCGGGGTCGTCGAGGCGGGCGCGGTCCTCGACCGGTGACGCCGAGGTCAAGACAGCAGCTTGGGCAGCCTCGCCTCGAGCTCCTCGATCGTGAAGCGGTCGTCCTTCTGGAGCGCCTCGGTCATCGTCCAGTTCTGGAAGATCCGGATCACGCCGCCCTGCACGAAGAAGACCTTCCCGGAGACGTCGCACTCCTCGGTCGCGAGCCACGCGACGAGCGGCGAGACGTTCGCGGGGTTCCACTGGTCGAACGTTCCGACGTCCTCGGGCGGGGCGATGGCGTCGACGAGCGCCGGCGTGGACTCGGTCATCCGGGTCCGCGCGGCGGGGGCGATGGCGTTGGCGCGCACGCCGTAGCGGCCGAGCTCGTCAGCGATGATCACGGTGAACGCCGCGATCCCGGCCTTTGCCGCGCCGTAGTTGGACTGCCCGATGTTCCCGAGCAGCCCGGAGGTCGAGGACGTGTTGACGATGCTCGCCCGGACCTCGTGACCCTCCTTCGCGCGCTCGCGCCAGTACGCCGCCGCGTGCCGCGAGGGAACGAAGTGGCCCTTCAGGTGGACCCGCATCACGGCGTCCCAGTCCTCCTCCGAGAGGTTCACCAGCACGCGGTCACGGAGGATCCCCGCGTTGTTCACGAGCACGTGGAGGTCGCCGTAGGTCTCGACCGCCGCGCGGATCAGCCGCTCGCCGCCGGCCCAGTCCGCGACGTCGTCGTGGTTGGCCACGGCCTCCCCGCCGAAGGCGCGGATCTCCTCGACGACCTGCTCGGCCGCCGTCGTCGACTCCGCCTCGCCGTGCAGCCCGCCACCGAGGTCGTTGACGACGACCTTGGCGCCCTCGGCCGCGAAGAGGAGCGCGTGCTCGCGGCCGATGCCGCGCCCGGCACCGGTGATGATCGCGACCCGGCCGTCCAGAGCGCCCATCGTTCCCTCCCTCGACTCGGCCGCCCAACACTACTGAGCAGCCACAGCGGGGCTCCTGGCGGGAGCGTGTCGTGAGCGACAGCGAGGCCGCGGCCCTTTACGCCGTCGTGGCGGGTGCGGGTGGCGGCGCGTCCGGCGCCCCTGGCCGCCCGCGCACGTCGCCGACGAGGCGGAGCCGCTCCGGCGCGTAGCGCTGGTGGGTGGCGAAGATCCCGCCGGCGAGGAGGACGAGCACGAGCGCGTCGAGCAGCGCCCGAGTGATCTCGGTCCGGTCCGCGCCCGCGACGAAGATCGTGGGCGAGATGAGCGAGGCGACGAGCCACCCCGACGCGACCAGCGCGAGGACCAGGATCACGATCGCGAGGAAGCTGACGAGGGCCACGTAGGTCCGCATGACCCGCTTGGTCGGCCCGGTCGGGTCGCGCTCGGCCTCGGCGAGCGCGGCACCCCGGCGGAGGTGCAGGACGGCAGCCCCGCCGGCGAAGACCACGAGCAGCCCGCCGAGCACGCACGCCCGGATCGCCGCGTCGCGGTAGGAGGGCGCCGCGGCGCCGAACGCCGGCGCCGGGTGGGATCCGAGGAGCTGGATCAGGGAGTTGGCGGCCACGTCGATCCCGATGTAGGCGATCCAGAGGAAGAGGAACCCGCCAGAGAACAGGTAGGCCGCCATCGGGCGGCTCCCGCCGGCGTCGGTGTCCCTGCTGCTTGAGACCGCGACGATGAAGAGAGTCGCCAGGGCCCCCGTGACCGCCACGAAGAGGACGACCTCGGTGACCGTGGTCACGATCTGGGCGAGCCCGAGGGCCGACGAGAGCGACGAGAGCGACGACATCCACGCACCCCTCCCTCCGGCCCCAGGGGGGCCGCGCCCACGACGTTACGGAGCGACGGTCCGAGGAGCGGGGACCCCGCTCAGCGCGACGGCCTCATCTGCGCCCACGGGGAGCGCGTGCGCGCATGGGCGTGGTAGTGGTCCGGGATGTTGCGCATGTGGTCGTCCACGCGGTACCCGCCCGTCCCGAACCGCGCGTCCGCGACCGCCCGGAGCTCGGTCAGCAGGTGGTCCCGCACGGGGTCAGGCGGGTCGGCGGCGTGCTCGCGCCACACCACCATCGGGACGTCGCAGATCTCGCAGTCCGCGACCCAGCAGGTCGCGTCCTCGTGGTACCAGGTCGTGAGCCGCGACGCCTCGCAGAGGTCGCAGCGCACCGGTG